>WNGI01000715.1_pt1 | contig 25939 bp, 25 predicted proteins | sample 5400621 | NCBI WGS metagenome assembly WNGI01 (sample SAMN13153374, study PRJNA577476) | soil metagenome | isolation source: 20 cm soil or saprolite under Garry oak tree replicate 1 | place: USA:California | collected 2016-06-15 | reverse complement strand
CCTTGCTCTTGTAGGCCTCCCCCGCTTTGGGGCCCACGATCGTCACCTGCGCGCCGGCTTCCCGGAGCCGGAGCACCGGATACCAGAGTTCCAGATTCTCATAGTGATCCTCGGCCAGCACGGCCACACGCTTGCCGGTGAGCTCCATCGCTGTACCTCCCCTGAGGAAGATGTCTCAAAACGGGCCCTTGCGAACGAGCCCAGTATACGCGGCGGCGGCGAGCAGGGTCAAGGGCGCGGCGGATCACCCAATCTTCGGGAGCTGTCCCCCAAGGGTCTGGTAGAGCAAGATGACGTTCAGGAAGATGATGATCATGGTGCAGGCGGCCGCGAGCACCGTCGTGACCGGGTGATTGACGAGCCGGCCCATGATCGCCCGATTGCGCGTGAACATGATCAGCGTAATCAGCGGCACGGGCAGCGTGAAGCTGAGGACGACCTGGCTGATCACCAGGGTCCGGGTGGGGTCCAGGCCGAGATAGATCGCCACCAGGGCCGGGAACAGCGTCGCGAGCCGCCGCACCCAGATCGGGATCCGAAAGTTGACGAACCCCTGCATCACCAGCTGGCCCGCCATCGTCCCGACGTGGGAGCTGGAGATCCCGGACGCAATCAGCGAGATCGCGAACACGAGGGCCGAGAAGCCGCCCAGGAGCGGCGTGAGCGTCTTGTACGCCGAGGCGATGTCGGCCACGTCGGTGTGGCCGGAAAAATGGAACACCCTCGCCGCCATATACAGCATCGCCATGTTGACCAGGCCCGCCATGGCCATCGCCATGAGGACGTCGACCTTGTAGAAACGGTAGATGAGCCGCGTCTCCTCCTCGCTCGCCGGAGGGATGCGGCCCTGCGTGAGGCCCGAGTGCAGGTAGATGGCATGGGGCATCACCGTCGCGCCGACGATGCCCACGGCCAGCAGGACGGCGCCGTTCCCCGGCAGGCTGGGGACCACGGAGTGGTAGAGGACCTGCCCCCAGTTCGGCCTGGCCAGGATCGTTTCGACCACGTAGCACAGCGCGATCACAATCCCGGCGCCGCCGATGAAGGCTTCGAGCTGGCGGAAGCCGCTGCCTTGAAGCGCGAGGATCACGAAGACGCCGATCCCCGTGATCAGCGCCGACGCGAACAAGGGGAGACCGGTGAGCAGGGCGATGCCGATCGCCGCTCCCAGGACCTCGGCCAGATCGGTTGCCATTGCCGTGATCTCCTGGGAAATCCAGAGGGAGTAGCTCACCCACGGGGCAAATTGCGCGCGGGACATCTCGGCGAGGTTCAAGCCGGTCGCGATGCCCAGCTTGGCGGCGAGCGTCTGAACGAGCATGGCCATGAGGTTGGCCATCAGGACGACCCAGAGGAGGGCGTAGCCGAACTGGGCTCCTCCCTGGAGGTTGGTCGCGAAGTTGCCGGGATCGATATAGGCGATGCAGGCGATGAAGGCGGGACCGAGGAACGGCAGGAGCGCGCGCAGCCCCCGCGTCCTGCCCAGGATCGCCTCGCGGGCCGCGAGTTGGAGTCCCGGGTGCGGCAGGAAGCGAGCGTCGACCGCGGCGTAGTCCCGTGCCATGACTTCCCTCCAGCGCTGGGGTGACGGCGGACGGACGGTCCCGCGCCACCAATTCTCTCGATGCGAATTTAGTTTAGAGCATACTAAATTCACCTGTCAAGCCTCAAGATTCCTCCGTCGGAGCGCGGGGTGGCGGGGGAAAGGTCGATCGAAGCGTGGAGTAGAGCTAAAGGTAGCAGCGGGACTACTGGATGTAAATCTCCGAACAAAGCGTCCGCGGCACGGTGACGGGGCGCCCTTGGACTTCTACGCGGCAGCCGCTGGACCGCCGCGCCAGGACCTTCAACCTGACCCCGGGGAGGATGCCCAGGTCCGCCAGGCGGCGTAGCGTCGCCGGATCGCGGTCGCTGACCCGCGCGACCACCCCGCTTTCGCCCGGCGAGAGCGCCGTCAGGGCGGGATACCGCACGTCGCGAATCGCCCCTTCCGGGGAGGGAATGGGGTCGCCGTGCGGATCCGTCGTGGGATTCCCCAGCGCGGCTGCGATGCGATGCTCCACGTCGTCGGAGAGCACGTGCTCCATCTTCTCCGCCTCGCCGTGCACTTTGTCGAGGCCGACGCCCAGGTGCTGCGCCAGGTACAGCTCGAGCAACCGGTGATGTCGAATGGTCTCGAGCGCGATGCGCTCGCCTGCCGGGGTCAGGGTCAGCCCGCGGTACCGATGATACGAGACGAGTTTCAACCGCGCCAGACGCTGCACCATGGCGGTCGTCGTGGCCGCCGCCACCCGCAGCTCCTTCGCCAGCTCGGACGTGGCCACGGAGCCGTGCGCCTGCTGCAGCCGGTAGATCGCTTTGAGGTAGTCTTCCATCACGCCGGTGATCAGCGGCGCCCGCTCACCACCGGCCCCCTTGTATGCCACACCACACATGTAGCAGTCCCAGGAGCGGGTGTCAATGCGACCCGGCCCCGGACGGGGGCGCGGAGGCCGTTCCGCCTATTTCTGCATCTTCGAGATCTTCGACCCTGCCAGCGACAGGTTGTACATGAGGCCCTGCTGGCCCACGACAAATCCCACGATCGGCTGGTTGAACTTGGTGGAATCCAGAGACCGTTGGCCCCCCAGGTCCACCAGCACCACCGAGCCATCGACGCCGACCTGCCACCCCGACTTGGCCTGGAAGTCTTTGAGCGCCCCCTCCCGCAGGAAGACGAGGATGATGTCCTTCTTCTGGACGCCGAGCTGGAACCCGATCGAGGCGGACGCGATGCTGTAGTATCCGGCGGTCCTGCCGTGGATGCGCAGCGCGCCCTCGCCGTACTCCCCTCCGATCCCGATGCCGGCCTGATAGACCCCGGCAAAGACCAGCACTCCCGGGGCGCCCTGGAGGAACTCCTTCGCCCCTTTCACCTGCTTGATGAACTGGTTCAGCGCCGCGTTCACGCCGGCGTCGATCTCCCGCGCCGTCTTGGCCTGCGCCGTCCCCGGCAGCAGCGCGCCGCCCAGCAGCACGAGGCAGACCGCCCAGATGCCGCTCCTGCTGAACCTCCGCGTCCGCATCGCTGCCGCCCCCTAGGTGCCCCGCCGGATCTGACTGTGCACCCACAACACCGCGCGCACATACCACTGGGTCTCCGGGTACGGCGGGATCCCTCCGTAGCGCCGCACCGCGTCGCTCCCGGCGTTGTATGCGGCGAGCGCGAGCGGCCAAGTCCGAAATTCGTGATAGTTCCACCGAAGCACCGATGCGGAGCCCAGCACGTTCTGCCAAGGGTCGGCGGGGTCAACCCCCGCGGCCCGCGCGGTGCCGGGCATGAGCTGACCGAGCCCCAGGGCGCCTGCCCGGCTGATGGACTGGTGGTCGAACCGGCTCTCGATGTAGATCACCGCGGCGAGCAGCCAGGGATCGATCTCCTGCTGGCGCGCCGCGGTCTCCACGGCGATCCCGATCCAGCGGGCCTGGCCCACCGTCAGGCGCGGGTTGGACCAGAGGGCAAGCTTCCCGATCCCCTCTTGCGCATCGAACGATCGGTCAACAGACGCGGGAAGGGGAGCGGACAGGGCTTCGAGCCTCAGCAGCCAGGCTTCAGCCAGGCGGCCTTCCTCGATCGTGTGCGGGCGGCGGAGGGCCTCGTGGAAATATGCGCGCGCCTCTTCCCACGCCTTGGCCGCCATCGCGGCTGTTCCGGCCCACAGCGCCGGGAGCGCATCCTTGGGCGCTTTGGCGACCGCTTCGGAAAATGCCCGAAGCGCCTGAATGGGGGCTCCGGCCCGGTAGGCAGCAATCCCCGCGTTCATCAGGGCCTTTTCGCTCCCCGGGGCCGCGCTCGCCGGGGCCACGCTCGCCGGCGCCGCGCCTGCCGGCGCGCGGGCGAACATGAGCGCCACGACTGCCACGACAAGAACCGGCGCCGACCGTCCCCCTCCGCCCACCTTCCCGACTCCCCTTCCCCGGCTGCGAGACGACAACCCGGGTCTGCAAGTGTTCATGATGCCCCGCCGCATCGCCTCCCGGACCTCGACTTGAGCACCGACATCGCGAAGACGGTGCCCGCCGTGAGCAGCACGGCGCTCCCGACGAAGGGCGCCTGGGGCCCTACATGATCGTACAGGAAACCGCCGAGGAGCGGTCCGATGATGAGTCCGGCCCCCTGCGCGGTCTCCGACGCCCCCATGGCCATCCCCGTGCTCCCGCGCGGCGCGGTCTCGCTCATCAACGCAAGCCACGCCGGCGACGAGACCGCATAACTTCCTCCCAGCAGCATCGCCGCCACCCCCAGGATGAGGAGATTGCCGCGGCCCGCCAGGGGCAGCAGCCACATTCCCGCGCTGGCGAGGGCCATGCCCCACACCACCGCCCGGGACCGGCCGGCCCGGTCCGCCAGCCGCCCGCCCGGGATCGAGGCCAGCGCGACCGCCAGGACCATCACCAAAAACAGCGATCCGATCCACCGGTCGCTGAGCCGGACGACGTCATGCGCGTAGATCACGAGGATCGGCGCGAGCAGGCCCACTCCGATCATCTGGACAAACGCGACGAGGAGCATCGCCCGGAACACAGGGGAGCGGACCGCCTGGACGAATCCGCCGGCCCGCGCCCCGCGCGTCCGGTGGTCGGCGAGGCGGCCGCGGTGGTCGTCGTCCCGGAAGACGAGCAGGGCGAGCCCGGCGGCGCCCAGCAGCAGCGCGCTCGCGAGATAAAAACCGGGCGTGTAGCTGCCGAACGAGCCCGAGACAAAGAGGCCCAAGCTCGGCCCGAGCGCGAGCCCCGTGAGAAAGCACATGTTCAGCGTGCCCATCGCCGTGGCGCGTTCCCCTCCTTCGGCCCGGTCGGCGATCGCCGCCGCTGCGGCCGGCCAGAGGGCGGCGCTGCCCATCCCGTCGATCAGGCGCAGCGGCACAAAGAGCCACGCGGATCGCAGGAGGGTCATGAGCACGGGGGCGGTGCTGCTGAGGAGGAGCCCCCCGACGATCACCGGGCGGCTGCCGATCCGGTCGGCGAGGCTCCCCCAGGTCGTCTTGAACACCGTCTCCACCGCGGCGAAGGTCGCCACCACGACACCGATCAGCGTGGCGCTCGCCCCCAGGCGTCCCTTGAGGTACAGCGGCAGCAGCGGGATCACCGTCGCGAACCCGAGCTCCGCCACGCCGACGACCGCGGCCACACGAAACAGCGCGCGGTTGATCCCGTACCAGCGAGCTCCCGCCAGCCTACTCCACCCGTGCGCGCTCCGACTCCCCGGCCGGTGTCCCCAGCCGGGCCAGCATGACCTCCCTCGCCCGCGCGGCGTCGGCGTCGGGAAGCAGAGCGAGCGTGAACCCCGGGTGGCGCCGGCTCACCGCTTCCAAGATGAGGCGGTCGGCGAACGCCGGATTCTTGGGCAGCAGGGGACCGTGGAGGTACGTGCCGTACACCCGGCGGTCGGTGGCGCCTTCCCACCCGTCTTCGCCGTTGTTGCCGAAGCCCGTGAGCACGCGCCCGAGCGGGCGCGCTCCCGGCCCGAGGCGCGTCCGGCCTCCGTGGTTCTCGAACCCGATCAGCGGGGCGTCCATCCCCTCGACCTCGATCACCAGGTTGCCGATCAACCGCCGGGCGGCCGGCCCCGGATGCTCCGTCCAGAGATCGAGCAGGCCCACCCCCGGCAGGTCCTCACCTTCGGCCGGCCGGTAGTAGCGGCCCACGAGCTGGTAGCCTCCGCACACGGCCAGGACCACGGCCCCGTCCGCAACCGCATCCTGGAGCGGCCCGCGCTTGTCCCGGCAGAGATCGTCCGCGGCGATCCGCTGCTGGCGGTCCTCGCCGCCGCCGATGAAGAAGAAGTCCGCGCCGGCCGGGTCGAGCGGCTCGCCGAGCCCCACGCTGGTCACCTCGACCGGAAGCCCGCGCCAGCGCGCCCGCTGGGTCAGCACCATGATGTTCCCACGGTCTCCGTACAGGTTCAGGAGATCGGGGTAGAGATGGCAGATGCGCAGCGCGGGACCGTCCGTCAATGCTCCCAGAACCTCCCCACCGCTCCCCATCGCTGCAGCACGTCCCGGAGCGCCAGCATCGCGGTGTAGGTGGGGAGCACGAAGAGCGGCCGGCCGGCGGCGCGCGCCAGGGCCGCGCGCAGCGAGGGCTCGTAGTCGCGCTTCACCTCGATCGCCCCCTCCGCCATCCCGGCGTACCGGAGCCGCAGGGCCATGTCCTCGGCGCGCAGCCCGGTCACCACCACATGCGCGACGCGCCCGGCCAGCATCTCGAACTCGACGTCCCACAGCCACGAGACGTCGCGGCCGTCGGCGATGTTGTCGTTGATGGCGATGAGCACCGCCGGCAGGGGGCCTCCCGACAGCACCGTTCGCAGGACCTCGTTGAACCCCGCGGGGTTCTTGGAGAGCAGCATCCTGAGCTCCGCTCCGCCGACGACGACCCGCTCGGCCCGGCCGAAGGCCGGCGCGAAGGATGCGACCGCCTCCGCCACCCGATCGATGGGGGCGCCCATCTCGAGCGCCGCCGCTGAGGCCGCGAGGACGTTGTAGACATTGTACAGCCCGGGCAGCACGGTGGTGATCCGGGCCGTCTGCCCTGCGCCGGAGGGGGCCAGCGTGAAGCTCGCGCCGTCGGCGCCGGCAAGCACGACGTCACGGGCGGCGAGGTCAATCGGAGGACGGCCGGTGCCGCACGTCGGGCACCGGTACCGGCCCATGTGGCCGAAGTAGGTCCAGCTGTACGCGTAGGGCGTCCCGCACCGATAACAGTAGCGGGCTTCCGCGGTATGCTCGATCGCCGGCAGCGCGTGGCGCTCGTCCTCGATCCCGAACGTCACGAGCCGTCCCGGCAGCCCCCGGACCGCGTCGTACACGAGCGGGTCGTCGCCGTTCGCCACCACCACGCCATCCGGCCGCAGGGCCTCGCCGGTCGCGCGCCACAGCCCGGCTATGTGATCGATCTCGCCGTAGCGATCCAGTTGATCCCGGAACAGGTTGGTGAAGATCATCACCCGTGGCGCGAGGTGCGGGACCACCCGAGGGACCGTGGCCTCGTCGACCTCGAAGATGCCGACGTCTCCCGACGGCCGCCCGAAGAGGTCGGCGTGCTCCACCAGCGCCGAGGCGATGCCGGCGGCCAGGTTGGCGCCGGCGCGATTGTGCACCGGGACGCGGCCGAGCGCTTCCATGATGTGCGCCAGGAGTCGGGCGGTCGTGGTTTTCCCGTTCGTGCCGGCGACGACCACGCTCCCGTACCGGAGGCGCCGGGAGAGGAGCGGGAGGACGCGCGGCTCCACGGCCCTCGCGACGCGGCCCGGCATCGTGGTCCCCCCTCCCCGATGCAGGCGCCGGCTCAGAGTGGCGGTCGCCTTCCCGAGTGCGATGGCCGTGCTGAGGCGCATGCCGATTTCATACCCTCCTCGCGGCGCGGGCGGTCACCCCGCGTTCGCCTGCCGCGGGAATCTCCGGGACTTGCCCTTGATGACGCTCCGTCCTGTCCCCTCGAGCCGCTTGGCGTCAGACCGAACAGGGTTTCTCGCCAGGATGCAACGAAGCCTGCGCTCCACCCTTATAGGCCTCTATTATCCCTCATTATGCTAGGATGGGGAATATGGAGGACTTTTTGACCGCTCAGGAGGCTGCATCGCTCCTGCACCTTCACGTCAAGCGCATCCAGGCGCTCGCGAGGGCGGGACAGCTTCCCGGGACGCGGATCGGACGGAAGTGGCTCTTCCCCCGCTCCCGTTTGATGGCCAGCCTCGGGCCCTCTCCCAGGTCCGAAAAGGAGGCAGAGGTGGAGATCAGCGCGCGCAACCAGCTCCGCGGCCGGGTCACGGCGATCGCCCTCGGCGGGGTCATGGCCGAGGTCCGGGTCCAGATCGGCGCCAACGAACTCGTCTCCGTGATCACGCGCTCGTCGGTGGAGCGGATGGGCGTAAAAATCGGCGACGAGGTCGTGGCCGTGATCAAGTCCACGGAAGTCATGATCGGCAAGCCCTAAGGCGCGCCACAGACCGTCCGGATGAACGAAGCGATCACCGTCGACTCCCACCCGGCCCGGCGCGAGGGCGCGATCCGGTTCGACCGCAATGAGCTGGCGGGGGCGTTCGGCGACATCGGCACCGACCTGCCGCTTATCGTGGGCATGATCATCGCGGCGAAGCTCGATTCCGCGAGCGTGCTCGTGCTGTTCGGCGCCATGCAGATCCTCACCGCCCTGCGGTACCGGATGCCGATGCCCGTTCAGCCGCTGAAGGCCGTGGCCGCCCTGGTGATCACCCAAAAGCTGAGCGGCAGCCTCCTCTACGGCGGCGGACTGGCGATTGGCCTCTTGATGCTGGCCCTCACCCTCACCGGCTCGATCAACTGGCTGGCGCGGGTCGTGCCCAAAGCGGTGGTGCGGGGCATTCAATTCGGCCTGGGGCTGCAATTGACGACGCTGGCCCTCAGAGAGTATGTCCAGGCGGACGGGGTGAGGGGGTATGCCCTGGCGGCCCTGGCGTTTGTCATCATCCTGCTGCTCATCGAGAATCGGCGGTATCCGGCGGCGTTGCTCGTCGTCGCCGTGGGCGCGGCCTACGCGATGGCGTTCAAGGTGAACGCCGCGGCGCTGGCCCAGGGGATCGGCGTTCGTCTGCCCCACCTCCACCAGCCGGGACCGCAGGATCTGCTGACCGGCCTGGTGGTGCTCGCGCTGCCTCAAATCTCGCTCTCGCTCGGCAACTCCGTGCTGGCCACGCAGCAGATCGTCAGGGATCTCTTCCCGCAGCGCCGGATCGGCGTGCGCAGTATCGGGTTCACCTACTCGCTGATGAACCTGATCAACCCGTTCTTCGGAGGGATTCCGACCTGCCACGGCTCCGGCGGCATGATGGGGCACTACGCCTTCGGCGCCCGAACGGGCGGCTCGGTCATCCTGTACGGCCTGCTGTACCTGATCCTCGGCCTGTTCTTCAGCGGGAGCTTCGGGCAGATCGTGCAGGTGTTCCCTCTGCCAATCCTGGGCGTGCTGCTGTTGATCGAGGGACTGAGGATCATGCTGCTGATCCGCGACACCGTCAGCGTCAACGTGGAATTCCCGATTGCCGTCCTGGTGGGGTTGCTGGCCAGCGGCCTGCCGTATGGATACCTGGTGGGCTTGGTGGTTGGAACGACGTTGTTCTATCTGACCGCGGGCCGCGCGAGGTTTGGGCTATAGCGGGATGCGGCGGGCCCCCAGGTACCGATCCCGAAAGTAGGGCTCGTCGATCGAGGAGACGACCACGCCCCGGGAGTACGAGGCATGAATGAATTGATCGTTCCCGACGTAGATGCCCACGTGCGACGGTCCGGGACTGACGGTCTGGAAGAAGACGAGGTCTCCGGGAACGAGCGCCGCTCTCGACACGGGGGTCCCGGCCTGGTACTGGATGAACGACGAGTGCGGCAGCGGCCGCCCAGCCTCCGCGTAGACGCGCGAGACCAGCCCCGAGCAGTCAAATCCGTTCGTTCCCATTCCCGCCTCTTGATACGGTCTCCCGAGGTAGCGGGTGGCGATCCGGACGATGCCCAACGGCACGCGGGCGCTCTTCTGGGGAACCGCGGCCTTGGGAAGTTCGGGCACGCCGGGAGAAAACCGGTGTTCGGGCGCCGGCTGAAGCACCGGCGCATTCGGTCGCGACGTGACGCTCGCGTTCGGTCGCGAGGCGGGCGCTGGGCTCGGACGCGGGGTGAGTCCGGTCCTCGGGCGCAGGACGATGCTGGCGTTCGGCCGCGACGCGGGCCCCGCGGTCGATCTCGAGGCCCTGGTGGAAGGTTCAGGGATGGTGAGCCGCAGTCCGGGATGAATGATGGTCGAGAGCGCGAGGTGGTTCGCGGCCGCCAGGTCCGCCGGTCGGATGCCGAGCCGGTGCGAGATCCGCCACAGGGTATCGCCCTGGCGCACCACGTACACCTCGTCGGCGTGAGCCACGCCGGCAGGCCAGAGCATCGCCAGCAGGAACACGAGCCCGGCCAGGCCTCGCCACATCGGCGTCGCCCCCCTTCCCGGTCTTGGGTCTGTCTGGCGAGTGCGCCGGCGCTCAGGATGAGGCGCCGGCGGAGTAGTTCAGGTGCGCGGTCGACCGGATCGACCTCCCGTGTCGTTCGTCTATGTATGCCCAATGCGTGTTCGTTTCAGCCCAAGCGGTTCCTCCAGGGACTGCTGGCGTTTCCCTCACCTGGGCACTCTGTTATAATGAACGGGCAATAAAACAACCCTTGTGCCCGGAGGCCGCCCCATGATCGGGATGAAGGTGCGGACCGTTGCGATGGATCAGCAGATGAACCCGGTCGTGCTGCTCGTCGACACGGCTGAAACCCTCGCGCTCCCGATTTGGATCGGCACGGCCGAAGCCCAGTCGATCGCCCTCGAGCTCCAGGGCGTGCGGATGCCGCGCCCCATGACCCACGATCTCATTCGCGCCATCCTGGCGCAGCTCACGGTGAGCGTCAACCGGATCGTCGTCACCGACATCCAAAACGGCACGTACTTCGCGGAAATCCACCTCAAAAACAACGGCACCGATGTGGTCATCGACTCGCGGCCCAGCGACGCCATTGCCCTGGCGCTTCGGACCGAGGCGCCCATCTACGTCGAGGAAAAGGTCGCCGCCAACGGCATCCAGCTGAAGAAGGCGTTCGACGAGCACGAGGTGGAAGAGTTCAAGAAGTTCCTCGAAAAGGTCAAGCCGCAGGACTTCAAGCAGAAGGACGCCTAGCGCTACCCGGTCACCACCCCGCCAGACACCATCAGCGTCTGCCCTGTGATATAGGCCGACTCGTCTGAGGCGAGAAAGACCGCCGCGCGGCCGATCTCCTCTGGCTGGATGAACCGCCCCAGGGGGATCTGCGCGGCGATCTGCTCGCGCTCGGCGATCGTGCGGTCGGCGTGGGAATCCGTCTCCGTGTAGCCCGGCGCAATGGCGTTCACCCGGATCTGCGGGGCGAGATCCCGCGCCAGGCACCGGGTCAGCATCAGGACCGCGGCTTTGCTGACGCTGTAGTGGAGCGGGGCCTCGCCCGGCTCGATCCCCCGCATCGAGGCGATGTTGATGATGATGCCCCGCCCCTGGCGGACCATGATCTCTCCGGCCGCCCGGCTGGCGAAGAACGGGCCGGTCACGTGCACGGCAAGCATCCGGGCCCACCGCGCTTCGTCGATCTGCCAGAGGCCCGCCCGGTCCTCGTACCCGGCGTTGTTGACCAGGATGTCCACCCGCCCCAGCGTCTCTGCCGCCTGGCCGATCAGCGCGCGGGCATCGGCCGGATCACCGACGTCGGCCTGGACGGCGAGCGCGCGCCCTCCGGCCCGCACAATGGCATCGGCGGCGGCCTGGGCTTCCCCGATCGACCTCGCGGCGTTGAGCACGACCGCCGCGCCTTCGCGGGCCAGGGCCTGGGCGATCGCCCGGCCGATGCCCCGGCTCGACCCCGTGATCACGGCGACCCGGTGGCGGAGGCGCATCAGCGGCGCTCCTCCCGCCGTTCCATTGCCACCCGCGACGCCGCCTCCACCGCCACCACCACCTCGGCGTACTCCCGCCTCACCCGGTCGGCTGCCGCAGCGATTTCCTCGCGCCGTTCCGCCGGAAGATCCGCCGGCAGCCGGTCCTCGTCCAGGACTCGCGCGCGGAGGTCGGGGGTCACCAGCACGTCGACCTCGAGGTCCTGCCACTCCACCCGCCCGCCGGCGATGCTGGCCGGGCCGCTCAGGTTGAAGTACCACGCGATGGTCTCCCTCTGCGGGGACACCCAATGGTAGACGTTGTAGGGACGATCGGCCCAGAAGTAGGCGACCGTGACGGTTCCGGCGGGGAGGTCCAGCCCGGCGACGCGGCGGAGGGCGGAGATGGTGTAGAGCAGCACCGCGGCGCGCGGCGCGTTCATCATCGCGGCTTCGCAGGAAAAACTCTGGACCGCCCCTGCGAGCGTGTGCTTGACCTCGAGGACCTCCATGCGGGGAGTCTTTCGGACCGCGGGCCGCATCCCCTCCAGCCGGTCTACGTCGAGGACAGCCCCCGGCGGTCGTACGTGTAGACCTTGCCGTTGGCGCGGAGCTTCACGGGGTTGCGCCACAGGGAGTAGACCGCGCGCAGGAAGAGGTTGACCCGCTTCGGCTCCAGCTTGCGGTCCTCGTCCAGGTGCGCGAGCAGGAGATCCCGCCCCTGGGAGGCGGCATCGACCTCGATCCGCGGCTCTCCCTTATACAGCTTCTGCGCGATCAGCATCTCCTTGACTTTCTGGAGGTCGTAGCTCTTCTGCTTCTCCTTGGGATCGTAGACGAAAATGTCCAGGCGCCGCACGAGCTCATCGGTCAGGACCAGGTCGATCAGGCTCACGTCCTCGTAGAACCGGCGGATCTCCAGCACCCGATCGAACCCGGCCTGATCGCGCAGGGAGGCGAAGAACGTGTAGCCGATGGTGTAGGGCGCAGGCCGGTTGGAGAGCTGGACCGAGATGGTCGCCCATTCCTTGGCGGTGAGGAGCCGGTTGAGCAGCTCGGCCTCGACAAACGTCGCCCACCCCTCGTTGATGATGTGGGTCCGCTGGATGAGGTCGAAGTATTCCGCCTCTTCCCGGATCGACTCGAGCAGGATTCGCTCGAAATCCTCCAGGGGGGCGCGCTCCTCGAGATAGTAGATCAGCCGCTTCTTGAGTTCCGGGCCGCTCCGCTCGAACGCATTCACGGACGTCGCCACGGTGAGCAGCGCATCGAGCAGCTTCTCCACCCGCTCCCGGCCGTAGCGGACTTCGAAGGACCGGATCATCCGGGCGTGCTGCTCCGCGAGGTTCAGCATGTTCTTGTTGGACTTGCGGTACCAGTGGTTGTTCGCAAAGAAATCCGCGTGGCCGAGCACGTGGGCGATCACCAGCACGTTCTGCAAATAGGTGTTGGCGCTGCGCAGGAAGGCGTGCGACGGCGCGGTGTTCAGGACGAGCTCGAGGATGCTGAAGACCTCCTTGCTCTGCTGGAGGACCAGCTCCTTGTAGGTCCCGCCCCAGTACCAGTGGATGAACCGGTTCGGGAGGCCCATGCTGGCGACTTCGGCGATCTCGTCGCTGTCGGTGATCTGGAAGACGACCGGATCGAATTCCAGCCCGCGGTCGCGGGCCAGAACCTCCAGTTCGCGGATGACCGTCTGATACTCGCCGATCATGGTCCCGTCCCCCCGCCTACCGCCGCGCGGTGCCGGCGTAGCGCCGGGCGGCCTGCGCGTCGAAGAACGCGAGGAAATCCCTCATCGCCGCCCGGATCGTCTCCAGGTCCATCAGGTTGGCAAACGTGGCGCCCTCGCCCGTCTTGGCGGCCTCCTGCACATACTCGCTGAAGCCGCCGATCCCCCGGCCCCCCGGGTTCACATGCCCGTAGATGACCAGGTCGAACGCCCCCCGGGCCTCTTCGAACCGTTTCTTGGCCAGGTCGAAGTCCCCCGAGCTCGTCTCCCCGTCGGTGAACATGAAGAGAAACTTGTCGTACTCCCCGGCGCCATCGAGCAGCTCGACGGCCTTTTCGAACCCGGTGCTGATGTGGGTCCCGCCGCTCGACTCCACGCAGAAGAACTCGTCGCGGGTCTTCTCCTCGGCGACGTCCTGGAACACCACGTACCGGCGGAGGTTGGTCGGATACCGGCGCTCGAGATAGTGCCAGAGGATGAAGATGGTCTTGCGGACCAACGACAGGTACTCCCCGCGCATCGACCCGGAGACGTCGAGAACGTAGACCTCCACCGAGCGGTTGTTCTGGAACGTCGTGGGGTCCTCGATGAAGTACCAGGCGTCCTGCTGCACATCGACGTCGTAGTCCAGGGTCCCGCGCTCCCGGGCGTTGCGGAACAGGCTCTGGACCATCGTCTCCTCGAGGTTGAGGTCCGACCGGAGGCCGATCCGATCCAGATCGTCCAGCTCCGGGATGTCTTGGCTCTCCACCTCGCCCCAGCGGGCCGGCTCGTGAAAGTTTGGGAGCCGCATCTCCTCCAGCAGCACCTCCTGCGCGAGCTTGACGAACTCGTCGAAGTCCAGCTCGACCCGGAGCTCCTTGCCGTGGTGGTCGCCGCCCATGAGCCCGCCCAGCGCCTGGATCCGCTCGTCCCCGGCGCCCTGCCCGCCCGCGCCGGCGCCCCCGGCCCCGCTTCCCGCCCCCTGGGCGAGGAACTGGGTCTCCTCGGCGAACTTCAGGGTCGGCAGATCCAGCGTGGCGATCTGGGTCTTGACCTTGCCGTCGATGATCAGCTCTTTCTGCTGGATCAGCTCGTTGAGGTTCTGCTTGAGGTACTCGCGCAGGTGCTGATCGTGTTTGTGCTGGGCGATCCGCCCTCGGTGGATCTTCATTAGAAACTCCGGCCGATCACCTTGAACAGCGCGCGCGCGCAGTGCTGGCAGTAGCCGTGCTCCTCGACGGCGCTGCTCTGCAGCACGTCGAGCAGCTCGCGGCTCTTCGCATCCATTTCTTCGGTCTTCTCGTACAGCCGCAGGCAGTTCTTGATCTTGTTGAAGACGATCTCGTTGATGGCGCCGCGGAGATGCTCGTGGTCGCGGTAGCTCATGCGCCGGAGCTCGTCACGCCGCTCCACGAGCACGTTCTCGAACGCGACCCGGCCCTGGCGGCTGATCTGCCGCTTTTGGACCAGCGCCCCCTCGATCTCGTCGACCAGTTCCTTCTCGCTGTCGCTCAGGGTTTCTCCGAGCACGTTGCGGGCGGCCGCGTCGAGATAGTTGAGGTAGAGGTTCTGGCCGTAGTCGTAGAAGTGCGTCGGGACGATGTCCTCGACGATCTGGTCGACCTTCTTGTTCACGAAATCGACCTTGGTCTCTTCGAACACCTTCAATAGATCCTTCTGGTTCAGGTCCTTGATCGACTGATGCTCGAACGTACGTTCGATCGACTCGGTCATGACCTCGAGGTCGAGGCACTGCCGCGCCCGCGTGTAGGCCAGGGAGAAGGCATCCTCGAAGAACCGCGGGGACAGCCCGCGCAGCCCCTGGGACTCCTGCCGGGTCCGGATGGCGTACCGCGCGGCCAGTTCGAACACGTCCTGCGGGATGTGTTTCGTCTCCCCGCGCACCTGGTTCGCCCGCTCCACCTGCGTGCGGTAAATGCGCATTTCCCCCTCGATGTCGACGTTGTACGGGAAGTCGACCTTGTGGATCCGCCCCCGCAGGGGCTCCATGATGTCCTCGGCGAGGAAGACGTTGTACTCGGGGTAGTTCGTGTGGCCGATCACGACCTCGTCGACGTGCACCGTCGGGAAGTTCGCCAGGTCGATCCGCTTCGACTGGATCAGCTCCAGCAGGAGGGAGAGGAGCTGGCGGCGGCTCTTGAACACCTCGGTCCAGTCCAGGATCCCCCGGTTCGCCCAGATCACCTTCCCCTCGAAATCGTAGGCGTCGGGGTCGTAGGTGGAGCCGCGCTCCTTGAGCATCGCAAAGTTGATGTTGCCGACGAAGTTGGTGATGTCTTCCCGCCGCAGGTCGGTCGGCGTGTGCTTGGCCACCCCGATCTTGTCGCGGGCCGAGATGAAGACCTGGCGGACGGGCACCGTCTTCCACCCCCCCTGCGCGCCGATGGTGCGCTCGCAGACGGGGCAGGGGACCGCCTCCTCGTGCCACCAGATGCCTTCGGCCTCACGGTCCTCCGCCGGAATCAGATCGAACGGGTGCTGGTGGAACGGGCAGCCGGCCACCGCGTACACCACACCGTCGGGTTTGCTCGAGTACTCCTCGAGCCGCCGCTTGATTTTGTCCACGGTCATCGACTTGCCGGAGCCCTGCGGCCCGACGAGGAGCAGCAGGCGCCGCTCCATGCTCATCGCGTACCCCTTGAAGAACGCCACGATGTCGTCGAGCTGCCGGTCCATCCCATAGATCCCTTCAAAGACCTTGGCCTTCCCGAAGTAGTCGATCATGTCGGCAATGTAGTGCAGGGTGGTCCGGGTCAGGCGCGGGTCACGCCGGCTCGCTGCGATGTAGGACGCGACGGTGTCGATCGTGTTCATCGTCATCTCCTGGTGAAATGTACGCGGTGAACCCTGCGCCGGTTCGTCATTGCCGCGTTAGCGAACCTATCTTCCACTTTTCCCCATCTCCAGCGTGCGGAAACGCGAATCGCCAAAAACACAAAGACCCAGCGCGGGAACCTCGAGATCCCCGGCTGAGTCCCCTTTCCCCCGACTCGCCCGTTCGGCCACGGCAGTTGATCCGATGCTACGTCGTATGTTGCTCCATCGGCGCGCCCCATCCAACCCGGAGCGCTTGAGTGCGATCGCTTCTATCGCGTGTATGCCCAACGGCTCGATATTTGAGCCAGTATAGCCCCGGCCGGGGACCCTGTCAATGAAACGGGCGGCGGGCTGTGGATGTTCAGTGATTCTGTCCCTCCTAACTGTTCAGTGAAAATGTCCTCCCCCCCGGGGCACGAACCCCAGCGGTATGACGGAGAGGACGGTTACTTTGACCCCCAAGGAGCAGCGACGCCGCTTCCCGGGCCGGCCCCTCCGCCCGCGACGGAGACTCTCGCCGCGCCCCCGATGGCAGCGCGCGCAATCGTCTGAAGACCGCCGCCAATGGGCATAAAATCGGTGCCAGGAGCCATCCCCACCGGGCCAGGACAGCGTCGCTTCGGCTGAGCCGACGCGACCTCTGGATCGCCGCCTGAGACGGCGCCCAGATCGAACAGGAGCGTGGACACCACGAGCACGTCGACCGGCACGGACACGAACAGCACCCTTCGTGTGCTCCTCGTCGAGGACGACCGCGACAACGCCCACCTCATCGAGGAGATGCTGGCCGCGGAGGCGTCGGCGGAGGTCGCGCTCGTCCGCTTCGACCTGGAGACCTGCAGCCGGCTCGCCGAAGGGGTGAAGCGCCTGTCGCAGGGAGGCGTGGAAGCCGTCTTGCTCGATCTGTCGCTCCCCGACAGCCAGGGACTCCGGTCCCTCTCCGCCCTGCGCGAGCAGGCGCCGCACGTGCCGATCGTGGTGCTGACCGGCTCCGCGGACAAGAACCTGGGCATCCAGGCGGTGGAAGCCGGAGCCCAGGACTACCTGGTCAAGGGCCGCACAGACGGCGCGCTGCTCGTGCGGTCGCTCCGGTATGCGATCGATCGAAAGCGGCTGGAGCGCATCCTGGAGCAGCAGGCCCTCATCGACGAACTGTCGGGCGTCTACAATCGCCGGGCGTTCTTCAAGACCGCCGAGCAGCAGTTGAGGCTGCTCCGCCGGTTCCGCAAGCAGGCGCTGTTGGTCCTCGTGGACATCGACGGGTTGAAAGAGATCAACGACGCCTTCGGCCACGCCGCGGGGGACGTGGCCGTCGTCGATGCGGTGGGGTTGCTGCGAAACACCTTCCGCGAGAGCGACATCATCGGCCGGATGGGCGGGGATGAATTCGCGGTGCTGGCGTTCGAAGTCGGCCCGGAAGACATGACCACCATCCCCCGGCGGCTGACGAAGTCTCTCGCCGCCTACAACAAAACCCCGGACCGCCGGGCCCGGCTCGCGTTCAGCCTCGGGTTCGCCGTGGTCAAGTCGGAGAGTGGATCGAGCCTCGGCCACCTGCTCAAGGAGGCCGAGGAGGACATCGATTTGAAGAAGCACGGCCGGCCGAGGCCCTCGGGAAAGCCGCCCCTGAAACTCGAGTTGTCCTAGCCCTCCTGGCCGGGCGCAGGGCCGCGGCACGGCGCGCGGAGAAGACGTCTGGGATGGAGCGCGCGCGCCTTCGACCCCTCCGGCTCGAGGCCGGTCAGACCATCGGCCTGATCTCCCCCTCCGGGCCCACCTCCGCGGGGGGCGCCACCACGCCCGAGCAGCTCGCGGCCGCGCGCGCCCGCCTCGCCGAGGCCGGCTTCCCCACCGTCGTCGCCCCTCACGCGCTCGATGTCCGCGGGTATCTCGCGGGCGACGACCCCGGGCGGGTGGCGGACCTGCATGCCATGTTTACGGATCCCGCGGTTCGGGCGGTGCTGTGCATCCGCGGCGGCTACGGGGCGATGCGCCTGCTGGATGCGGTGGATTACGACCTGATCCGCCGCCACCCCAAGGTGTTCATCGGGTACAGCGACATCACGGCGCTCCATCTGGCCCTGCACCACCGGGCCGGTCTCGTCACGTTTCACGGACCGATGGCCGCGGCGATCGCCGCGGGCGGCGAGCACGACCTCGGCCAGCTGCTGCGCGCCGTCACCCGCCCGCATCCGCTGGGCCCGCTGGCCAACCCGCCGGACGGCCCCGAGATCGAAACGCTCGTCCCCGGCACCGCAGACGGCGTGCTGCTCGGCGGCAACGCCGCGGTGCTGACGTCCCTGCTCGGCACGCCGTATCTGCCCTCGTTCGAAGGAGCGGTGCTCTTCCTTGAAGACATCCTCGACCACACCTACCGCCTCGATCGGAAGATCGTGCAGCTCCGCCTGGCCGGGGTGCTCGAGCAGGTCGCCGGCATCGTCGTGGGCGAGTGCCGCCTGCGGGCCGAACCGGGAGATCAGGGACTCTCGATCCGGCAGATCCTGGACGATCTCGTCGTCCCATTGGGCAAACCGGCGATCTACGGCCTCGCCTGCGGACACGGCGCCTATCACCTGACCCTGCCGGTTGGGGTCCGCGCGCACCTCGATGCGGGGCGCGGGGTCCTGTCGATCGATGAAGCCGCGGTGACCTGACGGGACCGGCGGGAGATCCCGTCGAAACCGACCAGCGGACTCGTAGAGTGGAGCATCAGGTGAGGAGAGACCGGTGACCCAGCCCCGTCCTCGTGCCCGTCGAGCGCTCACGGCACTGGAGCCGTACATCCCCGGCCGGTCGGCCGAAGAGGTGATGGCGCGCTTCGGGCTGACCCAGGTGGTCAAGCTCGGGAGCAACGAAAATCCGCTCGGCGTCTCCCCCCGCGTGCGTGAAGCCGTGATCCGGACCCTGGACCGCGCCCACCACTATCCGGACGGAGAAAGCACCCGGCTGCGCGCGCGGCTCGCCGAGCGGTTCGGGCTGACCCCGGAGCACTTCTGCGTCGCCAACGGCGCGGACAACATCCTGACCTGCCTGGGCCTGGCGTTCGTTGAACGGGGAGACCGCTGCGTGACCGGCCTGCCCACCTATACGGCGTACGCCGGCCTGGTCCGGCTCCTTGAGGGCGAGCTCGTCGAGGTCCCGCTGCGGGAGTGGAAGTTCGACGTGCGGGCGCTGGCCGAGGCGGCCGCGGGCGCCAAGGCCGTGATCGTCTGCAATCCGAACAATCCCACGGGCTCGATCCTCCGTCACGACGAGCTGCAGGCCCTGGCGGAACGCGTCCCTCCGGACGCCCTCCTCGTCGTCGACGAGGCCTATGCGGAGTGGGTCGATGACCCGGCGTTCCCCGACACCGTGGCCCTGCTGCGGCGGCACCCCAACATCGTCATCGTACGCACGTTCTCGAAGATCTACGGGCTCGCGGGGCTGCGCGTCGGCTACGCCATCGGCGCGCCCGAGATCGTGGCCTCCCTCAATCAGGTCCGCGAGCCTTTTCCTGTGGACCGGCTGGCGCAGGCCGCGGCCGAAGCCGCGCTGGACGATGAGGCGTACATCCGCGCGGCCTATGAGAACAACCGCGAGGGGAAGGCCGCCCTGGCGAAGGGGCTCACCGCGCTCGGCCTCCGCCTCCTGCCGAGCAGCCAGGCCAACTTCGTGCTTGTCGATCTCGGCCGGCCCGCCGCGGCCGTGGCGGAGCGCCTGCTCGAGCGGGGAGTGATCATCCGGCCTGGAGGCATGTGGAGGCTGCCCACATGGGCGCGCATCACCGTGGGCACGCCCCAGGAGATCGCCAGGCTGCTCGAGGCGCTCTCGACGGTGCTCCGGCACCCAGCGTGAAGGAGTCAAGACGGGGGGAGGCCCCCAGAGGAGGGAGATCATGGTCGCAAGCCACCGCATTGAGGAGTTGCTGAAGGTCTATGCCGAGGGGCCCCGGCTCCTCGAGGGTGCCGTAAAGGGGATCCCCGAAGCAGAACTTCACTTCAGCCCGGGGCCCGGGCACTGGACCATCCACGAGAACGTGGTGCACGTCGCCGACACAGACCTGGTGGCGGCCGCGCGGATGCGTTACGTGATCGCCGAGCCCGGATCCACCTTGGTGTCGTTCGATCAGGACCGGTGGACGGTGGCGCTGGGCTACCGGTCGCTATCTATGGAAGGAGCGCTCGCCCTCCTCCGCGCCGTCCGGGCCGCGACCACGGAGGTCCTCAGGCGCGCACCCCAGGAGGCCTGGGAACAGCAGGGGATCAACACCGAGGCCGGCCCGCAGACGCTGGAGTGGCTGGTCGAGCATTTTGCGGACCACGTGCCCTACCACCTGCGGACGATCGCCAAACGCCGCGCGCAGTACGCGCAGGCCAAGCGCTGAGCCGGGGGGAACGGTGCGCGCGCAGGAACCGCGGCGCCCGTTCGACACCCGGCGGGTCATTCGGGCGCCTCGCGAACCCGCGATCTCATGCCGGGGATGGCCCCAGGAAGCGGCGCTGCGGATGCTGATGAACAATTTGGATCCCGACGTCGCCGAGAAGCCGGACGACCTGATCGTCTACGGAGGGAAGGGGAAGGCCGCGCGGTCCTGGGGGGCGTTCGACGCCATCGTCACCGCGCTGCGCGTGCTCGCGTCCGACGAAACACTCCTGATCCAATCCGGGAAGCCGGTGGGGGTCTTCCGCACGCACGAATGGGCGCCGCGCGTGCTCATCTCCAACGCCATGCTGGTGCCCAAGTGGGCCACGTGGGAAGAGTTCTGGCGCCTCGAGGCGATGGGCCTCACGATGTACGGACAGATGACCGCCGGCTCCTGGATCTACATCGGCACCCAGGGGATCGTCCAGGGGACGTACGAGACGTTCGCCGGGGTCGCCAGGCAGCATTTTGGGGGCAGCCTCAAGGGGCGGCTGGTGCTGACGGCGGGCCTGGGAGGCATGGGCGGAGCGCAGCCGCTGGCGATCACCATGCACGAAGGCGTGGCCCTGGTCGTCGAGGTCGATCCCGCCCGCCTGCACCGCCGGCTCTCCACCGGGTGGATCGACGTGGTGACCCACGACCTCGATGACGCCCTCCGGCGGGCCGAGCAGGCTCTCCGGCAGGGGGCGGGAACATCGATCGGCGTGCTCGGCAACGCGGCCGAGGTGTTTCCGGAACTGGTCCGGCGGGGGGTTCACGTCGACGTCGTCACGGATCAAACGTCCGCGCACGACCCGCTCGACGGCTACCTCCCCGCGGGGGTCGCGCCGGAAGATGCGCCGGCGCTGCGGGCCGCGGACCCGGCCGGGTACGTCGAGCGCGCCCGGGCCTCGATGGCCCGGCACTGCGCCGCGATGGTGGAGTTCTGCCGCCGCGGGGCGGTGGTGTTCGACTACGGCAACAACCTCCGCGCCGAGGCCGCCCGCGGGGGATTTGACGACGCGCGGACGTACCCGGGGTTCGTGCCGGCCTACATCCGACCGCTCTTTGCGGCGGGGAAAGGACCGTTCCGGTGGGCCGCGCTGTCAGGCGACCCCCAGGACATCCTCAAAACCGACGCTCGGATCCTCGAATTGTTTCCCGAACACGATGGGCTGCGGCGGTGGATCCGCCTGGCACAACAGCGCGTGCCCTTTCAGGGGCTGCCCGCCCGGATCTGCTGGCTCGGCTACGGCGAGCGGGACGTGGCCGGGCTCGCGTTCAACGAGATGGTGGCGCGCGGTGAGCTCGCGGCGCCGATCGTCATCGGCCGGGATCACATGGATTCCGGCTCGGTGGCATCGCCCAACCGGGAGACGGAAGGCATGCGGGACGGCTCCGACGCGATCGCCGACTGGCCGATCCTCAACGCCCTCCTCAACACGGCGGCCGGGGCGACCTGGGTCGCGGTGCATCACGGCGGCGGTGTCGGGATCGGCTTCTCGATCCACGCCGGCCAGGTCAGCGTGGCCGATGGAACCCCGCTTGCGGCCGAGAAGCTGGCCCGCGTGCTGGCGGCGGACCCGGGCATCGGCGTGGTGCGTCACGCCGACGCGGGGTACGAGATCGCGAGACGGACGGCCGCCGCCCGCGGCCTCCGGCTGTTCCCCACCGAGTAATCATCGGCTACGGCCTCCCCAGCGAGATCAGGCTGAGCAGTTCGAAGAGCACGTTGGCCGCGAGCATCGCGGTGATGCCGCTCTGGTCATACGGCGGGGAGACCTCCACGATGTCGAACGCGACGATGTCCAGTCCGGCGAGGCCGCGGAGGAGCTCGAGCGTCTGCGCGCTGCTGAGCCCGCCCACCTCCGGCGTGCCGGTGCCCGGCGCAAACGCGGGGTCGACCGAATCGATGTCGAACGAGACGTACACCTTGCGCCCCCGCACGACGTCGAGGCGGGACAGCGCGGCGGCCACCCCCTGCCGGTGGATTTCCTCGGCGCGGACGACGGTCACACCCTGGGTCTCCCCCAGCTCGAAATCGCCCTCCCCATAGACCGGGCCGCGGATCCCGAACTGCACGGTCGCCCTGGGCTGGTACAGGCCCTCCTCGAGCGCCCGCCGGAACGGCGTCCCGTGAAAGTAGCGGTTGCCGAAGTATTCTTCCCACATATCCTGGTGGCTGTCGAAGTGGACCAGCGCCACGGCCCCGTGGCGGCGCGCCACCGCCCTGAGGATCGCCAGCGAAATCGAGTGGTCGCCCCCGACGCACGCGGGGATCGCCCCCGCGGCCAGCACCTCGCCGACCGCGGCCTCGATCCGTCCGTAGGTGTCGACGATGTCGAGCGGGTTGGGGTCCACGTCGCCGCAGTCGGCGACCCGGAGGCGGCTGAACGGGGAAGTGCGCAGCACCGGATGGTAGGGCCGGATCAGCAGGGAGTTGCTGCGAATTTCCTTCGGACCGAACCGGGCGCCCGGCCGGAAGCTCACGCCGCCGTCGAAGGGAATTCCCAGGATCGCCACGTCGAGACCGCGGGGGTCCTTCTGGTAGGGCAGGCGCATGAACGTCGAGAGCTGGGCGTACCGGGGGGAACGAAAGGCGTTGGGAGGCTCGAAGCGCGCGCTCATGATCCGGCCGCGCCCATGATCTTGGCGGTCTCTTCCCGGATCATCGCCAGGACGCGCCGCTTCGCGCCCACGAACTCTTCCGAGGTCGTCGCCTCGAGAGTCCGCGGCCGGGGCAGCGACAGCGACACCTCGGCCCGGAACCGGCCCGGCCGGGCGGTCATCACGTACACCCGGTCTCCCAGGAAGAGCGCTTCGTCGATGTCATGCGTCACGAACAGGATCGTCTTCGGCGACTTCTGCCAGATGTCCAGCAGCAGCTCGCCCATGAACGCGCGCGTCTGAGCGTCCAGGGCGCCGAACGGCTCGTCCATCAGCAGCACCTCCGGGTCGTTGGCCAGGGCCCGGGCGATCGCCACCCGCTGCATCATCCCGCCGGAGAGCTCCTTGGGGTAGGCGTGCTCGAACCCCACGAGGCCCACCATGTGAATGTAGCGCCGGGCGACCGCGCGCCGCTCCGATTCGGGAACGCCCCGGAGGCGCGGGCCGAACTCCACGTTGCCCTGCACCGTCAGCCACGGGAAGAGGGTGTAGGACTGGAAGACCATGCCGCGGTCCGCGCCGGGGTCGGTGACCTGATGGCCGTCCAGCCAGATCTCGCCGGACGAGGGCGGGACGAGCCCGGCGACGAGGCGGAGCAGCGTGCTCTTGCCGCACCCGGACGGGCCGACGATGCTGACGATCTGACAGTCGGCCACATCGAGCGAGAGCCGGTCGATGGCCACCACCTCCCCGCCCCGCTGGGTGCGGAAGGCGACCGTGACGTCGCGGATGCGCAGCTTGGGCTCGGCCATGGGCAGGCCTCAGGCCTTCGGGGACCAGGGCAGGAGCCGCCGGTGCAGCCACTTGAACGTGAGGTCGAACGCGAGCCCCAACCCTCCGATCACCACGAGCCCCACGAAGATCCGGTCGGTGAACAGGCCCCGCATGGAGTTCAGGATCAGATACCCCAGGCCCCGGTCGGCGGAGACGATCTCGGCCACGATCAGGTAGGTCCAGGCCCAGCCCATGGTAATGCGGAGGGTATCCATCACCCCGGGCATCGTCGCCGGCAGCAGAACGCGCCCCACCACCTGGGCGCGCGAGGCGCCGAGCGTGTAGGAGACGTCGAGCTGCTCGTGGGGCACGTGGGCCGCCACGTCCGCGACGAGCAGGACGAGCTGGAAGAACGTTCCGATGAAGATCACGGCGACCTTCTCGGCGGTCCCGATGCCGACGTAAAGGATCAAGAGGGGGATCATCGCGCTGACGGGCAGGTAGCGGACGAAGTCGATCACGGGCTCCACGAGCGCCTCCACCACCTTGAACGATCCCATCAGGATCCCGATGGGGACGGCCAGGACCGCGGCCAGCGCCCACCCCGTCACGATGACCGCCAGGCTGGCCCGCATATCTTGTCCGAGGGTGCCGTCCCGCGCCAGGTCGATGCCCGCGGCGATGATCGCGGTGGGGCTGGGAAGGAAGAGCGGCTCCACCACCCCGCCGTAGCTGAGCAGGCACCACAGCGCCAGCAGGCCGACGGCGCTGCCGGTGACCGTTCCCAGATAGACGCGCCGGGGGACGGGCTCCTGCGGGCGGAGGTACGCGAACAGGGCCCACGACGCCCGCCGCCGGCGCTCCGCCGTGGGCTGTGCCAGGCTCACCGTCACGCCCGCCGGGCCGGCGCGGGGCCCAGGCCCGGCATGCTCCCTACTTGAGGAACTCGGGGTCCACCAGGTCGGCGGCGGCCACGTTCCCCCGGATCATGCCAAACGACTTCCAGATGTCGATCGCGTTCTGGGCGGTGACGTAGATCTGCCCGCCGAGCCCGAAATACTGCCGGTTGATGGCCTCGTCGTAGAACCGGACGCCGTCGAGGGTCTCGCGGAACGTCTTCACGTCCTTCAGCCATCCGCCCACGGCTTTGGCCATCAGGAGGTCGGACTCGTCGGGGTGGTGCTTCCAGTAATCCACCGCCTTGAACCATCCCTGGACCGCGGCCTTCACGGCATCCGGGTGGTTCTTGATGATGTCGCTCCGGAAGAGCAGGATGTCCACGATCAACCCCGGCGTGGTGCTGCTGTCCACCAGGATGTGGCCGCCCGGCGTCTTCTTCGCCCGGCTCAGCCACGGCTCCCACGTCACCGCCGCGTCGACCTTGTGCGCCACGAATGCCGCCCCCGCATCGTCCTGCTGCATCTGGATGCTCTCGATGTCCTTCTCCGTCATGCCGTTCTGCCGGAGCAGCACGCTGAGGAAGAAGTGCGAGACGGAGCCCTTATTGTACGCGACGCGCTTGCCGCGCAGGTCCTTGATCGACGTGATCGTGTCGACGGCCACGATCCCGTCCCCGCCTTTGCTGTCATCCAGGCCCAGGACCGAGCGAAACGGGTGCTCGGTGCTCCAGTAGAGGCTGGCGGTGTCGAGCGTCGTGGCGATCCCATCGAGCTTGCCGGAGACGAGCGCGAAGAACCTCGTCTTGGGGTCTTCGAACGTCTTCAGTTCGACGCTGACCCCGGCTTCGTCGAAAAAGCGCTTGTCCCGGGCCAAGAACAGGGGCCCATATCCCACCCACGTGGACTGCCCAATCAGCAGTGTCTCGGCCGCCGCGCCGGCGGGCGCCGCGCGCCACCCCAGCGGGACGGCGGCGATCAGCAGCAGGATCACGAACCCGGTCACCCACCTCCTGACGCGACGCACCGAAGGCACCTCCCTTTCGATACACGCCCCAAATAAAGCCCACAAGTATTCCGCCGGGGTGCGGGAAAACCCTCTCCTTCGGGCTCCGCGATGCCCCCGCACGCGCATCCCGCGCGACTCACACCCGGTGGGTGAGCGCGGAGGAGGCGGCGGCGTCAACGATCCAGACCAGCGAGCCGTCGACCGGCGTGATGGCCTGGGCGGGCACAGCGTCCGGCTGTCGCGGGCCCTCGAGCACGGCTCGAAGGGCTTGGGCTTTCTGAG
>WNGI01001112.1_pt1 | contig 25947 bp, 28 predicted proteins | sample 5400621 | NCBI WGS metagenome assembly WNGI01 (sample SAMN13153374, study PRJNA577476) | soil metagenome | isolation source: 20 cm soil or saprolite under Garry oak tree replicate 1 | place: USA:California | collected 2016-06-15 | reverse complement strand
CGTCGACCAGGACGAGCGGATCGAGCCGCCCACCGCCGAGCAGCAGCCCGGACCACCGCGCCCCGGGCACACCCTCGAGACCGACCAGCACGTCGATGCCACCGGCCACAGGATCGAGATCGACCAGCACGCTGCGCCGGCGCAGCCCGGCGACGGCAGCAAGCACCGCGGCGAACGTGCTCGCGCCGACGCCGCCACAACTGCCCACCACGCCGATGACCGGCCATGCGATCCCGTCCACACGTCGAAGCCAACCGACCGAGGGGCCCGAAGAGAACGGCGAAACGAGATCTGTGGACAACCATCGGCCTGTGGACGGCGGATTTGACACGCCGTCGATGCCCGCTCCGATAACCACGAAACCGAACGCCATCCGTATGCTCGACCATCGTGGCCAGGACCGCGGCGTTCTTCGACCTCGACAAGACGATCATCGCGAAATCGAGCACGCTGGCTTTCGGCAAGCCCTTCTATCAGAGCGGCCTGATCAACCGGCGGACCGTCCTGCGCAGCGCCTTCGCTCAATTCGTCTTCGCCCTGTCCGGCGCCGACGAGGATCAGATGGATCGCATGCGCGACTTCATCACCGCGATGTGCACCGGCTGGGACGTGGCGCAGGTCCGGGACGTCGTCGCCGAGACCCTGCACGACATCATCGATCCGCTCGTCTACGACGAGGCCGTCGAGTTGATCCAGGAACACAAGGCGGAGGGGCGCGACGTCGTCATCGTCTCGTCGTCGGGCGATGAGATAGTCGCGCCGATCGGGGCAATGGTCGGCGCCGACGAGATCGTGGCGACGCAGATGGTCGTCGTCGACGGCAAGTACACCGGCGAGATCGCTCGATACGTCTACGGGCCGGAGAAGGCGCAGGCAATTCGCGATCTCGCGGCGGCCCGCGACTACGACCTCGACGACTGCTACGGGTACTCCGACTCGTCCACGGACGTACCGATGCTCGAATCGGTCGGTCATCCAACCGCCGTCAATGCCGACCGTGCGCTGCGCAAAGTCGCCCTGGAACGTGGCTGGCCGATGCTCACGTTCAGCAACGCGGTCCCGATGCGCGAGCGCATCTCCGGCCTTCGCCCGCCCAGGTCCGCGACGACGCTGTCCATCGCCGGCGCGGGCGTCGCCGTCGCCGGCCTCACGTGGTACGCGACGCGACGACGCGCCGGACGCACCCCGGGCCTGTAGGCCGCGCCCACCTTGATCCGCAATTGATCGAATTACACGGCCTGCAGGTCTTGTGCCGTGCGCGGTTCGGGGCGTCCAATGACTATCACGGACGAGGTTCGTCGATGGCGGTCCAGCCCCCAGCGAGCCTCAACCGACACGGTCCACCGGGCACCCACGCGGCGAACCCACCACGCGAAAGGTGAGTCGACGCGGACCCTCCAACGGCCCGCGCACGACATGAGGCAGACGCACGCCTGGTAACCCGACGGATGGTGTTAGGCGGCGCCGCTTCGGCGGCGCCGCCGTCCATGTCCGGGCGCAGTTCAGCCGCGCGCGATCGCCTCGCAGATCGCCATTGCCTCTCGCGCGCCCGCCACGACGGCGTCGGCACAATGTCCCAGCCACCGGGCCAATCCGGCCGGCGTCCCGTCCCGGTAGGCGTCAAGCGCCGCGCCGTACTCGGTATGCAATTCGCGATGTCCCGCCTCGACGACGACCAGCGACTTGGGGTCCAGCCCGCGCTCGACGAGGGTGAGCCGCACCGCCGCCATTGCCACGACTCCGGACACCGGCGCGAACGCGTCCAGCGACAGCAGCTCGCCGTGTACGACCGCGGCGACCACGACCGCCGGCGCGGACGTCGCGCCGAGCACGTCGACGAGCATGTCGAGCCGCTCGGCGCCGCCGGTCGGACGTCCCAGCAGCGCCGCGTCGACGAGGTCGGCGGCCGCCAGAGCGTGCAGCCGGGCAAGTGCCTGCCGGGGTGCGCGCGTCCAGGTATCAGCCAGCGTGCCGATGGCCGACTGCACCCTCAGCGCTCCTTGCACGACTGGATGGTCGAGCGCCGCGCCGGAGCGGACGCCGTCGAGCGTCACCCGCGAGCCCGCCAGCCACGCCGACGCCCACGCCCCGCGCAATGCGGATTCGGCGGACACGTCGGCCGAGCGGCGCCGCAGCACCCGGTTCGTGAGCAGCGCGTCGACCGCGGACCGCGCACTGTCGACCCCTTCGGCGACGCCCGGCAGATCGAGCAGCGGTGCGAGCGGATCGTTCACTGCGGCAGGCTAGCGGCGGCCGGTTCCGCGGCCATGGCCCGGCCCACTAGCGTGCACAGAACCACCGACTCGTCTGCGAGGTCTTCACCGTGTCTGACGAAACGCTCTCGAACCTCTTGCGCGAGGAGCGCCATTTCGATCCGAGCCCGGAGTTCGCCGCGGCAGCGAATGTGGGCGCCGACGTGTACGACGAGGCGGCCATCAGCCGGCTGCGGTTCTGGGAGCGGCAGGCCGATCGGCTGCACTGGCAATCGCTCTGGTCACAGGTTCTCGAGTGGGATCTGCCGTTTGCGAAGTGGTTCGTCGGCGGGACGTTGAACGTCGCCTACAACTGCGTCGACCGGCACGTCGAGGCGGGCCGCGGCGACCAGGTGGCGATCCATTTCGAGGGTGAGCCGGGCGATACGCGCACGATCACGTACGGCCAGCTCAAGGACGAGGTCTGCAAAACGGCGAACGCTCTGCTCGAGCTCGGCGTGGCCAAGGGTGACCGGGTGATGATCTACCTGCCGATGATCCCCGAAGCGGTAGTGGCAATGCTGGCCTGCGCCCGGATCGGTGCCCCGCACAGCGTTGTGTTCGGTGGGTTCTCGGCGCAGGCGCTCATCGACCGGATCGCGGACGCCGACGCCAAGCTCGTGATCACCGCCGACGGCGGCTACCGCCGCGGTACCGTGTCGCCGCTGAAGCCCGCCGTCGACGAGGCGCTCGCCAAGGGCGAGACGAACGTGTCGCACGTCCTCGTGGTGCGGCGCGGCCATAACCAGGTCGACTGGACCGACGGACGCGACGTGTGGTGGGACGAGCTGGTCGCGGGCCAGTCGACCGAGCACGCACCGGAGGCGCACGACGCCGAGCACCCGCTGTTCATCCTCTACACGTCGGGGACGACGGGTAAGCCGAAGGGGATCCTGCACACGACCGGCGGCTATCTGACGCAGGTGTCGTACACACATCACGCGGTGTTCGACCTCAAGCCCGACACCGACGTGTTCTGGTGCACGGCCGACATCGGCTGGGTGACCGGGCACTCGTACATCGTGTACGGGCCGCTTTCGAATCGGGCGACGATCGTGCTCTACGAGGGCACCCCGGACACCCCGCACCAGGGCCGATTCTGGGAGATCGTGCAGAAGTACGACGTGACTCTGCTCTACACCGCGCCGACCGCGATCCGGACGTTCATGAAGTGGGGGGACGCGATCCCGGCGGAGTTCGACCTGTCGTCCTTGCGGCTGCTCGGCTCGGTCGGTGAGCCGATCAATCCGGAGGCGTGGATCTGGTACCGACGGGTGATCGGCGGCGATCAGGTGCCGGTGGTCGACACCTGGTGGCAGACCGAGACGGGCGCGATCATGATCAGCCCGCTGCCAGGGGTGACGTCGACGAAGCCGGGTTCGGCGACGCGACCGTTGCCGGGGATCGGCGCGGACGTGGTCGACAACGACGGGGTTCCGGTGCCGAACGGGTCGGGTGGGTTACTGGTGCTGACCGAGCCGTGGCCGTCGATGCTGCGCGGGATCTGGGGCGATGAGGAGCGGTACCGGTCGACCTACTGGGCGCGGTTCGCCGAGCAGGGGTTCTACTTCGCCGGGGACGGCGCGAAGAAGGACGACGACGGGGACCTGTGGCTGCTCGGCCGCGTCGATGACGTCATGCTGATCTCCGGGCACAACATCTCCACCACCGAGGTCGAATCCGCCCTCGTCTCGCATCCCACGGTGGCCGAGGCGGCCGTGGTCGGCGCGAGCGATCCGACCACCGGGCAGGGCATCGTCGCGTTCGTGATCTTGCGCGGTGGTAGCGCCGAAGGCGACGGCCTCGCGAAGGAACTGCGGGATCACGTCGCGCACGAGATCGGCCCGATCGCCAAACCGCGCCAGATCCTGGTCGTCCCCGAGCTGCCCAAGACCCGGTCCGGCAAGATCATGCGCCGACTAACTCGGCGACGTCACCACCCTGACCGACTCCGCCGTCATGAACCTGATCAGCGAGAAGCTCCCCACCGCCACCGAGGAGTAGGCGCGGTTTTGGCCGCCCGGCGTCATATAGCCACCTGGCCGGCCAAAACCGAGCGGATGGTGGCGACCACGTAATCAGGGCGGTGCACCACGTCCTCCCAGCTGAACCGCAGTACGCGCCAACCCGCCTGCGTCAGCAGGTTGTCGCGCTCGATGTCGCGATCGCGCGCCTCCTTCGACCGGTGGTACGCCCAGCCGTCAACTTCGACATCGAGCCGGTGCTCGGGAAACGCGACGTCAAGTCGGAAGCGCCGACCGGCGATGACGACCGGGTGATTGCCCGCCCAGGCGCCGATGCCGGCATCGTCGAGCAGCCGCTGCAGCCGGCGCTCGGACTCGGCCTCGGCCCCCGGACGGCTCTCTCGCAACAATCGGGCCAGTTGCCTGTTGCCCCATCGGCCGGCTTGCTCGTCGAGCCGCCTCTCGATATCGGCGCGACCCACCCACGACTGCTGAAAGGCACGGTCGAGCAAGGTCCGCGCGGCACCCGCCCGCAGCCAGCCGAGGCAGTCGAGCAACGTCTCGGTCCGAGTCGTGACATCAAGCCCGAACCTCGTCGTCACAACACTCGGAACGAGCAGTGTGCGATGCACCCGGATTCGGTTGTGGGTAAGCAGCCTCTGCCGCTCACGCCGGGTGACATGGATGCGCCCGTCCTGCTCGACAGGCAGATCCCACCAGGCCGCAGCCGACAGATACGACAGCACCGCACGCGCGCCCAAGACGGCAAGCCACGCCTGCGACTCCGGACTGTCGGGCGCCGCGGCGACCCGGTACGTCCCTCGATGCGGCGTAGCGACCAGCAGTCGAGAATCGAGCAGACGCGCGATCTGATGCCGTGTCAGGCCGACCGCCACGAGCTGGCTGCGGCGAACTATGCCAGCCTGGCGGCGGGCGATGTCTGGCCAAAGCATCCGGCGATAGTCCAGGATTTCGGCCGATTGCCTCGGTGGTCATCCACAACCTTCCGGTTTTGGCCGTAGGAACCGCCTATGGCGGTCCGGGCGGCCAAAACCGGATCAGACGCCGGAGCGCGGGCGCACGGTCACTTCGGGCACCACGCCGTCGGGCGGAGTCGCCAGCACCTGCGCGATCACGCCGGCCACCGTGGACGGGCGCAGGTAATCCTCGGCCACGTACGGGGTGCCCTGGAACGCCAGCCGGGCGCGCAGCATGTCCGTGGCCGTGCTGCCCGGATACACGGTGGTGACCCGCAGCGAAGGCTCCTCCTGACGCAGCCCGTCGGCCAGCGCGCGCAGCGCGAACTTGCTTGCGGCGTAGGTCGTCAAGCCCGCGGCCACCCGCTGGCCCTGCCCGGAGTTGACGAACACGACCGCGCCACCCGACGAACGCAGCGCAGGGAGCAACAGCCGGGTCAACTCGGCCGGGGCGATGACGTTCACCGCGAACTGCCGCGCCCATTCCGCACTGTCCACAGTGGACGCTGCGCCCAGCACGGCGATGCCCGCGCAGTGCACCACACCGTCCAGCCGATCAAGCGGCGGGAGCACAGACGCGAACGACGACGGGTCCGCCAGATCGGCCACCACGCGCTCGGCAACGGGCAGCGAAGACAGCGCGGACGCTGACCGGCCCAGCGCGATCACCTCATGCGTGGGCGCCAGTAGCTCGACGACCGCCCGACCGATACCCCGCGTCGCGCCAGTGACCAGGTACCTCACTGCACCAGCACGGCAACCCGGCCACCGGACCCGGACGCCCATACCGAACCGTCCCGGCCGCGCTGGACCGAGTCGAACGTGCCGGTGTCGAATGTCGCCCACGACGAACCGCCGTCGGACGAGACGTCGCTGCCCGTCGGCCCGACAGCCACCAGGGAGTGATGCGGGCCGAACGCCACGCCCGAGCGGTAACCACCCGGCATGACCGACGACAGCCCCCAAGACAGCCCGCCGTCGCCGGACGCCGCCGCGATGTCGACGTTCGCCGTCGGCGCGGCGAAGTCCCCACCGACCGCGACGACGTCGCGCACGCCCGATACGGCAAGCGAGTAGATGCCCGCGGACGGACCAACGATCACCGCAGTGGCGGCCACGCTCCACGACAGCCCCCCGTCGCGCGAGTGGAGCACCCGCGCGGCCGACCCGCCGCCGCTGGCAATCCAAGCGTCGTGCCCGGCCGTGACCAGGCAGGTGCCCGACGCCGCGAACGCGAACTCGCCGTCGAGCGCAGGCGGCATCCCCGCCGGATCGACCAGCGCCCAGGTCCGCCCGCCGTCGTGCGTCGCGATCAGCCGGAACTTGCCGTCGACCGGGTCGCTCAGCGCCAACCCGTCGCGGGGGTTGAAGAACGCGAGGCAGTCGTAGAACGCGTTCTCGTCGTCGTTGACGAACGCCTCCTGCCAGCTCGCCCCGCCGTCGGACGTCCGGTACACCCGCGCGTCGGTTCCGGTGCCGATCGTGAGGGCGACCGCGCGCCGCGCATCCCACGCCTCGATGTCTCGGAACTGCAAGGCCGACGCGCCCGCAGGCGACACGTCGGTCCACGACGCCCCGCCGTCGACGGTGCGCAGGATCGTCCCCTCGACGCCGGCCACCCACGCGACGCGCTGGTCGACCGCGGCCAGACCGCGGAACTGTTTCGTCGTTCCGGTGGGCACGAGCCGCCAGGAGGGCGAGCCCGGCGCGGCGGCCGCCGGCACGGCCAAGGCAGCAACGAGGAAGGCAGCGAACAAGGGGACGAGGGCGCGAAGTCTCATGCCCGGACCGTAGTGATCACGGCCTGATCCGCACGTGAAGCGTCAGCGACGGACGGCGTACGTCGCCTCGCTGCCCGTCTCGCTGATCCGCATCATCCCGGCCTTCTCCAGCACCCGGACGGACGGCGCGTTGGCCAGCTCGACTCCGGCGAACAACTCGACGGCATCGGGGTCGGCCAGGCCGAACAGGACCAGCGAGAGCACGGCCTCCGTGGCATAGCCGCGTCCTCGCCGCGACGGCACGATCCCGTACCCGAGCTCGGTCCGGCCGTCCGCATCAGGCGGGCCGAAGAAGCCGGCGCCGCCGACGACGAGCTCTGTCGACCGCTCGACGATCAGCCGCTGGCCGAAGTCCTGCTCGCGGCCGGACGCCGGCACACCGCGCCGAGTGAGCAGCCCGGCAATCACGCGATCGCCTTCGTCCGGAAAGTCGGGCGCCCAGGCCGGCGAGCGGCGCCCCGCCATGACCGTGACCACGTGATCGGCGGATATCGGGCGCAGGATGAGTCGCTCGCTGATCAGGTCCACGTCGTCGAGCACACCAGAATGCGACGCGCCGAGGCAACGTTTAGGCTCAGCCGCGGCGTGCCGGGAAGTCTGGTCGGCGATCAGCGTCCGATCGACCCCGAAAGCGAGCCGCCGTGTCCTTGATCCTGGCCTTCGGCGTGACGCTGCTCGTCGTCGTGCTGATCTCGGGCTTCGCGGCGCGCACCGTGCTCTCGACGGCACTGCTGTTCCTGCTCGTCGGCGCCGTGACCGGCAACGGCGGCCTGAACTGGATCGACGTCCGGCCGAACGACCCCGTCGTCGTCACGCTCGCCGACCTCGCGCTGTTCAGCATCCTGTACACCGACGGCATGCGGGCCGCCCTGCCCGCGCTGAAGGCGACCGGACGCACCGCGGGCCGCGCGCTCGGCCTCGGCATGCCGCTCACGTTCATCGGCATCTCGTTACTCACCAAGGCATTCACCCCGCTGGACTGGACGGCGAGCTTCCTGGTCGGCGCGATCCTCTCCCCGACCGACCCAGTATTCGCGGCGGCGATCATCGGGCGCAGTGACGTGCCTGCCCGGCTGCGCCGCCTGCTCAACGTCGAGTCCGGCCTCAACGACGGCCTCGCCCTGCCCGTCGTGATCGTGCTGATCGCGGTCGCGTCCAACGGCAAGACGCATATCTGGACGGTCGTAGGCGAGCTGGCAGGCGGTATCGCGCTCGGCATCGCCATGTCGCTCGTGGCGCACCAGATCACCCGGCTGCCCGGCGTCGGCAGCGAGGCCAGGCTCGCGCCGCTGGGCCCGTTCAGCGTCGCCGTGATCCTGTATGCCACCTGTCATCTCACCCATGCCAACGCCTACCTCGCGGCGTTCGCCGCCGGGTCGACACTTGCGACGGTCGCACCGTCCGCGCACGAGGTGTTCGAGGACTTCGGCGACCTGATCGCCGAGTTGCTCAAGCTCGCCGCCTTGCTGGTGTTCGGCGCGCTGCTCACGCCGCACCTGCTGCATCGCCTGCCGATCGGCGGGTGGGCGGTCGCCGTCCTGGCGCTGGTTCTCGTGCGTCCGGTGGCGCTGGTGCTGAGCCTGTGGCGGGCGAAGCTCAGCCGGCGCGAAGTCGCCGCTGTTGCCTGGTTCGGCCCGAAGGGTTTCGCCAGCGTCGTCTACGGGTTGCTCGCGCTCGACGCCGGACTGGACGTGTCGCAACCCGTCTTCGACCTCGTCGCCGTGTGCATCGCACTGTCGATCGCGGTGCACAGCTCGACCGACCTGCCGGTTGCCCGGATGTTCCACGTGCCCGAAGCGCTGAACCCGCCTGATGCGCCCGAGCCCGTCCGGCTGGAATGATGCGCGAGATCACCGAGGAGTAGGAGCACAAACGTGGCCAGCACGAGCAAAGAGGACGGCCAGCCGTCGATCGGATCGCTCGTCCAGGAGGCGACGAAGGACTTCTCGACCGTGCTGCGCGGCGAGATCGAGCTGGCCAAGCTCGAGCTCACCTCGACGGTCAAGTACGCCGGCGCCGGCGCCGGCTTCTTCGTCGGCGCAGTGGTGCTCGTCCTCTTCTCGCTGACGTTCGGGCTCATCGCGCTCGCCGAGGGGCTCGTCGCGCTGCACATCTGGCGGTGGGCGGCGTACCTCATTGTGTTCGGCTTCCTGCTGCTGGTGGTCGCTGCCCTCGTGTGGCTGGGAATCCGCAGCGTCAAGCGGGTCAAAGCCCCCAAGCGCACCATCGCGACCGGCAAGGAAACGCTGGCGTACCTCAAGCGACCCGACCAGCACGCATAATCAGCCGATGGGGAGAACCCCGGCGCTCACCTCGCCGGACGATTCGGTCGTACTGATCAACGGGCCGTGGACACACCGAATGGTGCGGGCGAACGGCATCGCCCTGCACGTCGCCGAGATGGGTACCGGACCGCTCGTGCTGATGCTGCACGGCTTCCCGCAGTTCTGGTGGACGTGGCATCAGCAGATGGTGGATCTTGCCGACGCGGGCTTTCGCGCCGTCTCGGTCGACCTGCGCGGCTACGGGGCGAGCGACAAGCCGCCGCGCGGCTACGACGCGCCGAACCTGACCGCCGACATCGCGAACCTGGTCCGCGCACTCGGCGAACGCGACGCGATCATCGTCGGCAACGACATCGGCGGGTCGCTGGCCTGGACGGTCGCCGCGATGCATCCGCGCGTGGTGCGTGGCCTCGCCGTGGTCGGCGCGGCTCATCCGCTGCGGCTGCGCTCGGCGATCCTCGCCGACCCGCGCGGGCAGGCGCGGGCATCGGCGTACGCGCTGCGCAGCTTCCAGGTCCCCCGCCGCCCGGAGGCGAGGCTGGTGCGCGACTCGGACTACGTCCGCGAGCTGTTCGACATGTGGACAGGCCCGCGCTGGCGTGGCACGCCCGGCTACGTCGCCGAGGTCGAGCGGTATGCCACCGCGCTGCGCATCCACCCCGTGGCGCATTGCGCGCTGGAGTACTTCCGCTGGCTGGTGCGCTCGGTGCCGCGCCGCGACGGGCGGCGGTACGCCCGCGCGCTACAGCAGCCTGTCGCCGCACCCGTGCTGCACCTGCACGGCGACTTCGACGGATGCGTGCTGCCCCGCACTGCACAGGGTTCCGGGCGCTATGTCACGGGCGACTACGAGTGGCGGGTGATCGACGGGGTCGGCCACTACCCGCAGAACGAGGTCCCCGAGCTGATCAGCGGTGAGCTGATCCGCTGGGCCAAGCTGGCCTGAGCCCGCGGGTTTTGGCCGCCGGAGCCGCCCATGGCGGCCCGGCCGGCCAAGACCGGTCACGCGCGATGCCATCCGGCTGACACGGTGATCGGGCGTGCCTGCTCGGCGAGCGGCTCGACCGGGCGCCCCTCGTACTGGGTCGACAGCACGATGTGCGTGTTGATCTCGCCGTGCTCTCCGATGCGCTCGAACAAGGCCTCGAGGTGCACCATCGAGGCCACCCGGACCTTGAGCATCGAGCAGATCGCGCCTGACAGCTTGTGGACCTCGACCACCTCAGGCAGGTCGTCGGCGGTCGTCGTCTTGAGCAGGCAGCGTCCAGGCGTGCATCGCATCTGCACGAACGCGGTGAGCGGGAATCCGGCCTTTGCGGGATCGACCTGCGCCTGGTAGCCGGCGATCACGCCGGACTCCTCCAGCCGCCGCACCCGCTCGGCGACAGCGGGCGAGGAGAGGTTCACCCGCTTGGCGAGCTGGTTGTACGACAGGCGCCCGTCGCGCTGCAGCTCGTCGAGGATGCGCCAGTCCGTGGAATCCAGTGCCTTGTCCATCCGCAAAGCATGACCCGGATATGCCTGCCAATCAATAAGCGCACCACGCCGATCACCGTTCGATCAGCCTTCATCCGACCGATCGGAGTTCCTAACGTTTCTGGCCATGACGACCACTCGCGCTCCCCTGCTCGCCCTGTTCGCCGCCGCGGCATTCATGAACGCGGCGATGGCGACGGCCTCCGCGGTGAGCACCATTGTCGCCGCGGACCGGATCGGCCCGGCCTGGGGCGGACTGCCACCCACCGCCGGCGTCGCGGGCACCGGCCTCGGCGCGATCGTGCTCAGCCGCGTCATGGCGCGATTCGGCCGGCGCGCGGGGCTGCTCGCCGGTTACGCGATCTCGCTGGGAGGCGCCGGCCTCGCGATCGTCGCAGTTGCGTCGCCGCGGATCTGGCTGCTCGCCCTCGGCATGGTGCTGCTCGGTCTCGGCAACGCCGGGGCGCAGCTGTCCCGCTACGCAGCCGCGGACCTGTACCCGCCGGACCGGCGCGGCACCGCGATCGGCTCACTGATCTGGGCCGGCGCCATCGGCGCGGTCGGCGGGCCGTTGCTGCTCATGCCGGCGCAACGTGCAGCGGCCGCGCTCGGCTGGACGCCGATGACGGGTCCGTTCGTGCTCGCCGCGCTGGCCACGGTCGGTGCGCTGCTCGCGTCGCTGGCCGCGCCGCGCGCCCGGCATGCCGCTGCGCCCACGACGGGCCGAACGTCCGTATTCCGGTCAGTCCCGGTGCGCTCGGCCGCCGCCACGATGGTCACGGCGCAGGTCGTAATGGTGGCGGTCATGACCGCTGCTCCGCTGTCGATGCACGAGCACGGCCACGATCTGGCCGCGATCGGCACGATGCTCTCGGCGCACACGCTCGGCATGTTCGCGCTGGCGCCGCTGTCCGGCCGGCTGGTCGACCGGATCGGCAGCCGCGCGGTCATGGTGGCCGGACTCGTCACGCTGGCCTGCTCGGCCGCGTTCGTGGCGACGTCACCGGACGGCGTCTCGCTCATGGCGGCCCTGTTCCTGCTCGGCTACGGCTGGAACCTGAGCATCGTGGGCGGCAGCGGGGCGCTCGCCGGCGACGGCGGCGGCGCTCGCGCCGAGGGTGCGGTCGACGCCCTGAGCTGGGGCACGTCCACGCTGGCCACGACGGCGTCCACGCTGATGTTCGTCCACGGCGGCTACGCCGCGCTGGCCGGCGCCGCGGCGATCCTCACCGCCCTGCCGTTGCTCTCGCTCGGACGTCAGCTGCCGGGCGTGCAGCGCGAGGTGCCGACCGGCGCCGTCGCGGTGCGTCCCGCCGAGGCGTCGCTGCTGATCTCGGCGTCGGTCAGCGCGAAACCGGTGTCGGACGAGTCGAGCGCCGTCGCGAACACCATGCCGAGCACGGTGCCCTCCGGCGTGATCAGCGGACCACCCGAGTTGCCGCTACGCACGATGGCGCGCACCGAATAGATCTCGCGCTCGACCGATCCCCGGCCGTAGATGTCGCGGCCGTTGATCTGCTCGCGGTCGCGCACACGCGCCGGACGGACGTCGAACGGGCCGTCCTCGGGGTAGCCGAGCACGATCGCGCTGGCGTTCGTGGCCGCGGGCGCCTTGGTGAAATGCAGCGACGGGGCGGTCAGGCCAGGCACGTACAGGACGGCGACGTCGCGCTTCGGGTCGTACACGACGACGTGCGCCGCGAGCTGCCCGGATGGCGTCACGACGCTGACCTGGGACGTCCCGGCCACGACGTGCGCGTTGGTCAGCAGATGCTGCGGGGCGTATACGAAAGCCGAGCCCTCGATGCCACGCGAGCACGACGGCGCCTGGCCGTACACCTTGAGCACCGACGCGCGAACCGCGGTAACGGCCCGCGAGTGCAGCAGGTTCGGGTCAGGTGGCCCGACGTCGACGATTCGCGTGGTCTGCAGATCGCCGAACACCGGCGGGAAGCCGCTGCGGTCGATGAAGTGCCGCAGCGACGAGTACACGTCGCGCACCGGGGTCGGCATCACGCCGTCGACGCCGCGCACGATCGTCGACCGGCGAACGGCCGACGACAGAGACGGGTAGGGCGAGGACGCCAGTGGGACGGCCACCATCCACGCGACGAGCAGCACTGCAAGCACGCCGAGGGCCGATCCGATTCCCGCATCGAGGTTGCGTGCGTGCTTCCACGTGATGCGCTGACGCAGATGCCCTGCACCCCACACCGCGAGCAACTGCCCGGCCATGGAGACCATGAGGACGCACACGATCGCGACCGGGACCTGCGCCTGCCCGCCGGCCAGGAACGAGCCGAGCGGCCTGGCAAGCTGCGCACCGAGGGCCGCGCCGCCGAAGAAGCCGACCAGCGAGAAGAGGCCGACCACGGCGCCGTTGCGGAAACCGCCGACGGCGTAGCCGATCGCGGCAACGATGATGATCCAGTCCACGACAGTCACGTCAGCTCGGCAGGACGACGAGCGTGCCCGTCATCCCCTGGGCGACATGGATCGTGCAGACGAACTGGTACGAGCCCGGCGACGGCGTAGTGAACGTGGCCGACGTGGTTACGCCTCCGCGCGCGAGCGGCACGTTGTCGGCGGGGAAGCCGGTCACCGAGAAGTCGTGCGGGGCGCCGGTGCCCTTGTGCACGAGCGTGACCTTCACCGTCCCCTGATGAACGGTGATCGTGGACGGGTTGAACCGGAAGCCGCTGTCGACGGTGAGGGTGATCTGCTGGACGCCGTCGACCACCGACGCGGTCGCCGCGCCGGGGTGCCCTTCACGGTTCGGCGATGCCTTGCGGTTCGAGCATCCGGCGAGGCTGACGAATGCGAGCGCGGCGAGCAGGGTGGCCGCCCTCCGCGTGGTCATAGGGTGGCAGGCTACCGCTGCTTCCTTCGAAGATGATTAAGGGAGCGGCCGCTCGCTCGTTGCGTCCCATTCGCGTGCCCAGCCGCCGAGGCTGAGCAGCCGATCGAGCAGCAGGGCGGTGAATCCCCAGATGAACAGCCCGCCCGCGTCGAACCCCGGGCCGCGAAATCCGGACGGGTGCGCGACCCGGAACCGGTTGGCCGGGTCGACGAGTTCGGCCACCGGGACGACGGCCACGCTGGCCACCTCGTCGACCGCGATGGCACTCACCGGATGTGGCGCCTTCCACCACGCCACCACCGGCGTCACGACGAATCCCGACGGAGCAAGGAAAAGAGCCGGCAGAGTCGCGACGACCTGCACGCTCACGGGGTCGAGGCCGACCTCCTCCTGCGCCTCGCGCAGAGCGGTCTGCTCGGGGCTCTCGCCCGGATCGGCGGCGCCGCCGGGGAACGCCGCCTGACCGGCATGCGTGCGCATCGTCGCCGCCCGCTCGATCAGCAGGATGCCCGGGCCGCCCGCCGTCGCGGCGAACGCGACGAGCACCGCTGACTCGCGACCGCTGCCGTCGTCCGGCGGGGTGAACCGACCGAGGTCGGCGACCGTGGCGTCGCGCAACGACTCGACGAGCGGAGTCAGCCAACCGGGCGGCGCGCTCATGCAGTCTCGGCCACCTGCTGTGGCGTCTTGACCAGCTTCGCGGCGGTCGCGGGGTCGGTCGGGCCTTCACCGAACGACGGGCAGAGCCGGGCGATCGCGCACGCGCCGCAGGCCGGCTTGCGCGAGTGGCAGACGCGCCGGCCGTGCCAGATCACGCGGTGCGACAGGATCGTCCAGTCCTTCTTCGGGATGAGCGCGGCGACGTCGGCCTCGACCTTCACCGGGTCCGTGTTGGCGGTCCAGCGCCAGCGGCGGGCCAACCGCCCGAAGTGCGTGTCGACGGTGATGCCGGGGATGCCGAACGCGTTCCCCAGCACGACATTGGCGGTCTTGCGGCCGAATCCGGGCAGGGTCACCAGCTTGTCGAGGGACGCCGGCACCTCACCGTCGAAGCGATCGACGAGCGCCAGGCCCAGCTTCATCAACGAGCTCGTCTTGTTACGGAAGAAACCGGTCGTGCGGATCATCTCCTCCAGCTCCGCACGGTCGGCCCCGGCATAGTCCGCTGCGGTCGGGTAGCGGCGGAAAAGCGCCGGCGTGACCTCGTTGACGCGCTTGTCCGTGCATTGCGCCGACAGGATGGTGGCCACCGAGAGCTCGAGCGGTGTCGTGAAATCCAGCTCGGTATGCGCGTCCGGGTAGAGCAGCCCGAGTTCGCGATTGATCCGCCGGGCACGGCGGGTCAGGGCGAGCGGGGATTCGTCGATGGCGGTTGCGGCAGGCACAGCGCCCAAGCCTACGAGTGACCGCCGACAGGCGGGCGTCCCAGCTGCGCTGCGGCCGCCTTGGGCGAGACGCCGACAACATGATGCTGCACAATCGAAGCGTCATGGCCGGCCTATTGGTGTTGCTGTTCCCGCCGCTCCTGTTGGGCTTCATGCTCTTCATGGGACGCGTCGAGGAGCCGCTGAACCAGGCCGCCCCCGAGCGCGAGATCGAGGAGTTCCTCGACGAGGCCAACCCGGATGAGCTCGACGCGTTCGTCCGTGAGGGCACCGACTCCGCGCTGCGCAGCTTCCGGCAGCGGCTCGGCCTGCACCGCCTGATTCCGTCCGCATCGCGTCGCCGCCCGCAGTAGAGCTCACGCTCGCGCTCTCGCGCAGTGCTCCCGCCCTTCTCCTGGGATCGCGTGGCTCTAGAATCCGCACAGTGTGATCGGGCCCGACCTGTCGGTCGCGGATCGATCGCGAGCAGCTAAGGAGCTGACGTGGACGAGGTGCTGCGCAAGGCCGGGCTCTTCCAGGGCGTGGCCCCCGAGGACGTCGAGGCGCTGGGCAACCAGTTCGAGGTCATCGAAGCGCCTCGCGGCACGACGCTGTTCCAGGAGGGCGAGCCGGGCGACAGCCTCTACATCGTGCTGGAAGGCAAGGTGAAACTCGGCCGGCGCTCATCGGACGGACGCGAGAACCTGGTCGCAGTCATGGGCCCAGCTGATCAGTTCGGCGAGCTGTCGCTGTTCGACCCGGGGCCGCGTACCGCCACGGCAGTCGTCGTCACCGATGCCCGGCTGGCACGGCTGCCCAAGCAGGCACTGCAGACGTGGGTTCAGGAGCGTCCGCAGATCGCGATCCAGTTGCTGCACGTCATCGCCCGGCGGCTGCGCCGCACGAACACCATGCTCGCCGACCTGATCTTCGTCGACGTGCCGGGTCGGGTCGCGAAGCAGTTGCTGCTGCTCGCGCAGAAGTTCGGCTCGGTCGACAGCGGCCAGCTGCGCGTCACGCACGACCTGACCCAGGAGGAGCTCGCCCAGCTCGTGGGCGCCTCGCGCGAGACCGTCAACAAGGCACTGGCCGACTTCGCCTCCCGCGGCTGGCTGCGCCTCGAGGGCAAGAGCGTCGTCATCCTCGACCGCGAGCGCCTGGCCCGCCGAGCGCGGTAGCGATCACCGTGCGGCTTACCCGCTGAGTTCACCAAGGAACGGCGCGCGACTTCGCGATTTCAGCGGGGAAGTGGCGCCGGTCCGATGCCAGCGTGGCGGGCGCGGAACGTCTGGCCCTTCGCCCGGTTGCCGCACACCTGCATGTGGCACCACCGAGAAGCCCGGTTGCGGGACGCGTCGTAGTACGCCCAGCGGCAGGTGTCGGACGAGCAGGCCTTGAGCCTCGTCCACACGCCCTGGGTCTGGCTGGCGTAGACGATCGCGACCAGTGCACCGAGCGCGCCGGTGCCTCCCTCGCGCAGCACGTGGTACCCGACCGCGCCGCCGTACGTCATCGCCGGACGGAGTCCCGCCTGGGCGGTGATCCGGTTGAGGACGTCGACGGATGCCGCGGTGTCGGCGTCCAGACCGTTGTGGGCGCCGAGCAGCGTGCGCAGCGACTCGCGCAGCTCGATCGCCGCGCGCAGGTCCGACGCACCGAGGCTGCGGTCCGGGGCGAGCAGGTGCCACGCAACCAGGTGCTCGGCGAGCTCGGACGGTCCGGCGAGCGCGTCCGTACCTGCCTCGATATCGAGCGTGTTGACGAATGCCCGGACGGCCTCGAGCCGCCCCGGGGCGCGACGATTGGGGAGTTCGGCCATGCCAGGCAGCGTAACGCGCCGAAACCGCCGAAACGTGTTGACCGGTCCGGACCAACTGGCCAAACTCTAACGATGGTTACCCGACGAGTGGGGCTACTGGGTGTTCCGACGAGCGTCGGCGCGTTCGCGCCGGGACAGGAGGACGCGCCGCCAGCACTGCGCGCGGCCGGCCTGATCGAGGGCCTGCTCGCTGCCGGCATCGGCGTCGACGACCTGGGCGATCTGGAGCGCCGCAGGTGGACGCCCGATCCGGCCAGCCCGGCGGCGCAGAACGTCGCCGCCGTCGCCGAGGTAAGCAAGGTGACCGCCGATCGGGTCGGCGAGGTGGTCGACCCGGATCGGGTGCTTCTCGTGCTCGGCGGCGACTGCTCGATCGAGTTCGGCGTCGTCGCCGGGCACGCGGCGCAGCCCGGCCGGGTAGGGCTGCTCTACGTCGACCTGCACGCGGACCTCAACACCCCGACGACCGCCATCGACGGCGCGCTGGACTGGATGGTCGTGTCGCACCTCCTCGGGGCTCCGGGCACGTTGCCGAGCGTCATCGCCCCACTGCTCGTCCCGCAACAGGTCAGGTACTTCGGCCTCGACCAGAACCGGCTGACTCCGGGCGAGCGTGACCTGCTCGCCGAGCTCGACATCCCCTACACCGCGGCGAAGCGCATAGCGCGCGACCCGATCTCCGAGGCGCGCCTGGCCCGCGACCACATGGCCGACTTCGACCACCTGCTCGTCCACTTCGACGTCGATCTCATCGACTTCAACGACCTGCCGCTGTCCGAGAACGCCGGGCGCGCTCAAGGCCTGCCGGCCGACGTCGTGATGCTGGCCCTGGGCGAACTGCTCAGAGCGCCCAACCTGCGGGCGCTCACCGTCACCGAGGTCAACCCGCATCATGGCGCCGAGGACGGCTCGACGATCACGCGCTTCACCGACGCGCTAGTGACGGCCCTCGCCACGTAGGTAGGCGAGCTGCGCCCGCACTGTTCGCTCCGCAGCGGGCCACACTGCCTGGTCGACGTCGGCGTACACGTGCTCGACGACTGCCCGTGGCGCGGCATCGGCGCCGAGGGCGTCCAGGGCGGCACGCACTTGCTCCAGGCGCTCCGAACGGTGGGCCAGATACGCGGCGGCAGCCTCGCCGGCGGCCGCCAACTCGGGCCCGTGCCCGGGCAGCACGGTGGCCGGGCCGAGCTCGCGTAGTCGTCGCAGCGAGGTCAGGTAATCGCCGAGGTCGCCGTCCGGGTAGGCGACGACGCTCGAGCCGCGTCCGAGGATCGTGTCGCCGGTCAGCACCGCGGCTGCCGTCCCGTCGAGCGGGTCGAGCAGGAACGACAGCGAGTCGGACGAGTGACCCGGTGTCGCCCAGACGCGAAGCTCGACGCCTGCGGCCGCCACCACGTCACCTTCGGCGAGACCCTCGGACCCCAGTCGATGCGCGGGATCGAGCGCCCGGACCGACGCACCGGTCAGCTCGTGCAGCCGCGCGGCGCCCGCACTGTGGTCGCGGTGCCGGTGCGTCAACAGGATGACGGCCACCTGCCCGGCCGCGGCAACCACCGCCGCCAGATGCGTCTCGTCGTCCGGGCCCGGATCCACGACGATTGCGTCGCCGGCCCCCGCCGCACGAAGCAGCCACGTGTTCGTGCCGTCGAGGGTCATCGGTCCCGGGTTGGCGGCCAGGACGACGGCGGCGTGCGCCGTGACCTGGCGCAACTGCTCGTACGAGGTCATCGGGGCAGCCGCACCGTGCTGCCGTCGGGCAGTTCGACATACGCGCCCTCGCCGTCCACGCCGAGCAGCGGACGGACCGCCTCGATCGACCGCGCAGCCGCGGCGTCGAGCACGTCGGCCACCGCGGGCAGGCCGTCGATCGCGCGAAGCGTGGCGATCGTCGGCGGGAACATCGGCCGGTCGCCGCGCTCGTACTGGACGATCGCGTCGCGGACGCCAACCCAGGCCGCGGCCGACGATTCGTTGGTCAGATCCTCGGCCGTGGCGCCGGGTGGCAACGCGGCCACGAAGAACCTCGTGTCGTAACGCCGCGGCTCGCCTTCGGGGGTGATCCAGCGGGCCCAGGGACGCACGCCCGACGCGTCGACGGCCAGACAATGCGCGCGGAGCAGATCGGCGAAGCCCACCAGGCCGGCCTCGACGTCGGACCGTGCCGCGCGCAGGTCGGCGCTCGGCGTGCTCAGCAGCACGCCGGTCTCCTCGAAGGTCTCGCGTACCGCCGCACCGACCAGGGCGCGCGCCGCCTCGTCGGAACAACCCAGCCGGTCGGCAAACGACCCGGCGGGCGTCCCGGACCACGGCACCTCGCCGTCGGACGCCTCGACCCGCCCACCCGGGAACACCGTCATCCCGGCGGCGAACGCCATCTGCCGCACACGGGTGAGCAGCCACGCCTCGATCCCGGCGGCGCCGTCGCGCAGCAGCACGACCGTCGACGCGTCGCGAACCGGAGTGCTCACCGCACCTCGACGATCAGCTCGACCTCGACCGGCGCGTCCAGCGGCAGGGCGGCCACCCCGACGGCCGAGCGCGCATGGGCGCCCGGGTCGCCGAACACGTCGCGCAGCAGCTCGCTCGCGCCGTTGATCACGCCCGGCTGACCGGTGAAGTCCGGCGCGGACGCGACGAAGCCGAGCACCTTGACGACCCGCACCACCGAGTCGAGTCCGACGAGGTCGTGCACCGCGGCCAGGGCGTTGAGGGCGCACGTCCGGGCGAGATCGGTCGCATCGTCGGCGGTGACCTCGGCGCCGACCTTGCCGGTCGCCGCGAGCTTGCCGTCGCGGATCGGCACCTGGCCGGACGTGTAGACGAGCGATCCGGTGCGTACGGCCGGGACGTAGGCGGCCATCGGCGCGGTGACGGGTGGCAGTTCGAGGCCGAGTTCGGCCAGGCGAGCCAATGCTGAGGACATGGACGCCACCCTATGACGCGCGCGGGCACCTCATAGGCTGAGCGTCATGACGGCACTCGCCCCTGGCGTCTCGCCCGAGGCGCGGCTGCACGTCGTCACCGGCAAGGGCGGCACCGGCAAGACCACGGTTGCCGCCGCACTCGCTGTCGCGCTGGCCGAAGGCGGACGCCGGACGTTGCTCGTCGAGGTCGAGGGGCGCCAGGCGCTGGCCCAGCTCTTCGACGTCCCCGCCCTGCCGTACGAGGAGCGGCACCTGGCGACGGCTGAGGGTGGTGGCGAGGTCGTCGGGCTGGCGATCGACCCCGAGTTGGCGCTGCTCGAATACCTCGAGATGTTCTACAACCTCAAGCGCGCCGGCCGGGCGTTGCGGCGCATGGGCGCGATCGACTTCGTCACCACGCTCGCGCCCGGGCTGCGCGACGTCCTGCTCACCGGCAAGGTCAAGGAAGCCGCCACCCGCAGCGACAAGTCCGGCTACTTCGTTTACGACGCGGTGATCCTGGACGCCCCGCCCACGGGTCGCATCGGGCAGTTCCTGAATGCCACGACCGAAGTCGCCAACCTGACCAAGGCGGGGCCGATCAACCGGCAGAGCACCGGCGTCATCGAGTTGCTGCACGGCCCGCGCACCGCCGTCCACATCGTCACGTTGCTCGAGGAGATGCCGGTACAGGAGACGATCGACGCTGCCACCGAGCTGACCCGCGCAGGCATCCGGCTCGGCGCGGTGGTCGTCAACCGGGCACGACCTGCCCTGGTCGGCAAGGGGCAGGTCCGCAAGGGCGGACGCGTCGACCTCGCCGGCCTCGGCCGCGGTCTCGCCGCTGCGGGCATCGACGCCGCGCTGGCCGGGCCGCTCGGGGTCCAGCTCGCCGAGTACGCCGACCGGCAGGCCACCGAGGCGGCGAACCTCGCCCGACTCGATGCGGTGGACGCTCCGCGGATCGAACTGCCCGACTTGACGCCCCCGGTCGAACTGGGCGAGCTCACCGAGCTGGCCGCCTACTTCCTCGCGGACCCGTCGTGACCGGGCAGCAGCCCGCCGCGCGCCGGCGCGCGCGAAGACTCGACATCGACGCGTTGCTCGCCGACCCGCAGACGCACATCGTCGTCACCTGCGGCAGCGGAGGCGTCGGCAAGACCACGACCGCCGCCGCGATGGGCCTGCGCGCCGCGGCAGCCGGACGCCGCACCGTCGTGCTCACGATCGATCCCGCGAGACGCCTCGCGCAGTCGATGGGGCTCACCGAACTGGACAACACACCGCGTCGGGTGAAGGACGCCGACGGCGAGCTCTTCGCGATGATGCTCGACATGAAGCGGACCTTCGACGAGGTCGTGTCCGCGCACTCGACGCCCGAACGCGCCGCGCAGATTTTCGCGAATCCCTTCTACCAGGCCCTGTCGTCGTCGTTCGCCGGCACGCAGGAGTACATGGCGATGGAGAAGCTGTCGCAGCTCGCCGAGACCGGCGAGTGGGACGTCATCGTCGTCGACACTCCCCCGTCGCGGTCGGCGCTCGACTTCCTGGACGCGCCGCAACGGCTCGGCCGCTTCCTCGACGGCCGGATGATCCGGCTGATCACGATGCCGGCGCGCGCCAGCGGCCGGGCGTACCTGAAGGTCGTCACAGCCGGCTTCACCGTCTTCGCGAAGATCCTCTCCCGGATCCTCGGTGGCGAGCTGCTGCAGGACGTGTCGTCGTTCGTCGCCGCCCTCGAGACGATGTTCGGCGGGTTCCGGCAGCGGGCCGAGCACACCTACGCGTTGCTCAAGGCGCCCGGCACCGCGTTCGTCGTCGTCGCCGCCCCTGAGCCGGACGCGCTGCGCGAGGCCTCCTACTTCGTCGAGCGGCTCAACAGCGACGGCATGCCGCTCGCCGGGCTCATCGTCAATCGGGTTCATCATTGCGTCGCGGGACTCACCGCACGCCGCGCTGAAGCGGCCGCGGACGCCCTGGCCGAGAAGGCCGAGGCCGACCTCGCCCTCGCCGAGGCGGCGCTGCGGGTGCACGTCGAGACCGCGCTTGCCGCCGAGCACGACCAGCGGATGGCCCGCCGCTTCGCCGCGGCGCATCCCGACGTTGCGACGGTCGCGGTGCCCGCGCTGCCCACCGACGTGCACGACCTTGACGGCCTGCGCCGGATCGGTGCCCTGCTCAGCGCCTGAGCGCTAGACGTGGCAGATATGTCCCACTGGGGTGACTCCCGTACCCTGGTGCCCCGTGGCAACCCGTCCGAACCCGGCAGAGACGATTCTCAAGCTCGTGGGCGTGATCGTCGCCTGCGCGGTCCTCGCCGCGGGTCTCGTGCTTCCCTACGTCGGCGGTCTGGGCATGCTCGCCGGCCGCCAGGCCGACAAGTTCCTGAACACCAAGTGCAACCTGCTCGAGACGCCGCCACCGCAGAAGACGATCCTCTACGCGAAGGACCGCAAGACGCAGCTCGCCACGCTGTTCACCTACGACCGCGAGCTGGTCAAGCTCAGCCAGGTGCCCAAGTACCTGCAGCAGGCGCTGATCGCGACTGAGGACCGACGGTTCTACAGCCACAAGGGCGTCGACATGCGCGGCCTGATCCGGTCGGCGGTCAACTCCTCCAGCGGCGACACGCAGGGCGGCTCGACGCTGACCATGCAGTACGTCAAGCAGGTGCGCTACTACCAGGCCGACACTGACGCCGAGCGCGAAGCTGCGATCAGCCAGACGCTCAGCCGCAAGATGGAAGACGCCCAGTGCGCCCTCGACATCGAGAAGAAGGACACCAAAGACCAGATCCTCGAGAAGTACCTCAACATCGCGTTCTTCGGCGAGAACTCCTATGGCATCGGCGTCGCGGCCAAGAACTTCTTCGGCCACTCCGTCGCCAAGCTGACCCTGCCCGAGGCAGCACTGCTGGTCGGGGTCGTCAAGGCGCCCACGGAGTTCGACCCGTTCGTGCCGGCCAACCGCAAGGCGGCGATCGAGCGGCGCAACCAGGTGATCCAGAACCTCGCCGACGTCGGCGACATCACGCAGGCCGCCGCCGACAAGTACAAGGCGACCGCCCTGTCGCTGGCGACGACGTCGCAGCACGCCGTGCGGCAGGGCTGCGCCGGCGCCAACACTTCGATCTTGAATGCCGGCTTCTTCTGCGACTACGTGGTGGACTGGCTGGAGCGTGGCGGCATCAGCTCGAAGACGATCACCACCGGTGGTCTCAAGATCGTCACCACGATCGACCCGAAGGTGCAGAACCCGGTGCAGCAATCGCTGTGGGACCAGGTACCCGCGGCGTCCAAGACGACGGCGATCATGCCGATCGTGGAGCCGAACTCAGGCAACGTGCTCGCCATGGCCACCAGCAAGATGTATGGCCTGGCCAACGACGGCAAGCACACGACTGTCCCCGTCTTCACCAACGCCAGCGCGGGCGGCGGCTCGACGTACAAGTACTTCTCGCTGCTGGCTGCGCTGAAGGTCGGCGTCCCGGCGAACTGGCAATTGAGCGCCAACGAGGACGGCACCTACACGACCCAGCATTGCGGTGACCCGGGATTCCAGTCGAAGAACGACAGCGAAGGGCACGGCTTCGGTCGCACCGAGACGCTCGCGTCGGCCACCGCGAAGTCGTCCAACACCTACTACGTCGCACTCGAGGACCAGCTGTTCGGCGACTGCGAGCTCGCGCCGATCGTCAACATGGCACTCGACCTAGGCATGGGGGCTCTGAACCAGCGCGACACCTCGGCGGCGAAGGGCAGCATCGCGCAGAACGTCGTCAAGTACACGCAGCCGACCTTCACGCTCGGATTCGCGCCGACCAGCCCGCTTCAGCTCACCGGGGCGTACGCCACCGTTGCCAACGACGGCGAGTACTGCCAGCCGGCTCCGGTCACCTCGATCAAGGACGCCAGCGGCAAGGACATGGAGTTCCAGCGGCAGCCGTGCACGCGACAGGTGACCCGACAGGTCGCCCGCAACGCGCTCAAGCTGCTCACCGGCGACACCAGGGGGCAGGGCACGTCGGCTGCGCAATTCCAGAACCTGTACAGCACCGACCCCGGCCTCTCGATTGCGGGCAAGACGGGCACCGTCAACGCCTCGGACAACCACGGCAAGCAACTGGACACGAACGCCGACCTCTGGTTCGTGGGCCTGACGCCGGACATGGCAGCGACCACGACACTGTTCAACATCGACACGTCCACCAAGCCGATCGTCGGCCTGCCGCAGATGACCGACGAGCAGGCCGGGCACCTGACCGGGGCATTCGCCGCCGGCGTATGGGCGAATGCGCTGACCCCTCTGCTGCAGACCAAGCAGTGGCAATGGCCGGATCCGAACGCGATCCCGAACGCCGCCCCGATCCCGAACGTCGTCGGCAAGTCGTTCGACGAGGCGAAGGATCAGCTAGTCCAGGCCGGCTTCAAGGTGACGAAGTACGCGTTCATGTGTGGCAGCGACAAGATCTACGGCGCCGTGGCGTTCCAGAGCGCGACGGACGTGGCCGAGTCGGGCGCCAACATCACCTTGTGCGTCAGCAACGGCCAGCCTCCCAACGTCTACAAGCCGCCTCCGCCGGTAAAGAAGACGAAGCCGCCGATCGGCACCTCGCCCGGCACGACACGCAGTCGGGGCGGCGGCCCAGGGCATCACTGACCCGACGTCAGCTGCCTGCGCACTTCGTCGCTGATGCGCTTGCCGTCGGCCCGTCCGGCCACCGCGGGCTGGACGATCCGCATCACGGCGCCCATGTCGCGCGGTGACGTCGCGCCGGCCTGCGCGATGGCGTCCCGGACCAGCGCCGCCAGGTCGTTGTCATCGAGTTGCGCGGGCAGGTACCGGTCGAGCACCTCGCCCTCGGCACGCTCTCGGCTGGCGAGCTCGTCGCGTCCGGCAGCGTCGTAGGCCTCGGCCGCCTCCCGGCGCTTCTTCGCCTCGCGGGCGATGACGCGCAGTACCTCGTCGTCGGACAGCTCCCGTGCCACCTTGCCGGCGACCTCGTCGTTCGTGACCGCGGTGAGCGTCATCCGCAGTGTCGCCGTCGTCAGCTCGTCGCGGGCCTTCATGGCGCTGTTCAGGTCAGTTCGCAGGCGCGCTTTGAGCTCGGGCACGGTCGCCACCGTACCCTCGGCCGCATGGCTCGTACTGCTCGTCTCGCCGGTGCCGCCGTCGGGCTGGGCGCCCTGACCCTCGCATACGGCGGTCTCATCGAACGCAACGCATTCACCATGCGTCGATTCGAGGTGCCGGTGCTCGAGCCCGGCGCTGCGCCGCTGCGTCTGCTGCACGTGTCAGACCTGCACATCACCGCGCGGCAGCGACGCAAGCAAGCGTGGGTCAGCAGCCTTGCCGACCTCGCTCCCGACCTGGTGATCAACACCGGCGACACGATCTCTGACCCTCGTGCGATCCCCGCAATCATGGACGCCCTCGGCCCGCTGTTCGAGTTTCCCGGAGCGTTCGTGCCCGGCAACAACGACTATTACGCGCCGCAGCTGCGCAACCCGCTGCGGTATTTCCAGACGGAGCGCAAGCGGGTGCACGGGCCGAGGCTGCCGTGGCCGCAGCTGGCCACCGCGATGGTGGACGCCGGCTGGCTCGACCTCACGCACGCTCGTTCCACGCTCAAGGTGGGCGACGTGGCGATCGCGGTCACCGGCACCGACGACGCCCACCTGCGGCGTGCGCGCTACGGCCTCGTCGCCGGACCTGCGGATCCGGGCACCGCCGTCCGGATCGGCGTCACCCACACTCCGGAACCGTCCCTGCTCGCCGACTTCGCCGCCGACGGTTATGACCTCGTCCTGGCCGGCCATACCCATGGTGGCCAGGTCCGGATCCCGTTCGGACCCGCGATCGTCACCAACTGCGGCATCGACGTCCGCCGCGCCCGCTGGCTGCACCAATGGGACGACCACATGTGGTTTCACATCTGCGCCGGACTGGGCACCAGCCCCTTCGCGCCCGTGCGAATCGCCTGCCGACCCGAGGCCTCGCTGCTCACTCTCGTCCCGCGAACCGGTTTCGGACCGCGGACATAGCTCGGCTATGCTGGCGCGGTTGCGCTCGGCCGTTCGAGCGCACGGGGTGTAGCGCAGCTTGGTAGCGCGCTTCGTTCGGGACGAAGAGGTCGTGGGTTCGAATCCCGCCACCCCGACCAGCAAATCCGGGCCTTCCGAGGCCTTGGCGATTGACCGAGCAGCCGAGTACAGCAGCGAAGTACAGCAGTAGCGGCTCATCGGTCGAGGCTCTCCCCCAGG
>WNGI01000956.1_pt1 | contig 25952 bp, 18 predicted proteins | sample 5400621 | NCBI WGS metagenome assembly WNGI01 (sample SAMN13153374, study PRJNA577476) | soil metagenome | isolation source: 20 cm soil or saprolite under Garry oak tree replicate 1 | place: USA:California | collected 2016-06-15 | reverse complement strand
CCGGAGCCGTGGCTCGCGCCTGTCCGTACGTCCGGGAGTCGTGCGCTCGTAGCGTCGGCGCACTTCCATGACAGTTGAATAGGTTTGCCTTAAAGTTCGCCGGTCCATCGCTACCCATGCGTGCCAATGCGGTCCTTGGATGCACGGTAAGTGCCGAAAAAACAACGGCCCCGCATGGAGGCCGTTTTATTCAAATTCCACTGTCCATGAGCTGCGCTTCATCCGGTAGTCGCCACCTGTACAGACGAGTGGCTTTGGGTGACGCATGCGTCGGTTACTCACTTGAGCGATTGGTTGAACGGGGCCAGCCAATGCTCTGGAATGAGCTCACTCAAGGGTCGTGTTCTGTCGATTGCTAGGATGACTACGGTGGCCGCGTTACCTGGATCGATTTGAAACAGCATCTCGCGGCACCGACCACAAGGCGGAAGAATGGTTCCGTCCGCCGTCACGGCGACGATCCGAGAGACCCGAGTCTGACCATGCTTTACAGCCTCCGATACAGCAGAGTGCTCGGCGCAGAACCCGATAGCGCAGTACAACGATAGGTTGACGCCTGTGAAGACGTCGCCGTGATCACTCTCGAGTGCCGCCCCGACGTATCCTGTCCATGCCAATTCTTTCAATATCGCAACCGGCCGTGCCAGTCGCGTCGCTTCTCTGGCCCGCAAAATAAGATCTTCTGTCGCGGTGCTTGATCCCATCAGATCGTCAAGGATTCTGTCATAAGATCTCCTAAAGAGTACAGTAATCCTCCAACGTCCAGTCAGGTTCGCAAAGCACTTCGATCCATGCCGGTTCCCCCATAGCCCTCGCGAAGTGGATCATGCCCGGTTCGATCGTCACCGAGTCACCGGGGCGAAGTACGTGTCCCTTTCCACCACACGCCACATGAAGCACACCCTTTAGACCGCGGTACCACTCGGTCGTCTTGCTGTGGAAATGAGGCACGCTTCTTTCGATGACCGCCACGGCGTGTTTGCCGTCAATCTCTGCAACCATCTCCGCGCCGTCGGGGGCAATCTTGATGTTGGCTCCGGGATACAGATCCAGTAACTCAACGCGGAGTCTTGAGATCTGCGCTTCGGTCATGCTGCACCCCTTCATACCAAGGTTCGATTCGCTTATCCCTCAACTCAAGAAGAGCGACCACATGTCAGAGTTGCCGTATAGTCCATCAAGCAACCGCCGATACACCAAACGAAAGAACTTGGTATCCTCCATGGCGCTCAGAGCTTGTACGCGCATGCGATGAGTGACGGCGCAGAACTGCCCGCCGCACGACCACTCGAGCGATGCCAGCCCGCTGACCACAGTCGTGAACGCCTCCGAATGAAAGCGGCACTGCCGCTCAATCGCCGCGATCCCGCGCGCATACGCCATGTCCGAGGCGTGTTCATGCGGGAACATCGATCGCGCGACGGCCAGCAGCGTAAGCTTCTCCCGCGCTGTGAGCTGCCGATCGAGCCGTGTCTGCGACATCACAGCCACGCTCGCGGCGATGTTTAGGGCGATGAATTCACGTCTCGTGATGTCGTTCTTCATTTGCACGGTCCTCCCGCGGTCGGAGGGGTGCACGCGGTCTCCGAAAGCATCTTGCTCGCATGTACGCTGACCCTCACTGGACGCTGGAGGGCAATGTTGGCCACCGCCGCCGAGCTTGCGCCCCACGCCGGTCCCTGATTGGTGGGACCCTGGGCGACACGCTCGTCAATGTAACTGTTCTCGTTGAACGGCTTGTACGTTATCGAACCGGGGGGCTGAAGATTTCCCCAATTGATGTCGAGATACCAATCGTTTGCAGCGCGCGGCGCATCCTGAGGAACAGTTTCATCCGTCGGAACATCGAACCCGAAGCGCGGCTCACCCAGTCGCTCCTCGATGATGATGAAGTAACCGTCCCCCGGCGTACCGTTGTCCTTCGTGCCCTTGCACAGGTCGTACGGTGTGATGTTGAAGCCGAGGAAAGAGAGGTCCGGCGACATTGAGCCCGAGAAGATGGGCCACACGCGCACCTCGTCGTCAGCCGAGACAGTGGCCGGGAAATACTCGTTGAGCAGGGGCCGGATCTCGTCCTCCGATGTTCTGCCTGCCTTGACGGCATAGATCAGTGTGTTCGGGTAGCGCTTGAGCAAATCGCCGCGGATGAGAAGCACTGCTTGATCAGGTGGTGGACCCGACGAGGTGTTGCGCGGATCGTGGTGCCCGAGCTGCGACGTGTCCCGCCAAGTGGTCAACCTCGTGATGTCCTTCGTCAGCTCGGGATCATCATCGGGTTCCACGAGACCCCTCACGTCCCAGAAACTGCGACAGAACGTCGACCACAGGTAAACCGGTGCCGAACGAAAGAGGCACTCTGAAGCCAACGAATCGTTGATGCTGAGCATGTACGCTTCGATGAAACGGCGATTGGCCTTGAGTACGGCCAATGTATTCTGAGGAACGGTCTCGACGCCCGGAAGGATGAGGTCCTGGGAGATGGCTGCCAGGTGCTCGTACATCGGCTCGTCGATGTCGATCTCGGATTCAATGCGACCCAGATCGCCGCGCTGCCGGATCTTCGGACCAAGCCGCAAGCGTTTCTTGACGCGGGCGGGAATCGTCACCGATGGGGCGATCGCACCCTTCACCGCATTGTACACCGCCGTGAGATTCGCTGTTACCGGTGTCGGCGTGGTTTCCGGCACTAGCCAGTCCGTCAGCGCTTCACAGATTGCCTCGGCCGCGTTCTTCTGGAGACGGAGTTGGTCGCCGGACTGCCGCATGGCCGCGCGCACGGCGTCGCAGGTGATGGCCTCTTCGCAAAAATCCTCCGCGTGGGGCGTGTTTGGGAGAACGCGCGACAAGTCGGTCTGGACGACGGGCTGCCGTCGACGAGCCACGAGTGGATCTGGGACTCCGGCACGTCAATGACGAACCCGCCCTTCGAACCGCTCGTCTCGCGCCCGAGGAACGCCGGTCGCGGAGCCCGAACGCCAACCGCCACCCTCGCTTTCGCGATCGGTCGCTGTGTCTTCCGGTCGATCACGCGGCCCCGGATGCGAACCTTGCCTGGAAGGCGGTTCGGGAGCTTCAAGCGTTCGCGCAGTGTAGCGAGCGTCGTCTCCGTCACGCCACACATCGACGGTATTCCCTTCAGCGCCGGCGGCACGTCCGCCGCAGCGATGTCGCCGCTGTTCAGGCGCGAGAGGATGTCCTGGCCGGCCCGGAAGGGCGGGAGCGGCTTCTGCTTCTTGCGGATCCCGCCGCGTCCGCGCAGAAGGCGCCGAAAGCCATGATCGAAAGCGGCGCCGGGAATCGACGTGCCGCTCAGGTACTTTGAGATCGTCGTCACGGGACTGGTCGCGGCGATTTGGGTGCGAACGCGTGGAAAGACAGGGGCGGTCGTCCAGAGAAAGTCAGCCATGGGCAGTCGCTCCAGCCGGTCGAACATTCCCTTCGACGCGCCAAGCCCGAGCTGTGCGTTGGCGATCGTCTGGTTCGCAGCCTCGATCTTGCCAAGCTGGTCCCACACCGCCGCCATCAGCGGCTCTTGCTGCTTCTGCACGACGTACGCGCCGAACCCCGCTGCGGCACGCTGCCGCGGATCGAGATTCAGGTCGTTTTGCCAATTCGAGAGCGCGGCGCGATTCACGGTCGAGTTTCCGGAGTGCCTGCGGCCAAAAACCGGTGGCACGACCGGGGGAGCCGCGTAGCCGCTGCCCTCCTGAACTACCGTGGCGGGCGTGTTGATCACGCTGGCGAGCTTCTCCTGAAACGCGACCTGTTCCGGGGGTGGCAACGGATCGTTCACCCACTTCGCAGGACACAAATCGGGAGAGATCAGTGCTCCCTCCAGGTGCAGCACCTCGGGATCGCTCTGCGGAATCGCTGCGTCGCTCGGGCACGGTGCCAGATCGTACGCCAGATCGGCACAATCCATCCGCCGCGTACCGAGCTCGGTGAGCTCGCGCGGCTTGAGCAGTCGCACGAGATACTCGAAATCGCCTTTCACGCTCGTCGCGAAGTCCCATTTGTAGTAGTAAGGAAGGTCGGTCGCGGCTGCGGCGTCAGTCGTGAGTACGGACTTGTTCCAAGCGAGCGCCGTGGCGAGATCGGTGGTCTCGAAGGTTACGAAGCCCGCAGCCTTGAGCCCAAGCTTGAACGTCGGAACGACGAATGCGGTGTAGTTCGTCTTCGGCGCCAGGCGCCGGGGGCAGATGAGCCGGGCGACGACGTGACTCTCCGTCTCATCGGGATCGGCAGCTATCTCGTTCACGAGGGGTGCGACGGGTGTCGTTCCGCTGCCATCGTCAGGTGGCACGATCTCGAGTCCGTCGACGCCGGTGACCTGTACGTGCGCCCACATCCACGTGTAGTCCAGATCCGGCAGCGCCGCGATCTTCGCTCCCTTGACCCACCGTATCGGGATCGCGTTGTGCTGGTCCTGCGGCGGGAGCTGCTCGCCGAGACTCCCGTACTCATCCGCTTTAAGTACGATCAGGGTCAGCCACGGAATGAGTTTGCCGCTTACGGGGTCCGTCGCGCCGGCGGGCGTGAATCGCCAGGGAAGATCGGGCTCCGAGAGCTCGATCATGGCCAGGAAGTTCGGCTCGAAGTCGTGGACGTTCTTACGTGGGTCGGTGCGCGTGACGACGGAAGCATCGAACCCGAGCACGTCCCCTGGGCCGTAGAGCGCAACCCGCTTGCAGTACGGATTGTTGTCGCAGGTGGTCGTATCAATCGTCGGCTCCGGTTGTCCGCCGATGTTCACCGTCAGGAGGGCATGCACTTCGGTCCGCTCGATGCCGGCCGCCGGCACGCTGGAAATGTAGGCGGCCAGTCCCTCGCGCACGGTCGGGATGAAGTAGTAGTGCGCGAGGTCGGTCATGCGGTGGCCTCCTCGTACTCCGGAACGACGGCGACGCTTCCAGCCGTCACGCGATTCTGTGCGATCGCGTCGTCGACCAGGTCCTCGGCTTCCGTTTGCGTCAACGGCTCTGCGTCGGCAGCGAAGATGCTCGTGGCGCGCACGAGCGTCTCTGCGTCCACGATCGTGAAGTGCTCGTCGCTCACTCCCACCTGTGACGCGCCCGGATGCGTGAACTTTCCGAGACCCCGACGTCGCAGCGACGCGCGCTTCAGCTGCGCAAGCTTCAGAACGCGTCGCATCTTTGACCACTTCGGCTTCGGCTTGGTGTCCGGCTTAACGGTTTCATAGTCGCTCTTGATCAGAATGGAGTCGTACTGCAGGTCACATGGCGACGGTATTCCGTCAATACGCGGGATCTCCGGGCCAACGCGAACACCGGCTTTGAACTTCTCGTACGACGGTTTTGAGAGCCGCTCGGACTTGTCGAGGCTCTTGAACTGCCCGCGCGCGAAGTACTCTTTGACGCTCTCGAAGTGCAGTGCGGGCGAAGCGATGGTCGCGGCAGGGTCGAAGATCGCCAGCGCGATGCTGAACTCGAAATTGTCCTTGGTGTCCGCGGTGCCGAACTTCTCGAGGTACATCTCAAGTGGCAGAAGGCGCTGCCGCACCTCCAGCGCTCCAGCAGGATGAACAAGCAGGTCGGGGCGATCAGCCCCGGGCTCCGCCGACTTGAGCGATTCGACCGCGGTGCGCCTAGGCAATACGACGCCGTTCCAGTTTGAGATGTTCTGCACCTCAGCCAGGAACGGCGGCCTCGGATCGACCTTCGCGACGCTCGCCTTGTCGTCACTGCCCCAGGTCTTGTTGAACTTGGCTTTGACGTCCCAACAGAGCACCGAGAACTTCGCCTTGCCCTTGGCATGCCAGGGGGTCGGGCCCGAGAGATCGAGGTCCAGGCTGATGCTGGCGATGTCGTGTCCCTTGTAGCTCGCGCTGACGCCACCGCTCATGCTGATGTCGAACTCGAACGGCGAGAACTGGATCAAGGTGTCCCAGCTGAGATGGCCATCTAGCGCCGCGCCGCACGCTTCTGCATGGAGGCTGAGCTTCGAACCGAATTGCAGTGTGTTCGAAGTGAGCGCCTGGTACACGGTACAGCTCAATTCGAGCTTGTCGCTCGAGCTCAGCTGCAGAGTGAGGCGACGCAGCTTCGGAAAGTTCGGCGGCGGCGTGAACTTCGGATGGAAGCCACCGAGCGAGAGCGCGAAGACCGGGTTGTCTTGCCAACTGAGACGGAGCGCCGCGTCGCCGAACAGTTCATAAACCAAGATTTTGGAGTCGTAGATGCTCGCGTCCATCGAGAAGGACTTCTTGGCGACGTCGAGCACACCGAGCACGTCCAGATTGATCTTGACCTTGGCGTCGTCGACCTTTGGAAAGCGCGCCCTGAGCTGACCGAGGATCGCGATGATCGCTGGCGACGGGAGGTCGATCGCGATACCGAGGTTGAAGGTGATTAGGCCGTTGCCGCCCCATCCCCCTTTCACCATTGGCATGACTGCCAGCCTGCCCTCGTGAATGGGAAATCCGCGCTCGCTGTCCGCTATGATCTTGTTTGCGTTGAGCAGTGGATCTGAGGGGAATAGCAGCGAATTGAGCGTGCCCGCTTTAATCGAGCTCCTGAGAAACTCCACATCGAGCGAACGATTGTATGCGAAAAGGCCCCCAAACCCTGAAATGTTGAAGTTGTACGGGAGAGTGATGACGGGGCTGAAGGTCACCCCGACGTTGATGAACAGTGCGAACCCTTTTCCGCTCGGAAGCTTGGTTGACACAATGCCGATCGCGACGAGCGCGATGTCGCTCAGGCGCAGATCGAGGATCCCCGCATAGCGGCCGAGATCTTCGTCGTGCGTGAGAAAGCCACCGCCGGAGATTCCGCTGGCGTCGATTGCGAGCCCGGCGCCTGTTGGCGCGAGGAATCCGACGTCGATGTTGGCTTTGCCGAGATTGCCGCCTGAGCTCGGGAACGTGAGCTTGCCGCTCACCCCGATTCGCTGGACAGCAACCTGGATCGGACCGAGAACGGCGCCGCCGCTCACGCCGACCTGAACGAGGATCGCTCCCGACTCCACGCCAACCCCAAGGTAGATGGACTCGAGCTGGATCGCGTCGAGAAACGACTGATGAATCGGGATTGTGATCGCGAGACCTGCACTCCCGCGAAATCTCAGTCCTTCGGCACTCGACCAGTCGACGCCGAGATCGAAGGTTCCTTGAATTCCGTCTGGGGGTAGGAGCTTCTGCAGGAACCCGTCCCCTGACCCCCCAGCAATGACAAGCTTGCCGCCGGTGAGGTCCATGCGTACTGCCACTTCTGGAGATGTGACGGGGCCGAAAACCTTGGTTTCTATTTCCGCGCTGACAATCTGCAGTCTAGAGCCGGTAGGAGAGCCCAGAAGGAATGTTGGAGACGTTCCGCCGTAGCGGAGCTTCGCCGACGCATTCAGGCTAGCGCCAAGACTTGGGTCGATGGACGCATTGAGCCTGGCAGGGAGGATTTCGATGCGTATAGCCCCGGCCGACGAGAACTCGCCAGACAACTCGGCGTGAACTTGCGCGCCGAGATCAAACGTCGCGGCCGATGAGCCCTGAACCACCGGGAAAAGGGCGAATCCGTTCGGGTCACCACCAGGAGCATTGAGCTCCGGAATGGGCGCAGCTACCAGCCAAAGGCCTCCCAGGCCGACGTCTCCGAGAAGGAACATCACGCCGATGCCCAACGCCAAGGCGGAATCCCGGTACGGCGAACCGATGGCGTAGTAGGAGTCGAGTACCGACCGTGGTACAGGACCGAATGAGAGCTCACCGCCGAATCCTTCGCCTAGCTTCGCGAGACCCTTAAGGAAACCCATCGCGTCGAAGGACTGGCCTCCCACTCCGTTCCAGTGATACTTCTCGCCCAGGAGTCCGGGCAGATCGTAGAAGGCACGCGGGATTTTTCCGGGTTCGACCCTCCATTGGACGTACGGGACATCGCGCACAGCCGGCGTTGCAGTGAGTATGCCAAGAAATTCGAGCGTGCCATGCACCGGACGATAGTTGCGCTGCAGGTATCGATGGACCAAGAGCCCAAACAGATCCTCTGCCAAGTCACTCCAGAACTCGGGCCGATTGAATGGTGAGATGGACAACGAGCTGCCGCTCGAGCCCAAGTCGCTAATAAGCGGAATGACTACATCCGCCATTGCAGCGACGCCTTCGATCGTTTGCTCGTCGGTGTGCGCTTCGGCGAGAGTCTGGGCCGCCTGCGTCAGTTGGTCGATCCGCGACATGAAGCCCAACGCGGCTCGGATCGGGCCCCAGTCCTGGTCGGGATCAAGGTCTCCGTTGGCCTCGAGGTCCCATCCCAAGTCCCGGAGCAATATCATTGTGTCGCCCAGCGAGCCCGCTGCCTGGTCGAGAGGCCTGACGAACTCCTGTAGCTCGAGCACGAGGTCCTTCATAGCTTCGCTTTACCAGCCCGCCTGGCGGGTCGAAGGACCTACTCGCTCCATCGCTTCCACAATCTCGGCTAGGTTCCTGTCGTTACCATACACACCATCAGGCAGGCCGTGTGGCTCACTGATCTCTTCTCCCGCCAGCATCGCCAAAGTGGCGAGAGGCACTGACCGAACGAGTCCGTTCGGAAGAATGGTCGTTGGCGGTGATTCACGGGCTCCATCATCGTACTGGAGGAAATGCGTTCCGCCGTCTGTGGTAGCATCGAACAGGTTCACGAAAAGTCTGGCGCCCCAGCCAGAAGCCCAATCACTTGAAAACGGGACCTGATTGCCAACTGGTACAGGGTTGATGAAGTGATCCCATAGATTCTTGTAATGCGCTCGTACAATCTCAGGCGACTCCACCGCGCAACAGATCTCGGTGTCGACACCGAACGACCGCTCATTGAGATTGCATGACCCGCACACGAGTAGCTGGTCATCGAAGAGCTGGGTCTTTGCGTGGCAATACATTCCCTTACTTCCTGGGCCCGTACCTACCCACGGGAAATACACGGCAACTCGATCCCGCACGACGGGCGTGTTGAGAATGCGTAGAGCGTTCGAACGGAGTGCATGCTGCCCATCGCGCAACCACGTGCTGGTCATGTCGCTCCAGGGCGGCAAGACGATCACAACGTGTAGCGTTGGGTGCTCTCCTAGCTGCTTCGCTAGCAGTCGTGCGTACGGAACGCTCCAGAAGTATTGATCAAAGATCCAAATGAATTCGCGAGCTTGCTGGCAGGCATTGGCGATCCCCGCCATTGTGGAGAACTCGCCCAGCCTGTAGGGGGTGGATGGAACATCTCTCCCCGCGCCATCGGTGAGGTCGCCAACGAAATCGCTCGTGTCGACGTCAACATCACCCTGACGAGCCCAGCGATGTCCGTCCCACGCTCCGCGGGCTTTGCCACGAAACGGGATTGTCTGCCAGATCGCTACTTTCGCCGGTGTGATCGATGCGGGGGCAGGAGGCGTCGTAACGTCGGGAAGTGCTCGGGGACGCTTCGTTTCATAAGCGATTACCAGCTGCTGCTGGTACTCTGGCCATTGAAATCGTCCAGTGTCATCGCGAAACGAGAGGGAGCCGTCGATAATGCGATAGTTCTCGGGTTCGATCGACCTGCCCGCGACCGCAACCGAAGTGACATCGCGCTTTTGCACGCCGTGACCAACGTAGTACCGAGCCCGAGAACTGAGGCTAGCGAGGTGTGTGCGACGTCGAAAGACGCTTTCAAAGGCATCGGCGCTACTTGATACAATGGAATCGAAAGGGACGAATTCACTGTCGCCCAATACCGTGGTCGTTTCAGCCGGATCGGCCCATCGCTCTTGAAAGACGTGTTCGAGCGTCGCAACGACGGGACCTTCTAGCCTCAAGTGCTGATCGTGCCAATTTTGAAGAGTGTTGCCATAGATGGCTGGTGGGTTGAGCGAGTTGTCAGCCATTTGAGGAAGGTCCGTGCCAAATTGCTCGGTGGGTACGGTGACCTCTGGTTCCCATGTCGTCGCTGGAGTGACATCGGTCTTTATGCCAATGTCCTGCTGGGGAATCGCGGAGCCCGACTGCCAATCGCCTGAATAGGCGACGTCGCGGCGTGTATAGGCCAAATCAACGCCACCACAGAAAGCCACGTGCGTCGCACCACCGCGAATCACTATGAACTTCTGGTGATGCGATGGAACCAGAGTCTTGGCGAACGGAACGGCGAGGTTCGCTTGCGCCGCTAGCCGAGCATCGAGAAACACCACTCCTAGGTCATCGCCGGAGTTGTGGAGCGTCTTGGCTTCCTCGTTGCACCTTTGAACAAGACGCGCGAGATAGAAGTGAGCCGCTAGATGAGCTTCGAAGGCATCCGGCGTGAGCAAGTGTGCAGGTGGCAGCCAAACGAGAATTCGTACTTTGACCGCAGCCATGATCAATCGGCGGATGGTCCCCCACGCTGTGGCGTCGCGCTGAGCGGCCGTTACTGGACTACTCCAGGCGGGCACGTGCCCAATCGCATTTGGATACGATAGGTCGCGACCCGGGTTCAAACGCCAACCCGCGACATAAACGCGACAATTGGACCCTCCTGTCGCTTCAATGATTACGTTTTCTAGGGCCTGTCTAATAGCAACCATGGCGGCGTTGCCGCCGATCAGTGGTTGCACCAAACAGTTCTCATCGTATGAACTGATCCAGGGATCCACCATGCGTGCGCGCTGCCAGCGCTCCGATCCTTCCCCCAACGGAGCGCCCGGCGCCCATCGAGGATGGAGGTCCGACAGCATCCAGGTCATGTCGTTGTTCCTCCCTTTACCACATCGAACCGCAAGCCGCTGCGCGCTTCGCCTTTCCCCACACCAACCCTTCGCCCGAGCCACACGTACGTGTTGCCGTCAGCCCCGCGAGTCCGCTGCCGACGCAGCTCCACGCGAACACCCTCTCGGCCGACAGTCTCCTCCTCGATCCAGGTCACGCTCGTCGTGCCTCGGCCCATTAGCCGCGACAACGCGGCAACCCCGTGTCGCTCATCCTCCGCGTCTGTCTGCACCATCGCTGCTCGCTGCAGCTTCACGGAATGCTGTCCCACGTTGGGACCCCAGTTCGACGCGTCGGTTGGGATGAAAGGGATCCAGTTCGCGGGCACCTTCGTTGCCAGCACGTACCGAATGTTCGGCGTCGGCTGGGTCGAGGCTGCGATAGGCGACATGTCCTGCGTCATGACAGTATCCGTCGCCGGAGCCGCCGCGATCGCCGCGCGGTACTCGCGCCAGCGCCGCAGGGTCTCGAGATGCGCCGTGAAACCACCCACCGGCTCCCCGAGCTGGTTCGGCACGGTGTGCTCGATCGCGAAGACGACGTTTGCGTCCTCGTCGCGCGCAAACCGCACCTCCTCCAGAATCGTCGACTCCTCCTTCGTGCCGGAGAAAGGCGGCACGTGGATAAAACTCGAGGTGGGGTTGTTGCGAACGTCGGGCGATAACGCGAACATTTCCCAGCGCCGTGCCAGGTCGGCGTTGGTGTCGCGTGCCGGATCGATTGACGTCGTTTGCCCGAAGCAGTCGTGCACCTCGACCTTCTGTACCCGAAGCATGGTGTTCGAACGCGCGGTCAGGGGGACCACGAACCAGTCATCTCCAAAAATCAGCGCGAACTCCATCAGCAGCAGTTTGCCGATGTCAGTCTTGGCGATGTCCATCGATCCGAAGTCCACCGCCTTGTCCTCGAACTCCCACCAACGCCGCATCGGCTGCCCCGAGAACGTCGCGTGCGTCGGCGTGAGATCGAGCGTCCCGTTCGTCTCGAACGTCGCCGCCGTCTGCTGCACCAGCGTGTACGCGCTCCAGTCGAGCGAGCCCGTGCGGTACGAGCCGGCGTGCAATGGCCCCGGGAAACCGGCTGTTCGCGAGCGCACGCTGAACTCGTACGCGAGTCGTTCCGGCTGCCACGCCGGCGGGCTGAGGGCTGGCCCACGCGTGTACAACCGATTCCACCACTCTGTGAAGGTGGTCTGGATGTCAGCGGGAATGTTCAGCGCAGGGTCGGCCAGTCGATTCATCAGTGTCTCGCCATTAATGGCGCGACCACTCATAAACGTGAGGTAACGCCGCGCAGCGCTGTCGAGGTCGCGCCAGTCGTCCGTTCCACGATCCGGCAATACAATTGGACACCCCTGACGCACCCGCTGGATCAATGCGGACGCCGCCGTGTGGTCGGCGACGGGTGGGCGAAGGACGATCCGCTCGAACTGCTGCCCTGCGCGCACGCGCAGCCGCCAATCCCATTCGACGTCCTCACGCTCGACCAAGACCTCCAGCGGGACGCCGCCGATCTCGTCGAAGGTGGCCGGTGACGTCGGCGCACCTAACTGCACCTGATGCACTTCGCCTTCGGTGTAATTCAGCTTCACATGGATCGGGGTGCCCGCATCCTCGCCTTTGAGCTCCGACATCTGCCACTGTCGCCCCAGCATCCAGAGAGGATCCGCCGTCGAGGCACTCAGCCCCGCCGCGAAATCATTACGGCGGCTTCGTGGCTCGATGCGATTCCAGCCCCGGAAGTACGTAGCGAATAGGGACGTTCTCGGCTCCTTAAACGGCATCGATCAGCTCTCGTTGCGAGGGCACTTCGCTCAGCGGCAGATTCAGTCCCGGCGACACAGGGTTCTGGGTGCCTTGGATGGGGAAGAAAAGCGCGGGGAAGGCACCGGCGACGCTGGGCAGCGCATCCAGATCCACCATCCGCACCTTGGCGAGCTGCATCGTGTCGCGCACGATCTCTGTGAGGAGCCGCGCGGTCCAATGGCCGGTCTTGAAATTCCCCGGCGTCGCCAGCAGCAAGCACTGCGGCGCCTGACTGCTAGGCTGGTTGTACTCGAAACTGACACCGGTTGTGATGGTCTGCGGCGGAAGCGTCTCCGTCCACTCGTCGATTATGAAGCCCACCGCCGTAGCGTGGTCGTACTCTGCGGGCAGGAAGGCGACCGTAGAGAGACTCCCTCTCGTTCGCCCAACAGTTGCCGTGAGCTCGGTGTCGTCCAGGGCCTGCCAGCCGTCGTTAGCCCGCAGCGGAAGCTGGGTAATCAGGGGGTCGCTAATCATGTCGTTGCCCCGGAGCCTTCCCCACGCATCCAACGCCATCATCGTGTTCTCGAATGCACGGACACGGGGATGCGTCTCTGCTACTTGCTGCAGCCAGAGCCAAACGCGGTCGATGTCGGGATCGGATGCGATGCTCGAGGTGTCGAGCACGCCGATGCGGGCGTCGTCGGAGCCGTCGTCGAGCTTCGGAACGGTAAAAGGGGGCAGCGCCACGAAGCTCTCGCCGAAGATTGCCTTGAAGGCGCCGGCGATGGCCGTTAGTCGATGATCGCCCAAAGTCGCGACGGCTCCCTGAGCGAGCAGCGGTGCCGCCTCCGCTGTGCGCCTCTCGATCACCGCGATCGTTGCCTTCGCGCGCTGGGGAATAGACGGATCATCATCCGCGACTATGAGCGCCTCTTGAATTCCGAATCCTGCGCAGACGTCCAGAGCGTCGCGGACTTTCCCCGCATCGTTGGACTCGAGCTCGGTCGTCTGATCCGACAACAGACCTTCAGCCGTCGTCGCACGCTCGAGGTAGTCGGAGACGTCGTCTTCCAGAAACACGGCATTCGTGGGTACGTCGTCGGGATGCGCCAGATGCTCGGGCGTCATCAACGCCGAGTTTCCCAGCATGTCGAGCACCGCACGTCCCAACTCCATCGCGTGCTCCAGGCTCACGGTGCCTGCGCGTGCCTCCCCGAGCGCCACGCGCCATTCGGGGTCCTCGAGCAACGTCGCACCCAAATTGCTCGCGGCGTGGCGGCGCAGCCGCGTTTCGATCTCCGATTGGCCCGGGTTCTCGGCCCCGGGAGTCGACGCGCACATGAAGACGAAGTCCAGAGCCGAGATGCGCGGTTGCAGCTGATCCAGAGTTAAAGGAAACGACTGAGTCGTGCGAGGCGCTCCGTGTGTCAGATACACTGTGCAGCCGACATTGCCGAATGACCCAAAAGCACTTTGGAGCCACCGATCGAGTCTCGGTTCAGCGCTCGCGCGTTCGCCCGGTCCGACCTCGCTCGGATCGACGGCGGCGGGCAGCATGACACAGATGCGGTGGCGCTGGGGAACGCCCGCCACGGGCGTCGTGACTGACTCGACCTCTGGCGGCTTTCCGATTCCAGCGGCGGCATCCAGGGCTCCGCCGGAGCGCTCGTAGTTCCCCTGTACCGCCTGGAAGATTCCTTCGTATAACAGCAGGTCCCCGACGGCGTCCATGGTGTCGACGAGGTCCGTGATCAGGAGGCTCACGTTCGCGAGCTGTCCACCCAGTGCGATGATGAGCTCCGGGTAGTTGGCGCTGGTGAATTGGTTGGCGTCGTACTTCTCCGCCAGGACCCTGCCATCCAAGACGTTGCGCGGCGCCACGATCTCCGCCGGCGCTTCTGTGTCGGTCTCCACCGGAGCAGCGATCGGGAATGCCTTACGAAAGGCATCGATGAAACGATCGTACGCCGCGGTGTGGAGCGCGCGCTCGAACTGGTAGCCCAGGAGCACAGAGAGATCTTGGCCCTGGTGCACGCCGTCGATCAGCTCTTGCGCTCGCGACGCCCGCATTGAGGACACGTTCGTCGCATACGCGTTCGCGCCACCGTCGGCTCGGTGCGAATCGAAAGCACACTTGAGCATCGCGGCTGCCGACGCGTGGGCCACCGAGGGCGCCTGGATGAAGCCACCGCCACCGTCAGCGTACTTTCCGCGCGGCGTCGACGAGGTGGTCGCGGCAACCATCTCGATGTCCTCGAGGTAGCCGTACGCACCCCATTGAAGGCCCGTCGGGTGACGCGTGCGCATCGCATCAAGCCGTTTCGCCGGCAGCGTCGAGCACCATGCATCCAACCGGTGCGAGAGAATGTCGAGCGCATCGCGGAACCACGCTTCCAGCCTCGGCTCGTAATTCACGCGCACCTGACTCGCGATCCCGCTGTAGAGCTGAGACCGCCCGAGAAATGCGCTCTCCACCTCGTGAGCCTCCCTGTATCCCGTCCCACGGCTGTTGTTCAGGGAGGCCACGAGCGCGTCATCGACTCCGCTCGTGGTGCCGACCGCCGTGGCGAGCGCGTTCAGCCCAGCGGTCGTGACCACGTTGTTGAAGTACTCGACGATTGGGTGGTCGTGCAGCTGCTTGAGCAGCTCCGACGGCGACGGGAGCGTCGGCGGCCAGGCCGACGAGGATAGCGACCGCCGTGCCACGTCGTACAACAGCGTGCTCGAGTAGCCTTCGCTCGGGGTGCCGCCCGAGGCGGCCGTATTGATGAGATAGGCAATATACTGCTCGGGGGTTGGTGCGCCGGGCGTCTGATCGCGCACGAGCGGCATGTAGAGGCGCTCGCCCTTCCCCCAGCTGAACAACTTCAACAATGGCTTGTCGAGCGTCACGTCGGTCGCGCCCAGCTGGTGCAGCGTCCCCAGCGTCGCGTTGCTCAGCCCTTTCTTGATGTCGATCCATGCATTCAAAGATCCAGCCTGGTTACCGAGCCCCTCGAACGACGAGCCCGCGCCAAAGTACGCTCCCCCGAACAGGAGCAGCAGCACGCCGATCATCGACTGCTCGATGCAGGGACGCACCCGGTAGTCAAGGGAGTGCGGCGACATTCCGAGTAGCCCCAGGAGCTCACGGTCCGGGTCTTCGCTCATCCCCGCGCGCGGAACCTCCGACCAGTCGTTCGCGCCTTTCAACCACTGCGCAAATAACCCTTGGAGCGCCGTGTGCAATCCCTGGTCGAAGGCGAGGAGCTTTCCATCCGGGTCGGAAGCGTTGTCCGAACCGTCAGCCTGCCATCCCCATGGATCCGTCAACGACGCCGACTGGATCCTGCTGGCGGGAAGCACTCCGTACGGCTGATTGCCCACCCGGATTGCGGCGAGCTGTCCTCGCGGACGTGCGTAGTCGGCAGCGTGCTCGAGCAGTGTCGCGCGCAGATCGTACGACTTCTCGTACCCCAGCATTGAGCGCACGAAGTAGTCGCCGGTCGCGCCCCAGACGCCCCGGACGGTGTGGCTAAAGCCGCCGTTGTGCGGCAGGTTCGCCCCCTTGATGTGCCGCAGGTGATTCACCGGAGAGTTCAGCCACGTGGCGTCGCTCAATCCCAAGGCGCGCGCGAACTGCATCGCAGCCGTGTTCCCGAGATTCGGCGACGGAATTCCGCTGAGTAGATCGAGCATCTCGTAATCGAAGCTTGCGAGAAGGTCTTCCTCGGACGCGGAATGCCCCGATGGGCTCTGGCCGCTGTTATTGGTGGGCGTGCCGTACTGTAGGAACTCGATCCCGTCGGTGTAGCGGTGGTCTTCCAGAAATTGGCGCAGCATCTGGACACCGAACGTGCCGTCGTCCTTCAGATCCGCGTGGAGACCGACAGCGACGATCTGCGAGAACGTGACGTTGGCGGTTGCGTCCGGTGCTTGCAGTTGGATCTTGATACCGAGACCGCGCGTAACCGCATTGTTGAAGTCCATGATCCAGCGCGAGTCTTGGTCGAAGAGTCCGTACGTCGCGTCCGTTTTTTCTGTTGTCGGGGCGGGAAGGAGGGTGTAGTTGCCGTGAATCAGTGCGCCGAAATGGGGGCCGTAAGCCAGCGAGTCCCCCTTGTAGACGAGAAAAACAAAACGCTCGGGCAGTCCGATGAGTCTCGGCACCTCGACGGACGCCGTCGCCGCGAAGGGCGCTTGAGCGCCACGGCGGATCGCCTCAACAATCCACGCTGCGCGGCTTGGCCCGAACCGTCGCGCCAGTTCCTTCCACTCATCACGCGCTGTGTCGGTGTTGCCCTGCCCAGTGCTAATGAGGGATTGCAGGGCTTGCCCTTTATCGAACTCCTCCTGCGTCAGCTGCTGCTGGTGCGAGTCAACGAACAGCTGATCAGGAAAGACGCGTATGTACAGCCAGCCGGCGACGCGGCGCGTTTCGAGACGTACGGGAAGCAGGAGCGCCGGTATCCCCGTGGGAAGGGGACGCAGCGTGACTGAAAAATCAGGAAGGGGCCGCGGAGACACAGCGTCTACGTGCGGCCGTCAGGGGCGCGATCGCTTGAGTGAATCGACTTCGCTTCTGAGCCTCGCGATCTCGGCCTGCATTCGCGGGATCGCGGCGGCGACACGTTGGCCGCGCGTGAGCTCTTCTACGACCTGATCAGCGACCGCGAGGTCAGCACGCGAGCCGGTCACCGTCAGCAATTTGTTGGCAGGCGTGAACTCGACGGCTGCTTTCACTGCGGCTCCGCGCCGCGCGATCGTCGTTTCAACTGCGGTCCTCACGACGTCGCCGGTAGGGCCCCCGTCGATCGGCTGAATGCTGTAGACCTTGACCAGTTTCTCCGCGGTATCAGGGGCGCGCGACGCGGAGGAGGGAACCGTGGTGAAGACGTAGACCTCGCCAGGCTCTCCGTCGGCGCGCGTGGTCAGCAGCGTGAGCCCGACACGCCTCGCCTCCGCGGTGTTCGCAAGGAAGTGCAGCGCGAGCGGCACCGAAACGTTCGGCAGCGAGACCCTGGAGATTTTGGTGGAAGCCGAGTTCGCGTCGAGGTGTATGTTGGCGCGTGGAGCTTTGGATTTCACTGCTGCTACGTACTGCTCGAGTGTTCCACCTGCGAAGTCGATCGCGAAGACTGGATCGCTGGCGGCTGGCTGCGCGGCCTGCTGCGCCTGAGCATGTACCGAGCCAGCAGCGGCAACGAAAGAGACTAGCAGGCTGCAGAGTGTTGTCCGCATGAATGCCATAATTCGTTCTCCGAGAAGGCAAATTCGTGAATCGCCGAGTCAAGGCAGCAGATGTTTCCGGTCCTCGTTTGAGGGGGGCACAGAGGGCGGCTCATCATCGAAGGCTCCCTTCACGCCACGATAGAGATTGCCGATCCCTTCGCCGACGCTGCGTCCGATGTCCGGAAGCCGTTTTGCACCAAACAGAAGAAAAACGGCGCCACCCAGAATCAGGATCTCAGTCCATCCCAGATTTGCAAACACATCTGCTCCTTTCTATGTTACTTGCTCCGCCGCACTTGAAGCGCAAACGCAAGCTCACGTACTTCGTTGAGCACATCTCTTAACGATCTGTCGCTCACATCAAACGGCGGTACGTCGCCTTCATACAGAATTGCTCGGCTATCGCCGACTCCAAGCATCAAAAGGAGCGGGTCACTAGCTCGAAACCGCTCCAGAGCCGCTGGTAAGCCCGTCGTAGTAAGCTCAGCAATCACTAAGTCATACCGCCCGGCAGCCAGCTCGACGGCAACATCAAGAACTCCATTTGTTGGCACCGACACGGATTCCGTTTCGGTTTCGATGAGTTCCTTCACCATTTCGCCCAACCACACCGGAAGGCCAACGAGAAGTATGCGGAGAGATCGCTGGCGCCCGATGTTTTGCACCGTGCGAGCGATGCTGCGGTATTCTTGTCTTCGAGGTAATGGACCGGCGGGACCTAAAACAGATTCATGAAGGGATTATGAATCCTCACATAGATCTCAACAGGCTGAGCTTGTGGCCTGCCTCGCGACGAGTCCGCACGCGGAGTTTCTTCAACACATTGTGAACGTGGTTCTTCACGGTTGCGAGCGTGATCTGAAGTCGCTGCGCGATTTGCTTGTTCGACAAACCCTGATCGACCAGGGCGGTCACTTCCCTTTCTCGATTACTCAGATTGCCCACGTGTGTGTCGTGGGCTCCGATGAGGATGTTCACCCGTCTTGCTAGCGCAGCGGTGATTCGGGGAGGACACAGCATTTCGCCGCGGGTGACTCTCTCAATCGTGGCGATGAGGTCTTTGATGGAACCGTCTCGAGACACGTACCCTCGGATGCCCGCCTCGAGACAGCGGACCACGTCTTCCTCCGCCTCTTTCACAGCTAAACCAACCACGCCGGCGATTGGACAAGCCCGCCCGAGCAATTGCACCGTATCCGCAGCATCGGGAATCGCCATGTCCAGGAGCACGACGTTGGGACAGAGACGCACGGATTCAGTAATGGCCTCTATGCCGGTTGCTGCGGTACCGACTACGCGCAGCTGGGGTCTACGCCCCAGGACCTGCGTCAGACCGTCCCGCCACACTCGGACGTCAGTTACCACAAGGACCTTGATCACCGTCCTGCCCGCGACCTCGCTTAGCGAGTGGTGATCCGGCACATCCAGCCGAATCGAAACGCCAATGTTCCAGTGTGATTTGTCGTCCAAAATTGAATCGCGCCAGACGAGTGTTAGGGCGCTTTTGCGGTATGGGGGCGAGATGCTGCACACAAACCCGAATGAATGACGAACGTTAATCGATAGCTGTGATAATCTCGCGACGCAGCCTAGCCTTTCTGTACGCCCTTAGAAGCTTGTTCTTAACAGCAGCTGGCCAAGTTGCTGGGTACTCGTCGGTGAACGCGATTACGCTACATACGATTCTGCTTTCGAAGGGAAGAAGTCTCAGTTCATAAAGGTCCGGCGTCAGCGCAAGGAGTACCGAAAGCTCTGCTTGGTGGCCAATCGCGGCATATACACGGTAGGGTTCTCGCTCTGAAACGAAGATGCTGTGGTTTTTTAGGTGCCGAACAGCATAGAAATAGCCAGCCACAGCACGTTTCCAGCTTTCTGCGATAGCCAGATCTTGTTTCTTCAGCCTAGCAGGGTTTTTCGCAACAAAGGAGCCTATTGTCTTCGCATCAGGCCACGGCGTCTCGTCTCTCAAGCCACTATGGGCCCAGTCGTCAGAAGGTACCTCAATTCCACGTTTGCGCAGTTGGCGACCGTTGTAACGGAGTAAGGCCTTCCGAATAACGAAGTATCGTTCAACGTCTGGCGGGGTCAGCCTCATGCTCCATTATGCACTAACCCCGCGAACCCGCAAATCGTACGATTGCCACGACCCGATCCAACTATCGCGAGAGAATGAATGGGTGGTGGAGTCGCGCTGATGGCGCCGGTGCTGTAGCGCTTCTGCAAGCGCTTGGACCACGGCGGCGCGATTCAGCGACAGGAACCTGGTTTGGCGGATCCGGTTAGATCGAAACGACTCTCCCAGCAGGACCGTCACTGCCCTCGGCCGTGGGATCAACCCGCGAGCGACAGTACGACGTGAAGACCACCAGCTCTCGGCGGAGAATCCATCGCGCTCTCATGAGGCGCGTCCGCACAGTAACAGGACTCGAGTGGAGTTCATCGGCGATCTGCGACGGGGTTTCGTCGTCGAGGACCCTGGACATGACGTCCCGTAGGGGACTCGGGAGCTTGGTGAGTACGGCGCGGTGAACGGCGAGCACTAGCTCCTCGTACTCCGCTTGGCTGTCCGAGGCCGGGATCGTTGACGCCAAATCGGTGCCAACGGGCGAATACCGAAGTAGCTCGCGAGCCCGCTGGCGATACGCAGAACGAAGGAGATTTCGGGCGACCGTGATTGTGTAGGAGTCCGCACGCTCGGGATCGATCCGTCGCAACGCCTTCGCGATCCGCATGAGTGCGAGCTGCGCGAGGTCTTCCGTCAGATCGGACGGTAAACGACGCTCGAAGAAGGTCACGAGCGCGGGCCGCAGCCTTGCCAGCAGACGGTTCAGCGCATCCGGGCCGTCCCGCTGTGCCTCGCGAACAAGCTGGCCGAGCAACTCCGATGCTGGCCAGGCAGATGAAGGGTTCGTCATCCAGCCCACCCACATTCAGGTGCGCACAAGGGTCGCGCCGACGTAGATAGTTCGGGTGCGTTGACTTCGACGGGCCCACCTTCAGCGCAGCTGACCGGCTGCGCCGACGCTATGTACTCCCACGGTACCTTACCACGCGGCTATCAACCTGCCGTCAACGTGGCGGCTACTCGACCGTCCACAGAGGTAGAACCCGATTGCGAATAGAGGACACCGGTAGCGGGCCGAAGTACCGGCTGTCGAAGCTTCGCTTGGAGTAGGGCGAGTACAGCCACACCTCATCTGGGCCAACGATGTACGTTCCGTCGGGGAACCTTCGAAGCAACCGCCCAGCTGCGTCGACGGCGAGCGGTTTTGTGTTCTGCACCGGGCGTCCGTTTACGAGAAGGCCTTCCGCCGTCACCTCAACAGAATCGCCCACCATGGCAAGCACCATCTTACCGATCGGCGCCGTCGCGCCCGGGCAGGTTCCGCGCGGTACATACCCTCGAGATCGAGCGACAACGGCTACTTCCATGGGGAGGCACGCGAGGATCATAACGCCTCTCGCGGTGGGCTCGCTGCTGACTCGATAGAGGCCAATCGGCATGCTACCGCTGAGGTTTACCCGCAGCCCGGCGAACCACGTCACCACGGCCGCAAGGATGAGGCTGCTGGTGCCAGCCAGCATGCGTCGCGAAGTCATGCTGGGCGCGCGTCCAGCTTGTCAGTCGCCGTCACGACGGGAGCATACAGGGGGTTGGGCGCGGCGCGCGTGGCGAAGCCGGGATCCGTCAGGTAGTTGAGACGGCGGACGAGCAGCGGATCAGAGCCCTTCACGAACAGGAGCTCCCACTCGCCAGGCAGTCGCCGCACCTCATCCGCCAGGAGCAGACGTCGCCCGGACTCGGCGCTGGATATGGCCGTTCCGTATTGACGGTGAGGATGCAAGCCTTGGCTCACGCCGGCCGACCGGTTCTCGCTCGTCACGCGAACCGTCGTCTCGCCGGTCATCTTCGAGAAGTATTCGGCCGTGTCCCAGTCGTTGGTTCCGAACGCCTGGAGCACGTCGGCATTGGCGAGGAAGGTGGGCCAGGTCTCGTTGTAGGTACTCCGCAGCTGCGACAGGTCCTGGAGAACCAGCCAGAAGCGGACGCCGTATCCTCCCGCCAGTCCAATGTCCCGTTGCACAGGGTGCATCCGGCGCAGATGCGCGAACTCGTCGAGCAAGAACAGGACGCGCTCCTCTGGCTGCCCACGCGTGCGAGAAATCGCGAGCAGGCCGCACGCGATCATGAGGCGCAGCCAACGCGCGTAACCGTCCAGGCGCTCAGCCGGTAGGATGAGATACACGGCGACGCGATCTCGCTTGAGGGAGCCAAAATCCAGCGTCCCGGAGCGAAGGGCGCGCGCCATTCGTGGGCTGTCGAGGAAGTGCGTGTGTGACTGCGCCGTGGAGACGACGCCGCTCCGTTCGCGCTCGGCTTTCTGCAGCAGCCGGGCAGCGGCCCGGGCCACGAGGCCGTGGCACGCCTCGCTCCGGCCCATGTCGGCCAGGAGTTGTTGGGCGGACTCCGGAGCGAGCGTGAGAAGTCTCCGTACGTGCGTGAGCGTGCACAGCTCGGGCGGTGCGCTCGCCGCGACGTGGAGGATGAGGCCTGTGAGGAGGGCGCGGGCCTCCTCGTTCCAGAAAGCCTGTTCTCCCTCTCGACCCTCGGGGAGGATCAGCATGTCGGCGACTAGGCGTGCGTCGTCCGCCACGTCGGGGCTGTCCGGGTCGATCAACTCCATTGGGTTGTACGACGCGGTCCCACCCACCACATCGAACGGATCGAGCGCGTGGACGACGTGGCCTTGAGCGCCGCGCCAGCGCGCGGTGACCGCGTAGTTCTCCCCCTTGGGGTCGGTGACGAGCACGGACCCGGGATAGTCGAGCAGGTTCGGAATGACGCAGCTCACGCCCTTTCCCGATCGTGTGGGCGCGACCGTGAGCACATGTCCTTGGCCGTCGAGGCGCAGTACGTGGCGCTCGGAGCGTCCCAGAAGAAGGCCGCGCTCGCTGGCGAGGGCCTCGCCACGGCCCCACCGGGCCGAACCGTGCGATGCCGACGACGATGTGCCCCGGCCGCGGCGCCACGCGGCGATCACGGCCCACGTTCCACCGAGAGCGGCAACACTCGTTATGCCCCAAGCCGCGTGCAGCGCTCCGGCGATATCGGCCTCGTGCCCGAACCGCGCCTGCCAGACGACAAGCGCGTGCGGTGGATAGATCGGACCGACGGCCGCGATCGCGGCGCACACTGCAACGGCGGCAAGTGGCGCCGAGGCGATACGCATTCGCGGCACGATGCAGAGGGCGAGCGTGAGCTGCGCGAGCACGGCAGCCGCACTAATAAGGAAGGGCCGCGTTGCGGGGGACACGACGGCCACGGGTGCGCCGAGATACGATGGAGTTCCTAGGCGCCAAGCCGCAAACGCCGCTCCAGCCTCCATCGCGAGCACGACTGAGCACACCAGCAGCACGATGAGGGGCCGATCGTTCGGTGGCGCTGGCGTAACCGTCTCGTGCTCGTGCGGAGGCCATGGCATCGGCCACGCACCGGCATTCGACGAGCGATTCCGAAACACGGTCGACCCACCTCGCTACGGCTCAGGCACGTAAGGGCCGTCGAAAACGAGGTCGCCGTTCAAAAAGACGTTGAACGACGCTCCCTGCGGGATCGTGATCGTGGGCGCCTGGTCCATGCCGCGCCGGAGGATCTCGACCGCCACGTTCGACAGTTCCTGACCCGCCGCGCCCGCCGCTACCTGGCCGGCCGTCGGGGCCGCAAAGATGCTCGTTTGGCGCGGCTGGCTCAGCTGCGCTCCCGCGCCGATGGCGGACAACAGCAGCGCGTTGCCGAACACGCGCGCCATGTGATTGTCGACGTTGCCAACGGCGCCTGTCTGCCCCTGCGCGTCCTTGAGAGCAAGGCCCGGGAGCGTCATGCTGCGCCCGTCGGGGAACATGAGCCTGGTCCACGCGACCAAGAGACGGCCTTGCCCGGCCGCCACCTGCTCGTCGTAGCGGCAGATGAGCTTTGAGCCCTTGGGGAGCAGCAGAATGCGCTGGGTCTTGGAGTCGTAAACGTCGCGGCTCACCTGCCCGAGGCATTCGCCCGGCAAGTCGGAGGTTATAGCGGTCAGGAGAATCCCGGGAATCACCGTGCCGGCCCGGATAGTGTATGGAGATCCCGCGGCCTCGAGGCGGGCGATAACGGCGCGGCCTCCGGCATCGCCCGCGTCCCGCAAGAAAGCGCGTCGGGCGCCTGAGAGCGGTACCGCACCACCGGGCGCTCCCACCCCCGTGGCCGCCCGGATGGAGTTCTGCATGACGGAGTCGCTGTAGGCGAGGAAGCGGCTCTCCGCACCCCCGGTGTCGTCGCTGGAAGGGGTTGGCACAGCGGGGCTGCTTACGGGCCCACTCGGTGGCCTTGCATTGTCACCCATCGGAGCGACCGCCGACTGTCTGAGGGCTTCACGATACGCCCGTTCTCGCGAGGGTCCGGAGACTGCCCAGCCCGCTGGCGAGCGGGCGTCGGTCGGCAGGTAGGCATCCGAAGAGAATCCGGCGCTCCGCCCCGCCTCGGTCCCGGGGAACGTGGTGCGGGAGTCCATCGCACCAGTCACCGGTCGGTCAAGAAACGTGGGCTCCGGAGGGGCGGCGACGGGCGCCGCAGCTTGGATCGGGGCTGCGCTCGCGCTTCCGCCCCCGTTGCCCGTGTTCAGCACCACGACCGATGTGAGTACGGTCATTCCCATCAGCACGGCAGCGACGGTGAGCGCGTTGCGATTCAGTCGCTTCGCGAGCGGCGGCGGAGGTGGACGAAGCGGGGCCGCGGAATCAGACGCCGCGGTATCCGGCGAGCGGGGGGCGTCGCGACGGATGGCGAAGAGGTCGAGGAGTCCCTCGATCGTGGGCCTGGTCATGGTGCACCCCGCCGTTCGAGCACGACCTTGCGTTCCTTGCCGTCCACGCCGACGACCAGGACGGCCTGATTGAACAGGCGGTCGGTGACGTACGTGTCTCCTATGACCGAGTAGTTGAGGAGCGTGCGGCTTCCATCCTCCGCGACGATGAACAAGGCCGGAGCTTCGCGGTGCCGCGCCGCCTCGGGGAGTTTGATGTAGACGTGCGCCCCGTCGTCGAACACTTGGGCTGGCCGCCACGGAAAGTGCTTATCGCGCCGGACGTCGTAATTGAAGTTCAGCTCCGCGACGTCCGCGTCGATGCGCGGCGGCGCCGGCCGCGACCACTGAGCCACGGTTTGATCGGGATAGTAGAACCGAACGTGGCGCGCGTACGGGTCTTGGGGATTCGTCTCGCTGCGTCCCGCGGTGGGTCTGCAGGGCGGCGAATCAAGGGTGAGGTCGTAGATTCGCCGGTCGGTTGCGAGTACGAGGTTGGTTGTGAGATCGCAATCCTTGGGCTTCACCACGACGAGCGTCGTGCGCCCATCGGGCCCGGCGGCCGCCGGCATGACCTCCCACCGCGTGAGATCTCCGGCGATGCGACTCAGCACGATCTCTCCGGGCTCGAGCTCTATGACGCAGGCGCGGAGACGCGCGCACGTGACTGTCGGTTGCGAGTGCCCGTACGGAAAGGTGATGAAGCTCCCTTGGCGGACGACGCGCGCGACGCCTGTCGCGAGAAAGTCGCGCGTCGCCGTGGTGATCTCGTCCTCAGGGAGTGCGCCACCCTTGATCGTGTCGCGTGGTGTCGCGCTCGCGAGGAGCGAATCGCGCCGATCAACGCCCGGTGACGTCTGGGCCAGGGCGGTATGTAGAAGGGGAGATGTGGCAGCCGCGATCGCGACCGCCCCTAGGGTGAACACAATCCGAATGGAAGGAACTGGAGTCATCATGGGTGAACTCCTCCGCCAGGTGTTGCACGTGGCGGCCGGGTTGCCTGCGGTGGGCCGTCGATCATCTGGGCTTGCCCCACGGGCTGCGCCTGCTGCCCCACCCGGGTCCATGCGATCGACGTGATGTAAAGACCGAGAGGATTCTCCTGGACTGATTCTGCGGTCGTTGGCGGGGCGATGCGGAGGGTGAGATACCCTTCCCACGCGGTCGTCGCTGTGGAGTCGCCGAGCTGCGTGGGGCGATCCGTTTCCGTCCATTGCAGCCGCCACGTTTGTGCGGCCCCGTCGTCTGCAGTCCGCTTCCGGCCGGACGTCGCCTGGGGCACCTTGAGGGCGCTCGTCACCTCGACTTCGCGAGTGAGTCGCAACCCGACCACGCGGGGGTCGTGGGCCGGATCGCTGAGGTAGGCATTCAGGAACCCAGCCGCCTCAGGCGTCGCAAAGGCGTAGCCATGACGGAGGAGGGCGGTTTGCGCGTTGACCGCCGCCAACGGCA
>WNGI01000711.1_pt1 | contig 25975 bp, 25 predicted proteins | sample 5400621 | NCBI WGS metagenome assembly WNGI01 (sample SAMN13153374, study PRJNA577476) | soil metagenome | isolation source: 20 cm soil or saprolite under Garry oak tree replicate 1 | place: USA:California | collected 2016-06-15 | reverse complement strand
TCCAGACCCTTGGGGTTGTGGAGCGCGGCCGACTTGTCCGAGACCGCGACGATGATCGCGCCTTCTTTCGCCATCAGGTCCGCGGCGATCGAGCCCACGTTGCCGAACCCCTGCACGGCGATCCGCGCCCCCTGCAGCGACATGCCGAGTTTCGCCAGGGCTTCCCGCGTGACGAACATGCACCCGCGCCCCGTCGCCTCCCGGCGACCCAGCGACCCTCCCATCTCGACCGGCTTGCCCGTCACGACCGCCGTCACCGTGTGGCGCTTGTGCATGGAGTACGTGTCCATGATCCACGCCATCACCCGCTCGTTGGTGTTGACGTCGGGCGCGGGGACGTCCGAGTCCGGCCCCAGGGTGTCGATGATCCCGGACGTGTACCGCCGGGTGAGGCGCTCGAGCTCCCCCATCGAGAGCGCGGCGGGATCGCACACCACGCCGCCCTTGGCGCCGCCGAAGGGGATGTTGACGAGCGCGCACTTCCACGTCATCCACGCCGCCAGCGCCTTGACCTCTTCCAGGGTGACGTTGAGATCGAAGCGGATGCCGCCCTTCGCCGGGCCGCGGGAGGTGTTGTAGAGCACCCGGTACCCGATGTACACCTCCACCTCGCCGCTGTCGCGCAGGATGGGGACGGAGACGATGATCTGTTTTTCGGGGTTCCGCAGGACCTTGTAGAGACCGGGGTCCAGGTTGAGCACTTTCGCCGCGTGGTCGAAGCGCTCCATCATCGCTTCGAACGGGTTCTCCTCCGCCAGGAACGTGTCCTTGTCCGGCCGGATCAACGGCGCGGGCTTGGAGGTGATCGCAGGGTCGCTCATAGCCGTCGCGTGAGGGTTGGCAGGCTCTCCAGGCAGCGGACGATCGCGTCCCCGCCCCACTCCCACCGGACCGCCAGCACCGCCACGAGCGGCTCGCGCACGTCGGCGGGCCAGCGGTGGCGGAGCTTCACCGCATCCTTCTCAGTGACTACAACATAATCGGCCGCCCCGGCCAGCCGCACGAGACGCTGCAGGTCCGCCTCCCCGTACGGGTGATGGTCTTGATACGCCACGAGTTGCACAGTCGCCCCGGTGGACCGCACCTGCACCGCGTAACTCTCGGGGTCGGCGATCCCGGCGACGGCCACCACCCGGTGCCCGGCGAGCGACGCCAGCGGCTGGGCGCGCCCGGACACCATTCCTTCGAGCGAGGCGGGGGCGAGATGGGCGATCGCCACGGGCCGCCCGGGCCAGCGGGCGGCGAGCGCCGACGCCACCTCCTGCGCCTCCTCGAGCGCCGCGCGCTTGCGCGTCACGATGAACCCATCCGCCCGACCGAGCGCACCCGCCGCCTCGCGCCACGGTCCGGCGGGCAGCAGCCAACGCACCTGGCGCGTGTTCTCGGCGCTCACGAGGGCAAGGTTCAAGTCCCGGGCGACGCCGCGGGTCTGGAACGCATCGTCGAGCACGATGACGTCCGCGCCCGCCGCGAGAGCACGCGCGGCGCCGGCGACGCGATCGGGGTCCGCGACGACGACGGCGCCGGGGACCAGGCGCTCGTGCACTTTTGGCTCGTCGCCGCCGTAGCCGCGTAGCAGCACCGCGGGCGTACGCCCGCGGCCGGCGTAGAATGCGGCGATCCACGCGGCGACCGGCGTCTTGCCCGCCCCGCCGACGGCCCGGTTCCCGACCGCCACCGTGGGGAGCGGCAACCGCCGCACCGCGAGGAGCCCCGTGCCGTACAGCGCGTTGCGCACCGCCATCACTCCGGCGTAGAGCGCCGACAGCGGCAGCAGAACCACGCGCACGAGCCGGGCCGCCGGCGACCGGCTGCGCCACAAGAAGCGCACCGCGCGATGGAGGGAGCCTTCGCGCATCATCGGTGCGTCACCTCGTCCAGCGCACGACCCAGCGCCGCCTGCGCCGTGCGCAGCCCCTCCTTGCCCTCGCCCACTTCCAGCGGCGGACCGTACGCGATCTCGACCGTCGCGAACGGCTTGGGAATACAGAGACGGTCCCACGAACGCAGGTACCACGCCCGCGAGGCGCGCGCCCCGATCGGGAGCAACGGCGCCCCGGCGTGCTGCGCCGCGGCGATCGCCCCCGGCTGGACCTGCTCCGCGGGCCCGCGCGGCCCATCGGGCGTGATCGCCACGACCGCGCCGCCCTGCAACGCCCGGACCACGCCCAGGAGCCCGATGCCGCCCCCGCGCTGCGAGGATCCACGCACGGAGCGGTATCCCCACCGCTCCCCGAGGTCGACGAGGTAGCCGCCATCCCGGTGGCGGCTCACGAGCAGCACGATGTCCTGATCCCTGTGCAGCGAGAGCAGCGGCAGGATGCGGCTGTGCCACAACACAAAGATGAAGGGCCGCCCGGCGGCCCGCAGGGCGTCGAAATGCTCCCGGCCGCGCCACCGGAAGCGCCAGGTGGCGGCCAGCGCGCGCACCAGGAACGTCCCGACCGCTGCCGCCACCGGCTCGGCCCAGCGCAGTTTCAATCCAGCAGCCCCACCGCGAGCTCCGCGACGCGCGACGCCGCGCCCGGCGTCCCCAACCGCTCGCGGACGAGGGCGAGCGCCGTGCGCTGCCGTCGCGCCGCCGGTGAGTGCGCGTCGACCAGCGGCAGCACCGCGTCCGCCAGCGCGCGCGGGCTGGCGCGGCCCTGGAGGAATTCGGGACAGACGCCCTCGCCCGCGACCAGGTTCACGAGGCCGACCCACGGCACCTGCAGCACCCGCTGGGCGATGAAGCTCGAGAGGGGATGCAGCCGATAGGCGATCACCATGGGGACATCCGCCAGCGCCGCCTCGAGCGTCGTCGTCCCCGACTTGCACACCCCCGCGTCGGCCGCGGCGAAGACGAGCGCGGGGTCGCCCTGCGCGACGTGAATCGGCCCCGGATCGGGATACTCCGCGCCCGGCGTCCCGGCGGCCACGACCTGCACGTCGGGCCGCGCGGCGACCACGCGCGCCGCCGCCCCCCGAAACGCGGGCCACAACCGCCGCACCTCTTGGGCCCGGCTCCCCGGGAACAGGGCCAGCGTGGGGCGGGCGGGATCGAGCCCCAGGCGGCAGCGCGCTTCGTCGCGCCGGGGCAGCGCCGGCCGGTCTTTCAGCGGATGCCCGACGAACGTGGTCGCCACGCCGCGCTCCCGAAAAAACCGCTCCTCGAACGGGAGGATCACGGCGAGGTGTCGCACGCTCGCGGCGAGGCGCTTCACGCGCCCCGCTCCCCATGCCCACAGCTGCGGCGCGATGTAATAGAGAACGGGCACCCCCGCCGCCGCGGCCGCGCCGCCGAGGCGCAGGTGGTAGCCGGGATAGTCGATGAGAATCACGAGATCGTAGCGACCGGCGCGCAGCGCGGCACGGGTGCGGCGGAACAGCGCATAGTGGGCGGGGATTTTGGCGATCGCTTCCACGAAGCCGACCACGGAGAACTGCTCCATGCGGTCGAGCACGGCGGCGCCGGCCGCGGCCATCAGCGGGCCGCCGAACGCCTCCAGCGTCGCGCCGGGGAGGCGGCGCTGCAGGGCCGCCACGACGGGGGCGCCGTGCGCATCTCCCGACGGTTCGCCCGCCGAGAGATAGATCCGGGGTGCGGCGGTCACGGCCGGGCGACGGCGAGCGGCGAGGCCTGGATCGCCTCGGCGACGCGCCAGGCCAGGGCCAGAGCGCGCACCCCCGCCGCGCCCGAGACGACGACGTCGCCCTCGCCGCGCACCGCTCGCACGAAGCTCTCGAGCTCCAGCCGCAACGGCTCGGCCTCCGGGGCCTCGAGCTTCACGTGCTCGACGATGTCTTCCATCTTCGAGGCGCCGAGGCCCTGCCACCCCGATTTCAAGCGATAGTAGTGCCCGCCCCCCTGGGCGAGGTCGAGAGAGAAGTACCCCGTCTGCTGAAAGATGCGCAGCTTGCGGGTCCGGTCCCGCGAGATGCGGCTCGCGGTCACGAGCGCCACCGCCCCGTTGGCGAACTCCACCCGCGCGTTGGCGATGTCCACGTGCGGCGACAATACCGGCACGCCGGTGGCGCGGACTTCGGTGACGTCGGAGCGCACCAGCTCCAGCACCAGGTCGAGGTCGTGGATCATGAGGTCCAGGATGACGGCCACGTCCGTGCCGCGCGGTTGGAAGGGGGCGAGTCGCTCGGTCTGGAAGAAACGGGGCTCGTCCAGGTACGGCGCCGCGGCCCGGACCGCCCGGTTGAAGCGCTCCACGTGGCCGACCTGGAGCAGGACGCCCGTCTCGGCGGCCTTCGCGACCAGCGCCTCCGCCCCCTCGAGGCTGTCCGCGAGCGGCTTCTCGATCAACGCGTGACGCCCGCGGCCGAGGATCTCCAGCCCGACCGTGGTGTGTGCCGGCGTCGGCACGGCGACCGACACCGCGTCCACCGCCTCGACGAGCGCCCCGAGCGAGGGGAAGGCGACGGTCTCCAGCTCCCGGGCCACCTCCGCCGCGCGGGTCGGGTTGATGTCGAAGATGCCGACCAGCCCCGCGTCCGGGACGGCGCGCAACAGCCGCGCGTGGTGGTAGCCGAGGGCGCCGGTGCCGACCACGCCCACCCGCACCGGCCCTCCGCTGCTCACACCATCACTCCGCGCTGCGAGGCCTCGATGAAGCTCAGGAACTTCTCCACTTCCGGCACCTGCGGCAGCTCCAGGCGGGCCCGGGCGATGCCCTGGCTGACGGTCAAATCGGAGTTAAACAGGAGGCGGTAGGCGCGCTTCAAGGCGAGCTTGACGTCGGGGGAAAAGCCGGCGCGCTGCAGGCCGACCGAGTTCAAGCCGTAGAGGTGCACGGGATTGCCCACCGCCTTCGTGAACGGCGGGACGTCCTGGTTGACGCGGGAGCCGCCGCCGACGAAGGCGTACGTCCCGATGCGCACGAACTGGTGGATGGGCACGAGCCCGCTGACGATGGCGCGGTCTTCGACCGTCACGTGGCCGGCCATCTGGATGCCGTTCGCCAGGATGACGTCGTTGCCGATCACGCAGTCGTGGGCGATGTGGACGTAGGTCATGATGAAGCAGCGCTGCCCGATGGCGGTCTTGCCCGTGGCCGTCGTGCCGCGGTTGATGGTGCAGTATTCGCGGATGATCGTGCCGTCGCCGATCTCGACCCAGGTCTCTTCGCCTTTGTATTTGAGATCCTGGGGGTCGTTGCCGATCACCGTCCCGTACCCGACTTTCACGCCGGCCCCGATCCGCGTATTGCGCTCGATCACCACGTGGGCGGCGAGGCCGGTGCGCTCGCCCACGGTTACGTGCGGCCCGACGATCGCGTAGGGTCCGACCGTCACGTCCGCGCCGAGGTGGGCGGTGGGGTCGACGATCGCGCTGCGGTGGATCATCGGTCGGTCACAATGGCCGCCATCTCGGCCTCCGCCACCACCTGCCCGTCCACGTAGGCCACCCCTTTCATCCGGCAGGTGCGCCCGCGGAACTGGAGCATCTCCAACTCGAAGCGGATCTGGTCGCCCGGGAGCACGGGGCGGCGGAACTTCACGTTGTCCAGCGACATGAAGTAGACGACCTTGTCCGTGATGTCCTGATCGACGAAGTGACTCATCAGGAGCATCCCGCCGACCTGCGCCATCGCCTCGATGATCAGCACCCCCGGCATGATCGGGTGCCCGGGGAAGTGGCCCTGGAAGAATGACTCGTTAATCGTGACGTTTTTGATCCCGACGATGCGCCGGTCCCCCTCCACCTCAATGATCCGGTCCACGAGCAGGAACGGGTAACGGTGCGGGAGGATGTCCATGATCCGGCCGATGTCCATCGCCGGCCGGCCGGTGCGCTTGGCGGTCCGCTCCAGGGCGCGCGCCAGCGCCACGTTCCCCGTGTGGCTCGGCCGGGTGGCGATGACGTGGGCACGGATGCGCGCGCCGGTGAGCGCCAGGTCGCCGACGATGTCGGCGGCCTTGTGGCGCACGAACTCGTCGGGCCAGCGCAGTCGGCCCCCGTTCGCCAGTCCCCCGCCCCGGTCGTCCAGGACGATCGCGTTGGAGGCGCTGGCGCCCTTGATCAGCCCCTTGGCCCGCAGCGCTTCCACCTCGCCGGTGAACCCGAAGGTGCGCGCGGGCGCGAGCTCCCGCGCGAACGCGTCGGCAGTCACCTCGAAGGTCCCCGCCTGTCGTCCGATCAGCGGGTGCGGGAATTCGATGGTCACCGTGAGGCGGAACGATTTCGCCGGCGCCACGATGTAGGACGACTCGCCCTCGGTCACCGTGAACGGCGCCTGCACGGTGAGCACCGTCGGCTGCCCGCCGACGTCCACCGGCGCCGCCTGGCGCAGGGCGTCGAAGTACGGTTGCACGCTGCCGTCCAGGATCGGCGGCTCGGGACCGCTGAGCTCGACGGTGAGATCGTCGATCTCGTGGGCCGCCACCGCCGCGAGCAGGTGCTCGACGGTGTGGATGGTCGCTTCCCCGCGGCCGATCGCGGTGCGCCGCTCGAGGGCTTCGACTTCCGTGAGTCGGGCGGGGATCTCCGGCTTCTCCTTCAAGTCCACGCGGCGGAAGCGGATCCCCTCGCCCGCCGCCGCGGGCAGGAACGTCGCGACGGTCTCGGCCCCCGTGTGCAGGCCGGTGCCCGACACGGATGCCGTCTTCTGGATGGATCGCCTACCGTGGGGCGGCATCGGGCTGTTTGGCGACGAGCGCCTCGAGGTCGTTGATGATGTCGGCGAGGCGATACAAGGTCGCCTGCGCCCGCAACAGCTCCCGGTGGTTCCGCGCCGGAAAGCCCGACACGGTCGCGCCGGGGGGAACGTCGCCGATCAGGCCCGCCTGCACCAGCACCCGCGCCCCGCGGCCCACCGTCAGGTGATCCGATACCCCCGACTGCCCCGCCAGGATCACATCGTCCTCGATGCGGGAGCTGCCCGCGACGCCGACCAGCGCCATGATGAGACAGCGCGCGCCGATGCGGACGTTGTGTGCGATGTGGACGAGGTTGTCGATCTTGGTGCCCGGGCCGATCACCGTGTCGTCCACACTGCCGCGGTCCACGCAGCTGTTCGCCCCGATCTCGACGTCGTCGCCCACCAGGCAGCGGCCCACATGCGGGATCTTGCGGTGTCCGCCCCCCCCGCCCCCCCCGCCCCCGCGGGCCTGGATGTAGCCGAACCCATCGCTGCCGAGCCGCACGCCCGCGTGCAGGATGACGCGGTGGCCGATCTGGGTCCCGGCGTAGCACACGACGTTCGGATACATCTCGACCTCGTCGCCCACCACCACGCCGTCGCCGAGGACGCAGCCGCTCCCGAGCCGGACATTGCGGCCGAGGCGGACGCCGCGCCCCAGGACCACGTGCGGCCCGATCGCGACCGGATCCTCCCAGGTGCTGCTCCGGCCGACGACCGCGGTGGGATGCACGCCCGGCTCCCAGACGGCCTGGGGGTAGAGCACGGGAAGGATGGCGAGCAGCGCCACCTGGGGGTCCGCGACCACGACGCGGACCGCGGGCCCTTCCGTTTCCGCGGCGAATTCCTCCCGCAGCAGCACGACCGAGGCCGTCGAGCGCCGGAAGTAGGGGAGATAGCGGGCAGCGGCAAGAAACGCGAGGTCGCCCGGCTCGGCGCGCTCGAGCGGGGCGACCCGGGTGACGCGGGTTTCGGCCGGCCCCACCAGCCGGCCGCCCGTCAGGGCCGCGATTTCGCCCGCGGACAGGGCGTGGGCGGCCGGGGGAGGGGCGGCCACGGCGCCGGCGGGCTCCCTACTGCGCCTGTGACAGGCGCTGCAGCACGCGGGCGGTGATGTTCAGCGCGGGATCCGCCGCGACGATGCTGCTGCCGGGAGCGTCGGCGTCGAAGATGAACGAATAGTTGCCTTCGGCGCGAAGCCCCTGGATGATCGACTGCACGCGCGACTGGATCGGGGCGAGCAGCTCCTGCTCGCGCTGCTGCGCGCGCTGCTGCAAGTCGTCGTTGCGCTGCTGCAGCCGCTGCTGCATCTGCTGCAGCTCGCGCACCTTGGCTTGTTTGGCCGCGGGGCTCAGGGCGATGGACTGCTGGTCGTAGGCCTGTGTGGCCGAGTCGAGCTGCTGCTGGAGGCGCTGCAGCTCGTCGCGGTATCCCGCGACCTCGCGGTTGAAGGTCGATTCCGCCGCGGCGTAGCCCGGGGTTTTCGCGAGGATCTCCCGCGAGTTGATGAACGCGATCTTCAGGGGGCCGGGCGGCGCGGAGGTCTGCGCCGCGAGCGGCGCTGCCCCGAGCAGCGCCAGGCACACCACCACTGCCCGTCGCATGAGCGTCTCCAGGGGAAAAGGCATCAGAAGAAGTTGCCGAGTTTGAAGTGCAGTTTCCAGCCCGGGGCGGGACGGCCGAAGATATCGGTGCGATCGAAGCCGTAGCCCAGGTCCACACCCATGGGGCCCAGCGGCGAGATGATCGCGGCGCCGAAGCCGGCCCCGCGGAACAACCGCGTGGGATTGTATTGGCTGGCCCGGGCCCAGAGGTTCCCGGCGTCGAAGAACGCGTTCACGTACAGCATTTGGGAAAGCCGCATCCCCAGCTCACCCGTCATGCTGAAGAACGCCTTTCCGAACGAATTGGCCGTGGAGGCCTGGGAGGTGCTCGCGTTGGGGTCGAAGCCGTTGGGGGTGATCGCGAACTCATCGTAGCCGCGCAGCGGGATGCCGAACTGCGTGCCGCCCATGAAGAACAGCTGATCGAAGAACGGCGAGTCCCCGAACACGAACCCCGAGCGCGTGGAGAAGCCCAGGACGAATTTGACGCCGCTCGAGCCGGGGCGGCCGCCGCCGAGCTGGCCGAGCGGCGCGTACCAGTGTCCCTCGAGGTCGATGCGCTGGAAGTCGCCGCGCCCCCCCAGCGGCCCGCCGCTCTGCGAGATCCCCACGGTCGCCATCGTGCCGCCTGTGGGAAACGGCAAGTCGAAGCGCGTATCGCGCATCACCGAGACGCCGATCGTGGACCGGAGGCAGTTGCTGCAGCCGAACCGCGCGCGGAACGCCGCGTTCGAGGCGGAGCCTTCGAAGGTCTGTTCGTCGATCGAGTACGACAGAAACAGTCGCGAGTAGCGGTCGTTGAAGACCGGGAACCCGAACTGCACGTTGGCGCCGCGGCGCCGCAGCCGCCCCAGGTCGGCGATCTGGTAGCGCAGCCGCGTGTTGTGCACGCCGACGGTCCCCGAGATCCGGGTCTCCCGGATGGCCGGGTCGGTGTAGGACAGGTCGAAGTCGTTGATGTTCTTGCCGAACTGCCACTGGAAGTGCCCGCGTTTGCCTTGCCCGAAGAGGTTCGGCTCGTCGAGGCCGAGGAACCCGCCGACGCCGACGCCCTGCCCCACCGACGCGCCGAAGTTGATGTTGCCGGTGCGCTTCTCGGTGACGCGGAAGATCACGTCCACGTCCCCCTGGTCGTTGGCGGGCCGCGTGTCGGGCGGCGGCAGCGGCTGCTGGAAGAAGCCGAGGTTGGAGACGTTCTGGTAGGAGCGGATCAGCGCGTCCTGCCGGAAGACGTCTCCCGGGATCACCACGATGGCGTCGCGGATCACGCGCTCGTGCGTCACGTCATTGCCGCGGATCTCCACGAGGTTGACGATCGCCGGCTGGCCCTCAGTGATCACCCAGCGCAGGTCCACGACCGGCTTGCCGTCGGGGCCGGTGCGGCGGATGACGTCGTTGCTCACCTGGGCGTAGATGTAGCCGTTGTTGTAATACAGCGTCTTGAGCTTGGTCGTGGCGTCGTCCCACTTCTCCTGGTTGAACGGCGGGACGCGCCGTTTTCCCGAGTCGGCCTGGAACGGGTTGAACTGCTGCAGCTGGTCGGTGGAGAACCGCCGGTTGCCCACGATCTCGACGGTGCCGATCCGATAGGGATCGCCCTCGCTCACCTGGACGAGGAGCGTCGCCTTGCCCGTGGTGTCGTCGACGACGAGCGAGTCGCCCAGCACCTGGAAGTCCACGTACCCGCGCTCCCCGTAGAACTTGGGGAGCCGCTCCTGGAGGTCGGCGCGCAGCTCTTCCTCGTCGTACTCGCCGTTGCGCCACCACCAGAACCCCTCGGGGCGGGTCTTCATCTGCTTGGCCAACACCTGGCCGGGGAAGCGCGTGTTGCCCCGGAAATCGATGCGCGCGATAGCGACGCGACGACCCTCCGCGATGTCGAAGACGACGCGCACGCTCCCGGAGTCGGCATCGTACACGCGCAGCGCGCGGACCCGCGAGAGGTAGTAGCCGTTGGTCTTGTACAGGGAGTCGATGCGGCCCCGCGCGCGCTCCACCAGCGCCGGGTCGATCGGCCGCCCGGGGATCAGCTGCGCCTTGTCCCGGACCGCGTGCTCGCTGAGATGGTTCACCCCGCGGACCGTCCAGTGCGCGAGGACCGGCCGTTCCTTCACCTGGATCACCAGCGTCCCGGGGCCGGTCGTGTCCTGCTCGATGCGGACGTCGTCGAACTGGCCCGAGGCGTACAACGCCTCGATGGCGTGCTGGATGTCGCGGTAGTTGGCGGTGCGGCCCGGCACGAGCCCCGCGGTGACGAGCACCGTCTGGCGGGAGATGCGCTTTGTGCCGATGACGGCGATCGAGTCGGGAATGCGACCGCCGCCTTCTCCCCCCCCCTGTGCCCGGGCGGGGCGCGGGGCGAGGGCGGCGGCGCAAACGAGGAGGACGGAAGCGAGCGGCCGGCGGGTCACGCCTTCGAGCCGGAGAGCGCCCGGAAGGCGAGGCGCTCCTTGTCGGGCGCCACATCGACCTCGACTTCGTCGCCGCGCGCGAACTCGCCGACCAGGATCTTCTCCGAGAGCGGGTCCTCGACGTACTTCTGGATCGCCCGCTTCAGCGGCCGGGCGCCGAAGTGCTCGTCGTAGCCGTGGTCCACGAGGAAGTCCGTGGCCGCGGGGGTGAGGCGGAGCGTGAGCTCTTCGTCGCCGAGCCGCTTCTGCACGTCGCGCAGAACGATCGCCACGATCAGCCCGATGTGCTCGCGGGTGAGCGGGTGGAAGACGATCGTGTCGTCCAGGCGGTTCAGGAACTCGGGGTTGAAGGTCTTGTTGATCTCGTCCTTGACCTTCTCCGCCATGCGGTCGAACGAGGCCCGGCTGTCGGGCTGCGCAAAGCCGAGGCTCTTCCCCTTCACCATGTCGCGGGCGCCCACGTTCGACGTCATGATCACGACGGTGTTCTTAAAGTCGATCATGCGCCCGTAGTTGTCCGTCAGGTGCCCCTCGTCGAGCACCTGCAGCAGGATGTTGAAGACGTCCGGGTGCGCCTTCTCGATCTCGTCGAGCAGCACGACCGAATAGGGTTTGCGGCGCACAGCCTTGGTGAGCGTGCCGGAATCCTCGTAGCCGACGTAGCCCGGAGGCGCGCCGATGAGCCGGCTCACGGAGAACTTCTCCATGTACTCCGACATATCGACGCGGATCAGCGCGTTGGCGTCGGCGAACAAGAACCGCGCCAGCGCCCGCGCCAGCTCGGTCTTCCCCACGCCCGTGGGCCCGGAGAAGACGAACGAGCCGATCGGCCGCTTGGGATCCTTGAGGCCGGCGCGGCTGCGCCGGATCGCCCGCGAGATGACCGCGATCGCCTCTTCCTGGCCGACGACGAACTGGTGCAGCTCCTCTTCCATGCGCAGCAACCGCGCCGTCTCCGCCTCCTGGAGCCGCGTCACGGGGATCCCGGTCCAGCGCGAGACGATGAACGCGACGTTCTCTTCGTCGATCGTCGGCCGGCGGGTCTGCCGCTCGCGCTCCCAGTCCTCCTGCTTGCGGCGGATGTCGCTCTGCAGCTCCCGCTCGGCGTCGCGCAACGACGCGGCGCGCTCGAAGTTCTGATCGCGCACCGCGGCTTCCTTGTCGCCGTTGATCTTCTCGAGCCGCCCCTTGAGCTCGGCGACTTCCGGCGGCGGCACCTGTGTCGCCAGCCGCGCCCGCGCCCCCGCTTCGTCGATCACGTCGATCGCTTTGTCGGGCAGGAACCGGTCGGTGATGTAGCGCTCGGACAGCTTGGCCGCCGCCTCGAGCGTCGCGTCCGGAATGACCACCCGGTGGTGGTCCTCGTAGCGCTTGCGCAGCCCCTTGAGGATCTCAATGGTCTCGTCCACCGTCGGCGGATCGACGATCACCGTCTGGAAGCGCCGCTCCAGCGCGCCGTCTTTCTCGATGTACTTGCGGTACTCGTTCAGCGTCGACGCGCCCACGCACTGCAACTCGCCGCGGGCCAGGGCGGGCTTCAGCATGTTGGACGCATCCACCGCGCCTTCGGCCGCCCCCGCCCCCACGAGCGTGTGCAGCTCGTCGATGAACAGGATGATGTTGCGGTTCTGGGCGATCTCGTTGATGACCGCCTTGAGCCGCTCCTCGAACTGCCCCCGGTACTTCGTGCCGGCGATCACGGCCGCCATGTCGAGGGCGAGCACGCGGTGATCTTTGAGGGCGTCGGGGCACTGCCCGGTCGCGATGAGCTGGGCCAGTCCCTCGACGATCGCCGTCTTGCCCACGCCCGGCTCGCCGATCAGGACGGGATTGTTCTTCTTGCGGCGGGAGAGAATCTCCATCACCCGCTCGATTTCCTTCTGGCGCCCGATCGTGGGATCGAGCGACCCCTCCGCCGCGAGCTGCGTGAGGTCGCGGCAGAAATGGTCGAGCGCGGGTGTCTTGGATTTCTTCTCGCTCTTGGGCGCCGCGGGTTGGGCCGCCGCGCCGCCGGCCGGCGCCGTCGAGGGCATCTCGCTCCCCAGCAGCCGCAGGGTCTCGGCGCGGGCCTGCTCCAGGTTCACCCCGGCGTCCGTCAGCACCTGCGCCGCGATGCCCTTCTCCTCGCGCAGCAGCCCCAACAGCAGGTGCTCGGTGCCGACGTAGGAGTGGTTGAGCTCGCGCGCCTCGCTCATCGCGAGCTCCAGCACCTTCTTCGCGCGGGAGGTGTACGGCAAGTCGGGGCCGGCGGCCGCGGCCGCTTTCCCCTTCTTGACCGTCTCCTCGATCTTTTGCTGGATGTCTTCGAGATCAACGTTGAGATTCGTCAGGACCGCGGCAGCGACGCCTTCGCCCTCGCGGATCAGGCCGAGCAGGATGTGCTCGGTCCCCACGTACTCGTGGTGCAGACGGGCGGCTTCTTCCCGCGCCATCTGCAGGACTTTCCGCACCCGATCGGTGAAGTTGTAGCCGTTCATCTCCCCGCCCGCCTCAGTTCGACTCCGCGTCCAGCAGCTTCCGGACGTAGCTCGCACGCACCGCAGGCAGCTCCGGATCGCTGGGTTGCCGTCCTTCGAGCGCCGCCAGGTGCGCGGGCTGCGTGTGAATCAGCAGCTTGTTGAGGGTATATACACTCAGTCCGGTGATCAGATTCAAACCGACACCCAGACGCACACCAGACAACAGATTCATCGTCTCTTCGAACGATAACCGTCGGGCATGGCGCAGTAACCCATAGGCGCGCCACACCTTGTCCTGCACCTCCGTGCGCGCGCTCTTGAGAATGACGTCGCGCGCCTGCTGCTCGTATTCGAGCACCTGCCGCACGATCTTGCCGAGGTGGTCGAGCAACTCTTCCTCGGACTTCCCCAAGGTCGTCTGATTAGATAACTGAAAGAAGTTCCCGACGACCTCGCTCCCCTCCCCGTACAGCCCCCGAAAGGTCAGGCCCACCTGCGTGAGCCCCTGCAACACCTTCCCGATCTCCTTCGTCAAGACCAAGCCGGGCAAGTGGATAAGCACACTCGCCCGCAGTCCCGTCCCGGCATTGGTCGGACAGGAAGTAAGATAGCCAAATTCCGGGTGGAACGCGAACGGCAGCAGCCGACCGAGCTCGCTATCTATCGCCTCCAACGCGGCATACGCCTCTTCCAGCGCGAATCCGGACCACATCCCCTGTAACCGCAGGTGGTCCTCTTCATTTACCATCACGCCGACCGGGCTCTGGATCACCAGCGCCGCGCCGGGGCGCGGCCGCGATTCGCGATCTAACCCCGCCAGCTCCTTGCTCACCAGGTGCCGCTCGTGGAGCAGCTGGCGATCCAGCCGCTCGAGCTGGTCCACGTGGAAGAATGTCGCGCTGCGCAGCTGGTCGCTGGCCTGCGCCGCCTCCGTGACCCGGGCCAACACCGCCGCCCGGTCGCCGTCCCGCGCCCGCTGGCCGAAGGGAGAGCCCTGGAGGTTGCGGGCGAGCCGGATGCGGGTCGAGAGCACGACCGGCGCAGCCGGGCCCGACGCGTCGAGCCAGCTCATGCCGCCGTCGGGCAGCAGCGAAAGATCCATCATTCCAGCACCCGGATGCGGTCGCGCAGCTCGGCCGCCAGCTCGAAGTTCTCCGAGTCCACCGCCCGGCGCAGCTGATCCTTGAGGTCGAGCAGCCGGTGACGCGGATCGGCCTGCTCGCCGGGGGGCTCGTAGCGCTCGCCGACGTGCTGGCTCGAGCCGTGCAGGCGGCGCAGCAGATCCCGCAGGTGCGGCGTGAAGGCATCGTAGCACTGCGCGCAGCCCAGCCGGCCGGATTCCCGAAAGTCCTTGAGCGTCGCCCCGCACGACGGGCAGCGCAGCCCGTCCGCGGGGGACGGCAGCAGCCCGGTCCCCCCTTTGTTGAGGGCGGTGATGAACCCGCCGAGCGGCGACTTCAGCACGGAGCCGCCGGTCTCGACGCCCTTCTGCTGGGCGCACGACTCGCACAGGTGGAGCGTCACCTTGGAATCGTGCTCCACCTGGGTCAGGTTGATGACCGCCTCGCGCTCCTTGCAGTTATCGCACAGCATCAGGGTATCGCGTCCACGGAGCTGACCGCCGTGAGCCGCCCGTCCTCCAGCCAGTGGATGCGGTCGGCGCGGCCGGCGAGCTGCCGGTTGTGCGTGACGACGACGACCGCCGTTTCGTACTCGCGCGCCAGCCGGAAGAACAGCTCGTGCAACCGGTCGGCGTTGGCGTGGTCCAAGTTGCCGGACGGCTCGTCCGCCAACACCAGGCTGGGATCGTGCACGAGCGCCCGTGCCACCGCGCAGCGCTGCTGCTCGCCGCCGGACAGCTCCGCCGGCCGGTGCGTCATCCGGCCGGCGAGGCCCACTTCCGAGAGCACCTCTTCGGCCCGCGAGCGGGCTTCCCGCTCGGACGTACCGGCGATGAGCAGCGGCATCATCACGTTCTCCAATGCGGAGAACTCGCGCAAGAGATGGTGGAACTGGAAGACAAAGCCCAACTTGCGGTTTCGGATCTCCGCGAGCGCGTTCGCGTCGAGGTCGGCGTAGCGGCTGCCGTCCAGCCAGACGTCCCCGCTGCTGGCGAAGTCGAGGGCGCCGAGCAGATGCAGCAGCGTGCTCTTCCCCGCCCCAGACGCGCCCACCACGGCGAGCACTTCGCCGCGGTGCACGTCGATGTCGACCCCCCGCAGCACTTCGAGCGGCCGCCCGTCGCCGCCGCGGAACACCTTCCAGATGCCGCGCGCTTCGATGAGGGCGCTCATTCGTATCGGATCGCCGGCACCGGATCGAGCCGGGCGGCCTGGGTCGAGGGGTACAGGGGCGCGAGCACGGACACGAGCAGGCTCGCGAGGATCACCATCAGGACGTCGAGCGCCTGCGGATGGACGGGGAGGTGGTCCACGAAGTAGATGGAGGGGTCGATGTGGATCCACTGGCCCCGGTTCACCATGCCGCCGCCTACGAGTCCCAGCAGCGCGCCGAGCGCGGTGCCGGTGAGCCCGATGAACATGCCCTGCGCGAGGAACATGCGGCGGATCGAGTCCCGGCGCATGCCCATCGCGAGGAGGATGCCGATCTCCCGGGTCTTGTCGCGCACCACCATGGTGAGGGTGCCGACGACGTTGAACGCGGCGACCACGCAGATCAGAAAGACGACGAGCCCCATTGCGAGCTTCTCGAGCTTCAGGGCCGAGAACAGCGACGCGTTCTGGGACTGCCAGTCCACGGCGCGATGCGGGTAGCCAAGCCGGCTCTCGAGCCGCTCGCCGAAGCGTTTGGCATCCCACGGGTCGGTGAGCCGCACTTCGAGTCCGGTCACGGCGCTGTCGAGGCTCGCGAACTGCTGGGCGGTGGCGCGCGACATGGCGACGTAACTGTCATCGTAGATGTACATCCCCGTGTCGAAGATGCCGGTGACTTCGTACCGGTGGAATTTCGGCACGAACGCGCCGAGACTCGCGTTGAACCGCGAGCCCGCGGGCGAGATCAGCGTCACCACGTCGCCCGGAAACACCGTGAGCTTGGTCGCGAGGCGCGTGCCGAGGGCGATCCCGCCTTCCACATCCGGGCGCGTCGTCCGGAATCGCAGATCGCCCTTGGTCAGATGGGAGGCGAACGTCGTCACCGCGCGGCGGCCGGTGTCGGACTCGACGCCCATCACATAGACGCCCTCGGCATAGTCGTGACCGGCGGAGACGAGTCCCTGCGACAGCACGAACGGCGCGACGGCCTCGACCCCCGGCATGCGGCGCACCGAGTCCTGCACCCGCCGCCAATCGTCGAGGCGCAAGCCCTCGCCGTAGGTGAGCACGCGCAGGTGGGGATTCGCCACCAGGATCTTGTCGCGCAGGTCCGCCTGCAGGCCGTTCATGACGCCGAGCACGATCACCAGGGCCATGACGCCCACGGTGACGCCGCCGACGGCGATGACGGTGATGAGCGAAAGCAGCCGCGACGAGCGGCGACTCTTCAGGTAGCGCAGGGCAATGCGGAGGTCCAGCCGCGACGGCCAGTTCGTGATGATGATGACGACCGCGGCCAGGACCGCGGCCCAGAACGCCACCTGGAGGGCGGTGAGGAGTACCGAGCTCATTCGGGCCGCAACATGGGGAAGAGGATCACCTCGCGGATGTTCGACTGATCCGCCAGCACCATCAGCAACCGGTCGATGCCCAACCCGACCCCACCGGCCGGCGGCATGCCGTACTCGAGGGCGCGCAGGTAGTCCTCGTCGACCTGGTGCGCCTCGGCGTCGCCGGCCGCTCGCAGCGCGGCCTGCTGCTCGAAGCGGCGGCGCTGCTCGTCGGGATCGTTGAGCTCGCTGAACGCATTGGCGAGCTCGCGATGCAGCACGAACAGCTCCCAGCGCTCGACCTTGGCGGCATCGTCGCGCTTGGGCTTGGCGAGCGGAGACAGAGCGATCGGGTAGTCGAGGACGAACGTCGGCTGCACCAGCTTCGGCTCGACGCAGGTCTTGAATACTTCGTCGACCAGCTTCGCGCCGGCGAGCTGATCGGCATCCGCGGCGTTGTGGCGCTTCAGCACCGCCCGCAGGTCGGCGTCGCTCGCCCGCGCGAGGTCGACCCCCGCGTGGTCCCGGACGAGCGTGAAGTAGTCCTGGCGGGCGAACGGACGCGCGAACGACAACGTGGCCCCGTGCCGCTCCAGCAGCGTCGTGCCGAACAGCTCCTCGACCATTCCGGCCACCAGCGCCTCGGTCAGGTCGGCCATGTCGTGGTAATCGGCGTACGCCTCGTACCACTCCGCCATCGTGAACTCGGGGTTGTGGAACCGCGACATCCCCTCGTTGCGGAAGTCATGGCCGATCTCATACACCCGCTCCAACCCCCCGACGATGCAGCGCTTCAAGTACAGCTCGTCGGCGATGCGCAGGTAGACGGTGGTGGCGAGCGCCTCGTACTGCGTCGTGAACGGCCGCGCCGCCGCGCCGCCGTACATCGGCTGCAGCACCGGCGTCTCCACCTCCAGGTAGCCGCGGGCGTCGAGGAAGCGCCGCAGGAACGCGATCACGCGCGCGCGCAGGCGGAACAGCTCCCGTACCTCCGGGTGCACCGCGAGATCGGCGTAGCGCTGGCGGGCGCGCAACTCGGGATCCGCGAGCTCGCCGTGCTTCACGCCGCTCGCGTCCTCCTTGCCGAGTGGCAGGGGACGCAAGGCCTTGGCCAGGAGCGTCAACCGCTGGACGCGCACCGTGATCTCGCCGGTCTTGGTCGTGAACAGCGGGCCCTCGACGCCCACGCAGTCGCCCAGATCGAGCAGCTCGAGGGCGCCGTAGGCGTCCGCGCCCAGCTCGTCGAGCTTGAAGTAGAGCTGGATCTTGCCCGAGGCGTCCTCGAGATGGGCGAAGGTGGTCTTGCCGTGCGGCCGCATCGCCACCAGCCGACCCGCCAACCCGTGCCGCGTCTCGTCGCCCGCCTCGTACCCCGCGACCGCGTCCCGGGCCAGCGACGTGCGATCGAAGCGGTACGCGTACGGGGCGATGCCCCGGCGCACGAGCTCCTTGAGCTTCTCGCGGCGCGCCGCCTCGACAAAGCTGGTCACTTAGGCCGCCTTCCCCGCGGAGCGCTTGAGGAACGCTTCGATGAAGGGGTCGAGATCGCCGTCCATCACTTTCTGCACGTCGGTCACCTTCAACTCGGTGCGATGATCGTTCACCATCGTGTACGGCTGGAACACGTAGGAGCGGATCTGGTTACCCCACGCGTTCTCGGTCTTCTGCTTGTCCTGCTCGGCCTTCTTCGCCTCGCGCTCGGCCACCGCGCGCTCGTACAGCCGCGCCTTCAGCATCTTGAGCGCCGTCGCCTTGTTCTTGAACTGGCTGCGCTCGTTCTGGCACTGCGTGACGATGCCCGTGGGGAGATGGGTGATGCGCACGGCGGAGGACGTCTTGTTGACGTGCTGCCCACCCTTCCCGGACGCGCGGAACACGTCGATGCGCAGGTCGTCGTCCTTGATCTCGATCTCGATGTCCTCGTCGACCATCGGGTAGACGAACACCGAGGCGAACGAGGTATGGCGCCGGGACTGCGAGTCGAACGGGGAGATCCGCACCAGCCGGTGCACGCCCTTCTCGGCCTTCAACAGCCCGTACGCGTACTGGCCCCGGATCTCGATCTCGGCGGACTTGATGCCGGCCTCGTCGCCCGGCGGGGCGTCGAGCACCTCCACCGCGAATCCGTGCCGCTCCGCCCAGCGCACGTACATGCGCATCAACATCTCGGCCCAGTCCTGCGATTCGGTGCCGCCCGCGCCCGGATGGATCGTGAGCAGCGCGTCGCGCCCGTCGTCAGGCCCCCGCAGCAGGTTCTGCAGTTCGAGGGCCTCGAGCTGGGCCTCGATCGCGGCGGCCTCCGCCTCGAGCCCGCGTTGCATCTCGAGGTCCACATGCGTCTCGGCGTCGACCAGCTCGACCAGCTCGCGCCCCTCGTCCACGCGCTTGCGCAGGGCGTGGTAGGGGTCGAGCGAGCGCTTCAACCCCTTGGCCTCCTCGACGACGGTGCGGGCGCGCTGCGGGTCGGCCCACAAGCCGCCGTCGGCCATGGCGTGCTCGAGCTCGGCGAGGCGGCGCGTCTTGCCGTCCACGTCAAAGGAAGCTCCGCAGTTCCTGGAGCCGGCGATCAAACGTCTCGAAACGGTCGTTAAGCGCCACGGGTCACCCGGCTAGAAGACTTTCTTGCCCCCGGCGAGGATCTCGTTCAGTGCCTCGGTCCAGAAGGGCGTGCTCTCGGCCAAGTCACGGCCCACCTGCTCCACGTACTCCAACCAGCTCTTCTCGATCTCGTCCTTGAAGAGCTGCGGCAGCGTGCCGTCGCGCAGCCCGTTCTGCCGCTTCTCGGGATGATACACGAGCATGTCCGAGATCAGCGCGCGCGCGAGCCGGCGCGCCTTCTGCTTGGGGTCCTGCACCAGAAACGGGTTCACGGCCCGCAGCGGCCCGGTCTTGCGCTGCAACGGAGCGCCGCCCGCCGCCGGCGGGACCGGAGGCGCGGCCGCCGGGCGAGCGGCTGCCGGCGCCGCGGGAGGCGGCGCGGGCGCGGGCCGTGGCGGCGCCGCCGGCGCGGACACCGGCGACGCAGGGGGAGCCGCGCGCGGGGCCGGGGCGGAGACCGGCGGGGCCACTGGCCGGACCGGTGCACCGACGGGCGGCGCCACCGGCGGACGCGGCGGCGTCGGGGGCGGGGCCGGCGTGGGCCGGCGCGCGGGCGGGGGGGCCGCCGGCGGCGGCGCGGGGGCGGGCGGTGTGCGAGGCGCGGTCCTCGCGGGAGTGAAGACCGGAGCCGCCGCCGCGGGGGTCACCGCCGGTCCAGCGGGCGCGCTCGCCGCCATCGCCGGTCGCGGCGCGGCCGCGGACGTCCCCGCGGCGTTGCCGACCGCGAAGACGTTGCTGCACACCGCGCAGCGGGCGCGGACGCCTCCGGCGGGGACCTTGGCGGGGTCCACCCGGTACACGGTCTCACACGACGGACAGGAAACGTTCACTTCGCACCCTCGTTATTGCGTCTCGCCCTCGCCGGGCTCGGGATCGTGGCGGCGGTCCACGACGTACACCGAACCCGGCTGGGTCTTCGCGTAGCTCTTCATCTCCGTGGCCAGCTCGCTCACCTGCGCCGGGTGCGTAAACCGGCGGTGCTGGTTCGTCACGATGCCGATCGACAGCGTCATCAACGGCACGCGGTGCAGCTGCCCGCGGCGGTCCTTGCCGAAGTAATACCCCGCCCGGCGGTCCTGCTCGTTGTACTGATACGGAATCAGGGCATCGAACACGAACAGGATCTCGTCGCACACCGGCGGGATCCTCGGCACGGGGACGAGGAAGATGAAGTCGTCTCCGCCGATGTGTCCGATGAACCCGTCCGCTCCCAACATCCCCCGCACGACGTCGTGCAGGATCCGCGACAGCAGGTAAATCACCCGGTCGCCATCGTAATAGCTGTAGCGATCGTTGAATTCCTTGAAGTGATCCAGGTCGGCGTAGCAGACCGCGAACTGCTCGCCGCCTTCCATGCGCCGGCGGATCTCGCGTTCGATCTCGGTGGTCCCGGGCAGCCGCGTGGAGGGGTTGACCGCCACGTCGCGTTCGGCGCGGGCCACCAGCCCGTCCAGCCGTCCCGCCTGCTCCACCGGCTCGAACAGAGGGGTCAGCACCTCGTCCGCACCCGCCGCGAACCAGGCCTGCACGCGATCGGTGGCGTGCCGCCCGGCGACGGCCGCCAGCGGCACGATGGCCGTGTACGAGTCCGCCTTGAGCCGGGTGCAGAGCTGCATCCCCTGCGCCTCGTGCCCGTCGGCGTCGACCACGACCAGTTGCGGGAGAGAGCGGAGCACCCGCTGCTCCACCTCCCCCGGGTCCTGCAGGAGGATGACCGTCAGCCCCTTGCCGTTGACCCAGCGGGTGACGAAATCAGGGACTGGACGACCAGCCGGCGAAAAGAACAGGATCGTCGGGCGCGTCCGCACCTGACTCCTCGCGTAAGGGTCGACCCCGCCTAAACTTACGCCGCTCGACCTCCCGTGTCAAACAAACCCGGCTCGCGCTCCAGAGAACCTCTGTACGAGGCGGCTGACGCTGGGGTGGGGGCGCGAGGCGCGTCCACGCGATGGCGCTGCGGCGGCACATCACGCTCCAACCGCCATCGCGACCTCGGCCGAAGTGCCCGCCGGGCGCCGTCGCGTATCGCGCCCTAGCCCCCACCCCCAGCGTCACGCGAATAATGCAGAGGTTCGCTAGAAGGCCACCCGTACCGCGACACTCCCCCGCGCGGGGCCGAGAATGGTGGTCTCGAGACGGGTGGGCCGCCGCGCCACCACGCTCAACCGGCTGGAGATGAGCGCGTCCACGGCGCTGACGAGATGATTGGCGAGGAGCAAGCCCAACTGGTTCTGCGCCCGGCGGAAGGCGTCGTCGCTCCGGCGGATGGTGGCTCCGAACTCGCTGCGGGCAAGGGGCGCGTCGCGCCACGACCACTGGAAGCCCGGGCCGACCGCCCGCTCGATGTAGAACTCCTGGGCCTGCTGATATTCGAGCGAGTTGGGGGGCGGCGGCACGTCGGGGTCGCTCCAAAACGTGCGGCGCGCGAGCAGCCACACCGAGCCGTTGTAGGTCGCGGGATCGGTCTCGGGCGAGAGTCCGGGGCCGGGGTCACGGTCGAACTGGCCGCTCGCGACGAAGCGCTCCATCGTCTCGTAGTACTCGAAGATGGTATCGCGCTGGGCGGGGGCGAAGGGGCGCCGGGCGACGTCGAAGGCGAGCTCGCGGAAGCGATCGCCCTGCACGCGGCCGTCGTGGCGCAGCTGGAAATAGCGGGTGAGGAGGTACAGCTCCGCGACGAGATAGATGGCGCCCCGGTCTTCGTGGGCGAGCAGCTGGCCCGCGCCCGGGGCTGCGAGCGAGGCGAGCGGGCGGATCCACAGCTGCGCGCGGGCCGCCAGCTGCTCCGAATCCGCCACGATGGCGCCGGTGTCTCGCCCCCCCTGCCCCGCAGCTGGAAGCGCGAGCGTGCCGAGCGCCGCGAGGGCGAGGCGCGCCGCGCGGCGCATCAGAACGTGACCCGGAACGAGAGGTACGTCGGATTCGCGGTGACAAGGCTCGACCCCGTGAGGAAGGGATGGGCGAGGTCGACGCCGATCGAGCCGCTCGCCACGCCCAGCCCCACCGTGGGCCCGCCGAGCCCGTCGTGGACGAAGGCGTACCCGCCGCGCAGGCGCAGCAGCCGCTGGTAGCCGACGTCGACGCCGAGGCGGGCCTGCGGCGTCCCGACTTCGCCCCACGGGCTCTCCACGTCGGCGGCGACCTTGAGATCGAGTCGCTGCTTGCCGTCCCCGCCCGGAAACGGCCGGAAGTCGATGCGGTACAAGGCGCCCACGACGAGGCGCGCGGGGAGCGGATCCGCCTGGTCGCGGTTGTTCACCTGGAGGGGGAAGCCGATGTTGCGCACGACGAATCCGATGCGCAGCGCCTGCGTCTCCCCGACGGTGAACTGCCCGCCGACGTCGAGGGCGTGCGTGACGCCGAGACCGGCGGGCACGGTGGTGCAGTCGCCGCTGCAGTCCACGCGAAACTCGACCAGCTTGTAGCTCAGCCCGAAGACGAAGCTGCCGCCCAGGTCGGTGGCGAAGGAGGCGAGCAGCTCGATGTTGCGGGGGGCGAGGCGGGCGATGGTGGTGCCGGTCGAGTCGACGACTTCCTGGTCGCCGTAATCCACGAGATACACCGCGCCACCGAAGACGCCGATGCCGCGGCGCGGGAAGAAGGCGGTGAGGGCGTTGGTCGCGCCCGCGACGAGACTGGCGCTGTGCAGCGCGAACTCCCCGGTCTCCATGGTGGCCAGGCCGCCCGGATTCCAGAACACCGCCTCACCGCTGCCTTCGAGCGTCACGGCGCTTTGCCCCATGCCGACGGCCCGCGCCCCGACGGGGAAGAGTAGGAACAGTGCGCCCGCGTTCTGTGCGCCGTCGGACGCGATCGCCTGGGCGGTGAGGCCGAGCGATCCCGTGGCCGACAAGAAGATCGCTAACGCGACTCCCCGTCCGACCGTCCGACGGTCCGACCGTCCGTCAGAAGGGTTTCGCCTCATCGATCAGCATGATCGGGATGTCGTCCTCGACGGCAAAGATCAGCCGGCACGCGTGGCAGACCAGCTGCTCGGCGGGCGCGGGGGGGGCGGTGCGGTGCTCCAGGGGTCCCTTGCACTTGGGGCAGACGAGGATCTCGAGCAGATCGGGGGGGAGGCTCATGAGCGCGTGTATCCCAGACGTTGAAGCGACGGTGCGTCGCGCCGCCAGCGCGGCAGCACTTTCACGTGGAGATCGAGATACACCGGCTGGCCGACGAGCGTTTCGATCTTGGCCCGCGCCGCCTGTCCCAGCGCCTTGATGGTGCGACCGCCCTCGCCGATGACGATGCCCTTCTGGCTGTCGCGTTCCACGTAGAGGGTGGCTCGAATATACACCGGGCTCGCGGACTCTCGGAATTCTTCGATGCCGCAGGCGACGCTGTAAGGCAGCTCCTGGCGCAGCAGCTCGAACGCCGCCTCGCGCACGAACTCCGCCGCGAAAAAACGCAACGGCTGCGTGGCGATCTCCGCGGGGTCGTAGTGGAAGGGACTCTCGGGGAGGTGCGCGCGGAGCGCCAGCAGCAGGGCGTCGAGGCCCTCCCCGCTGACCGCAGACAGCACGACGTCGGACGGTCGCACCGTCGGACGGTCGGACGATGGAACCAGGTCCGCCTTGGTGTACACGAAAACGATCGGCGCTCGCGGCGCGTGCTCGAGCTTCGCGACCGCTTCCAGCGCGGGCGCGGGGGCCTCCGCGAGCGGATGCAGGTAGGCGATCACTTCGGCGTCCGCAATCGCCCGCACGGCGGCTTCGCGCATCGTCTCGTGCAGCCGGTACTCGGGCTCGAGCAGGCCCGGGCTGTCGGTGAGGATGAACTGGGCGTCGTCCCGGGTGAGGAGCCCCACGACGGGAACGCGCGTGGACTGCGGCTTCGCCGCCACAATCGCCAGGTGCTCGCCGACAAGGGCGTTCAGGAGCGTGGACTTGCCGACGTTGGGTCGGCCGGCGAGGACGACGGTGCCGCAGCGGGGCATGTGGGGTACAGATAACCTGCCGGGCCTTGCATCGCCACCGTGCCCGCGCTAGGTAGAAATGAAGAAAGAGGAAGGGGTACGCAGGGAGGATTCCGTGCGGCTCAATTCAGCGGTTCGTCTCACCGTGGTGCTCGTGGGGCTCGCGTGCGCGGGGCGGCCGGGTCCGACCACCGCGGTTCTGCCCCAAACGACGGTGGGCTCCCCAGACGCCTTCGGGACCGGTTTCGTCCTCGCCCGCCCCTACCAGGTGCGTGTGGTGCTCACCGCGCCCGCCTACCTGACCCTGGTGCGGGTTTGGTCCGGCACCGAGGCGGAAGTGGTCTTCCCCACCGCCGGGGCGAGGGGTCCCGCCCATCTCGGGCCCGGATCCTGGAGTCTCCCTGTACCGGCGGCACGCTCGACACAGGTACGAGCCACCCCAAGTCGAGACGCCGGGCCGGTGGTTGGTTATCGGTGGGGCTACGCCCTCAACGGGTTTCGCCTGGGGTGCGTAGGTACGGCTCAGCGCCCGTGTCTGGTCGCGGTCCGCGCCGGCGAAGTGCGGCTGCCGCCGGCCCCGTTTCTGCCGCCACGCGTGGGGCCGCATGTTCTCGTGCTCATTGCCTCCGAGCAACCGATCGATCCCAGGGAGGCGACGGCTCGGCTCGGCGTGCACCCGGACGTGGGGAGTGCGACGGCGATCGAGGTGGCGCAGGCGATTCCGGGTATGCTCGCGGCGGATCAACACGCCGGCTGGGGCGCGTGGATCGTGCAGGTCCTCTAGTCCACCACGTGGCCGGATACAACAACGAAGCCCGCTCCGGAATCCGGAGCGGGCTTCTGATTTACCAAGCTGGCGGCAGCCTACGGGTCCCCCGCACAGCGTTGCACCCTGTCTGCGTGGTTTTGGTTTGCCTACCGTGGACCCGTGCCGCAACATCAGCGTTCATGACGGGACCGCGCTATAACCTAGAAGATCGGCTCATTCGGTTCGGGGCCGAAATCTGTCGTCTCAGCGAGCGATTGCCCTCGACGGCACTCGGCAAACACGTCGCGCTTCAGATGGTCCGGAGCAGTACGTCGCCGTTCGCCAACTACGGTGAGGTCCAAGGAGCCGAATCCCGGCGCGATTTCGTTCATAAGCTCGGCATCTGCCTCAAGGAGCTCCGTGAGACACGGACGTGGCTCAAGTTCCTGGACGAGATGAACCTGTGTAGCGAAGAATCGCTGCACACTGCATCGCACGAGTGCGACGAGCTATTGGCAATCATCGCGAGTAGCATCAGGACGGCGCGGCAGAACGGCCGAAGGCAAATGTAGAATGTCCAATGCTCAATGATCATTTGACCCTGGTCATTGGACATTGGACATTCTTTAGCCAAGCTGGCGGCGGCCTACTCTCCCACCCCCTCGCAGGGGCAGTACCATCGGCGCTGACGGGCTTAACGACCGTGTTCGGGATGGGAACGGGTGTGGCCCCGTCGCGCTAGTCGCCAGCAGGAAAACGATCGACGCGTGGGGGAAGGTGTTTGGGAAGCACACGAATTGAACTGCGGAGAGATCAAGCCTCACGGGCAATTAGTACGGCTCGGCTCAAGCGCTCGCGCGCCGTGCACCTGCCGCCTATCAACCTGGTAGTCTCCCAGGGCCCTTGAGGAGCCTTACGGCTCGGGAGTGTTCATCTTGGGGAGGGTTTCCCACTTAGATGCATTCAGCGGTTATCCCCGCGCGACATCGCTAACCGGCGTTGCG
>WNGI01002508.1_pt1 | contig 25977 bp, 25 predicted proteins | sample 5400621 | NCBI WGS metagenome assembly WNGI01 (sample SAMN13153374, study PRJNA577476) | soil metagenome | isolation source: 20 cm soil or saprolite under Garry oak tree replicate 1 | place: USA:California | collected 2016-06-15 | reverse complement strand
CTTCTGCTGCGCTTTAATCTTGTCGAACTCTGCCTTTTCTTTCGCAGTTAGCTCGCCGCCTTTCTTCTTTCGTGCAGCCTCCTTTGAGAAATCGGTGCGTAATAGAGCGATAGCGTGGCCGAGCGTCTTGCCGTTCTCAATCACCTCTTTGTTCTTCGAATCGGTCAGCTCCCAATCTACTTTCATTTGCTCTTCAGCCTGGCGCGCTCCGATAACGCCTTTGAAGAAGTCGTTGCTCTTCGCACTCAGTCCCGTCTTCGCCATTTTCAAATTTTTGGCAATAAGCTGGGTCGATTTCCAGAATGGCTTGTTTTTCGGTGTCTTGGGATCCAGACCGTTATCGGCGCGTGCGGCTTTAATCATCGCAGCCAGCGCCTTGTTTGCATCGTCGAGTAAGGTTTTGCCGTCGGCTTTTTTTCCCGCTGATTTTTTCTGATCGCTTTTCGCGACTACAGCCAGGATTTGCGCAGGCTTCATCGCCCGCGCCACAGCAAAAAGACTGAGCGAAAGGCACAGGGCTAGACTAACGAGTTTTTTCATGGTGGCGGGCAGCCTAGCTGGGCCCGATAGCCGAGTCTATGGGACTTTAGGGCTATGTCCTCGGGACGAGCCAATTTGGCCAGAGACAGCGTATCAATCATCAGTAGCGCTGCACCTGACTTTACGAATCGGAATCAAAGCGCGATGGTCGAGCGCAGATGAAGATGAAAAGCACATCGGTTGGCGTGGTAGGGCGCGACCGGTCCGAGCCGGACTGGCGTTGGGCGCGTCGATGGGGCGTGCCAGTGGCATGGCTCACGCTTTGCGTCGTCTGGAGCTCAACGTGGCTGGTCATCAAGATTGGGTTGCGCGATCTGCCGCCTATTTCTTATGCGGGTATTCGTTTTCTCATCGCAATTATCGTTCTTTTTGCTGTGTCCGCCGGACGCGTGGGCTTGTTACCGCAGCGCGGATTCGATTACCTGTTGCTGGCTTTTACCGGCGTTTTGATGTTTGCCGTGAATTACGGTCTCCTTTTCTGGGGCGAGCTCCACGTTTCATCCGGTCTGGCAGCGGTGCTGCAGGCGACGATTCCGATCTTCGGCATGCTCTCCGCGCATCTAATGCTTCCCGACGAACCATTGCAACTGCACAAACTTCTCGGTGCACTCCTCGCGCTCGGTGGCGTGGCGATTATCTGTGAGCGTCTTCTCGGCTTCAACGGCGTGATGGCTTTTTGGGGTGGACTTGGCATCATAGTTGGAGCTGCCAGCGCGGCTTTTTCGAACGTGCTGTTAAAATCGCGTAACGTGCAGCTTGCTCCGGCGATGATTGCTGCCTGGCAAATGATTTTCGGCGCAGCGCCGTTGCTCTTGATCGGAGTCATAGTCGAAGGAAATCCGTTAAAGTTTCATTGGAATACGGTCTCGATTTTCTGCCTGCTTTATCTCGCGGTGATCGGCTCGGCGCTCACCTTTTTGCTTCTTTACTGGTTGTTGCCGCGAATGACTGTCGCTCGGCTACAAGCGATCTCGCTCATCACGCCGCCTGGCGCAGTGGCGTTAGGTTGGGCAGTTGGCGGCGAGACATTTTCCCTATGGTCACTCCTTGGCGGGTGCCTGGTGCTCGCAGGCGTGTGGATGATTTTCCGAAAAGGAGAGGAGCACGAGCCAGTAATTCAGGAAGGTTAGAACCGATTGCACGTCATCAGTGCAATTTTATAGCCACGCGCCCGCTTTCGCCTGGCTCCGGTGTGGAAGGCAGCGCGGGCTGGTATAATATCGGTACCACGGGTTCTGGCACACACTACGGCCGCGTTGGTTCGATGGACTGCAATGCGCAGTCACAGCGGCTATAAGTCTCGACTTTGCGAAACGAAGAGCTAGCCTCACATTTGGCGAGTCGATCATGAGTCCTGAAATATCTGCTTCGGTTGGGCGATGGGAAAAAGCTGCGCGCAATCTTCCGACGGATGTAAAAACCGTACAATGCCTGTTGAAAGCAGCTGCAGAGAATTTGGAAGCGCCAGAACTCGACCCAAAAGCGGTGGACGGAAAGATCTCGCGGCCACCTGCAACGTCGGACACTGTGGAAGCGATCGAAGCCTTTCAGAGCCGTTTCACCAGCGCAGTGGACGGCGTCATTGCGCCAGGCAGCCAGACGTTGGCCGCGCTACTCGGAGTCGCGGCGAAAATCCCGAAGGCGCCGGAAAATGTTTCGGACGTTTCTCAATGGCTGTTTCCTTTTCCTACTGTTCCAGCCGAGAGCTGGGAAGAACGACCTCGAGCGTTTGCATCCCCGCGGGCGGGCGGCGCCCGCCTGCATGCGGGCTGCGATCTTTACTTCCCGAAAGGCACTCCAATCCACGCCGTCGCTGATGGTGTTGTCACGCGCGGACCTTATCCATTTTACTGCGAGACTTTCGCCTTGGAGATTGATCATGGACCTTTTCTTGCTCGTTATGGAGAGATCCAAAGCAAGACTGAGGTCACTGCTGGCGCGAAAGTCAAAGCAGGACAGAGAATTGCCAGCGTCGGGCATTTAGTCGGGATTCAGGTGCCGAGTGATATGCTTCACTTTGAACTCTATGACAAGAGCATGTCGGGTCCACTTACCGTAGCGAGTGATTCTGGCTCGGCCGTGAAGAACGGCGTGCCTTTCATGCGACGAAGGGATCTGATTGACCCAACGCTCCAGCTCAATGAGTGGCGAGAGAATTTGCCGTCCGGCTAAGGTTGTCAGGTCGCGTGCCGATCCTCGTTGAGTTACTGAGGAAAAATATCTGCTGGGGCTGACGGGTATTTTGCCTTCAGGTTTGTGAAGTACTTCTTGTAATCAGTTCCTTCTTCAGCAGGCATCCATTCCAATAACTTCCATTTGTTCGTCTGCTGTTGCAGAAGTCCAGACTGCGATTCGTAATGTTGCCTCCCGTCTGCGGACTGGGGATTAACCTGCATCCACGCCCATCCGTTGTGGACTTTTAGGTACGGCGCAACCAGCACCAGATTTTTTCGGCCCTGACGAGCTAGTGCATGTTGAGCTGCCGCGAGGATCGCGTTCCTCTCTGCACTGCCATCAGGCGGGGTATGTGCTGTGTTTACCGAGGCACAGCCAGATAGTAGCACTGAACTAACCAGAGTGGCTATTGTGAGGTAGTTCTTCATATTAGCATTTGTTAATGCCAAATTTCGATGGGCTAGTCAATCGTCTAGAAATCCTATGTTTGAGCGAGCGAGGAACACTGGATCGATCGTTACACGAAAGGCTCAGCCCACCAGCATCAAAAACTCCGGGTTATCAGACAAATCCTTGATGAATGGCTTTCCGCGTGGTCTACCATCAAACGATCCGTAACGGAGAATCTCCTTTGAATTGCGGCTGGCAACATAGAGGAAACCATCGTCACCGAATGCCATTCCAGCGGGGCCATTAAGTCCACCGGACTTTGATTCGACAAATACGCTGGTGGAGCCCCGTTGAATATCATGTCGCAGAATTGAATCGTTTCCGCCGCTCCCAACAAGAAGATAACGGCTGTCCGGACTAAGCAATAAATGGATCGGCTTATCGAGTTGATCGCTTCGGGAAATAAGATCGCGCAAATGCCGACCGGTCCGACCATCATAAATTCGTACGCAATCGGCAGCCCTATCCGCGACATACAAATCATTATTCGGTGCAAAAATCGCAGCTCTAACGTCCAGAAGACCGTTCGCCACAAGCTTTGCCGATGGAACGAAGGTTCCAGGCGGAAGATTCACTTTTTCGGCGTTGAGGTCGTCGGGAAATGGCATCGGCGTCCCTGGTTTCCCTTTGCTACTATTAGGACCATGATATCTGGCGACGAGACTCGTATTTTGACTTGAAACGTAGAGATCGCCGTTGGAATCAAACGCTACATTAAACGGATGGTCGATCCCGGGATTCATGTCCGCATGGCGCTCTACGAAAACCTCGATAAAGTCGTGTTGACCCTCTCGGTTGCACGCCCCTTTAAACTTTAGGACCTCGCTAAACTCGAAATACGCGTTGACTACATACAGGTTCTGGTCAGGGCCGAATACGAATCCGCGAAGCTCGCGAAGTGTGACACCCTCTGGAATACTCTCCTTGTTTAAAGCCTTCCGTGCTTCCTTCCCGTCGGTGGAATAGACGTGAATGTTGTTAAACGAAACCTTCTCATCCCCGCCGTGAAAACTGATGTACCATTCTTTCGGCATAATTGTTCTTTTACTCCGCCGCTGTTTGGCGGAGTGAATGGGTTGCTTACCCAGATTTTAAGTAAGCTCCACAAGATGTCACTGGCAAACAACGCCGTTTCTTGAAGCTACTCGCCGTTTATGTGAATGGAGCCAAAGTCTATTTCAGAGAATTTCCTCACCTGAACTTTTTTGTCTTTTCGCGCGGGAGTTTTTGGTGATATGGTGCAGCCAGGACCTGAAACATGAATTCTGTTTCGGACGAATCGCTTCCTCTTGGAGATCCGCCGTCGGTGGAACATGCCACGCCTAATGGCGTTACCGAAATCGGTCAACGGCTGATCCCGTTTCCGTTTACTCCACCTGATGTGAAGCTCAATGAGAAAGAGGCCCTCTCAAGCTCGAATGACTGGTTCACCAAGCATGACAAAAACAAAATCGATGAACTCGTCAGTCTCGATTTCTATGCGTCAAGTGGGCCGCAAAGCGTCGGAGTTGTCCCCAAACTCCATAATACTTCAGCAGGCATAGAAATTTATCGGCTTCCTCCGGCGGCAAGCAAGGAAGCGTTCGAGAAAACGGAGGGCCCGTATCGCTCGGGCATAACCAAAAAGTTTAGTAACAAAAGATCTGGTGAGAAGATTGCCAAGTTCAAGGTCGGCACAATAGCCCAATCGGGCCTTGCCTGTTTTTACGTGTCTCGGCTGCTGGGTCATCTTGTCGAAGTGCCGCCCGCAACCTATCGAACGATGGATATCCAGGAATTCGAGAAGGTGGGCGACCAGGCCCGAACCACCGGCCATCCGAGTTGCACGCAAGCCTGGGCTGATCTGCGAGCCATGGCAAAGTCGGCCAATCCAAGAATAGTTCTGTCAGGCGGGAAGCTCGTCTATGGGTCGCTGGCCCAGAATCCCCGAGGAGAAAACAGCAGTCCCGAAGACTATTGGACGGTTGGTGCAATTAGAGGACACAGCTTCTACAAGGTTCTCTCCTCGAGAGAGTCAGTAGCGAACGTTCTAAACTTGAACGACGCGAAGGCCCTTCAGGATCTGGCGCTCGCGCAGGACATGATCCGAGGCGTGATCCTGGATTCAATCTTTCGACAGGTCGATCGCCTCGGTAACATCAGCGTTGCCGTGTTGCAACATTATGTGACCGGCGAAGGTCACGTAAAGTGGGATGATAAAGTCAGCGACAAAGACAAGGCTGAAGCGGTGAGTCCCGTGCTGCCGCTGAAGCGCATCATGTATAAAGATAACGACGACGGAATGAACTGGGGAAGGGATTCGGTCTCAGTCACTCCGATTCTCAACGAGACTCATCATATCGACCAAATCATCTACAATAGGTTGCAATGGTTGGCAGGCTTGATGCAGGATACCGAACCAGGCTCCGATGCGAAGATAAAGGACTTCTTTGTGAACGTGGTTCATATGTCAGGCGACAACTACGACAATTTGAAAGCGAGCCTCATTAGGCAGGCGGCATCGCTGAAGAGTAGAGTGGATTCCAAGGATATTCTCGTCGACCTGGATTTTGAAGGAACGATGAAAAAGCTGTACGCTAAAGAGATTGAAGCCGCTCAGGCTGCTAAGAACACCGCGACCACCTCGGCAACTTCGATCGAAGGAACCACTACTCCACCTTCCTGAGAGGTGTGGGATCAAACAAATAACAAACCTTGGAAGCATTATGATCAGGAACAAGCGACAACCATCCCGGTCTCACATGCGCTCACTTTGACGTGAATACGCCACGCGGACAGGAGACAATCAACCATGTGGCTCCCAATGGCACGGTCGAGCTCGCCATTCGCTCGATGTCTTTTCCGGGACATCCGGAGATTTATAGTAAGAAGGACATTGAAAAGGAAAAGGAGCTGGCCGCGATCGATTTTTATAGCGGTGAAACGCAAGACGGACTGAACATCGTTCTTATTCCCAAAACTTACAGCACTTCGCCTGGGATCAATATTCACGCGGTCAAGCTGCCGACGGGAATGAGTCGTTTGGATTATGCCAAGGGTCATACTGGAAAATCGCATTCGGGCGACGATAAGATTATTGCGAAGTATAAACAGTCCATACCCACTCATTTCACCTATAGTCCCTCGATACTGGGTTATTATCACTTGTCGCGGTTTCTTGGCACTGGACACGTCGAGCCTGCCATTGTCCGAACGATGGACGTGGACGCGCACAAGCCTTTGGCTGATTTAGGCAAAGCCAAGGCTATCGGATCGAACAATCGGAAACAGTGGACGGAGCTAAGGGCCCTGGATGAATCTCACAACAATCCGAAACTTTATACTGATGATGGGAAGCAGCTCTGCGGCGTCCTCCAAGCCAACCCCACCGGAGAAGAAAGCTATCCTCATCTGAGCGAACTCGGAGGCGCCGGTGCGTTCGCAGCTTCCTCTGATTTCAGCAAAGTGACCAACTCAAACCCACTGAAGTTAAACTGCAAGAATGACAGCGGTAACCTCAATCAGGCTACGGTTCAGCAAATCGTCCAAATAAAGGATCTTTCTGATATGGTCCTGATGGATTTCATTATGAGCCAGGCAGATCGTTTCAGTGGCAATATGCACTCCCAAAAGATCTATGTGTGGATTGAAAACGGTGTTCTAAAACACAAGGCCCGGAAGAGCGATTCAGCAAAAGCGGTCGAACAGACGAAGCAAATTCCTCCCGAAGCCGTTTTAATCAATCGCATGATCATGAAGGACAATGACGCTGGCCTGATCAGCGGTAATTCAGCCAAAAGTTACCATCTTCTGGAAAAGATCAGCCATATCGATCCCAAGACCTATAACCGGCTTCTCGACTTGCAAGGGGAGCTTCAGAGACCAGAAGTTGCGCAGTGGTATCAGACCGAACTTCTCTTTACAGCGACTGACTTCAACACGGTGAAGAATAATGTGGATCAAGCTGTCGGCATCCTTGGTGACCGCAAAGACAAGGGCTTGTTTTTGGACGCCAGCTTGAGTGTGGCTTTAGGGGTGGAAGAAGAGAAGGAATAAGGCTGTTGAAAACTCGGACATCTTGATTGGGGGAGACTCAGGACCATTGCTTCGATGGCTTTGTCCAGGTTCCACTAACCACCACCTGCGTCTCGTCTACTCGTGAATTATCCTGGATCAGTCGGGCCACATGTTCCGACTCGAGACGCACGCAGCCGTGGGAGGCTGCGTAATCGGGCACAATCGGGAAATAATGCAGCGCGATGCCCCGGCGTTGCATGAACCATGTAACGTACGTAGCACGCGAGTCGCTGTTAAGTCTTCGTTGGAAGCCTTGCACGGGATACGTTCCCTTGGGGGTGCATTTGGAGCCCGATCGCCGGCTAGTGGCCTCGTCATCGCAGTTGAGACCTCTCAAACCTGCACCGGGTGACGTTCTAAATGGCCCCGCCTCCTGGCTGTCAGCATTAGGTCCCGTCCATGCAAGGGTGAGCCAATGGTCAGGATCGTCCAGGCTTACCGAAACTTCCTGTATGAACGTCTGAGGAAAATCATCGTTCCGTAATGGATGAGACGTCAAGGTTAGGAGCGGAACTTTGAAAGTAGGTTTTCCCGCGTCCAAGGCCTCGAGCTTCTTTGCGCGAGCCAGGCGCTCCTTGAGAGTTGGTTTCGCTGGTTTCTTGCGCTTTGGCTTTTGCGAGGCGCGTGAAGGCGTCTTTCTAGCACGTTTCAATGGTCGTCTTTTTTTTGGCATAACTTGTTTTTTGATGGTTGTTTCGCTGGTCAAATCTGAAATTCGTTAATGCAGCGTACTCAGACGTCGCTTCTCTGCGTGACCGGTATTAATATCTCCGGGATCACTAGCGGTGCCTTGCACCTGGACCTCAATCCAATCCGGACCGGTTAATTTGAAGTTTCGTTTGATAACGGGGCCTGTGAAGTCGTCCACTTCTTTAAATGTTTTTCTCTTGCGATCGTAAAAGTAAGTCTGCCAATGCCACGGCGAGTGCCCACCGCTACTCGCCGTACTGAAAACGAAGAACTGCGAATCTGGCGACCACTCCATTTTCTGAACGTTGCGTCCGTGCTCGCCATCCGGAGACTTAAAGTTCTTTGTCGCCAGCAGCGTGCCATCCATGTCGCGGATCTCGACTCGCGATTCGTTGAAGGGAGGTTTGGGATGAGTTCCAACAGATAACACGCAAGCCCGGAGCTGCTGATCTGCCGATGTAACTCCAGGGCATTTGACTGGCTGAACCGTAGGGCCTGGGGTTGGAGGCTGTTGAGCACAAGCAACGATAGAGAGACTGATGGTGACAGGTGTTAAGAACCGCATAGCCGATTCCTTTCGTTTAACCGATTAACGGCGATTCTAGGAACTCAATAAAAGAAAGCAATCACGTAATACTTGGCCAGGTGTAGTTCACACGTTGGCTTCCACCCAGGCAGCAATAGTGCTTTGACTATGCACTGGGCCAAAGAGTTTATCAGGGCAACTTGTTCCGCCCGGCCGGCAATAACCTGGCGCAAAATCGTGGCCAAAGATATTTGTCCGCGGAATATGGTATTGCTCGATTAACCAGCGAATGAGCGCTGCGGATGCGGCAGCCTGTGGCGCAGTAAGCGGATCGGTTTCACTGCCGACATGTTCAATCCCGATGGAGTTGTGGTTGGCGCCCATGCAATGATTCGAACGGTCGCTGTCGCTCACCATTTGGTAAATGTCGCCGTTTCGATCAATGACATAATGCGCGGAAACCTGCCGTCCGTCTGATTTCTGAAATTCTGATAAGGCGCTGGCCAGTGAGCCCTCAGTGCAGTGTAAAACAATCTTCTCGATCCTCGCTCCATTACGGCATGAATGATTCGGGCTCTGAATGAACTGTTTGATTACCGGTTTTGCATGAGGATTACTGCTGCCATGACCTACCCGTTTCATCGTTAGCGTGGGCTTTACCGGTATGGCTCGGCGCGCTGAAATGGTTATCCTAACAATATCGTCAGTGTTTAGTCCGAGCGCAGCTGCCAGTCCTGGTGACAAGTCTGCCACACGTCCGGTTGAAGGATGCGGTCCCCAGTCAACCGGGCGTGCATCCGCGGCGCGACCGTTCGCGGGATTCTCGACCCGCGCAAGGGCGCGGCGCAAAAACTCCTTCGGTGTTGCGGCATAATCCCAACGACAGGCAAAGTAGTATTGATCGGGGTTGAGTCGGCGGCCAAGCCCGCTTGTCCCAGGCGGTGACGCCGGCAGAAACAAGTATGTATATTTCGGGTTTTGAAGATCGGCCTTGCTAAAGAGGGCAAGGTCTTCGTTCGCAGCCATCCCGAGATCGTGCGGTCCTCCAAAGGTGGACATTTTTCCCTCTACACGAAAAAGAATCTCCTCAGGCTGCGCCGGTAACGGTCGCACTGCGTCGATCTTTCTCGGCGGCTTCGACTGGGATTTTCGAGATGCAGCTTTCGTCCGCTTCGGAGCTTTTTGCGGCGAACGCCGTGTAGCTGCCTTTCGCGATTTTAATTTACGCTTGACCGGACGCATTCGCCTTCACTCAGTGTTCAGGGCCAGGCGGAGCCTTTGGTATATCCAAGGGTTTCAAGCACCCCGCGGTCGAGCCCGCGCAACACGTGGCGCATTAGATCGATGGTGCCGTCCGCGAGGAAATACGCGCCGTGAATGTCTCCCACGTCCGACTTGAAGAAGCTCGAGCAATCCACGTCCCAGACATTGTCCGTCGGCGAAGATGGATCCGCCAAAGGCGGACGAGTTGAGAGACCGCTACGACCAAGGCGGCGCATGCCGAAGTGTTTCAGACCGGCAGATGCGCCCAGGACAGTGTCGCGTCCGCTGTAAAGCGCCGTAATCCGGTAGGTGAGATTAGCCACGGCATTGCCATCGTTGTTATCAGGCGCGCCCATGTCAAACAAGTCGCTGTCCACATCGGCTGCAACCATAAGGAGCTGATTGACGAGACTAACGAGCAAAGGCTGATTCTTACGTGTCCACGCCGCAGCCATTGCTTTCTGCACCACATAATTTCCCATGCTATGAGAGATCAGGGACACCTTGGCCTTACAAGCTTTCGCAGGATTTTTAATGGTAGCGTCCTGTTTCTGGACCAGCCAATCAAACAATTTGCTTAACACATCTGTTAAGTCTTGAGCGCACAGGCGCGCATGCGAACGATCAGGCTCATAACCGAGGGTGCTGCCGCGCGATGGCCAGTCGTAAAGAATGCAGAGGCCAAGGCTCTCGGGACCGTCAAAAAGTCTCCCACAAAGGTCCTGATAAAATCGAGCGGCCTTTGCAAACGTTTGATTAAAACCATGAACGAGAATCGTGACGTGACTTTGTTTCTCGTTCTCTGCCTGGTCATGCGCAGGAAACTTATCCGCCGCCGCGACCAGAAGCTTCTGGAAATTGGGGCTAGTGACTTGACGCCAATTCTTGATGTCTGTCAGCGGTTGCTTGTCGCTGACCCAGTATGTAACGCCATCGAAATTGACGTCAGGTCCGACGCCACCCTGGCTCCTATCATTGATCATCCAATACTTCGGCATGTTATTGAGAGGTTAGGTTAATGCACCAGGCGAATCGTCCAAAAGTCGTCTGAAAGATTGTCGGTGAGCAAATAAGAGTAAGGCATGGTGAAATAGCCTCTTTTGCCCCAGCTCGAGCCCCATGAATTGCGCACCACGAAGCGCTCGGTCTTGTCGTCGTAACCGACCGCAAGGACGGCATGGCCGCCGACGACTCCTTCTCTTGGCTTGGGCATTTGCAGTACGCCCGTCCTGGCGACCTCCGCGCTCTCGAAGCTGTCGTAAACGGTAAAGCCAAAAACGAATGGGAAACCGTCTGCGAGACAGCCTTTCATCTGCGAAAGCGTCCGATCAACTCGTTGATAACTCACCGCGCGGAATTTCTTTGCATCTTTGTAACAAGACGATGGCGGTTTCTGCCTCGGCTTGGCGCCGGGAGGCCAGAGATTGGTGTTTGAATCGGCGGGAGTATCGTCGTAGGACCACTCGGTCTCCGGGCAAGCGCCTTGCTTAGCGACACTTTTTATGCCGTCGCGAATCTGCGCGCCGTTATCGAGCGGCACGCTGCGCTCAATGCTTCGCTCGTTGTAATAGATGAAGAGACGCGATGGGATGAAGTCGCGCAATTTTTGCTTCTTGCGATCGAACTCGATGGCCGCGGCGATTGCGTTGGCGGTACACGAACCGATTTCTCCCTGATTATAAACTTTCGGACAGTGTCTGCGCAGATCGGCCTTGGTGGGAAGCACACGCAGCTTCGCCAGCGGCGCAGAGTAAAGGTGATCGCGGTTATCGGGAAGGTCCGGCATCCAGCCGAACCCAAACCGGTTATTTGTTTTTGCTGTTCTTTTCATTTGGTCAGGGATTTGGTTTTGGAAAGCCTTCGGTCAACGAGATGCAAAATTGAAGGGTGTTCATTTGGTTTGTTGCCGGCAGCGGTTGGCCACCAGCTGCGTTTTGAGTCTTTTACAAGATTCGGGAACCGACGTTCAAGACTTCTTTCCAAGCAGTGAAAGGGTTAGTTCAGCAAAGGTGTTTACCGCTCTGGCAAAAATCCTCGTGACGTTTTACGAAGATTCGCCGAATCATAGTTAGATAGAACGCTGAATTATTATGTACGGAGTTCAGATTAGCCACCTGATTGATTATCCGGAATACATCCCGCAATTAGGGCAGTGGCTGTTCGAACAGTGGGACTCGATCCTTGGCGAAAAAACCCCTGATGCCCGAATCAAAAAACTGAAGACGCACATGAATCGAGATAAATTGCCTATTGCATGGGTTGCGTATGCAAATGGACAACTTCTCGGAACCGCCGCCCTTCGCGTGCACGATCTTGAGGGGCGCGAAGATCTGACTCCTTGGCTCGGCGGAGTATTTGTAGGTCCACATTTTCGCCGTCAGGGTATTGGTGCTGCACTATGCGCCGCCGTCGAGAACGAGGCTCGGTCTCGATTGATACACACCCTGTATTTGTTCACGCTCGACAAGCAGGCGTGGTATTCACGCCTAGGCTGGTCAATAATCGGCCCGTGCGTTTGGCACCAGAGGGCCGGTGATATAATGTGCAAGTCGCTGCAGACGGGCTAACCAGGCGCTTCAGGCAGCGTCTTCACTGCGTTATGCTCGCATAGACAGCTTAGCCTCCAGCGAACACAGCGCCGATGTGACGGGCTTTTCTCCGCCCTAGCAGCGTTTTTGATTGCCGGATGCTACATGATTCGGCAGCATGATATCGGCACTTTCTGCACACGTTTACGACGTCTTATGTCTATGAAAAATCTTCTAATTTTGACGGTACTGTTTGCTTCATTCGGCATCACCTGTCTGCGTGCTGACGATAAGCCGCTGTTTGCTCCGCGACCCACAAAGGATCCGATGGCCAGCAAGAAGCATTGTCAGGGCGCGGGGATATTCGAAATGGTGGTCGAAAAGCCTTCGGGCAAAGTTAAAGAAGTCTTCGTCAGGAGCAGCACAAAGGATCTATTTCTCGATGCTGATGTGATAAACACATTCTTACAATGATTGTGATTCATCAGATCGTGCAAGAATTGCGAGCACATCTAATCATTTTCCAGTCCGTGCCACACAGCAGATTCGTAGCTTCGATGCAAGGATGTACTGTCTCTTGCGTGATCCCGACACACGCCAATGTCTGTGTGTCGTAAAAACCCTGATCCTTATCGTTAATAGGCCATCGTGACCACTCGTCATGATGTTTCCAATAGTTGGCAACAGCGTTGACAAGCTGAATCCGTGTCACCCCGCCCCTCAAAATAACTGGATCGCAAGAATAGCAGTCGAGCTTATTCTTTTTGGGCTTGCGGCGATCGCCGCGAATGCGGTTCAGGTCCACCACCGCTGGGACAGCATACGTCTGAAAGGCCACAAAGCCAAGCCCGAGTAGTGGCTCTGCATCGTCGCGCGCGTGGTCTCCGTCGTACCATTCCGGATCACCTATCCGCGCGTGGATCGCGGCTAATCCTGCGTCAATTCCCACAACAACGTGCTCCAACGCGCCTATCCCCCCGAAGTCAATTTCCCGGGTATTCACCTGAATCGATTCTATCTCTTTTGCTCTCCACACCGAAATGACGAGATTCCAGTCTTGCGTTCGTGAGCGGAGTCCGGCATCAACCTATTCCTTATGAAACGCCTTCTCGTATTTTTCATCGTCTCCGCAGCTTTGCCGTATGCTCTTTTCGCGAGTGATTCGCTTCCATTTGCTGTCAGCCTTGGCGGTCAGGCGGCAAAGGACGGCACGCCTTTCGCCAAGATCGAAAATCCAGTCGCTGCGGATGCCGAACTCGCGGTCGAATCGAAGAGCGACATGATCATTGTGAACGTGAATAGGGTGAATGCGAAGAACGAACCGGTCCCAGGCTCAACGCCCGCAGTGATTTTGCTTCAAGGCAAGACCAAAACGAACATCGACAAAACGATGGACGGAAAGAAGCTTCCTACACTAATATCCTGTATCAAAGGCTGGAAAAGGACACAAGCAGGGTGTGCGGGCAGGTGCGCTGTGGCCCGCGACAACTCCGCCTTCCCGTTGGCACGGGCTACGGCGAAGGGCAGGGGCGCGGACGGGGGAGGGTCGTGCAGGTGCTGGCGTGGCGAGGGTGACGGGAAGGGAGCCACCTAGGGGCCGCCTTTGCTACATGATATAAGCCCAGTGTAGGTGCCCGGTCTCCCTCCCGGCTACGCTCCCCGTCCCACCGTAAAGCTGGCGGACCCTACAAAATCAATTTTTGATTTTGCGCCAGCGCCTGCCGGAAATTACATCATGAGCGTGGTGAGCGAAGGCAAGACTGCCAGCATCCTCTTCACCATCAAGTAGCGTTTGTCCGAATGAAAACGATTCATCGTTCCTTGCTCCTGGATGTTGCGATGCGCCTTCAGGAATTCGTTAAGCTGATCGCGATGCCCGCGCGCAACTCCCCAAACACGGCGACGGAAGTACGAGGCCTCTTTATTTTTCTACGAGTTGCCATACGCCATTCCAATCTTTGCCGGGCGGATTTTGGCGTAGGACTTGAATGCGCTCAAGGAAGACGTGGGACGGGCCGTCATTGGAACGAATTTGGAGACATTCGCGGAAAGTCGCCTCAGCCAGGTCCCACTCCTGTGCGAGGTACGTTCGCCGAGCTTGCTCGTAGCGTTGTCGCAAGCGTGTCAATTCTTCTGACAGTTGCCCGGCCGCAGACATCAATTCAAAGACTCGCGTGGTTTCGGTCTTGCCTTTGACGGAGATGGTGTCGATTTCCCGCGTTTCGAACTGCGAGCCGATCAGCTGAGCGGTCGTTTCGCCAACCAGAATTTGCGTGCCATAGACACGGTTGGCCCTTTCGAGTCGCGCGGTGAGGTTCACCGTATCGCCGATTACGGTGTAGCTGCGTGTGTTGTCCGAACCGATGTTGCCTACTACGACTTCGCCGGTGCAAATGCCAATGCACAAGTCAATGGCGGGTAAGTCTCGGCGCAACCCTGTGATGTCTGGCAGTTCCCGACGCAGAGCGTCGAGCGCGGCCAATTGCGCTTGCGCGGCGCGACATGCCAGCACCGCGTGTTCTTCCGGCTTTACGAAGGGAGGACCCCAAAACGCCATGACCGAATCGCCGACGAACTTGTCCACGACGCCGTGGTGCTCCTGAACCGCGAGAGCTTGCAGGCCAAAGTGCCGGTTGAGCAGTGTTACCATGAGTAAAGGAGTCAGCCGTTCCGATAAGCTCGTGAACCCGATTAGGTCCGCGAACAGCACTGTCATATCGCGCCGGCCCCCGGCCACTGCCTCCGCACCTGGTTGAGCAAGCACGTGCTCCAATATTCGTGGGTCGATATACTTGCCAAAGGTCTGCTTCATGCGCTCCTTGGAGCGCAATTCCCTTACGAAAAAATTGAAGGCGTCTGTCAGTCGCCCTACTTCATCAGTAGAACCGACGGGCAATTGTATGTTGAGATTGCCTTGTTGAACATCGCGCATAGCGACGGCCAACGACCGCACGGGTCTGCTAAGCCTGTTTGTGATAAGGGCCGCCACTGCCATGCCTAATAACACAGTGGAGGTTGTTGCAGCAATCGTTAGCCAGAATACAGTCCGCTCGCGTTGCTCGGTTGCCTTGGCAGCAGAGTGACTCCACGCTGCCATTTTCAAATTCACCGACTCGCGTTGATTTTGGACGGTGCGCTGAAGATCATTAAGCAGGTTTAACTGCTGATTGGCCTGGTCATGTTTACCGACGCGTTGCATGTCGAGCACCTCTCGCTGGCGGTTGTTGATGATCTGATAAGCAGGTTCAATTTGATCCAGGAGCGTTTCTACCTCAGCGAGAGTCTGGCTACTGGTTGCGTTCTTCGGATAGGCGCCAATGATGCGCCGGGCGGCGGAAAATTCGTCTGTAAGTTTGCGAGTAAAAAGCGCGTAGTTCTCGGTCGCCTCGGCCACAATTTCCGGATTTGGCTGAGCAGCGTTCAAGGCGCCGAACCAGCGTTCAAAGGCAAGGCGCCGTCGAAGCCCGAACTCATGCAGCCGTGCCACAGACTGAGTCAGTGGTACATTATGGCGAGCCCGAAAATCTTTGCTGCGATGGTTTGCCGGAACGGCATAGGAGTTTCACAAGAATCTCATGAGCACATACTCAGGGGCAAGCCCAAGCGTCGATCGCCGTGATGCCCGCCGATTGGGTTGCACACCAGAGCAATCAGAAAACATTCGGAACCGAAATTCGTTTTCACCGGTCAATTAACAAGCTTACAGTCTTATGAGGTTGACGCCGATGTGGCGAAATGGCAGACGCAACGGACTTAAAATCCGTTGGGCCGTAAAAGGCCCGTGCCGGTTCGAGTCCGGCCATCGGCAGCTTCAACACCGACCCTTGTCGCGTGCTCGGGATTTATCGGAGTTGCGGATTGCGGATCGGCGATTGCGGAGTGCAAACTGAAGATCGAGGCTAAGTAAGATTCACATGCCAACTACGACCGCGCGCCCGCTTTTTATGCCGATTATTTTGGGAACCGCTCGTCGTGGGAGGCAAAGCGAGAGCGTCGCGCGCTTTGTTTTTGAGCAAACAAAGAGACGTGCGGATATAGTCAGCGACCATCCAGCGTTGCGACGCACTCATTATAGTAACTCCGGAATATAATCATGGTTACCCCGGCCTTCTGAAGCACGCCCTCGACATGAATCTCGAGGAGTACATTCACAAAGCCGTGGGGATCTGCGGAGTCTCGGTGGGTCTGTTTGGCGGCGCGCGTGTGATTGAGGGTCTGCTGCCGGTCATGCGCGAGCTTGGCCTGGTAACGATCTTTTGGGACGTGAATTTTGGAAACGTGCAAAATCTTTTCGATGAGCAGGGAAATTTGCTCGATCAAAGTTATGTGCGGCGCCTCGACAAATTCCTGAATGAATTGATCTGGATGGCACGCGTTCTTCGCTACGGACGAGAGAACATTCCAGAAGTTAAGGCGGAGTAGCGGAGTAATGTCGAAAGACGCGCTAGCCGAGCGAATGGAACGCCTGGGCATTCGGGCGTCCGACTTTGAGGAAACCTTTGCGCGATCAAGTGGGCCGGGAGGTCAAAACGTAAACAAAGTAGCAACCGCTGTAACGCTCCGTCACAGGCCAAGTGGCATGAGCGTGACAGTGCAGAATTCGCGCTCGCAAGCAGTCAACCGCAAGCTGGCCCGCGAACGAATACTGGATGCGATTGAGAGCGCTCGAGAAGAATGCCGTATGGCCGAGATCGCGAAGCGCGAAAAGGAGCGGCGAAGAAAATCGCCGCGGCCAGGCGCGCTGAAACGGAAGATTCTGGAATCAAAACGCAAGCGCGGCGAGCTAAAGAAACGGCGCGCAAAGGTCAAGTTGGACTAAAAATCACTTCAAAATGTCATTCTGAGCCGAGCGAAGAATCTCGGATCAAATCTGCATCGATCCAACAACGAAGCTACACAGAGATGTTTCGCTTCGCTCAACATGACAGCGCCATTTACGAAATGAGTTCTAACATCACCAAAGCAGATCTTGTAACGCTCTGATTCTCGCTTCCATCAACTTGCATTTTTCGCCGATTGAGCCAGCGGCATCGCGCTTTTTTAGCCACTCGGTTTGCTCCTGCTTTACTTTGGCAAAACGCACAGGCGGTAAGATGAACTTAGCGGCTTGATAGACCTGGTTCATTTGTTCGTCCAACGATTTGGCTCTTTCATCCTGGTTAGCGAAGGTCGTTTTTGGCAGCAAGATCATATGTCCCTTGAAACAGCGCGTAGTAAGTCTTCACATTGTCGAATTGCTTCGGATTATTTTCAGACAGCGCGCGCACACGAACCTTCCGATCGGTCCCCAATCGAAAAAACGGGGAGACATATCCCGACATCTCAGAATCGTGCACTTGTTTCTTCATCGCGCCATCGAGTGATTTTTGGATCCGTTCGCCGATCTCGGTTTGAACGAAGGTCGAGTCTTTTATTTCGAGGATTGAGATCGTATCGGCGCCGTAGCGTCCGTCGTTCTCGACGACGCAATAGCTGGAATCCGGTGCCCAAAAGACTTCCAAACCGCGATGGTTTTGATGTTCGAAATAATCGACTTTGTCGATGTTTCCCATCGTTGTGTTGCTCTTTACGTCGGCGAGGTACACGCCGCTCTCGTTTTCCTCCTGGCCGGTTGCGGCGTCCATCGATTGGACTAGCACGGCGTAGTGACCATCGGGAGATTCCGAATTTTCCTTGACGACGTAATCTTTGGGCCAATCACCGGGAGCTGCGATTCCCAACGCACAGAAGTTGAGGGCTGGCGCGATAACGAGAATCAAAGCTCGGCCCGTATGAGGCACGTTGCGAATAGTAACTGATTCTACACGTTGCAAAAAGGAAGAATTCTTCGTTCTAAATACGTCTGGCGATGCGACCTGCGACGAATCGTTTGTTGAAGAAACAATTCACGCTATGAAAAAAGCAATTATACTTGGTTCGGCGTTTTCCGTTCTCGCTTTGATGCTGGTCTCTTGTTCGAGTGAGCCCGAGACGACTAGCACCACAACCCGCCAAACGACTGTCACAACGGCGCCCCCGCAGCCGGTCGGTCAAACAACTACCACAACTACGCACCGCATGGGTGGCGGCTACTGATTCGGTGGAAACCGGCAGCTAGAAGTGACGGGTGCTGGCTTTTGTAGCCACGGCCCTGTGGGTGGGCCGTTCCGTCCTGATGTGCAAGCATTGCCGAAGCGGACCGACCACAGGGCCGCACACTCGACGGATTCGTCCTGCGGCGAACCGGTGGCTACAAGAATCACGAAATCGGTTTACGATTTTTCTGCCGGGTCGTCGGCGGTTTGGGCTTCTTCTTCCGCCAGGCTGACGACTGGCGCAATCGCCTGAAGCTTTTCGGCGTTGCGGAGATCCATCAGTTTTACACCCATCGTGTTTCGACCGGTTTCGCGAATTTCTTTGACCCGCGTGCGTACCATCTGGCCTTTGTTGGTGATGAGCATGATTTCATCAGTCTCGCGGACAGTGAGCGCGCCAACGACGTCGCCGGTTTTCTCACCAGTTTTCATGGTAATGATGCCTTTCCCGCCGCGCGATTGCCGCCTGTAATCATCGAACGACGTGCGTTTGCCAATTCCATTTTCGCCCGCGACCAGCAGCATGGAGTTTGGGTCGACAATGGCGCTGGCCACCACGTGATCGCCTTTCCCGGGGCGAATGCCCCAGACGCCGACTGTGTTGCGGCCCTGATCGCGCAGTTTTTCTTCGTGAAATCGCAAGCTCATTCCATCTTTGGTGATGAGCACGATCTCGTTATTGCCATTCGTTAACTTTGCGTCAATCAACCTGTCGCCTTCCTCGATCTGGATGGCGATGATTCCGCCACGGCGAACATTCGCGTAATCGGAGAGGTTCGATTTCTTAACAATGCCGGACTGCGTTGCGAACATAATGTGGAGATTTTCGTCCCAGGTCTGATCGACAGCGCTTGGTCCCGTTCCGGATTTTTTGGATTGAATCCGGATCGTCGCGGCGATTTTTTCATCGGGCTTAAGCTCGAGAATATTCACGATGGAGCGACCCTTGGCGGCGCGGCCCATCTCGGGGATTTCGTAAACTTTTTCCACATAAGCGCGTCCGGCCGCGGTGAAAAACATCAGGTAATCGTGAGTGGTCGCGGTAAAAAGATGTTCCACGAAATCGCCTTCCTCTTCTTCGGTGGCGCCTTCGCGCGTTTGCATCCCGATCACGCCCTTGCCTCCGCGCCGCTGCGCACGAAACGCGCTGACAGCCGTGCGTTTGATAAAGCCCCCATGAGTAATGCTGATGATGCAACCCTCGTTTACGATGAGATCCTCCATGTTGATCTCTGCTTGATCAGGAGCGAGCTCGGTCAGGCGCGGCGAACCGTGTTTGTCGCGAATTTCACGGAGCTCTTTTTTGATAATCGTGAAGACACGCTGCTCTTTGGCCAGGATGTCGCGAAGGTCTTTGATCGATTCGAGTAGTTCCTTGTACTCCTTGTCGATCTTTTCTCGCTCGAGCCCCGTGAGCTGATACAGCCGAAGATTAAGGATTTCGTCAGCCTGATGTTCGCTGAAGGCATAACGGCCATTCGTCAGGCGGGCCTCGCTGCGAATCAATATGCCGATCTGCTCGACCTGACGCTTGGTGAATTCGAAGGCCAGCAATTTTACTCGGGCTTCATCGCGACTGGCGGATCCGCGAATAATTCGGAGAAATTCGTCGAGATTAGCGAGCGCAATGAGGTAACCCTCGAGCGTTTCGGCGCGCTCCTCCGCTTTACGCAACTCAAAGCGAGTGCGGCGCAGCACAACATCGCGCCGATGCTCGATATAGCAGGCGTTCGCTTCCTTGAGAGAAAGCAGTTTGGGCCGTCCGTGATCAATCGCCAGCATGATGACCGCGAAGGAGCTTTCCATCGCGGTGTGCTTGTAGAGATTGTTGATCACGACCTTTGGATTGCCGTCGCGCTTCAGCTCGATAACAACCCGCGTATTTTCATCTGACTCGTCGCGAACAGCGCTAATGTCTGTCAGCACTTTGCCGTTTACCAGCGATGCGATGCGTTCGACGAGGGTTGCGCGATTGACGTTGTACGGAATTTCAGTGATGACGATTTGTTCTTTGCCGCCTTTGAGCTCTTCGATGCCGGCCTTGCCGCGCACCTTCATACTGCCTCGTCCGGTCTCGAGATATTGTTTGATTCCCGAGACGCCGCAGATGACGCAGCCGGTCGGGAAGTCCGGCCCTTTTACATGTTTCATCAGCTCCTCGAGCGTGATTTCGGGATTGTCGATTTGCGCACAGACTCCATCAATCACTTCGCTGAGATTGTGCGGCGGAATATTGGTCGCCATGCCCACGGCGATGCCGGTTCCGCCATTAACGAGCAGATTTGGAAAGGCAGCTGGGAAAACCGTCGGCTCGGTGCGTGTTTCGTCATAATTTGGGACGAAATCGACGGTGTCCTTTTCCATGTCGGTCATCAGCGCGGCGCCGAGATGCGTCATGCGCGCTTCGGTGTAACGCATCGCCGCCGGGGGATCGCCTTCGACGGAGCCGAAGTTACCCTGACCGTTAACGAGCGTTTCACGCATCGCCCACGGCTGGGCCATGTGGACCAGGGTGGGATAGATCACCGCTTCGCCGTGCGGGTGATAATTTCCGCTTGTGTCACCGCAAATCTTCGCGCATTTGCGATGCTGTCGTCCCGGAAAAAGAGAGAGATCGTGCATCGCGTAGAGAATTCTGCGCTGTGACGGCTTGAGTCCGTCGCGTGCGTCCGGCAACGCGCGCGAGATAATGACCGACATCGAATAATCGAGGAAGGACCTCGATACTTCTTCGGCTACATTTATCGGTTCAATTTTCTCGTTTGGATTAAGCATGACGTTTGGATTTATCCATGAGCTGGCAAGTACGCGGAAGGACGCTCCGTAAGGAAGCGCTCTTCCCAAATTCGGGAGATTTCGTCAGCCTGTCTAATTGTTACGGGAGGACCGATCCGCGCGTCGCGCGCCAGCGGGATTTTCAAAAAATCCAGCACACCTCGGATGGTTGCCTCATAATCCCGGCATAGTTCTTCGTACTCGACCTGGAAGGGAGCAATGCCGATTCGCTGAAAAAATGTGTACCAAATATTTTCCTGTCGCTCGGCCTCTCTTAGAGACTGCTCGATCAACTGCGCATCGAATTGCGGTTCTCGTACGGCGGCTTTTCCCTGCTGCACTTTCCAAAGACCGGTCTGAAGAGCTCGAGCTGTCGACAATGCTTGCCGCAATTTGTGGCGCCGGACGATGTGCACAAAGCGAAGGCGTGGGAAGGCATTTTGCAACATTGTGAGATCATCAGTCGCTGCGTCGCCAAAAGCATGAGTACCTCGCAGTCGAGCAAGGAAATCGTCCAGATACCAGCTCATAAGTTTGAAACCGAACACCTCATTGTGACTGGTTTTCGTGTTGACCATGCCGCTCACGTAACCCGGATAATCAGCATTTGGATCCAGTCCGAGCTCGGCTCCGTAGCGGCCTTCGGATTTTGGGAGGAAGAATTGTTTCGGCATGCCCGCCTGGCGCGTGGCGCGCAAGCCATCCGTCAACAAATTGCTACCCGAACGCGGAATTGTGCAGACAACGTAACAGCGTCGCGGATGGCGTAGTTTGTGAAACAGGCCTCCCATCTTGGAACTTACACGTCGAGATTGCGCACATTCAGCGCGTTGTCTTCAATGAATTGCCGGCGCGGCTCGACGACATCACCCATCAGAATCGTGAACATTTTATCGGCATCGACGGCGTTATCGTCGTTCAGGTCCACCTTCAGGAGTTTGCGTTTCTCCGGATTCATTGTGGTCTCGAACAATTCTTTGGCGTTCATTTCACCGAGACCTTTGAAACGCTTGATCTGCACTCCGCGGCGGCCAATCTCCAAAATCTTCCCCAGGATTTCCGGAATTGAAAACAGCGGATGCAAAACCGCTTTTTCGCCTTCGCCTTCGATCAATTCAAAGATCGGCTGATCGCTGGTCGCGTAATGGGCGATTTTCAAACCTTTGCGGGCCAATTCGGCTATAATTTTTTCGATCGCAGCCGATTCGTGCAGCTCTACCAGTCTGCCGCGTCTGCGACTCCCGTCTGTCCGCACTGGCGCTTCGCTCAGCGGAAGCAATTCCTGGCCAGGCTCGGTGTCGAAGAGATTCAGGTCCAGATTCTCTTGATGAAATCTGCGCACCGCGTTTTCGTCGTGAAAATAGTGCACGGTCTCTTCGTTTCCCTCGCGCACTTTTACCAGATACGTTGGAAGCTTGCCCGACTTCGCGTTTCGTTCAGCAAGATAAGTTTCGAAGTCGCCGCCATGGCGGCGCACGGCTTCGCTTAACTTCGCAAGTTTCTCGAGAGATTCGAGAATGTCCTTCAGTTGTGCGGCCGGGATTTCCTTATCGTCGGCCAGATTTCTCAATCGCACGTCCTCTGCGCCGAGAGAAATCAGGATTTTGTTTAGCCGGGCATCGTCATCGACATACTCTTCGCGTTTCTTCCGTTTGATTTGGTACAGGGGTGGCTGCGCGATGTAAATCCTCCCCGCACGCACCAGCTCGGTCATTTGCCGGAAGAAGAAGGTAAGCAACAGGGTGCGAATGTGCGATCCATCGACGTCCGCGTCTGTCATGATAATAATCCGGCCGTAGCGCAACTTGGTGATATCGAAACGCCCTTCGTCCTTGCCGTTGCCATCCTCTTTGGATTTGCCGATCCCGGCGCCGATCGCCGTAATCATCGACTGGATCTCATTGTTCTTTAGGAACTGATCCTCGCGCGCCTTTTCCACATTTATCAATTTTCCGCGAATCGGCAGAATGGCTTGGTAACGCCGGTCGCGTCCCTGTTTGGCGGAGCCACCCGCTGAATCGCCTTCGACGATGTAAAGCTCAGTCAGTTCCGGATCGCGCTCGGAGCAATCAGCTAATTTCCCTGGCAATCCGCCACCAGTGAGAGCGCCCTTACGAATTGTTTCCCTGGCTTTTCGAGCCGCTTCACGCGCGCGCGCTGCCGTGAGCACCTTGTCGAAAATGCGCCGCGCGACCGGCGGATTCTTATCAAAAAAAGTCATCAACCCGTCGTAGACGACTGAGTTTACGATCCCGTCGATCTCCGTGTTGACGAGCTTCACCTTGGTCTGCGATTCAAAGCGCGGATTGGGCAACTTAATGCTGAGCACACAAATCAATCCTTCGCGCACATCGTCTCCGGAAATCGAAGGGTCCTTCTCTTTGAGAAAATTGCTTGATTTCGCGTACTGATTGACGGCCTTGGTGAGCGCTGTGCGGAAGCCAGTCAGATGCGTGCCACCATCCGGATTCGGGATTGAGTTGGCAAAAGGTAAAATCTGGTCGTTGTAGCTGTCGTTGTATTGGAGCACCACGTCGAGAAACACTTCATCGCGCTGTCGCGAGATGACGATCGGCTTCGGATGCAGGACCTGTTTGTTCTCGCCGAGCTGCTTAACAAATTCTTCGATGCCGTGTTTGTAGAAAAACTTTTCTATCTTGGCCGGGTCGATACGCTCATCCGTAAGCGTGATTTCCAGACCGGGATTGAGAAACGCCAGTTCGCGCAACCGCGTTGCGAGACGCTCGAATTTGAACTCCGTCGTGATGGTGAAAATCGTCGGGTCCGGAAGAAACGTGATCAGTGTGCCGGTGGTCTTTTTGTTTTTGACTTCGCCGATGACAGTCAATTTGTCTGTCGTCTTGCCCTTGGCGAAAGCCATGTGGTAGACCTTGCCGTCGCGCGACACTTCGACCTTGAACCATTCCGAAAGCGCGTTCGTGCATTTCGCGCCTACGCCGTGCAAGCCGCCCGAATATTTGTAGGCGCCTTGTCCAAATTTTCCGCCGGCGTGCAGATTTGTTAGCACCAACTCGATCGCCGGCATTTTCCATTTGGGGTGAATATCTACGGGAATTCCACGGCCATTGTCGCGCACAGACAGCGATCCATCGACGTGGACGGTCACTTCTATTTTTGTGCAAAATCCGGCGAGATGTTCGTCGATGGAATTGTCCAGCACCTCGAAAACCAAATGGTGCAGACCCCTCTCATCAGGGTCGCCAATGAACATTCCAGGCCGCTTTCGGACCGCTTCGAGGCCTTCCAATTTATCGATTTGCGCGGCGTCGTACTTTTGTGCCGCGTCAATTCCAGTCGATCCCCCGCCAGCCGATTTTTCGACTGGAATTTCTTCTTGGGTTTTTAGCATAGATTAAGGCCGGAAAGAGCCTCGTAAGATGATATCCAAAATGTCCCGATGAACAACTAATATCTGGTGGGTAATTCTGGATTGCTTGCGCTAGGGATTGGGCCAAAGACTAAGCCTAAACTCAAGATATTGTATTCGCCGAGAGCTGCCGGGAGGACTGGTTCCTGAGCCCTTTTTCTCGCTGCTTGACCATGGGATTTTGAACCCGGAAGATGCGGCCTGTGATGCGCGCGCAAACCCTCTTGGAAGCAGGCTGGATTCTTCTGATTTTGGCTTTAGCCGCAATAGCGACGTGGTTTATTTCGGCGTGGTTGTCGCTCATTTTTCTGGCGTTTTTTCTTTTTACCGTCGCCTTTTTCCGGGACCCGGATCGTTCCGTGCCGCCAGATCGGAATCTGATTGTGGCTCCAGCCGATGGCAAGGTCAGCGACATCGTTGAACTGGATGAGAAGGAAGTTCTAAAAACAAAAACGCGGCGCGTAGGAATTTTCCTGTCAATTTTCGACGTTCACACGAATCGAGCTCCGATCGCTGGACGCATCGTTTATCGTAGGCATCACGAGGGTTTCTGCCTCGATGCTCGCGATCCACGTTGCTCTGAGAAAAATGAAGCGATGACATGGGCGTTCGAAAATTTGCGAGGAACGATTGTCGTTAGACAGCTGACCGGCGCGATTGCCAGGCGCATCGTGGCCTGGTCAAATGTTGGAGATGAATTGGAAAAGGGAGAACGCTTCGGGATGATTCGCTTCGGTTCGCGGACGGAATTATATTTGCCGCTCGAAGCTGAAGTCCTAGTGAAAACAGGCGACCACGTTTCCGGAGGATCGACAATCATCGCCCGTCTGCCCGACTGATGAACGAACAACCATCTAAAATTTATCTCCTGCCCAATTTGATGACGGCGGGAAACCTGTTTTGCGGGTTTACGGCCACACTGAAAATTCTTGAGGGCGCTCTGCTGCAGGCGTCTAATCCCGATGCAGCCAGTGACGCTTTTCACACTGCCATTTGGTTTGTTCTCGGCGCGTTCGTTTTTGATTTTTTGGACGGACGGATTGCACGTTTGGGTGGTCACGAGACTTCGTTTGGACGCGAGTTCGATTCTCTGGCGGATATTGTGTCATTCGGGCTTGCCCCCGCGTTGATGGTTTACCGTGTCGTGTTGCAGGAGTTCCCCCGTGCGTGCTGGATCATTGCGTTCATTTATCTGATGTGCGGAGCACTGCGGTTGGCCCGTTTCAACTCTGCAACGGTGAAAAATGATGGAGCTGATCACCAAGATACTTTCACGGGTTTTCCCATTCCCGCCGCAGCCGGTCTGATTGCGTCGATCACGCTGTTCCTCCTTTGGCTCGCCGAGGGCGAACATCACCTCGGCAATTGGCGCTTCGTTCTGCCGCCGTTACTGCTTTTTCTTTCCTTCATGATGTTCAGCCGGTTTCAATATCCGAGCTTTAAGGCGGTGAATTGGAAGACGAAGAAATCGATCCCACGCTTTCTTATCATCATTCTTGTTCTCATTTTCAC
>WNGI01001740.1_pt1 | contig 25978 bp, 23 predicted proteins | sample 5400621 | NCBI WGS metagenome assembly WNGI01 (sample SAMN13153374, study PRJNA577476) | soil metagenome | isolation source: 20 cm soil or saprolite under Garry oak tree replicate 1 | place: USA:California | collected 2016-06-15 | reverse complement strand
TCCAACTCCTTGGGATCGACTTCCAGTGCTTGCGCCGCGAGGAGCTGTTTGTCTTCGCGGCGCAAGCACTGGAAGTCGATCCCAAGGAGTTGGACCTCGATCGGGGAATGATTTTGCATAAGAGCTCGAAGCGCAAAATGAGCTTCGCTGAAGTCGTCAAGTTCAAGGGCGCGCCGATCTATGTGCGCGGCTATTACAAAAGCGCAGAGAAATCTCACGACGCTTCCGTTTCGGCACAGATCGCCGAAGTGCACGTCGATCCGGAGACCGGCAAGGTTACTTTGCGCAACATGGTCTCGGCGCACACGACGGGCAAAGTCATCAATCCGCTGATGCATCAAGGACAGATCGAAGGGGGCGTCGTATTCGGCCTCGGTTACGCGCTCACTGAAGAAGTGATGTTCGACGGCGCCAGGATTACCACGACGAACTTCGGCGAATTCAAGATCCCCAACATCACGGACATCCCGCCGCTCAAAACCCACGTCATGGAAAACGTGCCGGCGGGCCCCGGGCCGTACAATAGTTTGGCGATCGGCGAGGTGGCGAATACGCCGACCGCCGCAGCAGTGGCGAATGCGGTGGCGGATGCCTGCGGCGTACGCATTATGGATTTACCGGTGACGTCGGAGAAGGTGTATAGGGCGCTGAAGGCGCGAAGCGCGTAAAGAAAAGGATGATGCAAAACGGGCATCTCGCTTTGTTTTTTCCGAGTGATCCACCCGATGTCTTTCCCATCGAGGGTGAAGATTGAGATGGGGGTGCTGAAGAAGTTCAAAATCACCCCTACCTTTGTCCTTACCCGTCAAGGGGCAGGATTTAATGGATCGGAACTCCGGTCCGCGAGTCGAGGTAACGGAGGAGCGAGTTGGTCTGACAGGGTTTCGTAACTTGGGAGGTGCTTATGGCTGAATCGCTGCGATACTACATCGCTCACAACGGCGGATTAAAGATCGTCCAGCCGCAAGGTTCATCGATGAACACGGTCGGTGAATTTTTCGAAGGCAAAACCCTTGAGCATCTGATCGGCTGCAAGAAGAATCCAGAGATCGTTTTTGCCGCCGTCGCTTTCGACGGCGGTTATCGAACGGAAGACGCCGGCAAATCCTGGACGAAGATCATGGACGGCGACGTGCGCACGTTTACTGTCGACCCGCACGATGAACGCGTCGTCTACATGGGCATCGGACCGATTCGCTTGTTTAGGAGTGAGGATACCGGCAAGACCTGGGGGCCGCTCGACGGCATGCTCGCTATTCCAGACGAGGCCAAAACGAAATGGGACGTGCCGCCGCGCCTGCGCGGTGTCGAGTTACCCCACGTGCGGCATATCTTTATTCATCCAGAGGATCAGAATCTCATCTTTGTCCTGCTCGAGCATGGCGGCGTCCTATTGAGTAGAGACCGCGGCAAAACTTGGTACGACCGTAGCATCGGCATCAGTTACGTCGATATGCACTACATCGAAAACTATCCCGGCAGCAAAGAGCGCTACTATGTGTCTTCGGCGCGCGGTTTTTACCGTAGCGACAATGCCGGCGAGCATTGGCGTCGGGTGGAAAACGGAATGCCTTGGGCCTATACGGAACTCCACAGCTATTCGCATGAGTGGCACTTCCTGCCCGGTGACACACCGCGCATGGTGCTCTGCGGCGGCAAAGGTTCGCCGGGAGTCTGGAGCCGGGAAAAAATTCATCCTCACGGCTGTATTCTGCTCAGTGATAATGGCGGTGAAAACTGGCGCACCTCGACGCAAGGATTGGAAAAAGAAAACCCCTGGATGCCGTGGGTGCTAGTGCATCATCCCACCGATTCGAAGGCGCTTTTCTGCGGCATGGGCGACGGCTCGCGCGGCTACGGTTTTGAAGCCCGTATCAAAGGCAAAGGCGCGTTCTACACAAGCCGCGACCGCGGTGACTCGTGGCAACCTTTGATGACCGATACGCCGTCGATTCTCACCGCGTGGGTGGCGGCGAACTGAAGAAGAATTTGACCACAAAGATCACAACGATCACAAAAGGATTCACAAGGCGGCGCAGAGTTTTTTTGCGACTCCGTCATTCCCGTGAAAACGGGAATCCAGGGTTTTCTTGAGCTACCTGGACTCCCGCTTCCGCGGCAGTGACGACCTTTCTTTTGCTGTTACCGGCGCGTAGATCACGAAACCAACGAGTGGAGAGAGTTGCGGAGTGCCCATGCGATTCATAATCGCTATTACCCTCTTGGTGCAGCTGCACATGGGCGCGCCTTCCTGGGCGCAGAACAAAGTGCGTCTCAACTGGGGCGCCATCAGCGGCGTGATGAGTCCCATCTGGGTAGCGCAGGAAGAGGGACTGTTCAAGAAACACGGCCTCGATATCGAATTGATCCATATCGCCTCCACTTCCAAGGCAATCCAATCGATGGTGTCCGGTGAGATCCAATTTACGACGGCGGATGCGCTCAATAGCATCCAAGCGGTGTCTGCGGGCGCCGATGTCGTGATGGTTTGCGAGGGCGTCAATCGCTTTGTGTTTTCGATCATGGCTCGCGCCGATCTCAAACGAGTCGCAGAACTCAAGGGAAAAAAGATCGGCATTACCCGTCTCGGCTCGTCGACACACACCGCAGTGCTTTACGTCGTCAACAAAGCGGGTCTCGGCGCCAACGATTACACGCTGCTGCAACTCGGTGAGGTGCCGAATATTCTCACCACGCTGTTGGCGGCGCAGATCGACGCCGGCGCGCTCTCGCCGCCGACCAATAGCCGGGCGAAAAAGGCGGGACTGCACGAATTGGTCAATCTCGGCGTTGACGGGCCTGAATATCCCTCGACCGTGATCGCGAGCACGCGCGCTTACGTGAAAGCCAATCCGGACAACACACGGCGCATGGTCCGGGCATTAGGCGAGGGGCTAAACGTTTTCAAAACCAACCGGCAGATCGGCATCAGAGCGATTCAAAAATACTCGCGTTTGAATGACGCAGATATTCTGGAAGATACTTACGGCCAGTTTCGCGATGCGTTTGACGCGATTCCTTACGTAAGCAAGGCCGGCATCGCGTCGCTGCTCGCAAGCGCGGGCGAAAAAGATGCGAAGATTCGCCAGCTCAGGTACGAAGACGTTGCCGATATGCGCTTTGTCGCAGAAGCCGAAAAAGAAGGGTTCTTTAAGAAACTGGTGATCAGATAGATAACAGTTGTCTTGACTCTTCCCAAACGCAACGAAACCTTATCAGGCAAAGTTCAACGCTCTTTTTGAAATGGCATGAATTCCGGGGACACAATCCTAATTTGTTCGTGATGATTGCGAAACGGCCCACCGGTAGCAATTCGCCCGCACGGTTGAATTACGAAGCAAGTTCAAATCCGCAAATTATAAAAGCGCCGGGCGTTTTCACCTAGCAGGTCGGCTTTTTCCGCGCCTGTTAGAGCCTCGGACCCTTTGATCGTTTGCACGCGATCCCAATCCATATCGCTGTGGGGATAATCGCTGGCATACATGAATCCTTTGCTGCCGAGCTGATCGATGATCGAGCGCATATTCTCGTCGCCTTCAAAGCCGCTTAAGATTCTGCCTTCCAAAATGTCTTCACCAGGCTCGTGGACTGTGGCGGCCAACTCGTAGGGCTCTCTTCCCCAATCGCTCTCTTTGCGGCCGGCGCGCGGTTCGAGGACATGCTCGATGTGTTTTCCCACCCACCAATTCCAGTAGGGCAGCCAACTGGCGCCGATCTCCAGGAACGCGCAGCGCAAACGCGGCAGCGTCTTTAGCAGTCCGGTTTGGACCAGCGACGTCATCGCCACCATCATTGAAAACGGCATCGCCGTTACATGCGTCGAGAAAAAGTCGGTGAAGCAGTCCGCCCAGGGCGTGTAGTGCATGCCGGTGACAGCGTGAAATCCGACGGGAGCGTCGAGGTCGTTCATGGTCTCGAAAAAGGGAATGTACTGCTTGGCGTGAAGCGGCGTGTTGCCGACGATGCCGGGAATGACGACACCGTTGAGCCCGAGTTTTTGCACGGCGCGCCTAACTTCTTCGGTCGCGGCGAGCGGATCCTGAATAGGCACCAATGCGACTCCGCCTAACCGTTTGGGCGCTTTGGCGCATTGCTCGGCGATATAATTGTTGTAGGCGCGGCAGACCGCGGCGGCCAACTCTTTGTTTTCGAGATCGAACACCCAAACCAGCGCCGTCGGATAAACGATCTGAAAATCGATTTCCATCCGATCCATGTCCTGCAGGCGGCCCTCGATGTCGTCTAGAGAGTTATCTTTGGCTTTCATCTCCGCATGGCGCGGCGTCTGATAGCGAAAACCTCCTCCACCCACGCCTTTGGTAAACGGCAGACGAGGTACGAGCCGCCCCTCGACCAGCCAACGTCCGGTATCTCGAGGCTCATCGCGCAGGTCGACGATACGGGGGCGCGCCGAATAGAATTCTTTCTCCATGTAGCGATCGAAAAGATTGAAAGGCTCGTGTAGATGTCCGTCTGAATCGATGACTTGCACAGGCATATCCTCCTTTGGTCCACTCCCAGGCTTTAGCGGATGGCACAGTCTTTTTCAAGATAAACGCGATTCAGTATCTCGTACCTTTTCCCTTTTATGCCGTCGACTGAGACGCCGTGCAATTTTCATCTTGAAGCCAAACCCTAATTGAACTAATTTGCGGCGGTTATTCAGCAACTCTATGGAGGTGAAGAATGGCACGAAAACTTGGGATCATGGCTGGGATGGTTGCGGTGCTGTTGCTTGCGGTGCAATCGGTGAACGCACAGCAGAAGGAATTGCGAAAAATCCGTCTAAACGTGTTTCGCATAGACTCAGCCACGGTTGCGGCTCGTGTCAACGGCTACTTCGCCGCTGAAGGTCTCGAAGTCGATATCACGACAACGCCGAACTCGACGGATCAAATGCGCGGCGTAAGCCAGGGTAAATTCGATATCGTGTCGACGGCGTTCGACAACGTGCTCGCATGGTCGGGGAAAGAGGGCGCGGAGATCATCGCGATCGCACAAATTTCGGACAAGACGGTGTTGCCGGTGTTTGTCCGGCCGGAGATCAAATCGTGGGGCGATCTCAAAGGCAAGAAACTCGCCGCTGACGCGGTGGATACGGCATTTGCTCTCGTCTTGCGACGCGTCTTATTAGCTAACGGTTTGGATATGACGAAAGGTGATTACGATCTCGTCGCCCTCGGCGCCACCGGCGCCCGGCTGGAGTCGATGATCAAGGGCGAAACCTACGCTGCCATTTTGACCCCGCCGTTCGACATTAAAGCCATGGATGCCGGCATGCGAAGGATCGGCGATTCGAAAGAAGTTTTGCCGGATTATCCGAACACCGTGCTTGCCGTGAATCGCGAGTGGGCGCAAAAGAATCGTGACACGTTGATCGCCTACCTGCGCGCGTGGCTGAAAGGAATGGCGTGGGTCAAAGATGCGGCGAACCGGGAAGCGGCGATCAAAGTCGTCGGCGCTGAGTTGAAATTGAATCCGAAGCAGGCTACCGAAAGTGTCGAAGAATTGTCGACGAGCGGCACTTTGAATCTACCGGGCTTGCAGGTTGTTCTGGATCTAAGAAATCAGTTCGGCTTCAAGCTCAACAAAGGCGACAAGGTGCCGGTGTACTACGATGCGGCGTACTTCAATGCGGCGAAGGGGAAATAGAATCCGTTCAAAGTTCAAAGGTTCAAAAGTTCAATATAATCGTAAGCCCACGGTGACCATAAGACCGTATCAGGCATTGTCTCAGGCCGGCTCTGCGCCCGCGTATTAATTCCGTTGCTCATAGTGCTCACGTGCATCGTGAAGTCATCGGCACGATTGGAGCGGTTGCGTTTATCTTCACGGTATGAAGATTCCGTTATCTGGCATGTGTTAGAATAGATTATCAGCATTGATCGCATGAGTGACGCGAACTTTTATCAGATTCTCGGTGTGGGACCTTCGGCGAGCGCCGATGAAATCAAATCGGCCTATAGGGACCTTGTCAAACGATATCATCCGGACCTCTTCCCCGCAGCAGAGGCGAAAGCAGAAGCTACGAACAAGTTGCGGCAAATCAACGAAGCTTATGCGGTTCTCGGAAATCCGAAGCGTCGTCATGATTATGATCAACGCTTTATTCAAAAACCCACAGGGAGCGCTCCCACGGCTGCCACAGCCGAGCACCGCGGAGCTTCGCCCAGTCGCTGGCCTGGCAATCTGCGAAGCAAAACCGGATTAATCAAAATCCTGAAGGAGCGCCTGCACTTTTCAAAAAAGCAGGTGGCATATGCTCTGGCGGCGGCGATGGTGGTGCTGATGGCTATGTACGCGAATCGAAGTGTGCCGAGATTGATCGTCACATACACATTGGTTGAGAAGGTCGAACTTTCACCACCGAAGGTCGCTTCTCCGTCAGATGGTGGAGCCAGCCAGGGCTGGGTTACCATAGGTCAGTACGCTACTGTCTCAGAATGTGCTGGGATACTGAAGGAGAAAATCCGAAAGGATGAACAAGAGGGAAGCCGAGCTGTCCTTGGTGAGCCAAACGGCACCATGGCCATAACGGTGCTGATCACGATGGAAACCGCTAAGGCGCGAGAGAATTCCGCCGCGAATGACAGCGCCTTGCAGCCACAAGGCGCGGAATTTACCGGCATGACAAAACGAGTAAGAAACCTCGAGTGTCGGGCAACGCAACGTTCGGTACGCGAGTCGTGGCTCCGAAGAGCATTGCGGTGAGTGGTCGCCGTCTTAAGAGCAAAATGAATTTTCCACAGTGGAAAATTCACGCGGCTTAGCTTCGCGCCCAATGAAGGGAAACCTACTCGGGCGCCCCTGGTTTATCTAATAGGCTTGCGGGTGGACATAGGTCTGCGGAATCGGTTCGGCGTCAAGCTCGACAAAGGCGACAAGCTGCCGGTCTATTACCGATGCAGCGGATTTCAATGCCCATGATTCGGTTTCGTTCAAAGTGCAAGGTTGAAAAGTTCAAAGTCAGAATTTGAACCCTTGAACTTTAAACGAACGACTTAGCATCCAAACCCATACAGCCGCGCGCAGTTGTCCCACAGATATTTTCGTTTGGTTTGATCGCTGAATGGCAGTTTGAGAAAAGTCTCGACCGCGTGCGGAAACTTGACGTCCAGATGCGGGTAGTCGGTCGAGAAGACGATGTTGTCTTCCAAGCCGAAGTCAGGGATATTCTTCGCGACTATTTCGTCGCACTCCACCGCGCCCCAGCACTGGCGCTGAAAATATTCCAGCGGCTCTAGTTTCATTTCCGGATGTTCGGCGGCGCCGGTGAGCTCGGCGTACTCGCCCATTCGCCATAAAAGCCACGGGAGCCAGGCGCAGTTGCCTTCTAAGAAGGCTACTTTCAATTTTGGGAAGCGCTCCATCACGCCGCCGTAGATCATGTCGGCGCAGGCGAACATGTTGGCCATCGGGAATGACAAGGTGTTGAACATGGCGAAGCTCGGTATGAATTGCGAGAGCGCCGGCTGCGGCAGATAGACGCGGCCGGCTTCGTGGAAACCGATGGGAATATCGAGTTTCTGGCACTCCTTGACGACGCGGCGCGTTTCTCCGACCGCGGAGGAGACGTCGTGTGGAGCGACGATGCCGGCGCCGTACATGCGATTGGGCGCAACCTTGCAGAAATCGTGCATCCAGTCGTTGTAGGCTTTGGCGATGGCAGCGGCCAATTCCGGGTCGAGCCCGTCGACGGCGAGCACGAACAAGCCGCGGCTCGGATAGAGAATCGCCACGTCGAGACCTTCTTTGTCCATGGCGCGCACCTGCGCTACGTTGTCGAAGTCGCGCGCTTCTTCTTCAGGATATTTTTCATTGAGAATTCGTTCGCGGATCGGTCTTAACTCGGGAATAGGTTTCGGCGTCGGCCGCGGCATGATCTTGCCGTCGACTTGGACGCCGAGATCGCGCTTATGGCGGCTGAGACCGATGGGCGCGCGATCGAGGAATTTCTTGTCGATATACTTCTGCCATAGATCGCAGGGCTCCATCACGTGCATATCGGAGTCCATCGCTTTGAAACCGTTTTTCATGGTCAGCTCCTCAAAAACTTCTCGCTTTGCTTCCCGAATAACAAAGGGTGGGGCGGGTGTCAATTTGAGCTCTGCGCGCTTACTTCGATCCACGGAAAAAGATCGTTCACGGAGTTACCCTGCGTGGACGATTATTTTGCGGCTTTATCTCCACAGATCCGTCAGCCATCCCGAACGTTTGATTTCATCGACGTAGCTATTGTCGTAATAAGCGCCGATCGGTGTGCTGCCGGCGAGCTTGGCATCGATCAGATTGAATTGCGCGGACTGTTGCACGATCGGTTGAATCGATCCCGGCGTCACCGTCGGATCTTTGACGAAAACATCGAGGGCGAACTTATGGGTTTGATCCAGTATTTCGGGGTCGGTTTGGCGTGTGTATTTCGCCAGGACCGCTTTCGCGTGCTTCTCGTTGACAAAGATCTGTTTGATTCCTTCCATCGTTGCCTTGATCATGCCGATGACAACGTCGCGACTTTTTGCGGCGTAAGATTTGCGCGCGACCAGCCCTTGAATCAAAAATTCGACGCCGGCTTTTTTGAAATCCTTCGGGCTCACCAGCTCGCGATAGCCGTCCTTTATCAGACGAAAGGTGAATGGCGCAGACGTGATGATGCCGTCGACCAAACCTTGCGAAAGACTCGTGATTGCCTGGGTCGTCGTGCCGGTTTGGACGATATTGATGCCCTGAACGTTATGCAATTTTACGATCGCCTGCAGGGTGAAGTGGGGAATAGCTCCCAACCGGCTGATGCCGATTCTTTTCCCAACCAAGTCCGCGGGAGTTCGGATTTCCGGTTTCACGATTAGAGATTGAATCGCATAGGGCACGGTCGTTGCCACTTGAACGACGTCTCCGCCTTGCAGAACGTTGGAGACGAGTGGAGGTCCGCCGCCCGCGCCGACACCCGCTTGTCCGCCCAGCATCGCCTGGATGATGACCGGCGACGCGCCGACGTAAATCATGTCCACGTCGAGGCCATGTTTTTCGTAAAAGCGGGATTCCCTAGCGACCCACCAGGGCAGGCTGGCCGCGCTGATGGGAGTGAAGGGAAAAGAAACTTTAGTGGCGGCGTGAGCAGACGATGCGATGGCGCCCATCATCAGCGTAGTTAGTAGAAAGTTTCGAACTCTGTTCACAACAATCATCTTCGATCTCTCTCAAAGTGGGTTTGGAGTTCTCTAAGATTTCACTTCACGAAACCCTTCGCACTGCGTTTCCTTCCCCCTAGACGGGGGAAGGCCAGGATGGGGGTGCTGCGCACGCCATTGAATTGACGGGCACCCCTTCCTTTGATCCTTCCCCCATCGAGGGGAAGGAAGTAAGCGATCGGCTATTGTGAGGTCTTGCCGCATCTGCGATCGTTCGAGCTCACGATGCTCCCCGCACTTTGTCAATGATTGCCGCCGCGTTCGCCGGAATCTCCTCGCCGCGCCAGGCGACGTGACCGTCGGGGCGGATGAGCACGAATGGGCGCTCGTATGTTTCACACACTTTTGGATCGTCGATCGCGACTGTTTGAAGCGGCAAGCCGACGCGGCGCGCCGCCGCCGTGAACGTGTTCGTGTCCGTGATGTTTTCCGAGAAATCGAGCAACGTGAATCCCTTGCCGAACAAGTCGAGCGTCGAGCGACCGTCCTTGAGCCAGACATGGGGCGCGCGCACTCCGGGCCAGGTCGACGGCACGTACAGGCCGTGATCAAGTGTTGGAGCCGGTGTGCCGTCGGCAACGCAAATAGGCGAATTCTCATAACGGTATCCTAACTCGATGCCGGCGGAGTCATGCTGAAACTCTTTGGCGCGAGTGCGCATGATCGCGACGCGGGCTTTTTCGCGAAGCTGTTTGCCATCGTCGCTATCTTCCTCGATCTGGGCGGAGAAGGGAGTTTGGTTGTCGTAGTTGGCGCGCATCTCGGCAGCTTCATTGACGTTGATCATCGCGATAGGTTTGCGTTCCGCGGTGTAGCTGTCGAGCAAACGCGCCCCACCCCAACCTTGCAGTATCGCCGCCAACTTCCAGCCGATATCGACGGCGTCGCCGACTCCGGTGTTCATGCCGAAGCCACCGGTCGGCCAGTTGAGATGGGCCGCGTCGCCGGCGAGGAAGACACGTCCATCCTGATACTTCTCGGCGACGACGCAGTGTCCGGTCCACGGGCGCACATCGAGCAGCTCAAACGGAATATTTTGACCCAATGCGTGGTGCAGTTTTTCTGGAGCGTTCAAGTCATCGATCTGTTCTTGTTTGACGTTGCGAATGTTCAAACGCCAAAGCTCCTTGCCGTCGACTGCGGCGACGGTGCCGTTAATCTGCGCGTTAATGATTTGGTACATGACCGCAGGGCCATAACTGATCGATTTGAGAAAGGGCGAGCGGAACAGGACCGCGACGTTCATGCCCTGGGAGAATACGCCTTGGTACTGAATGCCAAGGGCGCGCCGGACATTGCTCTTGCCGCCGTCGCAGCCGACGAGATAGTCGGCTGCGATCATTTCGTCGCAGCCGCTTTTTATATCGACGATTTTGCAAGTTACTTTGTGGCTGTCTTGCTGAAACCCTTCCAACGTCGCGTTGTAGCGGATCTGCACGGTGGGAAGCGTGGCGACATGCCGGTGCAGCACGGGATCGAAGTAGGGCTTTGAAATCCAAAGCCGGCCTTCGGGACTATGGGGCGATCGTGAATTCGGATCGCCGTTGGCCGGATGATCGAAGCGGGCGATCTCGTAGCCGGTCATGCGGGTGACGAAAAGATAATTCCTCGGATAGTCGGTCGGATAACCCGACTCGAAGCGCATTTTGTCGGCGATCCCCCAGCGGCGGAGATGCTCGCTGGTGCGGGTATTGGCGAGATTGGTTGTCGGAAAATCCACGCTGCCGGCGGTTTGTTCGACGACTAGACAACGGATGCCCCGATAGGCGAGCTCGATCGCCAATGACAAACCGACGGGTCCGGCGCCGGCGATGAGGACCGGAATGCGTGTTGATGAAGTTAAGTCCGTCACCGATAATGCTCTGCGCGAAATAAACACATGGTGAACGAAGCTGTCAACATGGGCGGATTATAGCTTGACGCGCTATCTTCGTTGAAATATGGAAATCTCACGGGGAATCTTAATCGTTTCATCATTATAACTCCAAACGGTTCAAACGAAGATTTAAAAAGGGAGAAGTCATGATCATCGACACTCACTTTCATGCGTTTCCGGGGAAATTTCTCGATTTATTGCCGGAGGCTCAGAATGACGTGAGAGGAGCCGGCTTTCACGGCTTCGATCACGGCGAGTATCTCGATGTCATGGATAAATACGGCATCGATATCGGCGTGCTTTCCAATACCGGCGGCAGAATCGAGAAATCAGGCCGGGCGCGCGCTTTGGAGCTATGCCGGATCCTCAATGACGCGTTCGCCGAAGCCCACGCGAAATATCCCGTCCGATTCTTGGCGTTCGCGCGGCTGCCGATGGTCGACATGGACGATTGCGTACGCGAGTTGGAGCGCTGTTACAAAGACCTTCATATGCACGGCGTGATGATGCCGACTAACGTCGGCGGAAAGTATATCGACGAAGCGGAGTTCAAACCATTTTGGGATGCTTTAGCGGCGGGTGATAAGCCGCTGTTTCTCCATCCGTGCAATGCGCCGTGCCAGTCGAACTGGGATAAGTACTCGCTGCACCAAAAAATTCTCTGGCCGACTGACAGCACGCTGGCGATCTCGCGCATCGTCTACGCCGGGATCTTCGACCGTTACCCCAACCTCAAACTGATCGGATCCCATCTTGGTGGGATGATTCTTCTCTATCTCGATCGTCTCAACTGGCGCGAGGGCAATCCGACCTGTAAAGAAGAGCCTGAGACGTACTTCAAAAAAATCTTCTACGATACCGCCGGACCGATTCGCGCGGCTTTCATCAAGCTCGTGTATGACACGGTCGGCGCCGAGCAAATCCTCTTCGGCGCCGATTATCCGCACGGTCGTGGCGGGCGTGACGATCAGTTTTATCCGATGACATTGAAAGAGATGGAAGAAGTCGACATCCCGAAGGTGGATAAAGAGAAGATTTATTATCTGAACGCCAAGAAGCTATTCAATATTTGAGAGTGTTCAAAGCGTTCAAGCCGTTCAAATCGTTCAAGACGTATCGGCCCTCGATCGCTCGGGCTATTATCGCTGTTCGATTACCGCAAGGATTTCGACATGAAAGGTCTGTGGGAAAAGGTCGATCGGCTGAATCATCCGAAGCTTATAGCCATGCGTTGTTAATGCAGCGAGATCGCGCGCCAGGGTCGTCGGGTTGCAGGAGATGTAAAATATTTGGTTTGCGCGCAGCGCTGCCAAGTCCGCGTCGAGTCCTTTGGCGCCGGCGCGCGGTGGGTCGAGTACGATCTTGGTAAACTGTTCGCGTTTTCGTTTTAGCTCCGCGACGGCCTTAGGCACGGCGGAACAAATCCAACGAATATTATCAATGCTATTTTTCTGCGCATTGAGCTTGCCGTTGGCGATCGACGCCTTGTAACCTTCGACCGCGACGATTTCTTTGGTTCGCTGCGCGATGGGCAAAGTGAAATTACCGCCGCCGCAGTAGAGTTCGAGGACGCGATCACTACTTTGAAAATCTCCGGCGGCAAGCAGCGCTTTTAGGATGCTTCGATTCCCTTCCGCGTTGACTTGCGTAAAGACGTCCGCGTCGAGCGATAGCGAAAGGTCGGCTAACAAGCTCACGCTGATGGCCGCCTTGTCCCAAACCCTGCGCCAGTCGGCGCCACCGACAATCAAGCCGCGAATTTGTTTGCCTTCGCCTGACAAGTTCGCGCACGCCGGCTCGTCATTCGGAGCGAACGGACCGATCGCGCGCGCGACCACGACGATTTCTTCGGGCTCATCGCCGGCGACAATCTCGACGTATTCGAGCGGCGTCGCGAGAGCGCGGACCCAACGGCGGACAGAATCGAGCGCGCCGTTCAAACGATCGTTGGCGATCAGACACGAGCCGATTTCTACCAGTTGGTGAGACGCCGTGCCGTAGAAACCGAGCGTCCTGTTTCCGCCTACCTGTAGTCGAATGCGCCGGCGATAATGGAATTCGTCATTTGACGGAATGATCGGTCTGAGCTCGAAATCTCCCAGCCTGCCGATGCGCCGCAGGGCGTCGACGACGCTCTGTTGCTTGGCTTTCAACTGGGCGTCGTAACGTAAATGTTGCCAAGAGCAGCCGCCGCAAGCGCCCACATAGGGGCAAGGCGGCGCTTGCCGGAGCCGCGAAGGTGCGAGCACTCGAATCGCTTCGCCGATATCGTAGCGCTCTTTCTCTTCAGTGATCCGCACCTCCACCGTGTCGCCGGGCGCGGTGTGTGGAACCATCGTCGCCTTGCCGTCCAGCCGGCCGATGCCGTAGGGACCGTAGGAAAGAGCATCGATCTCTAGCGTGGCTGTGCTTTTCGCGTTAGTCTGGGTCATTCGAAATAAATGAATCGAGGCTAGAAGAAATTAACCACAAAGGACACAAAGAACACAGAGACGTCGGAAAAAATAGTTTTTGTGAACTTTGTGTTCTTTGTGGTTAAATCCGACTATGGAACCGCAAGACGATCCACGTTTTCTAAAGGGTATTCAGGAATTCAACGAGAGGCTGTTTTTCGAGTGTCATGAGACGCTGGAAGAGATCTGGTTGGAAGATCACGGCGAAGACCGCCTGTTCTACCAAGGGATTATTCAGATCGCCGCGGGTTACTTCAAATTAGAGCAGGGCGTGCCGGCCGGAGCGCTCAAACTCTGGCGCACCGGCTTGGATAAGATCGCGCCCTATGCGCCGGTGCATTTTGGCATCAGCGTAGAATCCCTGATGCATGCCGTCAAAGACGACCTGGCAAAGCTGGAATCCAACCAGCAAGCCGGCGCCAACGTCACTTTGAATCCCCCGACGATAAATTTTATTTGCTAACGATCTTGCCGCATGATCCGCTGCATCGACGTTCGCAAAACCTACCGGCAAGGTGAAAGTGAAATCACCGCGTTGGCAGGTATTTCGCTGGATATATCCAAAGGTTCATTTGCCGTGATCATGGGGCCGAGCGGCTCGGGCAAGAGCACGCTTCTGCACCTGATCGGCGGCTTGGATCGGCCGAGCGGCGGCGATCTTCTGGTCGACGGCCGACTCATCGGCCAGATGGCGGACGATCAGGTGACATTGTTTCGCCGCAAAAAGATCGGCATCGTGTTTCAATTTTTTAATCTACTGCCCACTCTAAGCGCATTGGAGAACGTCGCGCTCCCTCTCGTGCTCGACGGCCGATCTAAAGCCGAGGCGGATCATCAGGCGGAAATTCTTTTGACCAAGATCGGCTTGGATAAACGGCAGCACCATCTGCCGGAGGAACTTTCGGGTGGCGAGATCCAGCGCGTCGCCGTGGCGCGGGCGCTGGCGTTCAATCCGCCGATTCTTCTCGCCGACGAGCCGACGGGCAATCTCGATTCCAAAAATGGCGAAGCGATCTTGGCGCTGCTCAAGCGGATCAACCAAGAAAACGGTTGCACGGTGGTCATGGTGACGCACAGTCAAGAAGCCGCGCGCTACGGCGACCGGACGATTTTTCTGCGCGATGGGCGAGTGGAGACGGCGGGTTCCTGATGCTGCGACTGCTGACCACGGTCTCATGGCGCCACGTGAAGCGCCACCGGCTGCGCACGGCGCTGACTTTTTTCGGAATCGCCCTCGGCGTTGCCGTCATTGTGGCGATCGCGGCGGTGAATCGCTCGCTGACCACCTCGTTTCAATCGACCATCGATCAGATCGCCGGCAAAGCGGTGTTGCAGGTCGCCAACGGCGAGAGTGGTATCGCAGAGTCTTTGTTTCCGCTGATTCGCGACACGGCGGGTGTCCGGGATGCTTCGGCGGCGGTGGAAGGATTCTCGCCCGTCGCGGGCGTGCCCGGTGAGCGGCTGTATGTCTACGGCGTCGATTTGCTCACGGACTTCGCGATTCGAGACCATCAATTCGTCGATGCCCAGTTCGGCTTCGATCAGGCGCTCGATTTTATCGCTCAACCGGATTCGATCGCGCTGACGGAATCCTTCTCGCGCCGGCTTAAACTGCCTGTGAGCGCCACAGTGACTTTGCTGACCAGTCAGGGCAAGCGCGAATTCACGGTGCGCGCGTTGCTCAAGGAACAGGGAACGGCCAAAGTTTTTGGCGGCAGCTTCGCGCTGATGGATTTGCCGGTGGCGCAGAAAGCTTTTGGCAAAGTAGGCAAGCTCGATATCGTCGATTTAACGATCGAGGACGGTCAAAAGATCGAAGCTGTCCAGCAACGTTTGCGCGAGCGGCTAAAAGGCGCGGCCGATGTCGAGCGGCCGCGCAAGCGCGGCGAGCAGATCGAGCTTCTGTTGACGTCGTTTCGCGTCGGCCTGTTTTTTGTCAGCTTGATCGCGCTCTTCGTCGGCTTCTTTCTGATCTACAACACGGTGTCGGTGTCGGTAATCCAGCGCAAAAAGGAAATCGGTGTACTGCGCTGTCTCGGCATGAAGCGCAGCGAGTTACTGCGACTTATTCTCACTGAAGCCTTGTTTTTAGCGCTTGCAGGATCATTCGCCGGCGCGGTTCTCGGCTGGCTTCTTTCTCGCGCGGCGTTGGTCGCCGTCGGTGAAACAGTGGGCAATTTGTTTTCGCTGATCGATCTAGTCGCGGGAAATTTTACCCTGCGCGAGTTGGCGCTCGCCCTCGGCAGCGGCGTTGTCGTGGCGCTTTTGGCAGCGCTGCAGCCTGCGTGGGAGGCGATGCGCGTAAGCCCCCTGGAAAACGCGCGGCAAGCGGCATGGCGACCGGTAGGCAGGCAACCAACTTCTTGGGCCAACCGTCTCGGACTTTGCTGCATGACGGTATCTCCCATGCTTTTGGCGATCGCGCCGTCGGTGGATGGTTCAGTCCAACGATTCAGCGTCGGCGTCATCGGCATGCTGATCTTCCTCCTCGGCTTGGCCGCCTTTTGCCCGGCAATCATCAGCTTCGTCGTGGGTTGGTTTTGGCGGTCTAAAGCACGTGTGCCAGGGTTCGACGGGATTGAAGCGCGTTTGGCTTCGGATAGTTTGCGCCGTAATCCGTTTCGCTCCGGCATCACCATTGCCACCATGGTTATCAGTCTCGCGGCAATTTTCACTATCGCCGCATTCGTCAACAGCGTGCGCGGCTCGTTGCTTGCCTGGGTCGATCAAATGGTGACGGCGGATTTAATCGTCAGCTCGGGCGCCCGGACCGCCGGGCCGCGAAACGTTCCGCTTCGGGAAGATTTGCTGCCCGAGTTTGGCAAGATCCCGGGAATTAAAATCATCGACCTCTATCGCTTGATCCGTTCCAGCTACCAGGGAAAGCCGATCCTGATCGAATCTTTTTCCGCGCGGGATTCCGCGAGGGTGCGCAATCTGCCGATGGTGACCGGCGATAGCGCTGAAGCCTTGCGCGAAATGGGCGAAGGGAAGGGGGTTATCATCAGCGAAAGTTTTCACAGCAAGTTCGGCAAAGGCGCGAACGACACCGTCGAGTTGATCACACCGTCGGGATTGATCGCCTTTAAAGTCATCGGCGTGTACATCGACTATTCATCGGACTCCGGCAGCGTGTTGCTCGACCGCGCGCTTTACAAGAAATATTGGCGGGAGGACTTGCTCGACGCCTTCGACCTGTGGTTGGAACCGGGCGCGGATCAGCAAGTGATCATCCAAACGATCAAAGAACGATACGGCGAACCGTATCAGCTCTTCATCAGCACGCACCGCGAACTGAAAGAATCGGTGGTTCACATCATGGAACAATCCTTCGTGGTCAACTACGCGGTCGAAATCATCGCGATCGTTGTGGCAATTTTCAGCGTGATCAATACGTTGTTGGCATCGGTTCTCGATCGCACACGGGAGATCGGCGTCTTGCGGGCGATCGGCGCGACGCAAGCGCAGGTGCAGCGCATGGTCGTGATGGAAGCGGGCTGGATGGGACTGATCGGCGGTCTACTCGGGTTATTCGCCGGCAGCGTGATGGCGTATCACCACGTGGTTTATAACACCAAGGAGCTCACCGGCTGGACGTTTCAATTCTACTATCCCTACGGCGTGGCGATATTTTCGGTGCTTGCTGCGGTAATTTTGTGCCTGTTCGCGGGCTACGGCCCGGCGAAGCAAGCGGCGTCAACGCCGATCGTAACGGCGATCGGCTATGAGTAGGAAAAAGACTTTAACCACAAAGAGCACAAAGTTCACAAAAAAGTTTCTATCCTATCCTTGTGTTCTTTTTGCCCTTTGGGGTTGATCAATCCGATTGGGTGTTGGTTTTATGACGTCGGAACTTCGGTGAACATGACGAAGCGCGCACGGCGGTTTTTCACGCGGCAGTCCTCATTAGGCTCAAAACAGGCGGGAGCTTCCTTGCCGTAGCTGATCGTCACGAGGCGGTCGGTGGCGACGCCTTGGCTCACGAGAAAATCTTTCGAGACCTGGGCCCGTTTCGCGCCGAGGGCGAGATTGTATTCGGCCGAGCCGACGTCGTCGCAATGGCCCTCGACTTCGACCCGCGCTTTAGGATTTATCTTCAACCATTCCGCGTTCTTTTTTAGAACCTGCTGGGCCTCGGAGTCTAGTTCAACGCTGTCGAATTGATAATAGACGTCCTTCAGCGCCGCACCCGGTGGGGTCACTGCAGCAACACCACGGCTAATGGCTTCCATCGCGGACGGAGAGCGCGCTGAAATCGTATTTGCCGGGTTGCTGAAGGAGTCCGGAGGGGAGAAAAGCCGAGGCGTCGGTATGTCCGATGTCGAACATCCGGCGGAGACCAACGTTGCCACGAGTAATAGCAGGACGAGACATAGTCGTCCAAGAACGTTGGGTGGACAGCGCAAATTAGTCATCCTTGGTCAAAAGTCGACGGTCTGGTTATCCTCGCGATTTACGGGCGCCTTGTCAAGTTTTTTTTGCGGCTTCGTGAAAGCGGCGAGCGTCTATGGCGGATTCGAAAGGGTTTTTGTTCTATGGTTTCTCAGATAGGACAATAAAGTACCACAGATGCCGCCGGTCGTGTCGATCATCACGTCGAAAACGCTCGCACTCCGACTTGGGACGAACGATTGATGGAACTCGTCACTGGCCGCGTACAGAATCGTAAAAACGATGCTGAGCAAAAGCGGTCGCCCAATCGATTCATTGCGGATTTCATTCCGCAACGCGCGCATCAATAGCAACGCTAAGACAAAATATTCGCTGAAGTGGCCGAGTTTTCGCGTCACTGCGTGAATTCGCTGGATTTCGCCCGCAGACAACCCGGGGAACAATTGCGGCAGCAGCGCTTCGAAAATTCCTGCGGTGTGAGCAGCGGAAAAAATTTCAGTCGAAAAGACAAAGATAAGCGACGCCCAAAGGATAACGGGAGCCCAGTTCCAAAAGAATTCCGTGATGGGGCGACGATCAGTACTAGCCATGCGCCGTCTAAAAGCTTTTGCGAAAGTAACCGAGCGCGTTGGTCGTGTCAACGCGAGAGCGAAAGCATTGAGTATCGAGCTTCTATTTGCGTATCGATAGTGTATAAAATTCATATACGCGGCAGTGTGTTGAGGGAAGAAACCTCCGATGAAACATAAGATCACGTTGATTCCCGGGGATGGCATCGGACCGGAAGTGACCAAGCCGACTTTGGAAATTATCAAAGCGGCGGGCGTGAAGATAGAATGGGAAACCTATTTGGCCGGCGCCGAAGCGCTGAAAAAACACGGCACGACGATTCCTAAACAACTCATGGACTCGTTTGAAAGAAACCGCGTCGCACTCAAAGGCCCGGTGACGACGCCGGTGGGCGAAGGTTTCACGAGCGTCAACGTGGCGCTGCGCCAAACGTTCAATCTCTACGCCAATCTGCGTCCGATCAAGAACCTTCCCGGGGTGAAGGCGCGCTATCAGGGCATCGATCTGATCGTCGTTCGGGAAAACACGGAGGGGCTTTACTCCGGCATCGAGCACGAAGTGATTCCCGGCGTGGTGGAGAGCTTGAAGATCATGACCGAGAAGGCGTGTACGAAGATCTCCAAGTTTGCTTTCGATTTCGCCCGGCGCAACGGCCGGAAAAAAGTCGCCGCGGTGCACAAGGCCAACATCATGAAAATGAGCGACGGGCTTTTCCTGGACTGCGCGCGGAAGGTCGCGGCCAGCTATAAGACGATCGGTTTCAGCGACGTGATCGTCGACAATGCCTGTTTGCAGTTAGTCATCAATCCGTGGCAGTTCGACGTTCTGCTGATGGAAAATCTTTATGGCGACATCCTGTCGGATTTGGCCGCCGGCCTGGTGGGCGGGTTGGGCGTCGTTCCCGGTGCCAATCTCGGCGATAACCACGCGCTTTTTGAAGCCGTGCATGGCAGCGCGCCGGATATCAAGGGCAAAAATATCGCCAATCCCTCGGCGATGATTCAGGCGGCGATCATGATGTTGCGCCATCTCTCCGAAAAAGCCGCGGCGAATCAGATTTCGTTGGCCCTGGAGCGCGTGCTCATGCGCGGCGAGGTGCTGACCCCCGATCTCGGCGGTACAGCGACGACGAAGAAATTCGCCGCCGCCATTATTCGGGAAATCGAGAAGTAGCCCATCCACTTATCTCGGCTCAGGATCGCCTGTGATGACCTGACGGATTATTGCTTGATCACGAATTGCAAAGGCGAAGGAAGGCTTGCGAGAAATCCCGCCGGATCTCTAGCCGTCTCTTAATGCGGTGGGTGCGGCCGGCCGTAGGCTGGACAGTCACTTGCAATCATTTGTTATGCAGCGTCATTGCCGCCTGGAACCGGGATATCGAAGTGCAGCACGTCTTCGCGAGTTCCTAGCTTCGTGTACAGCTCGATGGCAGGTGCATCGCCGATGTCCGCCTGCACGAAGATGACATAGGCTCCGCGCGACGCAGCAATCTTCTTGAGCTCCTGAATCAACGCCGTCGCGATACCCTCGCGCCGGTGCGCTGCCGCGACAGCCAGATCATAAATGTAGATTTCACTGCGCTCCTGCTCGAACTTATGGAGTTCGTAAGCGGCGATACCGCCCACAACCGAGTCATTCTTCAACGCTGCAAGCGCAATAAAATAATCGCTGCCAAACCGCTGCGCCTCAGCCGCGCCCGGAATCCGCAGCGCAGCGGAGGCTGAAGGGCGTCGGCTGCAGGCGGTGGTTCGGCAGCTCGGTCGCGCCTATTGTCGAGCTGGTAGCTGAGCCCCTCATTGTATGACCCGGTCTGCCCGCTTGAGCACCTCTGGCGGGATCGTGACGCCAATCTCCTGCGCCGTCTTGAGGTTGACGATGAGCTCGGGGCGCACGACGACCTCGAAAGGCAGGTCGGCGGGCTGCGCCCCCTTGACAATCCGGTCCACGTAGGCCGCCAGGCGCCGCGCCGCCTCGGTGACCCTGGTGCCATAGCCGAGCAGCCCCCCTGCGTCCGACAAGCCCCCCGCAAACAAGGTGGGCAACCGCTGCTGCGCCGCCAGCTCGGCAATGCGTTTGCGATGGGTTACCGTCGCGGGCAGTTCCAGGACCAGGAGCGCGTCGGCGTGCTCTCTCCTTATGGCCTGGAAGACTGCCTCCAGATCCGGGCTAGCCCCAGCAATCGTGAGACTCTGCGGCTGCAGACCCAATGCACGTGCCTGCTCTGCATGCCCCATCGTGTCCCGCAACGCTTGATCCCCGAGGAGCGCCACGCGCGCCAGCCCAGGCACCACCTCCTGCAGGAGTGCGAGCTTCTTCCTGGCCTCCTGCGGGTCAAAGGTGGTGAGCCCCGTCAGGTTGCCACCGGGCCGCTCCAGATGCGCGACTAAGCCAACGGGGTCGATCACCACCGCCATCACGATGGGAATGGTCGTCGTCGCACTCTTGGCCGCCCGCGCCACCACTGCACCGACTCCGACGAGGATGTCCACCCTGAGACCCACCAGTTCGGCCGCCAAGGCGGGGAGTTGGTCGAGCCGCCCTTCCGCCCAGCGCGTTTCGATGACGACGTCCCGGCCCTCGACATAGCCGAGTTCGTCAAGGCCCCGCCGGAATGCCTGCAACGGGGCATAGGGCGTGGCGAGCGTGGGGGCAGGGCCAGTGCCGAGAAACCCCACACGCGTCATTTTGCCCGGCTGCTGCGCCCCGGAGAGGGCAACGCCAAGGACGCTTCCAAGAGCGAGGATCACGGCGCACGTGGCTTGCTGGAAGTTCACGGAAATCCCTCCTTTCTATCCCACCTGCAACAAAACCCTAGGCAGGGCTGCCGAACGTAACGCTCAGCCGGCGCGCTTTTCAGCGATCGGTCTGAAGCGGAAAGTTAGACGTGCCTGTCATTTGATCACCTTATCCGCTCTTACCAGCACGTTCGGCGGAATCGTCAGATCGATCTGCTTGGCCGCCTTTAGGTTGATAATCAATTCAAATTTTTTTGGCTGCTCTATTGGAAGATCGGCTGGCTTGGCGCCTTTGAGAATCTTGTCCACGTAGGTCGCGGCGCGACGGAACAAGTCGGCAATGTTCACGCCGTAGGTCATAAGCCCCCCGTCTTCCACATATTCCGGCCTGGCGTATATTGCCGGGAGCCGGCTCTTTACCGCGAAGTCTGCAAACTGTCTTCGCTGAGAAAGGAGGACGGTGCTCGACAGCACCAGGACTGCGTCAGCACGCTCCTTGCGTGCGGCTCGGAATGCAGTCTCGATATCCTTGGGATCTCGTACCTCTATATATTGAACCTGCACCCCGAACCCATCTGCGACGACGTTAATCTCTCTTAACGCTTGCGGGACGCCCGGTCGGGTCACATCCCCTAGGACTCCCACGCGGGAGAGCTTGGGAACAATCTCCCTCAGAAGCTCCAGTTGCTTTCCGCTTAACTCTGAGGAAAGAGTGGACAGTCCAGTAATGTTCCCGCCGGGTCGCGCAAGGCTGGCGGCGAACCCCGAGCCAACAGGGTCATCATCCAGCGCCATGACGATGGGAATCGTAACAGTCGCCTGCTTGGCAGGACGGGTTGATGACGGACCCGCCGTAACGATTACGTCCACCTTGAGACGCACTAGCTCGGCCGCGAGAGCGGCAAGGCGATCTGGTTTTCCCTCTGCAGCTCGCCACTCAATGACAATATTTTTCCCTTCTACGTATCCAAGCTCGCGCAGGCCCTGGCGGAATGCCTCGACGCGAGCCGAGATGGAGGAAGGGAAGACACCACTTAAGAATCCTATCCGGGGGACTTTTTTCGGCTGCTGGGCATCCGCGGTGAACGCTGCGGCGAGGATAATGAGGGTGATGGTGACGACGAACGGTAGCCTACCGTCAATCATTTCGCTTCTTGCTGCCCAAATTCGCATCGGTCTCGCTCTAGAACTGGCTCCACTGCCTGTCGGCCATCCTCGTGAAGTCTAACGTTTGGGTGAGGGGCGCGGTCCGCCGTGTCCCTCTCAACCCAATGGTTAGGCAACCGTGTCAATGATCGACAAAGTTCAGATAGATCCCGGACAGCTATGAAACCAGATGAAAGAAATCTAGTTCCCCTTGAGTCCAAGTTCCTTTTGCGCCTCTCTGAGAATCGTGAGATCCACAACTTCGCTGAACGCGACCTCACGGTCGACCTTCGCCACCTTCTTTACATCTTCAATCAGCAACCGAAAGCCGTCCTCAGGCAGACTGCCATCCTCATTGAAAACCTTCGCCAAGGAGTCATAGGTCGCCGCAGCTATCGCTTTGTCTATCTTGAGCCACTCCTGCAAGAATTGAATTGTTCCGTCGCGATTTGTTCGGATATACCGGTTGGCTTTAATTCCTGCCTTGATGACATGTTTAATCTCTTCCGGTCTTTCCTTGATTTTGTTCAGACTCGCTGCCAAACCGACGTCAGGATACGTAAATAGTTCGTGCGCTCTGGCAAGGCTGATAAAACCCATCTTGGTTGCCCGCGAATCCCAAGGCACAGGCAACATGGCCGCAGCGGCCAATCCCTGGCCGAGAGCGCCGAGGCGCGCTTCCGGCGTGCCGCTGGCAAGGAACTTTACATCCTTATCAGGGTCAAGGCCAAACTGTTTGGCTATCATCCGCGCTACGAAAAATGGCGGGCCGAAAAATTGCTAACGGCTATCGTCGCGCCCTTGAGTTCCTTCACCGATTTAAACCGAGACTGTGCCATGAGCACTATGAAGGGCGTCGGCACGAAGCACGCTACGATCCTGATTGGCAAGCCGGTAATCACCGGTTGGACACTGCTTGCAATGGCTACCATATAATCAATTTCTCTGCTGACTAATGCTGTCATCACCGCCGTGGAGCTTTGCATTTGGATTATCTCAGCCTCAAGCCCTTCTTCTTTCAAAAAGCCCTTTTTCTGCGCCAACGGCATCGTGATGAATTGAACAGTTAAGTTTGGAATCGCGATCCTGATCTTGTCGGCTGCATCGGCTGAAGCCGGACAAATAAAGATAATGAGCAATACTGCAAAAATCTTAGTCATACACATTCTCCACGTCTGCTGTCTGCCTAATATTAAGTGAGCCGCATAAGCGACCGAAAATGCAGGTCAGCCTATCTCTTAATGCGGCTTAACCATTTAAATCCGAATCGGTTGCAATATCCGCCAGCTACACCGACTAGTCAAGATTCCGCTTGGCGAGATAGGCCGCCGCTGTCGGCGGCCTATCTCCCTAACGATCGGCAGCCTATCTCTGTCGGGGCTCGCTTAGACTTACCAGCTATCAACCCTGGCAGATAACCCACTGGCGGGGATAGGCGTTCAGGGACTCGCAGCCGGTTTTCTTCACCACCAGTGTCTCGCCGAATTGCAGGCCCATTTTTTCGTCGTAGGTCATGACGTTGGGTTGGATGACGATCACCATGTTTTCACGGAAGACCATTTCTTTGGAATCATGCCGCTTGCGCGTTTTGGTCTGAAAGATCGGCGGATACTGATTGACGCCATGGACCAAATCGTCATAGGTGCTATAGCCGCGCTCGTGGATAATTTCTGCCGCCTCTTCCGCTTCGGTGGTGGTCGCGCCGTCTTTGATGACCTTGGATAAAATTTCAAAGGCCTCCATCGCGGCGTCGTGCATCTTTTGCCATTCCGGTGTCGGGCCTTCGCCGATCGAGAAAGTCCGGTGGATCTGGCCGCTGTAGCCTGAGTAGGCGCCGCTGATTTCAGTAATCAGAGCGTCGCCTTTCTGGAGCTTTCGTTTGGAATGGAACTGCGACGGCACCGGGAAATCCGGTTCGCGCATCGGCATGCTGCTCATGAAATGTATGCCGGCGTAACCGCCAGCCTTCAGATAGACCGGTTCGATGATCGCGGGGATTTCATCCTCGCGCATACCTGCTTTGAGCCCCTCCGCCATTGCCTGGATCGATTGGTCGGTGAGCTTCGAAGCGATGCGAATGCGCTCGATTTCCTCCGCGCTTTTCACCGTGCGCAGCTGACGTAATTTGCCGCTGAGGTCGACGAACGAAGCCGAAGGAAAGGTCTCGCGCAGCTTGTTGTAGACCTGATAAGAGATCGATCCCGCCAAACCGATCCTTTTCGATTCCAATCCGCGCTCGCGGAAAAGATCGGTGACGCTGTTGGCTGTGTTCGCCCCGGCCCAGCGCACGTCCTTTATCCATGACATAACACGCGCCATCGGATAATGATTGAAGAGTTGCATCAGAATAACCGGCTCTTTTCCGGCCTGCATAAGCAGATAAGCTTCCCGGCTGCTCGGCCAGTCACTTAGCCAGTAAATGTCCGATGCGTAGCGCCCGCTGCCGTAAAAGAGCAGGGCGGTGACGCCTTCCTGTTCCATCAAGCCATAAACAACTTGGTGGCGTCGTCGAATTTCCGCGTCGGAAAACACGGGGTAATCGGATCGTTGTCGCATGGTAAAATTCCTCCGGATAACCGACGGCCTTCAGGACTGAAATGCCAGCTGAGCAGGCCGTACAGTTCGATTGATTTTCTGTATCATCGACGCCGATGCTGAGGCAACCGGATGATCGGATTTGGAACCGGCTCGCCCTGGACATTTTTTTGGCTGCGTGCGACTCTTCATTTACTTATTCCAGACACAGGAGGATTCTCATGACGGCATTGCTCTACATCCGAAGATCGTTTTTCGCGTTGGGTTTTTCAATGGTGTTTGCCTGGGCCTATGCGCAGGCGCAGTCCGGCAAAGGTGACTACCAGCCTCACGTCGGCCAGGAAGGAAAAGATGTCATCTGGGTGCCGACGCCGCAGTCGCTGGTCGATAAGATGCTCGATATGGGCAAGGTGACGTCGAAAGATTACGTGATCGATCTCGGCTCCGGCGACGGCCGCACGGTGATTACCGCAGCCAAGCGCGGCGCCAAGGCGCTGGGCATCGAGTACAATCCCGACATGGTCGAGTTGTCGAAGCGCAATGCGGCCAAGGAAGGCGTCAGCGACAAGGCCAGCTTTGTCAAAGCCGATCTCTTCGAGAGTGATTTTTCGCCGGCGACCGTCATCACGATGTTCTTGCTGCCGGATATTAATTTGAAGCTCCGTCCAAAGATTTTAAATCTCAAACCCGGAACTCGGATCGTCTCGAACTCCTTCACTATGGGCGATTGGTCTTCTGATGATACCGTGAACGTCAAAGATAGCTGTGCTTCATATTGTATAGCTTACCTTTGGATCGTGCCGGCAAAGGTGGACGGAGTCTGGCAGCTTAACGACGGCGAGCTCACGCTCAAGCAAACCTATCAAATGATTTCCGGCTCTCTGAAGCGCGGCAACAACACGGTGCAGATCGCCAACGGAAAACTCAACGGCGATCAAATCATTTTCAACGCCGGCGGCTCGCTCTACACGGGACGGGTGACCGCCAACGGCATGGAAGGGACGATTAGCTCGGGTGGCGATTGGAAAGCGATGCGTGCCGGAAGCTGAAGCGAACGTTTTGCGCATCTGCCCGCGGCCA
>WNGI01001930.1_pt1 | contig 25984 bp, 42 predicted proteins | sample 5400621 | NCBI WGS metagenome assembly WNGI01 (sample SAMN13153374, study PRJNA577476) | soil metagenome | isolation source: 20 cm soil or saprolite under Garry oak tree replicate 1 | place: USA:California | collected 2016-06-15 | reverse complement strand
ATGGAGTCAAGATGATTCGGTCAGCACAATTGATACCTTTACATTGCGCATCGAGAACTACCTGATTAGGTGTCATAGTCGCTGTGACGTATACCAAGCATTTGTATTCATACCTATATGGATGACTTGAGTTACCTTCCTTGACTAGCCCCAATTTTCCAGAGGCGGGGCGACATATAATGATTCACGAGATGAACGTTATCAAAGAGAGCTCGCATGTTTATAGTCGTCTCTTGGCTTGGTGGCTGTGCCGCTTATTTGCGCTAGCTTTTCTGGCCTAGATTCTGATTTCTTCGGAGATTGTATACATTTCCCTCTCACTTCACAATGTCGCTCAAAGTCCCAAAAGCAAATAACATCCAGCTTTTTAAAGAGGGATACAAGGTGCTTGAAACGATTATTAGCGCGATCTTATACTAATCAACTGTTAAGCAAACGCAAGGCTTGGAAGATGCCGTCCTCCGGAATATCCAGGCAGTAGCAGAGCTAGCCGACCTTGTGCGGACGAGTTTTGGCCCACTAGGTAGATATTTATCTTGCAGTCGTGTGTATTTAGCTGATCTATGCGTTAGGTCGCAACAAACTTGTCATCAACCACCTTGGACGGTTATTCGTGACTTCAGATGCCGCAACTATAATACGCGAGATCGAAGTCGTGCATCCTGCTGCCAAGTTGCTGGTGATGGCATCTCAGGCGCAGGAAACGGAGGTAATGTTTTAAACTGATCTCCGTAGTAGCTACAGGCATCGACTCAACTTTTCCTAGATGGGTGATGCGACTAATTTGGTTCTCATCCTGGCAGGCGAGCTATTGAAAAAAGCTGAAAATCTCCTTGTGATTGGGTTGCACCCAAGCGAAGTGATCAAGGGGTACGAACTTGCGCAGTCAAAAGCCTTGTCGGAACTCGAGAGTGCGATTTAAGCATACGACCATTTTCGCAATATTGATCATATATTGTACAGAAATATCGCCATACAGTTTACCAACACCTCTGACGCAGTCTACATTAGCTGATGCTCTCAAGCCTGCGATTGCGTCCAAGCAATATGGATTTGAAGAGAGGCTGTCAGGACTTGTCGCAGAAGCAGCGCTAGTTGTTATGCCATCCAATCTCAAAAACTTTAACGTTGATAATGTCCGTGTTGTGAAGATAATGGGCGGCGATTTCTCCATGAGTAAAGTGGTAAAAGGGATGGTCTTTGGACGCGAACCAGAAGGTATGATAGGTGGTTATCGTTGACGGAGAAGAGCTCATCATACGTTAGGTGTCATCAAGAAAGCTACAAAAGCGAAAGTTGCGGTGTATACCAGCGCGCTCGACACTTCTCAAACAGAAACGAAAGGCACTGTACTAATAAAGAATGCTAATGAAATGCTCAATTTCACAACCGGCGAAGAAAAACAACTGGAAAAGGTTATACATCTCTTTGGCACTCCTTTCAATATTTCTGATGCTTTCCCTAGATTATCAAAGAAATCGCTGATTCTGGGGTCAAGGTTGTCATTGGAGGGTCTTCCGTTGGGGAACTTGCATTGCACTATTTCAATCGCTTCGGCATCGCTGTTCTCAAAGTCTTATCAAAATTTGATCTACGGAGAGTAAGTCGAGTGGTCAATGCCACTCCATTAGCTCGCATGGGCGCCCCTACGCCAGAGGAGGCAGGTTTTGTTGACGTATTTGAGACTACTGAAATCGGAGGAGATAGAGTAACGGTCTTGCGGCAACTTTCACCTGACGAAGAAGGTTATGACCCGACGAGCGGTGGTGAGAAAACGAGGACAGCAACCGTTGTTTTGCGAGGAGCAACACCAAATCTCTTGGACGACCTCGAAAGAGCCGTGGACGACGCTGTGAATGTGATCAAAAGCTTAATAAAAGATCCAAGAATGGTACCCGGTGCCGGAGCAGCGGAGGCGGAGCTTGCAAAGAGAGTTGATGAATACGGTAGTGGGTTGAAAGGACTATCACAACATGCAGTGAAACGGTACGCCAGCGCACTAGAAGTGGTGCCGCGTACGTTGGCAGAGAGCGCAATGGGTGGTGCCGAATCGAACGAAGTGTTGAACAGGTTGTTCTCAAAACACGAGAGAGAGGATGGAGAAATTTGGGGTATTGATATCGAGGTAAGGATTTTATGCATGCCCATATTTTCAACATATGAACCGTATCGTGCAGTTCGACTTCCAAACTGACGGCACAATAAACACTGCCGAACGCAAACTGTTTGACTCATTGGCCGCGAAGTCCTGGGCTATCCGCCTTGCAACGGAAGCGGCGACATCCGTTCTCAGTGTAGACAGCATCATCATGAGTAAGCCTGCAGGAGGCCCGAAGGTACCTCAGCAGGCTGGAAACTGGGACGAAGACGACTAGGTTTTTGTATGAGTACACTTTTTGCTGTATTAAGGACTATCCATAAAAAAATCTGAGCGGGCCAAAATAACGCGTGACGTCACGAATCCACGCTCATCGTAACCACACGCGCACCGACGCGCATCGCGACTCGCCTGACGGGCATTGACCATATTTTTCACCCCCTCTCTCTTGTCCCTTTTCTCGTATTGCATAAGTAAAGTTCAAAATGCCTGCAGCGATAAAGAAAGAAAACTCGCGCTCCAAGTTAGCATCGCGTCTGGTTATTCGAATTACTGACAAAACTCGCGACCAGAAATAAATCCGGAGACAACTCAGAGCCTGCTACGAAGCGACGCAAGCTGGCACAGACGCCATCTTTCAAGTCGCAGAACCTTAGTCAAACGCCGACTTCTTCCTTTGCAGATGTATTGGAACGTTTGAAAGACGAGACAAGTGACGGGATAGGTATGCAGGAACTTGCACTGGTCCATTTTGTCGTCTCATGTGAATTTAGAGGGCGGCGCGAACTCTTGGTGCCGCCCCCCGTTGCGACCGTTGGATGAAAAGAAAGACACGATAAGTAAGCAGCGTCTACTGGACGGTTTGTGCAATTCACCCAGCCCCTTGAAGTATTTCAGCAGATAGACGTGGAAGAGGCTTACGATATTGGTGGTGGTAGTGGAGGACGGCTGCGGATGTATGGCGTGACTGAGGTGCTCGTGGCGTTCGTGTTTTCATTTAATGTTATTAATGTTTCTGCAGGACGGGAATAGTATCATGGCTCTCGTCACGGATTTCTTGCCATATTTTTATATTGCCGCCCCTCGTGGTTTCACGCCAGATGATCTCTTTCCCTTCAAATCGTATCTGAATGTAAGTGGTATCCGTCGCGGGCAAACACTGCAAGAAGTCAATGCCTTTTATTAAGACTGTCGTCCCTGGTGAATTCGTCCTCAAGGTCGAGTGGATCATGAAACGAAACCTTTGGGGATATCGCGGTGATGATAGTTCCCCTTTCTTGAAAATCACCATCAACGAGGCTCGTAATTTAACCAAAGTCCGAGATAAGTACCCTTGTAATGAAATATTTCTTGTGCTTATTTTTTATTATGCACGCCTATTTGAAGGAGGGGAGTGCTCATTTTCGGATTTTTTCAGCGATAGAACACCAACGTTTGAGAGTAATATTGCATATCCCTTGCGATTTATGATTGATACCAAAGTTAGTCGGAACAATCTTTCCCTGATGTATCTGACTTCCTCTTAGCTGGTTGGCATGAATTGGGTTGAAGTACCCGCGGGCAAATACAAAATTGTGAGCGAGAAAAACAAGAAGTCGCATTGTCAATTAGAGATCATGATGCGGTGGGTGGAATATAGTCTAGGGTTCGCGATAGCTTATTTGATTAGCCACGATGCTTTCATTTCTCAAGCTCCCGAAGGAGAATGGTCTAGGATCGCGTGCAGGTCGTAAGGGCATTTTTCCAGAGGCCACCCACGATCCTATCATTCAGATCGCAAACATGGTCACGCGACAAGGTCTGCTGTATGCAACACGTATCTTCTTTAGTTAACGGTTTCAACAGGTGAACAGCAACCTTTCATTCGGAATATTTTCACTCTCGACACATGTGCGCATATAGTCGGTTCGCATGTGAAGGACTACAACTCTGAAGCCCAACTGTTGCTTGCTTGGAGAGATTTTGTCGAGATGGTAGACCCAGACGTCGTGATTGGATACAACATTTCCATGTTCGATTTCCCTTATCTAATTGACAGGGCCAAAGCCCTGAAACTTAGTGGTTTTCCGTTCCTTGGGCGACTCAAAAGTGAGCCTTTCGTTTCACTCCTTTGGGTTAGTAACTAATGAGCGTTAGACGTACGAACGGACACGAAGGGCACCCATTTCTCGTCGCGTGCCTATGGACAGCGTGATTCAAAGGAAACACCGCTTAGCGGAAGGCTTCAACTTGACGTGCTACAATTCATGCAGCGCGAGCACAAACTCCGGAGTTATACGCTCAACTCTGTTTGCGCCCAATTCTTGGGTGAACAAAAGGAGGACGTCCATCATTCCATCATTACAGAACTACAGCAAGGTACGCCAGAATCGAGGCGGAGGTTGGCAGTGTATTGTCTGAAGGTAAGATAGTTGTTTAGCGTCTGACATCACATGCTCACGAAATTTTAGGATGCGTACCTCCCTCAACGATTACTTGACAAGCTAATGTGCTTCGTCAATTATATCGAGATGTCTCGTGTAACAGGTGTACCCTTCAATTACCTCCTGGCTCGTGGCCAGTCCATCAAAGTGCTTTCCCAGTTATTTCGAAGAGCTAACGAGGAAGGATACCTCGTCCCGTTGATGAAAGCAGAAGGTAACAAACCCCATACGCGCCTGTCGCATCGGCTAATAAATCCATTGACTAGGAACGGATGAACAATATGAGGGGGCGACAGTAATCGATCCAAAGAAGGGATACTATGATTCGCCAATTGCAACTCTCGATTTCAGTTCTCTATACCCTTCTATCATGATGGCGCACAATTTATGCTACACTTCTCTCCTTGAAAAAACAACGATAGACCGCCTTGGACTGGTCAAAGACGTGGACTACATCCAGACACCAAACAATGGTAAGTCGAATATGGTATCCAACTTCGTCCACATCGCTTACATTTAATGGAAGACTTGTTTGTTAAGGCCACCAGGCGTAAAGGGTTATTGCCAGCTATTCTTGAAGATCTGATTTTCGCGCGAAAACGAGCAAAAGCAGATTTAAAAAAGGAAACAGATCCATTTAAACGTGCCGTATTGGATGGTCGCCAGTTGGCCCTGAAGGTACGTCGAATATGGAGAAAGGAGAGACCTGTTTTCAACCTGAATTAGATCAGCGCTAACTCCGTTTACGGTTTCACGGGTGCGACAATAGGCAAGTTACCATGTTTGGCCATTTCATCCAGCGTCACGGCGTACGGTCGGCAAATGATAGAAAGGACAAAACATGTATATTGTTCACTGCTTAGCCATGCTGCGCTCTCTAAGTCATAGACAGGAAGTAGAAGCGGAATTTTCTGTCGCAAATGGACGTTCGCACAATGCTGAAGTCATATACGGCGATACGGATTCAGTCATGGTCAAGTTTGGTCCCACAGACCTTACACAAGTCATGGCTCTAGGTACGTCGTACGAGGCTGTTATATTAGGTTGCAACTTAGGTCCCACACTAATGTAGGTAAAGAGGCGGCTGACTTGGTGACCCAGAAATTTGTGAAACCGATAAAACTCGAGTTCGAAAAGGTCTACTATCCCTATCTTCTCATTAGCAAAAAGAGATATGCAGGCCTGTACTGGACCAAACCGGAAAAATATGACAAGATGGATGCAAAGGGCATTGAGGTGAGACTGTTGGCAAATCAAGCTGCATGCTTCCCTTATTCATACGATACCCAGACTGTTCGACGAGACAATTGCCGCCTCGTTTCAGCTGTCATTGAAACGTGTCTGCACAAGATGCTAATCGATAAGGACGTGAAAGGCGCCGAAGCGTAAGAATTCAATGGTATTACCCAGCATTAGTGACCAATCTTGTGCAGATATGTGAAGCAAACGATAGCTGACTTGCTGCAAAACAAAATAGATATGTCCCAGCTAGTGATTACAAAAGCCTTGACGAAGACTGGTCAGTCACCTGTTCTAATTCGCCAAGCATCGTCTATCTCATTCCTTATTCTCTAGAGTACACCGGGAAACAGGCACATTCAGAACTAGCGGAAAGGATGAAACAGCGCGATGCAGGTACGTAGATTGAGGTTCGTGGCGCTACTGCTCATGCTGTGTCATTTTTAGGTTCTGCTCCTGCCTTGGGAGATCGGGTTGCTTATGTGATTGTAAAAGGAATCAAAGGTACGTCGCATTTCTGGACGTATCGAATGCTCTGAACGTGGTTCGTATAGGAGCTGCAGCGTATGAAAAATCTGAGGATCCATTATATGTGCTTGAAAACAGTTTACCGATCGACACACGGTACTACCTGGAAAATCAACTTTCCAAGCCGTTAATGCGAATCTTCGAACCAATCCTCGGAGAGAAGGCAACATCACTATGTGAGTTGACCATGATCGATGCCAACCCCTTCCTTACCTGTTTCCCAGTATCCGGTGACCACACGAGGACAATACAGATAGCGACGCCTTCCGTGGGTGGCCTTATGAAATTTGCAGTCAAAACTGCAACATGCCTTGGGTGCAAGACTCCTCTCAAGCCTACTAATAGCGTCAAAAGTAGGTATCTATGAGAGTTGGGGTGACAGGAACTGACCATCCGATAGATGGTGCTGTTTGCAACAATTGTCGCCCAAAACTTAACGACTTGTACCAAAAGCAAGCAACAGTGACGTCAGATTATCAGGTGCGATTCTCGCGACTGTGGACGCAATGTCAACGGTGTCAAGGCTCTCTGCACCAGGTGCATCTTTTGGAACCTATTTTATTCTATCCCTAACCCGTTCTGGAACAGGACGTTTTATGTACTAGCAAAGATTGCCCGATATTCTATATGAGAAAAAGGGCGCAGAAGGATCTCGAAGATTCAACGGCTGTACTTGATCGCTTTGACGGTGAAACATGGTAACGGACTGATCAACTCTTCTGGATCGCACGAGCAATCCCTACCTCGGAGCAAATGGCTTCGAGTCGGGAGTCTATCAGATTTGCAGTGAACGATGCAGGAAATAGATTATCTTGTATAATAAAGTTTGTCATAATTCACATTTTATGATGCACGAGGATGGGTTTAAGTTAACCATTGTAGTTGATATATAATAGTACAAACTCCGGAGCTATGCGCTCAAATTTGTCTTCCGCCCTATGAGGACGTGCTTGCTTGCTTCAGCTCCTCCCCGGCAACTGTGGGAATAACACCATTCTTCTCCAGTAGCTCCTCTAGTTCACCTGATTGATGCACTGGTATGACAAAAGCGAGTCAGTTGTATGAGGAGCCAGAAGAACCGACCAAACGCACTGCCCAATAAAATATCACACCCGCCAATAAATTCACCGTTAACGTACACCTGAGGGACTGTAGGCCATTCCCTGTCGTCCAAAGCCCGTCATTACGCCGCTTCAAAGTCCTGAACAAGAAGCACGTACGAATACTCCTTAATAGAACTCCTCAGCTCTGGATCTTTTCCGGGGCAACACCATGCAAATCCAGTATTTGGACAACCGCACGTGAGAAACCGCACTGTGGCAATTCCGGCGTGCCCTTCATGAAGAGCACAAGTGGTTTGGTCTTGACCGCACCATCAATTTTTGCACGAACTTCTTGCGTTAGGAAGCGGAGCGAGCCTAGTCTATGGGCGGAGAAAGTAATTCTAGTTGCTGACCGAAGAAATAGAGATTGCATGGCAAAGTTCTGCGGCGGCAAGGGCCAAAGTCGGCGCCACGTGCTCCTTCCAAAACGGATTTGGCGGTCGACGGTCGCAAACGTGTAACCTCGTGTAACTGACATATGGACCATGACCAAATCCCATGGTCTCTTCCGTTTCGTTCATTTGGACGAGTAATTGATAAATGTTAGATGTACGAACAGGCACTCATTTCTAGTCGCGTGCCTAATACCATGGGGAAACATCACTCAGGGAACAGCCTATCCGTTAAATGTATGGTTCGTAAGGTCAGCACTGTGTGCAGAATAAGATTGACAATAGAAGATATCCCGAGATCCTTTGATTCCTCATAAACATCAATATTGGTGTCCTGATGCGCCATTGAGGAAGAAGATACTTGGCCTAGATTCAGTTCTTCCACTAGTTTGGTATACAAAGACGATACGTGTACTTGAAGCCCATCCACAACGAAAGCGGGAAGTGGTCTGTTTAGTAGATCGGCAATTCTCTTAACCGGAGATGGCCAACCAGAGTAGGTAGAAACATGATGGAAGACTGGTTTTTTTATTTCGGCACCTGCTCGTGCCACTACCGCTCATTGTGAAACCTTTCGGTCATCCAGCAGCGAGGCTTTTAGTAGGTTTTCTATTAGTATTGATCCCCGGGAGAGTCGATCGCGTTTGGTAACCGAGATTAGTAAGAACTGTACAGTTTACAGATTTAGCAATCAACAGAGTCGCACGCGCCGCATCCTCAAGATCCAAATCCCATGGCACCATCCAAGAAAGCCAAAGCAGCCAAGTCCACAGAATCCATCGCCGCGAGACTGGCGCTCGTCGTCAAGTCCGGCAAATACACACTGGGCTACAAGTCCGCCCTGAAGGAAATGCGCAACGGCAAAGGTGAGCACTTCCGCCTGAGCTTCCTCCGGGGACTGGAGCGTGAGGCTGAGAAGGTCCCTTGAGCTGACGCACTGTGATATCTAGCCAAGCTTGTGTTGATTGCTGGTAACTGCCCACCGCTGCGCAAATCTGAGCTGGAATATTACGCCATGCTCTCGAAGACGACGGTGCACCACTTTGCGGGCACGAACGTCGCGTTGGGTACTGCTGCTGGTAAACTCTTCCGAGTTGGGTGAGTTTTTTTTTGGGCTATTATTTTATGGAGGGGCTTTTTCCTGACTATCGGCCTTGATAGTGTCATGAGCATTATCGACCCCGGTGACTCTGATCTGCTGACATTTGCCGAGGGCAACGCAGCTTAAAAAGTATACAATAGGTCAAAAATATCGTAGTCTAGGGATACACGCTGTCATGCATTTAGGTCCTGTATGTATGCATTACGATCGAATTCTCGCTAATGGGTACAACAAATACGGAGTTATCGACATCACGTTAGATCCCGAGCAAGGATGTATAAGCAAGTAGGACCCTCCGAGTTTTAAAATAATGCTGGCGTCATCTCGATGATAGAATGTGGACCTTTATTAGAATAATCCGCCTTGGAGACGAAGTTTCTCCCATTCGACTCGCTAAAGATGATCTATCAGGCAGTATAAGTTGTTCAGCCTAGCATTTGTGGGAGAACAGATGACAAACCTTGGCCGTGATGCTGGATCCCAAGAAAGCCGCGTATCCATTCCCTGTATCCCGATATTCGGCATAATAATCGGGAACCGTCAAGACCCTGATACCACGAGGCTGTACATCTGTTTGGATATCAGGTTGGACTAGGAAAGGTGCCAATCTAGATTGAAGCGCGACCGAGAGCCCTAACAGAAACGTCTATCACTGACAGTTGTCATTTGTTGAATAAGCAACCATACCTTTTACACGCCTCGTAATATCTCCAGTTACGACCAGACCCTGCCAGATATGCTGACGCTGATCAGCGTCTGCTAGGCTCACTGCATGTCCCACAACTTCCTGCAATGGTCGAGGCAGTTCATCACCGCTTCTCGGGGGAACGCCAAGCACGCCATTCAGCAGCATCGGGTCGAATAGGGGCTCACAGAACCGATGACGTTCCTTCCCCAACGTAACGGACTTGCCACGGAATTGGATTGTAACAAGGTCCAGGGCCTCGATTTCTCGAGCACGGGCTTGCTCCGCCGCAGAGGCTTTTGCGTTTGCTTTTTTCTTCATCCCGCTTTCAATGACGGCTCTTTCTTTCCCTGCCACAACGACGGCGGCAATGTCCGTCACGCCTTCGTCTTCTAGTATAGCAGTTTCACCATCGGAAGGTACTTTTATTAGGCCTTCTTCGCATATCTGTTTCACGAGCTCTAGCAAAGTGTGTTGGAGCGTTTCTGGATCTAAAGGGTCATCTGCGGGCGACAGTGTGGACATGACGGATGTATTGAACCTGAGCAGATGCGTGAGGTAATGTCGGCAATCTCTCATCCCAATGGAGACAGTTGAGCAGGCGGAGTTGATGATGATGTTTTCATACATGGGCGTTATATCCGTTTTTTCCTCGTCAATGTCGACGACGACGCCTGTGAGGTTGTTGCCGGCGTACATTTGGGCAATCGGGCGTTCGACTATGGCAAATCCTGGCACGTTAAATCTCTCAAAGAACATCTGGCATCCCCGTTCATATGTAGGTCTTGAAAGACCGGGCCACATAGTCAGGAGCACTGGCGACTCGTTCTGAGTTCGTCTTCGTTGCAATTGGTTGAAAATTACATATTTCCTAAAATCGCGTGGATACGAGTGGATAGTGCAGGAAAGAAATGGCGTACCATATCGCCTCCGCCTGTGTCCAGTCGCGAACATCTCCGTCTGCAAATGGCCATGAGATGAGGATGTCCTGCCCTGCAGCTAGCGCTTCGTCCAGTTGTGTCCCAACTAGATAATCATTTACGGTGGCGTTTGGTGGGCTATAGTGAGGCAAGGTCGAGATTCTACTCGACGAGGCGGGCTTGGCTTGTACGCCGTTTGTGCCGTTGACAGGGTCGCCTGACGCGTTTCCGCGTATACCTACGCGAGCAAGGACTTCCTGTTGGACTGTGAGGGCAAGGATAGCACGATAAACTAGCCGACGTACTACAGAGGGAATTTTAAGCAGCTCATGGAGGCCAATGCCAGCGCGCACGAGAGTCCTTGAAGTGTCGATAACAATGACGTTGGCGTCGCGGAACGACATTGGTCTGCGCTAATAATAGCTGCTCCAGCGCCCACTCTCTTCTCTCGCTTCGATGTACACTCCAGTCAATATCACAAAGTCTCCTTCAGAGTCATTTACTGACTACTCTAGGTGGCGTTTGCTCGTCAACGACGGAGGCAGGCACACTTGGCATTATCTCAAAACAGACGAAGAGTGCGAAAAGTGGCCCCAGAATTATATTGACAAGTTCTGGCTTGGTTTGGAGACCGTACGCGTATAAACCCCCTTTGGATATGCTGTATACTAATCTAGACGTGGTTGTAGGGTCTACCTGACCTCCCATCGGCCAAAAATGCCTTGGAGGCATCAAAGAATGGGTACGCGTTTTACAGAAATCTCCAAGCTCACGACGGCCACTGGCCAGGAGAGTATGGAGGACCCATGTTCCTCCTTCCAGGCCTCATCATCGGCTCATATGTCTCGGGCATGGGCTTCAAAGAGGAAGAACGCCTCGAGATGATTCGCTACCTTATGAACCGCGCTAATCCCGAAGATGGCGGATGGGGAATGTAAGATCGTTCCTGCATGTATGCTGTATTTTGCTCATGTTGTATATCACTAAGCCATGTCGAAGGCCATTCGACCGTTTTTGGAACTGGTCTGAACTATGTGTCGCTCCGCATCTTGGGTATGGATGCAGAACACCCTGTATGCGTCAAGGCTCGCGCTACGCTGCACAAACTTGGTATTACTAGTTTCTTGATAGATGTCAATCTTTTACTTAACTGATCCCAAAGGAGGAGCTGCTGCCATTCCAGCATGGGGAAAATTCTGGCTAGCCCTTTTGAACGTTTATGACTGGGCAGGACTCAACCCTGTTCCTCCTGAGCTATGGTATTTAGTGATAGAATAATATCAATGCTTAGACTGACGACATGCTGTAGGGTACTCCCTGAATGGCTTCCTTTCCATCCTCACAGATGGTGGATCCACACCCGAGCTGTCTATCTTCCCATGAGTTATTTGTATGGTGTCCGATTCCAGGCTCCGGAAAATGACTTGATCTTGTCTTTACGCCAGGTCAGTGTTTGCGCGTGTGCTGATACAAACCAGGAACTTATGCAATTTGTCAGGAACTCTATACCGAAGACTTTTATAAAATATACTGGCCTGACCACCGTAACAATATCAGCCAAGCTGATCTATATGCTCCTCATAGCGCCCTCTACGATGCCCTCAATGTTGTTCTTGCAAGTTATGAACACTGCGCCCTCCCTCCCCTCCGTCGCATGGGCATAGCCAAAGCATACGACCTCATCTGCCGCGAAGATGAGAACACGAGTTATCAGACCCTTGCACCCGTCTCAAAAATGTTCAACCTAGTTGCACGAGTGCATGCGGAGGGGCCGGACAGCGATGCTTGGAAGATGCACGAGATCAAGCGACAGGACTTCATGTGGATTGGGAAGGAAGGCATGATGATGTGTGGAACGAACGGTAGTCAGCTCTGGGATACTGGATTCATCGCCCAAGCACTGGTTGAAACCGGACTGGCTGAGGAAGAAGAAAACAGGGCTGGCTTGATTCGTGCATTGGAGTGGTTCGACGAATCACAGATGCGTGAAAACCCGATGCACTTTGAAGTTTTATATCGTCACGCTACGAAGGGTGCGTGGGGATTCAGGTGTGTATAAGGTTTATCTAGAAGCGGACAAAAACTGACTGGTGAAATAGCACAAAGGAACAGGGTTACACTGTCAGTGATTGTACGGGTGAAGGTCTCAAAGCAGTCATGTATCTTCAACATCACCTTTCGTAATGTCTTTGTTCTCTCCGAATGCTCAGTCTTGATATTCTCTTTCAAGTTACACACCGAAACTCGTATCTGAACGACGCATGTGTGATGCTGTCGACGTCATGCTTTCTCTTCAGAATCCAAGCGGAGGGTTCGCTAGTTACGAGCTGATTAGAGGTCCGAAATGGCTTGAAATGCTCAACCCTGCCGAAGTGTTTGGTAAGCTCGCCGTTGAATTTACGTGGGCTTCCTGCCGATTGGCATTTTGCAGGTGATATCATGATTGAATACACTTACCCTGAATGCACGACATCAGTGATAACAAGCTTGGCCATTTTCAGAAAATACTATCCTCACTACCGCTCACAGGATATCCAGTCCGTTCTCACTACTCACGACAGAGACATCCGCTTATCTCTTATTTAGGCGAACTATCAAGGGTGCAATTGGCTACCTCCACAACGCACAAAAGCCGGAAGGCGGTTGGGTGGGTTCCTGGGGAATATGCTTCACGTATGCAACACAGTTTGCGCTTGAGAGTTTGTCACTTGTGGGAGAAACGTACGAAACGAGTCAATACTCGCGCAAGGCGTGCGAGTTCTTGTTGGGGAAGCAGCGCGCCGATGGCGGTTGGGGCGAGAGCTACAAGGTAACAATATATGCTTCCATTCCATGCTTGATTGACGTGGCGTTATTTTTCTAGTCCTGCGAACAAAGCAGGTGGATAGAACATGAGAATAGTCAAGTCGTACAAACGTGCTGGGCTGTCATGTCATTGATGTATGCACGTTATCCCAATCCGGAACCTATTGAGCGCGCCGTCCAACTCGTCATGTCGCGTCAATTGCCTGTCAGTGCAATTAGCAATACAATACCTTTTCATTTCATGACGTTGTTTTACAGAATGGTTCGTGGCCACAAGAAGCGATCGAGGGCGTCTTCAACAAGACATGCGCAATAGCATATCCCAACTTTAAATTCTCGTTCCCCATTTGGATGTTGGGCAAAGCGCACAAGTATCTGGAAGATCTAAAGCGAAAGGTGGCATGAACTGTCATCATTATTCGGGTTGATATACTTGGATGACGTTGATCTATGGTGTTCTTATTACTGTTAAAGGACAAGTACCTTTTAATACTATAGTACGCTGATATGTATAGCGTTTAAATAACGTTTATCGATTGTCACTCACTAAAATACCCTTCCTTATTCAGCCTAAAGCGACAAAGTTGTGTTGTGCCTTGGTCCAATCACCGAGCGCTGTCGCCGCATTACGTCGGCCCGTTCACACGGAGTCCATATTGTCCTGTTCCCAAAGTGTACACTCTATTGTCTCGTAAAGAAGAAACCCACTATTGTACTGCGCGTCAAGTGCGCTTTGCGTCCTTCACTGCTTCCCATGCTGTTATTGTGTCTTCGGTCGACGGGAGAAAGCCAAAGAACAATAACGCCCTGGTGCTTATAAGATGATCGTCTGTGGACCCACATCCTCAGCAAATCTGCACCGCCCATCGGCATCCACGCCTATCTCACTACTACCCTAATCCTTTATATACTAATAACATCATGTCCAAAATCACGAACATCCCCACTGGCACTATCGCCGTCGCAATGGTCAAACGCCAAGTCGTGATCGTACAAGGTTCGTGCTTCCTCGTATTCCAAATCAACTATCACCCCCTAATCTTACACCTATCACAGCCGTACGCCACCATACTAAACGCGACAAATACGTCGACGTACACGCCTACGCGCCATTTGGCGATCGCATCTTCATCGCGTCGAACGTCCCGGACGCACGCATCTCCTCATCTGATATCCTCGCCATTATTGCGACGCCCGGCCAAGCCGAGGCGGTGCACCCTCTTGCGCAGGGCATGCTTGAGCTGTCCTACAAGGCCTTCTCAGATTATATGAAGCTCAGTATAAGCCACCAAAAGAAATATGAACGGATGTGGTCTGCCATGACGGCTAGCCATTAAGTTAATGGCAAGCGCTTGCATTTGGCTCGACGACTTGGATTTTGGGCGCCCGAGAGGCCTTGACGATTTTTCTCGTTGCTTGACGAAGTTGTGCCAATAATTGTATCACTAGCTGGATCGGATATCTATATCAACTGTAGCTCTAGTTCTCTTTTTTTTCTTCTTGGATAGATACCCTACATCTCACTTGCAATAGGTAACATACGCTCGTAAGCTGGCTATATTATACCACATATGTTACGAATAGAAAGCAAATCATGCAGTCAATTCCCCTGATTTGTTCCCACGAGTGGCTCAACGAATCACGATTCGTCTGGTTCAGTTACACAATTTGTCTGAAGCCATTAATCTCGGATGGCAGGCCGCTATATGCGCAGGTATTACGAATCGAAGCTCTTCTTTTGTGATTTACTGGATCAAATGTTCTTATTCCAGAAGTTGTCCCGATGCTCTTGAAATAGCTATCTAAAGGTACATCAAGGAATCTTTTTTCTTTGTATTAGTCCTGTCTCATCCGATAGAGTGCCATCAATAGAAGCCTGCTGCTATATCGGTGATAATCGACAACGCATACAAAAGGTGGGTTGTTTCACTCATGGAAAAGATATTCTACCCAATACCCAAATGTTAAAGAACTTGTCTAACCCTTCCCCGACACTCGATCCATACGGTCTTCATGCACGGAATATTTGTCTGGAGTTCCTAGGAGTTAACGAACAACTGCCAGAAGAACTCCCTATCATCGTAAAAGGGCCTCCCAGCGATAAGATTTCTGTGGGTTATAAGCCCTTGAATCCGACCAAAGAGAAACCAGTTGGAATTCTTGGAGCCTGTGAATAGCACACAATCGTTATCGTATGCTTCATTAACGTCTTTAGGTGCCAGTGGACTATACACCGCGTTGATCCTTGACTCTCTCAATATTTCATACAAAGTTCTGGAAGCCCGGGACGATGTCGGCGGGCGACTCTTCACACACCACTTCCCAAATACAACTGGGGCGCCTTACAATTATTTTGATGTCGGCGCCATGCGTTTTCCTAAGATCGACAACATGCGACGGGTATTCCATCTCTTCGAATATCCTGCACTCAACACTGGTGACATTCAACTCAATGCGAAGCTCCGAGAATACCGCACCTCGTGCAAAAATACGCTTTTATCTTATAATGGCGTAACCGTCAGGCAGAGCAATAATCCAGGTGGAGACATTTTCAGAGCTTCGGAACTCATTCTGGACACGGATTCCGCTCCATATATCAAAGCGGGTGTCAATGCGATTATAAATGACGTTATCGTACCTTTCGCCAGAGGCATAATGAACGACCTTGAGACAGGATATACACTGATCGGCCCAGGATGGAGGAACCTGATGAAATATGACAAGTATTCGATCCGCGCATACATGGCCGTTGTTTATAAACCGAGCGACAAACTTGGTTTACCCCCCAAGCATCTGTCGACAGATGTCATCAATTGGCTCGAAACTAATTGGCTTGAAACTTCGACGGCTGGTCAATCATTTGATCTTGCCTTTACCGACTTCGTTACGGAGAGCATTAATTTCGGTTGGAGCCTAAATTCCGAAGAGAACGTCGAGTGGTGCTGCATCGAGTTCGTGCTTATATAGTTCATCCCGTTTTACGACTAATCATGTGTCCCAAAGCGGCGGCTCGAACCAAATCGCCCAGTGCATGGCGAAATACATTCGCCGTAATAAGCCTGAAGTAATTCAGCTTCGTTCCTCGGTCACCTCCATCGGACTCGACCGATTCAGCGAGGGATTGGATGTAGTCACAAATCACACAGAGCACCACAATTTCTCACATGTCATTTGCACTATTCCGCTGCCAGTCCTCCGCGTAATCGACTTGTCCAATGCGAAACTGACCACTATGCAATCCAATGCTCTTCGCATGCTTAACTTCACGCAGGCAGTCAAGATTGGCTTGCAGTTCAAGACAGCCTGGTGGACAACTGGTATAGACAAGAGAGGCAAGCGTCTCAACATTGTCGGAGGAGAGACATACACCGACAGGCCTTTGAAGACCATCGTTTATCCCTCGTATGGCGACGTAGACGAAGGAAAGACAACAACGCTTATTGCAAGCTATTGCTTCGGAGAGGATGCCCAAAGTCTCGGCGCACTGATTAACAAGGACACGGAGAGACTTTCTAAGATCGTGTTGAAAGAGTTAGCTGACATTCACGATATGGACCTTGATTTCCTTCGAAGCGAACTGATCGATACTTTTGCGTGGAGTTGGTCAGATGATCTTCATAGCATGGGTAACGCCTGCCTTCTTTTTGTCATTGCCCTCCGCCTTATAGATTCCCTGATAAAAGGTGGCTTTGCTCTCTTTGGACCTGGGAAATTCAAAAATGTGTATACGAGTATGAACACGTCTGCAGCGGACGGTCTACTCCACTTTGCCGGAGACGCTTTGACTCCTCGGCAGGCGTGGGTTGAAGGTGCTTTGGACAGCGCTTGGAGGGCCGTGAACGAGATGCTCTGGTTGATGCCCGATCGCCGTCAATACTTGTTGGACTTCTATGGACTGTGGGGATATAATCCCGAGTGGGTCCTGGCGCAACCTGCAAAATCGGTTCCAAAGTCGAGCAAGACTCCTTGGGGAATCATACCATCCCCTCCCGTAGGGCAGGAGATTCCAGAGCCCAAAGATAATTTGATATTGCAACAACTTGGATGCACACATCCGGAGTATTTCCAGTAGTGATGCGTGATGCAGGGTGCTCCGCATATATACTAGCCTTCTGTAGGTTGAATACGTTGAGAAGTAAATATTCGAGTTTAACTGTTTATAAGAGTGACTTGATATTGCGTACCTCGCTATGATCTACATCAGTGGTTATGACTAGTCTGCAGAGACATGCCTATGTTGTTATAGCCTTGAGGCCTTGAGGGATTATAGTTTTTGGCCTCAGGTCATGCCACGTGAAGTGGTGGCCAACCTGACAAGTCCTCCCGTAAATGCATCGGAAACTGTCAGCTCCCGACTCCTTCGATTGACCCTCTTCTTGGTGAATCTACGCCAATGCATCCTTTGACTTTCAATCATCTGTGTATAGACATGTCTGAGGAACTAATCCCCTGGTAATTAGGATGCAACCACTGGGGCCGTTATCCCCTGAAAGTCTTGGATTTCGGAGTTGTCGTAGGCTAACCGTCACTTGGAATAGGCTTCTCCCGTGATCTTCTACCACGTACGTACCCTTTGTCACTCTTATCTTGACTTAGCCACCTTTATCCAGGTTATGGCGTCATGCTTTCCTTGGATATTAAGTCCTACTGGTACGTATTACTTTGTCGTCCCTCCTTACGCTTTCTTACATAGCATTGTCCAGGACTTCTTGGGATGACGGACGCCGAACTAGCCGCTTCATATCATCGCAACTTGTGCAGAACACTGGCGGGACGTTGGTTACCGCGCCTGCGTGACAATCAAATTCAAGAAATCAAAATACTTCATCAAGTTCGACCACCCCAAGTTCGGATGAACACGTTGCAATTGTGCTTCAAAATATACCATTCTGGAATGCCGTCTTCGGTGAGTCTTAACTTCGCCAACGTGAAACATACACAAGTAATGCTTATTCAGGTATAGCTACAGGTAGTACAGTATGTACATCATTCAACCTCAACGGCCGAAGTGGGTCTCGGCGTATTTTTGCGCTAGAGAAAATTTCAGTTAACATTCTTCACTTTAATGGAGCGTCAATGCCTACCCTCACGCTTGGCTTTCTCCCTATCAAACATGTCGAGCTACGGCCAAACTTGAATACCATATCGATGTGGGACGATGACCCGATTACTTACCCCTTTGGTCTCGACCATGCGATCAATGAAGGCGCCAGAGAAGCCAGCACTTGGAATTATATTAATTGAGGGACAAGAAATCAATATGAGTTGCGCGATCGACTTACAAGATCTCCATCGCCTTTGCGTGACTGGAAGGTGTGCCATTCTTCGCGAGATGATCATTGTATGCTTTGGCAGCCTTGATCAAATCATGTTATCTTATCGCTGGTCGTAACAAGGAAACAATATATTTTCCTTACCTCATATGCAGCGGCCCCAGCGATCAGCTCATGAGAGAGCTTGGCCTTGTGGGGAGCATTCTGGACCTGCTTAATGTTCAGAGTCGATCAACAAGCAAGTGAAGAAGAGTATGGACCTGGTTATAGTACTCTTCGTGCTCTTCGTTACGCTTGAAATGTTCGTGATGACCCATGATAAGAGATGATTTGTAATAATGAAGATATCGCCCCCTTTATATACTGCAAGCCACTGCCAAGCCATGCCGATGTTCTCCGCCGTCAAAGGGGAAGAACATTGAAGCATGGAGAACACAGCCACCGATTTCGACCGTTTCAATCTGATCACGCGCACAGACATACGTCTCCAGCTGTCTCCAGTCAGTCCTTGAAGAGCAATTTTTGCTGGTAATGACATGGACATATGATACACGTATATCTTTGGAATTCTGCAGGCAGGTCTGCGCCCAGTGACTGTGGTCGGATCTCCAAGGCGAACCTGGATCTTCATTTTGGAGAACTCGAGTCTCATCATCCTTGCAATAAGTTAGTGAACGACGTGAAGCCATCTTGCAAGTTATAAGATTCGAAGCAGTGGACGCTGGTCGCCGCATACATGACCTTGATGGAGCCTGCCAACACCTCATCGTACCAAGATGTACGGCCTAATTTCCAGTTTACAACTCTTAATATTTATTTCTGTGCGGAAGCGACATAGAATCAGGCGGTCCAGGAAGAGTTACAGCTTATGAACATTATACTACAGCATCCTAGTATACAGCTACCTCACTGGTTAGTAGTGCTTGTCAAAGTGAGTTTTGGCGTAGTCCTCCGCTAGACACCGATCAAGTCAGTACGACCCAAATCACAAAACAATTATTGATCAGTGCTTACCGTCCTTCTGAGCCTTTCTCTTATCGAGGTAGTCGAGCTACGATAGCCAACGTTAAAAAACACACCGATGCGGAATGATTACTTGGTATACGGACCCCTTTTGTCTCGACCATGCGATCGATGATGACGCCAGATAACCCAGCGCTTGAAATTTATCGGTCAAAAGATCCATGCGACTTGTGCGATCAACTTACAAGATTTCCATCGCCTTCGCGTGGTTGTTAGGTTTGCCATGCTTCTCGCAATGGTCGTTGTATGCTTTAGCGGCCTTGATTAATCTATATTATTCCTCGCTGTCATTTGAGGATCATATGTATTCTTTACCTCGTAAGCAGCAGCACCAGCTATCACCTGGTGAGAAAGCTTAGCCTTGTGTTGAGCATCCGAAACCTGCAAACAGTGATTAACAACATGCGAGTAATGGTGAAGAGTATAAGTACTGTTTTGTAGTCATTGTGGTGGTCATCGTTGTGATCGAATTTGCCCATGGTAGAGACGATGTAATGTGGGTGATTTGGTATGCTGGTTTCGAGTGGAGGATATCACCGGCCTTATATACCGGATGCCAGGCTTATCTATTCGCCATCTCCGAACGAACGGCGAAAAGGATTAACGATGGATATCAGATCGGTGTCCATGCGTGGGGTGCGCTGATCGGAGGGTGGTTCCGAAGGCTCTGCTGCACTGCTGCATCCGCAGTTGCGCATGTCACAGACGTAGTTCGATTGTCTAATTTTTCGTCAATCGTTCAGCAAAAGTCACTCTCAGGCTCAAAAACTATGCGACGCAGCGCGATGCACTGCAATGATTGCAGCCGACGAATACAGATAGATGATGGTGAGTAAACTTGTTGACGTCCCTATCAGCGCTGGGGTGATTGTGGGGTAAGTACATATATTTAGATACTTATAGACAGCTGAAACGATGCTTTGATATCGGTGTCTCATCAGTCCGTCTTGATATGTGATCTTGGCGGGCGCGACCGTGTGTAACCCTGTCAATCACACAGTGAGAGTCTGGTGGCGATCGAATCTTCCGCTTCAACTTGAAGTATGTATGTGTATACCTGAGTTGAATTCTGCTGCTCAGGACGCACTCAGCGCTTAGAAAGCTTACAACATGGCTCTATGCATTTCTAACATGCTGCAAGGTAGGTACTAGCAGGCCGGAGGGTTAACGTTCTCGCGCCATAATCGATATCACTCGATCATTGTTCGTGTAACGCGCATTCATAATTGTTAAATCTCAGCCAGCTCGCTTCAGTCATGCACACAAATATGGATTCCATCTACATTTAGATTTTAAGGTATATCACATTCAATACATATCCGGGTCACCACTAATAATAGCTTCCAAAATGTCCGTCACCGTGTTCTCGCACTGCAGAAGGAAAACATTGGGGTCAGCACAACTTGTCGAGAAACCGTATGAGAGCTAATCAATACTCACCAGCTTGCAGAGCCCTGTGTCTGTCGATCATGTCGAGCTGCGATGATCATCATTTAGCATCGCGCCGCACTAACGCGGAGTTATCTACTTACCCCCTTCGTCTCGATCATACGGTCGAGGAAGAAACCAGCGAAGCCAGCACTAGGAGAGTCATCTCAATCCCAAATTATCGCCGCGAACTATTGCGAAAAACTTACAAGACTTCTTTGGCCTTGTCGTGGTTTACGGGGTGACCATTCCTCGCGCAGTGCTCATTGTATGCTTTAGCAGCCTGATCACAAAGTTCATCCGACCGCGATATGATAAATCAACACGTTCAATTACCTGGTAAGCAACGGCAGCCGAGATCAACTCATGAGAGAGTTTGGCCTTGTGGTGAGAGTTTTCGTACTAGACAATAGGATTTCAGTCCCGGAACGTCGACAGCTATAGAGAATCATACCTGCTGGTAGGCCCTGTAGTGGTCCGCGTTGTGGTCGAAGTCACGGTGGTGGCGGTGGTGCTCGTGGTGGTGGCCCATCGTATCACTGAAGAGATGTGTGTGTTGGTGGGTAAAGGTAGGAAGGACTTGTTGGTGTACGATCAGATAATTGCCTGTCTTTATATTAGCCTATGATTTCCAAGAAACGATGATGGAGACGGAAGCTATGGGCGGAATTTAGTTTAGCTCCGCGCGTTGCCAAGCTGTGACTGGTTGACCAATCGGGGCTATGCAATTGCATTGCGCACCGCGCCATCGAGGCTCTGCAGTGCCAACAACGTCCGACGTCAGCTTACACCATCCGCAGCATCTGCGGGCGCAACAATAGGTCATTGTACATTACTATATCATTTTACTTCTACAGTAATATAATAAATATTGAATAGCTGACGTGATATGGAACCATGCATAACGAGAACTATACGCTCACATGTGAGATGGAATAACATCGGTCCTCGTATCATGAATATTGTAGTTGGATCGCGCTCGCAAATTATGCAGCAGGTGTAGCCGTTGGATCGCGATATACCTGTGTGGAAACCGTGAATTTGACGGTCGTGAGAGCTGTTGTACGAAATGTGGTACCTTCACACCCCAAATATCGCCAACCCTTCGCCCGGTATCAGTGTCGTTATTCATTTTGCCAGAATCGGGACCAGATTCAAGTTTGAGACCCTGCTCATTGGCGAGATGCAACAGACAGATGAAACAGAAACTAGTGCTGATGTCTTCCATCTTATCTCGTGGATAGGACTTCTGCAGTCCATTAATAACTTGCGAAAAAGCACGGCCTTCTGAAGGGTCCGTTGGTGGGGAATTTGATGTTTCGTCCACATCCTGTCACCAACAGTCAGGGATTACGCAGCGCGCGCAAGAAAGAAAACACTTTACCATGTTGTCTTCAATTTCCTGTGGTGGTGGTGTCGTCACAATATCAAGGCCTTTCCAGATGTTGTCCTTAAGTTTCCGCACATCGACGCGCTTCGCCCGTTTTGCATAATTGACAAACGCGGGTCGCACACGCCGTGTCTGACCTGCTGTAGCAGCCAGGAGATCCTGTTCCCCAGCATCCGCGTCGGGCGCTCCCATGCCATCACCGTCGTAGACGTCATCAAACCCGGGTCCATCATCATAATCATCGTGGAAGAATTGTGTATTGAACGGCACAGCACCATCGATCTGGTCTGTTACCGTATCTATTAGCGAAAAATTAATCATTATTGAGAAGACAACTGACCGCCTTCATCGCCTTCATCGCCATTTCTTCCGGCCGCCTGTTCTGCGGCTGCTTGCACCCAATAATTCTCGTCGACCTCTCCATCTCCCGCTTCGTTAAATCGTACTTTGTGTCCCCGCATCTTGAGCTAAAAGGCAATGTAAAGAAGCGAAGTAATTCCATGACACGACAGCTCACGTGAAATTGCGGCTTGAGGAACAAGGTGACGAGCTGACGCGACGAGAAGTGCATATCGTCCGGTAGCCTATGGTCATCCTTCTTTTCTTTCTCTTTGGTCCCTTTCCGCTTGCCCTTCTTTGTACTTGTAACACCTGTTCCAGGCAGATTTATACTTGCTCCCTTCGTGGCTGGTGCAAAAAGTTCATTTGTTATCCCTTTGAGATCTTTTCCGTCCTCGTTGGGTGACAAGAAATCTACTTTGAGTGCCTCCTTTCTTTGGCGAGGCTTGGCAGCCTTGTTAGCACTCGTGTCCGCTTCGGCTAGTCATACGTTAGCGAATTGCCTCGAAAAATAAACCGACATAGACTTACGTTTCCGAATTACTTTTCTCAACTTCCAATGTTCAGGACCAGCCCAGTTTTTGATGAAGTTCTGGTCAAAATAATCCATTGCGCCTCCTTCTCCGTCTGCATCCGTCATGGCCATGATGAGGTCACGTTCCGTAGGCAGACGGCGTGGATCGAACGGAACGAATTCCGCGGGTCTAGCCTCTCCACGTTGACCTTCCTCACCGACAGGTGAACCATTGTCGTTCCCGTCGCCGTTATCGTCGCCACCGATCATGTCGCCGCCGAAGTCGTCTGCAGCTGCATCTGCTCCAATGAAAAAATCTTCGACAGGTGGAGCTCCGCCCTCGTCTCCTGCATTGAATGCTTCACCTCCGAAATCATCATCATCGTCATCACCTGTGCCGGTATTGCCTCCGAGGAATGTGGCGGTGTCGTCGAATGAGAAAGCATCTTTGGAGAAAGAAAAACCAGCTAATGAATGACAGACGGCTTTATCATCGAGTACTGAGAGGTCGGGTAGGAACTCCTCTGAGAATATGGTTAAAAACCAACCACAATGTCAAAGGCTGCATGACCTACTTCGGAGGTATGACAAATCGACATCATCTTCGGGATCGAGTAGTTCTTCATCCTCTTCGTCATCTCCTTTACCGCACAGAGAATCACTGGCATCGAAAATGATCCTCATTGCTTCGTTTCCCAGCCCTAGACTGAGGTGGTTCATTAACAACCCCTGAGCACCCCCTTCGTCAAAGTCTGCGCAAGTTTTCTTGAAAAGAGGGTCAACGTTAAACTCAAGGTCCGGCTTCTTGTTCCTCAGTTGAGCAGGATCCTTGGCAAGCGTAGCACCAGAGCGATTCGTCCTCTGTCTCTTTTTGACTTGGGCAGGATCTGCATCCGGATTATCCGAATTGACTTGGTCATCATCTCTCTCGATGCCACCGTTTGCAATGTTATTCAATAGTTTTCCGGTCTCGGTACCGATGCTGTCTACACGACTTGTCCAAATCTTGACGCAGCCGTCCAAAGTACACGACGCTCGCTGAAAGTTAATGGAATTATCATCAACATTCCGCAGAAGAGACATGTCATGGAAGTAGTCTATGAGCGCAAAACTCCACGAGTTTGTGGCATTGATTTTCTGCGTTCATTTGAGATATGAAAATAGGAGCGGGTAAAAGTTGACTCACATTGTCGGTTGCCATTTTCATCCATTCTTCAAAGTTCGAATTCATCACATCGAATGGAGTGTCCGATATTTGAGGGGGGGCGACGGTGTTGAGCTGCTTCTGTTTTCCCGCGCGAACGGGTTCACCATGATCGGCGTCCGAGGTCATGTTTTCGGAGCCAGGCAAAGCGGTGTCAATAACGTTCAATTTAGTGCTCTTCCGCCTTTTACGTTTTTCGGCTGCATCATCATTGATGTTCACTGATTTCGTACGCAAGGGTGGCCGTCCCGATTCTAATGTAAAGCTAGTATCGTTGTCAGGGGCATTCGCCTCGCTAAGGCGTTTTTTTAGCCTTTGAGGTTTTGGAGTTCCCTGATCGCTGTCAACATCGGTGTCCCCCTCATAAAGACTCTGAGACTCTTGCTGTCCTCGCGGGCGACGCGTGCTTGGCTGCGGCGGCATTTTGGGTCCACAACAAAGGCGTTCAAGCACGTGATCTGGCTGCTCGCGACTCGTAACGCGTGACGGTAACGCGTCGTTCTCACCTCACCATGCAGACTGCAAGAGAAAGCCTAGGTCTTCCTCCTCCAAGACCGTCTTCTAGCTTCTGGGCCCATGTCATGGAAAACGAGAAGAATGGCTCTAATGTTCCTTCACAGAATACTCTGCCGTTGTTGACACCCTTGGACAAGAACGCAACCGCAACACGCCTCTTACTGCATGATACCCAGGCTAACCTCGAAAAATTCTCCGGAAAGGTTGACAAGCTGCTGGAAGGGTTTTATGAGGCAAAGTCAGAAGTCAAGCTTGTCAAAACGCTATTTGAGCGCGACAGAGAAGCCCTTGTCAATGACGTCATCGACCTCGGTACGTTATTGTCAAGCGTGCAGCTGGTGTATGCGTATGCAAGTTATTGCGGTCCTAGTCAATAGATGTCAAACCCAAATACAAAATGCTTTGGGCTCGCCGGCACAGAGTTCTGTCGTTGACCAGTTCTTCAAGGAAGTTACCCGACTGTTAGAGAACCTCGACAAGCGACTCGACGCAATGCAAATGGTAGCTGGAACTAGCATATCATGATACTTCGGACATATCTTAATTGGTGCTCTGATCTCCTAGCTCTCCCAGACACATGCCCAAAGCCTTCAAACGCAAATTCAGGCGATACAGGTCATCCAAGAACAGCAGTGTACCATACTTTCTACCTTGACTCCTCTCATGCCTCTGCTTCAGGCTATACCTCTGCATATCGACCTCGCTAAGAACTCAGTTATGGATGCCTTGCAGAAGCAAGGAACTGGCGACGCAAAATCTGTTCAAACATCCCCAATCCTACAGACTCCTGGCGTTTGTAATCCTAACAAGCGTTCTCGTGCCTATTCTCGTTCAGGCGATATGGCTGCATCGACATCTCAGAAAAACAAGAGATTTTGCGACGCACGTGAAGTTACGATACCTCCAAGTGGACCGTCCGCTGTCAGCAACCGCAATAATCCAGACACGCCGCAGCCAGATTCCAGAAGACCATCGTTACGTAGTAATTCACGGAGCAGCGTC
>WNGI01003739.1_pt1 | contig 25985 bp, 14 predicted proteins | sample 5400621 | NCBI WGS metagenome assembly WNGI01 (sample SAMN13153374, study PRJNA577476) | soil metagenome | isolation source: 20 cm soil or saprolite under Garry oak tree replicate 1 | place: USA:California | collected 2016-06-15 | reverse complement strand
GACGATGGGCCGGTTGAGCCGGATGCTGCCGGTCGACCCGAAGAAGCCCGCGTCCCCGAAGGCGAAGATGCCCCCATCCGTGGCGACCATCCAATAGCCCGACGCCGTGGCGGTCACCCCTCCACCGGTGCTGTGGGCGGCCAGGCCCACCACCGGCTTGTTCAAACGCATGCCGCCGGTGGAACCCAGGAAGGAGGCGTTGCCGAACGAGAAGACGCCGCCATCGGAGGCGACGAGCCAGTACCCCTGCCGGGAGGGCGTCGCCTCGATGCCGACGATGGGCTTCGCCAGCCTGATGCCGCCGGTCGAGCCGAAGAACTGGGCATTGCCGAACGAGAACACCCCGCCGTCGGACCCGGCGATCCAATACCCCCCGGGGTACACCACCCGGAACCAGTTGGAGCGCAGGCCGAGCCGGGCCGCGACGTCGTCGCCCGTGGCGGTCGTCGCGCCGGCGGTTCCCTGGATCTGGATCTGCGTCACCCTGCCCCCGAGGTCCCCCAGGCCGTTGCGCTGGGTCACCTGCATCCACACGAGGTTGCCAATCCCTCCGTAGGCACTCTCGACCATCGAGACCGGCACCGTGACATCCCAGTTGTGGTACGGGTTGAGGGACACGGCATCGCCGTCGTCGGGGACGGAGGGGAACCGGCCACCTGCGGTGTAGCCGCCGGTCGAGGAGGAGAACTCCGTGGACACGACCTGGCCGCCGGTGACCCGGACCTGGCCCGCCGTCGCGTTGACTGCCGCAGTGGCGCGGGCATCCTCGATATCGCGGAAGGAGCCTGAGGCGTCCTGGATGGCCCGGCCCCGGTACACCTGGCAGGAGTCGGTGTCGCAGATCCTGGCGTAGGCGTAGCGGTTCTGGGCCGCGGCGTAGGAGCGGGCAGCGACAGCCTGCGCCTTCAGCGCCTCCATGCCGGCGCCGCCTCCCAGGCTGCCCCATGAGGCAGGCGACTCCGACGGCACGACACCGAGGAGGTAGTCCTCCATGCCGAGATCATTGACCGTGCGCTGGTCGGCGCCGTTGCCCTGACCCAGGGCATCCACCGCCCGGATCGACCCTCGCAACCATTGGGTCCCCCCGGCCGGCAGGCACACCTGGAGCAATTCGCTGCGGTCCATGCTGCTCGAAGCCGTGGGGGTGGCCGGGTTGAAGGTGACCGGGCCCGTCGTGGAGGCGGCGAGCGGCGTCCACGGACCCTGGCAGGTGGGCCCCGAGTCAACCTCGAACTGGTTGGGTCCGATGAGATGGGCCCGGAGGGCAGCGTACCGGCCGGCACCACCGTCCACGGGAGTCGACAGATGGGACTGCTCCTGGACGACGATGGTGTCGTTGCCGTCGAAGCTGGTGAGCCGGACCGACATCGACGGCGCTGGGTTCGGACCGGACTGGCTGCCGCCGTAGAAGTGGTCGAGGATCTGCGGGTACTGCCACCCCTGCAGGGCGTAGCCGAGCGCACCGTACTGGCCCATGCCGCGGCCGTGGCCCCAGCCATGCCCCGCCAGCTCCACGGTCGTCGAGGGATAGGGCGAGGCGGCGGCCGAGACCGGCCAGCCGGGCGCGACGAGCCAGGCGCCGAAGGTCAGCGTGGCAAGTATGAAGGCGGCGCGGGCTCTGGACACGGCGTCTATCCCCGGGCAGAGGAAGCAGGGTCGTCGAGCGTACCAGCCCGACCCGGGATTCCCCCGGTTTTCGTTTTCGCGCGGCCAACCAGGGGCCGAGGGGAGCGGGGCCGGAAGGCCCGGAAGAGAGCCCCCTCGCTGCCCTCCTCCCGTACCTCCGGCCCCTGTCACCCGTAAGAAACGCATCAGGGCAGAAAAACCCTACACAATGATTCATGAAGAATCGCGACAACTCGCTGCACCTATATAAGCGCAGAGTGAGGAGAAGACCGGCAACCACTGGCCGCATTGAAAGAGCCACGATTGCGCGACGAATTGGTCATCACGGTCTCTCCAAATGTCCCGATGGTCCGTGAGGTCGATCCAGGGAGGATGAATGTTTGGATTTCCTCCCCAATTGCCCGGGCCATCTCCCTGTCCCCCCACCGAACGGTCCTCCACGGTGCCCGGGCCGGGGAAACGACCTTCCTCCACTGATGAGCAGTGATGCGATCAACATCATAACTATGCAGTCTGGAAGTCACTCCCCCATATGGTTACGCAGCCCACATGGAACGCACGCTGCTGCAAAGTAACCATCCAGCATCACAACAGAACGGTCGATAGTTGACCTAGTTGGTCCCCAGTAACCGGAAGGAACGGCATGCCTACCCCCCGGCCCCGCCGAGTTCCGCGGACCGCGTCACCAGGTCCGAATTCCCGAGCCGCCCCCACGCCCGCTGCCAGCACACCACCTCCGGAGGATTCCCTGAACCGGCGCGACCTCATCCTCGCCATCTCCCCCTTCGGATTACCCGACGCGCGCGTGACCGCAGCGGCGGTACGGGCCGGCGCCCTCGGCGTCCTCGACCTCGGACGGGACCGTGACGCGGCCATCGGCGCCCTCGCCGAGACCGCGCGCTGGGCGCGGGGTCCCTTCGGGGTTCGCGTGGGCGCGGGATGCCCCCTCCTGCCGTCCGACCTCCCCGACACGGTGGACACCGTGCTGCTCGCCCCCGATGCCCCGTGGCAACTCCGAGACGTCGGACCCGGCCGTCGCATCCTCCTCGAGGTCACATCGCCCGAGGAGGTGCCCGGCCCCGGAAGCGGCGCCGACGGCCTCGTGGCGCGTGGGTCGGAGGGCGGCGGCCTCGCCGGAGAACTCTCCACCTTCGTCCTGCTCCAGCGGCTGGTGGCCGGCACCGGGGTGGGCCTCCCGGTGTGGGCGGCGGGTGGCATCGGCCTGCACACCGCAGCCGGAGCCATCGCCGGCGGGGCAACGGGCGTCGTCCTCGACGTCCAGCTCGCCCTGACGAAGGAAGCCGTCGAGAACCTCCCCGGCGACGTCGCCGCAGCTCTGCGGTCGATGGACGGGAGCGAGACGGTCGTCGCCGAAGGCCGCCGCGTCTACCGTCGGCCAGGCCCCGAACTCACCGGGGGACCGCTGCCCATCGGGCAGGACGGCGCCTTCGCGGCGGGGCTGGCCGACCGCTACCGGACCGTGGGCGGGATCGTCCAGGCCGTCCGGTCGTCGATCCGCCAGCACCTGATCTCCGCGCCGCTCTGCACGCCCCTGACCGTCGCCCAGGGCCCCATGACCCGGGTGAGCGACCGCGTCGCCTTCGCGGGCGCGGTCGCTGCCGAGGGAGGACTGCCGTTTCTCGCCCTGGCCCTCATGAGCGGCCCCGAGGTGGCCGCCCTGCTGGAGGAGGCAGCGGAGCAACTCGCCGGACAGCAGTGGGGCGTCGGCATCCTCGGCTTCGTCCCCCCCGACCTGCGGGAGGCGCAGCTCGAAGCCGTCCGCTCGGTGCGGCCCCCGCTCGCGCTGATTGCGGGGGGCCGGGCGGCTCAGGCCGCCGCCCTGGAGGCCGAGGGGATCGCCACCTACCTCCACGTGCCCTCCCCGGGCCTGCTCGACCGTTTCCTGGCCGACGGTGCCCGCAGATTCGTGTTCGAGGGTTCCGAATGCGGAGGCCACATCGGACCGCGTGCCAGCTTCCCGCTGTGGGAGGCGCAGGTGGAGCACCTCCTCGCCTTCGGCGACGACCGGCGCAACAAGATGGGCGGCCCTCCCTTCTTCGCAGCACTCAATGTCCTGTTCGCCGGGGGGATCCACGACGAGCGGTCCGCGGCCATGGTCGCCGCAGTGGCAGCCCCCCTGGCCGAGCGCGGTGCCACCGTCGGGGTCCTCATGGGGACCGCATACCTCTTCACGAGGGAGGCTGTCACCGCAGGCGCCGTCCTGCAGGGGTTCCAGGCAGCCGCCATGTCGTGCGACCGGACCGCGCTGCTCGAGACGTCGCCCGGCCACGTGACGCGATGCGCCGACACCCCGTACGTCGCAGCCTTCACCGCCGCCCGCGACCGGCTGGCAGCGGCCGGCGCCAGCTCGCAGGAGATGTGGTCCGAGTTGGAGAAGCTCAACCTCGGACGCCTCCGGATCGCCAGCAAGGGCCTGCGGCGCGAGGAGGGCCGGCTGGTGGAGGTGACCGAGGACGAGCAGGGGGAGACCGGGATGTACATGCTCGGCCAGGTCGCGACGCTCCGCTCGGAGGCGACGTCGATCGCCGGCCTGCACCAGCAGGTGACGAGCGGCGCCGCAAGCTTCCTTTCCGGCCGGGTCGCGGAGCTCGGCATCGCCCGCGAGATCGGGGACGTCGCCCCCGGGGCGGTGACCCCCCTCGACATCGCCGTCGTGGGCATGGCCTGCGTTCTCCCCAACGCAGATGGCCTCGCCTCCTACTGGGCCAATATCCTGGCCGGCGCCGACGCGGTCACCGAGGTGCCGCCGGAGCGCTGGAACTCCGGCCGCTACTACGACGCCGACACCTACCGCCACAACACGGGGGGGAGCACGCCGTCGAAGTGGGGAGGGTTCATCCCGCCCGTGCCCTTCGACGCTCTCGCCTACGGCATCCCCCCGTCGTCGCTGTCGGCAATCGAACCGGTCCAGCTCCTCGCCCTCGAAGTGGCCAGCCGGGCGTTGGCAGACGCCGGCTACGCCGACCGGCCGTTCGACCGGACCCGTGCCTCGGCGGTGTTCGGGGCGGAAGGCGGTACGGACCTTGCGGCCGCCTACACGTTCCGGGCGCTGGCACCCTCGTACTTCGGCGACCTTCCTCCCGAGATCGGGGAGCACCTGCCGGCGCTGACGGAGGACTCGTTCCCCGGCGTGCTCGCCAACGTGATCGCCGGCCGCATCGCCAACCGCCTCGACCTGGGCGGCGTCAACTACACCGTCGACGCGGCGTGCGCGTCGTCGCTGGCGGCGCTCGACGTCGCCTGCAAGGAGCTGACCGCCGGCGGGAGCGACCTCGTGCTGTGCGGGGGAGCCGACCTGCACAACGGCATCTACGACTACCTGATGTTCGCCTCCGCCCACGCCCTCTCCCCCAGCGGGCGCTGCCGCAGCTTCGACGCCGCCGCCGACGGGATCGCCCTCGGCGAAGGGGTCGTCTGCGTCGTCCTCAAGCGTCTTGCCGACGCCGAGCGCGATGGGGACCGCATCTACGCAGTCGTCAAGGGGGTCGGGGGGTCGAGCGACGGCAGGTCGCTCGGTCTCACGGCACCGCGCCCCGAGGGTCAGCGGCTGGCGCTGGAGCGCGCCTACCGCACGGCCGGGGTGTCACCCGCGGCCGTCGGGTTGGTGGAGGCGCACGGCACGGGCACCGTCGTGGGCGACCGCACCGAACTCGGGGTGCTGAGCGATGTCTTCACGGAGGCCGGCGCCCGGCCGGCGAGCTGCGGGCTGGGATCCGTCAAGTCCCAGATCGGCCATACGAAGTGCGCGGCCGGGATCGCCGGCCTCATCAAAGCCGCCTACGCCCTCCACACGGGCGTGCGGCCACCGACGGGGCCGATCAGAGTCCCGAACCCAGGCTGGGACGCCTCGGCCAGCCCCTTCTTCTTCGATCAGCAGGGCCGCCCGTGGGCCGCCGCCCCGGGTGAGCGCTACGCCGGCGTCAGCGCCTTCGGCTTCGGCGGCACGAACTTCCACGCCGTGCTGAGCGGCTACGACGGCGATGGCGGGCCGGTATTCGGCGTCGATGCGTGGCCGGCGGAGCTGTTCTGCTTCCGCGGCACCGACGGGCCCGCCGCAGTGGTGGCCATGGACAGGCTGGCGGCGGTGCTCGCCGACAACAAGGCGGCCGGCCGGCCTCTGCGGCTCGGTGACCTCGCTGCGGGCGTTGCCGCGAACCGCGGGACTGCGCCCGTCCAGGTGGCCCTGGTCGCCGACAGCCTCGATGACCTCGCGCGCAAGCTGCCCGTCGCCAGGCAACTGCGCAGCGATGCCCAGCTCGGGATCTTCGCTGCCGGCTCCTCCTGCGGGGGGCCGGTCGCGTTCCTCTTCCCCGGCCAGGGCAGCCAGCGCCCGGGCATGCTCGCCGACCTCTTCGTGGCCTTCCCGCGCCTTCAGCGCCACCTGCGAGGCGCCGCCGCGCCGTACGCGGCGACGATGTTCCCCCCTGCCTCCTTCACGCCCGAGGGCCTGGCCGCCCAGCGCGAGGCCATCACCGACACCCGCGTCGCCCAGCCGGTGATGGGCATCGCCGGCAGCGCCATGGCGGACCTGCTCGGATGGCTCGGCGTCCGCCCGGACATGGCAGGAGGCCACAGCTACGGCGAGATCGTCGCGCTGGCATCGGCCGGCGCCCTCCGACCGGAAGACCTCTTGGTGCTCGGCCAGCACCGGGCTGCCGTGATCCTCGCAGCGGCGGGTGACGACCCGGGGGCCATGGCTGCCGTCACCGGCGATGCCCCGACCGTGCACCGTGCCCTCGCCGCCGCCCCCTCGGGCGTGGCGGCCGACGTCGCAGCCGTGGTCATCGCCAACTACAACGCACCCGATCAGGTGGTGATCTCCGGTCCGAGCGCCGCGATCGCCGCTGCGGTCAAGACGATGGAGGACCAGGGCCTGGCCGCCCGCCCCATCCCGGTGGCGTGCGCCTTCCACAGCCCCGTGGTCGCCACTGCAGCCGGTGCCTTCGCCCACCTGCGCGAGGGCCACGAGCTCACGACGCCGTCGTATCCGGTGTGGTCGAACATGACGGCGGCCCCGTACCCCGACCAGCCCGCCGGGATGCGCCAGTTGCTGGCCGGGCAGGTGGCAAACCCCGTCCGCTTCGTCGAGCAGGTCGAGGCCATGTACGCCGCGGGAGCGAGGGTCTTCGTCGAGGCGGGGCCCGGACGGGTCCTCACCGGACTGGTCAGCAGGATCCTCGGGGACCGGCCGCACACTGCGGTCGCCTGCGATGCCCAGGGCGAACCCGGCCTCCGTCGCCTCATGCTCGCGCTGGCGGAGCTGGCTGCAGCAGGCGTGCCGGTCGACGTCGCCAGGCTGTTCCGCGGCCGCCGGCTCACCGCCGCCCTCGAGGTCCCCGCCCGGCCCGGCTGGATCGTTGACGGCCACACGGTCCGCACCTCGGCGGGCAGCCTCCTGCCCGGCAGCCTGCATCCCACGGGCGACCTGCTCATCCCGGTCGGGAAGGCTGCCGACCCGGTTCCCGCTGCCGTTGCCTCTCCCTCCGGGACGGCACCGGCCGACCATGTTCCTGCTGCTCCTGCTGCTCCTGCCCTCCCTGCCGGGGCCCCGCCGACCCGGCAGCACGAGGCTGTCGTGCTCGAGTTCCTGCGATCGACCCGGGAGATGATCCACCAGGGAGGTGGTCGCCGCCCAGAAGGAAGTGATGCTTGGCCTCCTCGGGACCTCGGGGCTGCCGGAAGGCCGCGGGATCATGGACGTCGGGGTTGAGCCGCCGCCAACCCTCCCGGCTCCGGCCCCCGTGGCCGTCGTGACGCCCATCCCCGTGACGGAGCCCGAGCCGATTCCGGTTGCGGCTCCGGCACCCCTCACCGCGGAGACCCTCCTTGACGTGATCCTCGGTATCGTCGGCCAGCGCACGGGCTACCCGCAGGAGATGCTCGGGGCCGAGATGGACCTGGAGGCCGACCTCTCCATCGACTCCATCAAGCGGACCGAGATCATCATGGAGCTGGCCGAGCACCTGCGGCTCTCCCGGGCCGGCATCCCGGTCGCCGAAGGCATCGTCGAGCAGCTGGCCCGGCTGAAGACCATCGGGGCCATCGTGGCCTGGGTCGTCGAGCACGTGAGCACCTCCGCAGAGGCCGCCCCACCGGTGGCTGCAACGGCGTCACGCCCCACCTCCACCGCCGTCCCTGCCGCGCCTGCTGTCGCTCGTGAACCGGCGACAGACGGGGGAACGCACCGGTACGTGGTCGAGCCGGCCCCCGCCCCCGGGCCCACTGCCCCCGCCGACATCGCCGGCAAGCGATTCGTGGTCGTCGACGAGGGCGAGGGGATCGGAGCCGCCACAGCGGCAGCCCTGCGTGCCGGGGGCGCCGATGCCTTGCTGCTCGCCCCCCACCACGTCCTGGAGTCCTCGTGTGCCGCGGTGGACGGTCTCGTCCATGTGGCGGCCCTCCGCCCGGGGCAGGACCCGATCCTGCCCGAGGCGTTCGCCGCGATCCGTGCCGCAGTGGTCGGGGGCACCGGCCACCTCCTCGTGGCCATCGGATCCGAGGACCCCGTTCCCGGCCTGGGCGTGGCCGGCCTCGTCCGGACGATCGCTCGCGAGTACCCTGACGTCAGCGTCCGGGCCGTCGAGGTCGACACGAGCCAGAGGCCGGCCCACGTCGCGGAGCAGCTCGCTGGCGAGCTCGCCGCGTCGGGAGAACCCTTCGTCAGCTACCGGCGGACCGCGCGCCGGTCGCGCCGGGTCGTCGAGTCACCGCTCGCTGGCGCGCCCCATGCCGGCGCCCTCCTCGGGGCGATCAAAGAGATCGGCCTCGGTCCCGAGTCCGTGGTGGTCCTCACCGGCGGCGGCCGTGGCATCACCGCCACCTGCGCCATCGCCCTCGCCCGGGCCTCCGGGTGCCACATCGAGATCATCGGCAGGACGCCATCGCCCGAGCGCCCCGAGCACCCGGACGTGGCTGCGGCGCTCGACCGGCCAACGCTGCGTCAGGCACTGCTGGCCCAGGGCATCGGGACGCCGGCCGAGGTGGAGGCGGCGATGCGGCGGGTCCTCGCTACCCGCGAGGTCCGAGCCACGCTCGAGACTCTCCTGCCGCTGTGCGCCTCGGTGCGCTACCACTGCGTCGACGTCTGCGATCCGGAGGCAGTCAGCCGGGTCATCGGGCAGATCGACGACCGCTGGGAGCGCATCGACGGCGTGATCCACGGTGCCGGCGTGCTCGAGGACAAGATGCTGGTGGACAAGACGCCGGAGAGCTTCGCCCGGGTCTTCCGGACAAAGGTCGACGGTGCCCGCGCCCTGGTCGCGGCGCTGGAGGGCCGCCCGGAGCTGCGCTTCCTGGTGCTGTTCGGAAGCGTCTCAGGCGTCTTCGGCAACCCCGGGCAGGCCGATTACTCGGCGGCCAACGACGCCCTCGACAGCCTGGCCCGGCTGTGGAACGGGCGGCTGGCCGGGCGGGTGGTCTCGATCGACTGGGGACCCTGGGCCTCCGCCGGCGGGGGCATGGTGTCGCCCGAGCTGGAACGCGAGTACGCCCGTCGGGGCATCTCAATGATTGCGCCCGAGGATGGCGTCGCCGCGCTGTTCGGCGAGCTGGCCTGGGGGGAGCACGACACCTGCCAGGCGGTCTACATGGCAGGCGGCGCGGAATCGGCAGCCGCCTTCGCCGGCGGCGGGGTGGCCGCGCCGGTATCAGCGCAGCCCCGGCCCCGTGCCGCGCCTGACCTGTCCGCGGCTTCTCCCGGGTCCCGGGCGGGCACGGCGGAGACCACGCTGCGGCTTGCGGGTACATCCGCGGCCGAGCTCCTCGCGGCCCTGGACCTGCACGAGCTCGAGCCAACTGCCGCGCCCCGCGAGCCAGCCGGGCCAGCGGCGTGCCGCCTGGCGATCGTCGATCCGACGCCGGAGCGTCTGGCCCTTGCCCGCAAGGTCATCCGGCGCGGGTCGCCGTGGCGAGGCCGCAACGACGTGTGGTTCACCAACCGCCCGCTCCTGGCCGACGGCCGGATCGCTTTCCTCTTCCCCGGCTTCGAACCGGAGCCGCCCGGCAACGTGGACGATGTCGCGGAGCGCTTCGGCCTCCCCCGGCCGTCGATCGCGGGGACCGGCGAGTTCGTCGACCAGGCGGCCGACATCGTCGCGGTGGGCCGCCTCCTGGCCGGTGCCCTCGAACGGCTCGGGATCACCCCTGACCTGCTGGCCGGTCACAGCCTCGGAGAGTGGACGGCGATCTGCAGCGCCGAGCAGGCGGCTGCAGCCGTCGGAACGCTCGACGGCGTCGTGGTCTCCCATGACAACTGCCCGCACCAGTCCGTCGTGTGCGGGCGCCCGGAGCAGGTCGACGCCCTGATCGCAACGCTCCGCCAGCGCGGCGTCCTCGGGCAGGTCGTCCCCTTCCGGTCCGGGTTCCATTCGCCGATGATGGCGGACTTCGTTGACGAGAACCGCCCGGCGTTCGACGCCCTCACGCTCCGGCAACCCTCGCTCCCGGTATGGTCGGCCACCAGCGTCGCCCCCTACCCCACCGACCCGGCAGCGGTCCGGGACCTGGTGCTCCGGCACCTGTTGGAGCCGGTGCGGTTCCGGGAGCTGGTCGAGGCGCTGTACCGCGACGGCGCCCGTGCATTCGTCCAGGTTGGAACGGGCAGCCTGACGGGATTCGTGCAGGACACGCTGGGGGCGCGCGATCACCTCGCCATCGCCGCCGCATCCACCCAGCACAGCGGGCTCGCCCAGCTCGACCGGGTCGCTGCCGCCCTGTGGGTCGAGGGCATGCGGCCCCGGCAGCCAATGGCACCCGGCGGCAGCGGGGGTTCCTCACCCTCCATCCGGGCCACCACCGCGACGTTGACCCGTGAGGAGGTCGAGGTCGCCATCCAGACGCTGGCGCCTCTTGGCGCTGCCCCCCCAGAGGCGCCCCTCAAGGCGCCGGATCAGGAGAAGGCGCCGGAGGAGGACCCCCAGGCGCCGGTGGCCACGGTGGTGCGCACGCCGCGGGTGTTCTCCCTCGACACGATGCCCGAGCTCATGGATCACTGCCTGGCCCCGCAGGCCCCGGGGTGGTCAGACGCCTCGGACGCCTTCCCCGTGGTGCCGATGACGACGCTGCTGGAAGTGATGGCCGAGGCTGCCGTCGCCCGCTATCCCGCCCGCATCGTCGTGGGGTTCCGGGGTGTCCGGGCCCTCCGGTGGCTGGCGGTGGCTCCCCCGGTCACCACGGTCGTGGAGACCCACGAGGAGGCCGACGGGTACGTGCGGGTGAAGATCGAGGGATACGCCGAAGGTCTCGTGCGCCTCGCTGAAGCCTTTCCCGAGGCCCCGGCACCAGCGGGGTGGACGCTGACCGGTGCGCGGACCCCCACCGTCGACGCGGCGGGGCTCTACGGGGACGGGTGGATGTTCCACGGCCCCCGCTTCGCTGGGGTGACGGAGATCACCGGGTACGGCGACGACGGCATCCGTGGTGTCATCGAGACGCTCCCCGCCCCCGGCGCCCTGCTCGACTGTGCGGGCCAGCTCGCCGGCCACTGGGCGCAGGTATCCGCCACCGTGGACCAGAGCGCCTTTCCCACCAACATCGAGACGGTCAGCCTCTTCGGCCCCCATCCCCGGGCCGGGACACGGCTCGCCTGCGACGTGACCATCCGAGCCTTCAGCGCCGAGACCCTGCGCTGCGATCTCGAGCTCCGGACCCCCGATGGGGCGGTCTGGGCACGGATCGACGGCTGGACGTGCCGGCGCTTCGCCAGCGACGGCGTGGTCTTTCCCGCGCTCCACACCCAGCCATCCCGGGCGGCCATCGGGCAGGCGCAGCCGGGCGGATGGTGCCTGGTGACCGACCGGTGGCCCGACCACGCCTCGCAGGAGGTGGTCATGCGCCGGTACCTCAACGCCGTCGAGCGGGCCGAGTACGAAGGCCGCAACCCCCGCGCCCGCCGAGCCTGGCTGCTGGGTCGCATCGCAGCGAAGGACGCTGCACGGCACCTGCTGTGGAGCCGGGGCCGGGGACCCCTGTTCCCGGCCGAGATCTCGGTGGGCAACGACACCGAGGGCCGGCCGTGGCTCCGCGGCCCGGGTGGAACGGCGATGGCGGTCTCCCTTGCCCACACCGCCGGCTACGGCGTGGCCATCGCAACGTTGCCGGACAGCCAGCGCGTCGGCATCGACGTCGAAGCCATCGGCGCCGTGACCGAGGCGGTCGCCGCCGCCTCGTTCACGCCCGAGGAGCTTGCCCTCATCGATGGGCGCAGCGGAGGCCGCCGGGCGTGGCTGACCCGTTGCTGGTGCGCCAAGGAGGCAGTCGCCAAGGCGGAGGGGACCGGCCTTGCGGGACGGCCCCGCGACTTCGTCATCACGGGGATCACCGGCGAAACCCTCACGGCCACCGCTCATGGCCGGACCTATCGACTTGCTACCTGCACCCTCGACGGCAGCCACGTCGTGGCCTGGACAACCACGGAAGACACAGCACTGGAGGCAACCCCATGAGCATCACCCCCGCAGTCGAACTCGACGCCATCATCGACGACATCACCGCCATCCTCGTCGACGTCATCGGTGACGAGTTCCTGCTCGACGTCGAGGTCACAATGGAGACCACCTTCAGTCACGACCTCGAGCTGGAGAGCATCGAGTTCGTCGCCATGGCGGAGAAGCTGCAGAAGCGCTACGCCGGGCAGGTGGATTTCACGGCGTTTCTCGCCGGGCTCGAGATCGACGAGATCCTTGCCCTCAGTGTCGGCCAGCTCGCCGGGCACGTCGCCCGGTCGCTGCGGGGATAGGGACCGTCCGTGGCCGACGTCGCCGCCAACGGCATCACGTTCCATCTCCAGCGGCTTCGCCGCCAGTCCTCCGACTGGGTTCCCGATGCCAACGGGCCGGTCGTCGTGTTCCTGCATGGGCTGGTGATCGACAACCTGTCGAGCCTCTACTACAGCCTGGCCAACCCGGTGGCGCAGGTGGGCGCCGATGCGATCCTGTACGACCAGCGAGGGCACGGGCTGTCGGAGCGGCCAGCCTCCGGGTACCGCATCGAGGACTCGGTGGCCGACCTGGGAAGGCTGCTCGAGAGCCTCGAGGTGACCGGGCCCGTCCACCTCGTCGGCCACAGCTACGGGGCGTCCGTCGCCCTCCGCGCGGCGCTCGCCGAGCCGGCACGGTTCGCAAGCCTCGTGCTGGTGGAGCCGCACTGTGCCGAGTCCCACGACGGCGGGGACTGGGTGGAAGACGTGGCCGACATGCTCACCGCCAGCGCGCTCTCGCTCGAGCACAACCCGATCTCCCGCAACCTCTCCGCCTCGGAGCGGCGCAAGGTCCGAGCGGTGCAGGCGACCAACTCGTTCCTGAACGCCACCAGCCTCATCGAGGACATCGCCTCCTCGCCACCGTTCACCGACGCGGAGCTCAGCGCCCTTCAGGTGCCCGTCCTGGCCATCTACGGGGAGTACACCGACCTGGCGTCGTCGGCCCGCAAGCTCGCGGCCTGCATCCCCCACTGCCGGCTGGAGGTCCTCCCGGGTCTCGGGCACTCGGTGCTGCGTGATGCCCGCGACGTGGTGCTCGGCATGGTCGAGAGCTGGTTGGCCGGATTCTCCGAGGGCGGCGTTGGGGAGGCTGCGGAATGAGCCGCTTCCTCATCGTCGTGCCCCCACTCGCGGGCCATGTGAACCCCACGGTCGCCGTTGGGCGGGAGTTGCAGCGGCGCGGGCACGAGGTGGCATGGGCGGGTCATCCCGACCTCGTCGCGCCTCTGCTGCCGGCAGGCTGCCGACTGTGGCCAGCAGGTGGCGACTTCTCCGCCGAGGACATGGCGGGGGCCCGCGCGCGCTGGCTCAACCTCCGGGCCTTTGCCGCCCTGGCGGCCCTCTGGGACGAGGTGTTGATCCCGCTCGGCGCTGCGATGGTCGATGGCGTCGAGGCCGCCGTCGATGGCTACGGCCCGGACGTCGTCGTCGCCGACCAGCAGGCCCTGGCGGGGGCCGTGGTCGCCCGCCGGCGTGGCCTCCCGTGGGCGACATCGGCGAGCACGTTCGCCGAGCTCACCCGCCCGTATGCCTCCATGCCCAAGGTCGAGGCCTGGGTGGCGGAGCGGCTGGAGGCATTCCAGCACTCGTACGGTGTCGGTGGCGGCGACCTCCGCTTCTCGGAGCACCTCGTGATCAGCTACGCGGTTCCGGAGCTGGCCGGTGCGGTCGAGGTCCCGTGCAGCCCTGCGTTCGTCGGCCCCGCCCTCGGGGAGCGGCCGCCAGCGGAGTCGTTCCCGTGGGAATGGCTGGATCCCGCGAGGCAGCTCGTGGTTGTCTCCCTCGGGACACACAACCAGGACGCGGGCGCACGTTTCTACCGGGTGCTGGTCGAGGCTGCCGCCTCTGTTCTGAGTGGGCGCCTTGAAGGGCGCCTGGATCTGAGTGGGCGCCTTGAGGAGCGCCCTGTTCTGAGTGGGCGCCCTGAGGAGCGCCCGGGCCTCCAGATGGTGCTCGTCGCACGACCAGAGATGGTGGGGCCGGTCCCGGAGCACATCCTCGTCCGCCCGTCCGTCCCGCAGCTTGCGCTGCTGGCCCGATGCTCGGCCGTGGTCACCCATGGCGGGGTGAACACGGTGAACGAGTGCCTCGTGGAGGGGGTGCCGATGGTGCTGGCTCCGATCCGCGACGACCAGCCGATCGTCGCCGGGAGGGTTGCCGCCGTCGGGGCAGGGATCCAGGTCCGCTTCGGCCGGGTCCAGCCGGCAGAGATGGCGGTGGCACTGCGCAGCGTCCTCAACGACCCCGCCTACCGGGCGGCTGCCCGCCGCATTGGTGCTTCCTTCGCCCTCGCCGGTGGTGTCCCCACCGCCGCAGATCTCCTCGAGAAGCTGACATGACGGAGGCGGCAGGGACACCTCCGTCCGGGAGGCCATCCGACGACGCGCTCGACCTGACCCTGCGCATGGTGCTGTTCCTCTTCGGCCGCGCCTTCAAGGAGGAAGCGACGGCGACGTGGTCCGCCCCGGGGGCGGTGGTCCTGCTCGGCGCATCGTCGGGAGGGCCGGCCCTGGCCGTCCTCACCCGCTGGGGCGCCAAGGTCGCCGGCCGCCCCCGCGCCGACGGCCGGCTCCGCATCTGCGCAGTCCACCGCTCGGACGACGATCTGGTGGTCGACCTGGCGACACGGCAGGCCGAGAACGCCCCGCCCTGGTCGGCCGGAGTCCCCGAGCTTGCCTTCTCGCTGCTCGGTCCCGAGTCTGGCGGCGCCTCCCTGCTGGCGTTCATGGACGTCCCCGACGAGTCCGGGATCCTGGCCGGGGCTGCCCTGCACACCGCCCTTGCCCTCGCGCTCGCGGACCTCGGCGGGTCGCGGGTGGATCCCGCCGCGTTGCTCGCAGCATTGGGCGGGCAGGGCGAGACCGCCGCGGCGTACGAGGCCTCCCTATCGGGCCGCTATGGCCACGCGACCCTGGTCACCCCCGGACGCGCCGCCCGGCACGTCGCCTTCGATCCCACCGCTGCAGGACTGAGGCTCGTCCTCATGTCGGCCAGGCCCGACGCGGGGGCACCACCTCGGCAGCGCTGGGCCGCGGACCCCTCCGACGACGCCCGTGCCGGCGCCGCCGCCGACGCGATCGCCAGTGGAGACTGGCCCCGGCTCGGGAGTCTGCTGACCGCCGCGCACCGTGCCGGCGTCGGGTTGCGGGAGCCGGTCGACGCCGACCTCCTGGTCGACAGCGCCCTGGCAACGGGGGCACTGGGGGGTCGCGCGACCTCCTCGACCACGGCCCTTGCCCTGGTCCCGGCACGATCGCTGCGGGAGCTGCGCGCCGCCGCCCGCCACGCTTTCGCCGAGCGGGGGCGTTCCGCGCCGAGATTCCTCACGACCGGCGCGCTCCCGCCGGCGACGGCAAGGCCGGACAGCCTGCTGGCGGGCTGACCCGCGTCGAATTTGGCCCGCCCAGCGAGGAGTATTCGACACACCCCAGCATCTCCGTCGCCGACGGCTACGCTGGCCCTTGTCCGTAGAAAGGCTTCACGACGGAAAGGGGAGGAACCGATGTTCAGGCGATTCAGTCTACTGGCCGTTCCCTTCGTCCTCGGAGCGGTGGTGGCCGCCCTGGTGGGGCTGGCTCATGGTGCCTTGGGCGACGCCGAGTGCAAGGATGTCAGCGGGACGCTCACCTCCACCGCGAACTTCGGCAACTTCACCACCCAGGGCACCATCAGCGGCAGTCTCGAGGGATCGACCTTCTTCACCGGGGATGCCCACTCCCTCGCCCCGGTCACCTCCTCCAGCTCCCCGCCCCTCAACCCGACCGACGCCTACACTGGGGATCTGGCCATCACGACCAAGAAGGGCGTCCTCGAGACCCGCAGCGTGGGGGTGTTCGAACTCGTTCCCAACGGGTTCGGCACGCAGTTCGACCGGGTCCTGGGCGGGCACTCGACCGGCAAGTTCTCGGGAGCGACCGGTCACCTCTCCTTCAGCTTCCGGTCCGATGCCACGGGAAGCGCCTTCACCAGCACCTACACGGGCCAGATCTGCTCCTGACGGTCCGGGTCTGGGGGAGTGGGGAGTCACGAACTCGCCGGAACCACCGTCTCCCTTCAGCCCAACGGCCACGAGGATAGTCCGCGATCGCGCACATACGCGCGATAGGCGGCTAACATCCAAGTCCGACAGCTGGCTGCCCGGCGCCGGCGAGGGACATCCCGAGGGTGGCGAAGAGGAAGGCGTAGATGTCGGTCCACGTCTCGACGGCGCTGCGGACCCGGTCCGCGCCCCCGTGGCCGGCATGCGGCTCAATGCGCAGAAGGACCGGCGTCTCGCCGTCGCTGGCGTCCTGCAGGGCCGCGGCCATCTTCCGTGCGTGCAGCGGATCGACCCGGTCGTCGGAGTCCGAAGAGGCGAACAGCACCGCCGGGTAGCGGGTGCCTGCCCGGACCCGGTGGTAGGGAGAGTAGGCGTACAACCACGCGAAGGCGTCGGCATCCTCGGGAGACCCATATTCAGAGATCCAGGTTCGGCCGGCGCCGAAGAGGTGGTAGCGGACCATGTCCAGCAGGGGGTCGGCGCAGATGACTGCCGCGAACAGCTCGGGGCGCTGGGTGAGGGCGGCGCCGACCAGCAGGCCCCCGTTGGAGCCTCCCTGGATGGCGAGGCGCCCCGGCGTCGTGTAGCCGCCGCCGATGAGGTGCTCGGCAGCCGCGATGAAGTCGTCGAAGGTGTTTTGCTTGTGGCCCCGTGCGCCGGCGCGGTGCCACTCCTCCCCGTCCTCGCCGCCTCCCCGCAGCCCTGCCACGGCAAGAGCGCCCCCCGCTTCCAGCCAGGGGTAGAGGGTCGGGTCGAACACGGGCTCCATGCTGACCCCGAAGCCGCCGTAGCCCGTCAGGAGGAACGGCGTGGCCCCGTCGAGCGCCATGTCCCTGCGGTGGACGAGGAACAAGGGGATGAGGGTGCCGTCCTTCGACGGGTAGCGCACATGCTCGAGGGTGAACGGCGAGGGGTCGACCGGGCGCGGCACCTTCGACCAGACGCTGGCCTCCCCCGTGCCGACCGAGAGCCGGTAGACCTCGGGCGGATGGAGGAAGGAGCTGAACTCGAAGTAGGCCTCGTCCTGGTCGGGCGCCCCCACGACGCCGCTGACCCGGCCGATGGAGGGCAGAGCGATCCTGTGCACGGCGACGCCGTCGAGCCTGCGGATCTCGATGGTGCCGGTCGCGTCTCGCACGTAGGTGAGGACGAGGCGGCCTCCGGCCAGCGTGGCGCCCCTGAGCACCGCCTCCGGGGCCTCGGCAGCGATCTCTTCCCAGTCGGAACCGGGGCGGGCGGGATCGGCACTGAGCACTCGCCACCGGGGGGCGCCCTGGTTGGTCACGACGACGAATCGGTCCTCGCAGGCCTGCACGAAGAAGTTCGCCTCGATACCCTCGACGAGGGTCAGCCACGGCGACTCTGCCGAACGCAGGTCGCGGTAGAACACGTCGTCGCGGGAGAAGGTGCTGACCGAGGCAACCAGCCAGTGCCCGTCACGGGACAGCCGGGCGCTCTGGAAGGTCTCCGGATTGCCGGTCCGCTCCCGCACCACGCGGTCGTCACGAGGGTCGGTGCCCACGGCGTGGAAGCGGACCTCCGCGAAGCCGGGGCGCTGGTCCTCGGCGATGGTGGGATCGGCTGGCAGCCACGTGTAGTAGAAGCCGTCCCCCTCGGGCGTCCACGACGGGCTGGCATATCTGGCGTCCTCGATCCGGTCCACCGAGCTGACCGTCCCGCTGGCGACGTCCATCAGGTGCAGCGTGGCCTCATCGGCGCCGTTCTCGTGGAGGGCGAAGGCGAGGGTCTTCCCGTCGTAGGACGGCACCCAGGCTCCGAGGGATGTGGTTCCGCCGGCGGAGAGAGTGTTCGGATCGATGAGGACCCGCTCCGCAGCGCCATCTGCATCGCTCCAGTACAGGACAGCCATCTCCTTGTCTGCGTGGTAGCGCTTGTAGAACAGGCGGTCACCCGCCCGGTGCGGAGGGGACAGTGCGTCCAGGTAGAAGAGGCGGCTCAGGCGCTGCGCGAGGACATCCCGCCCGTCGAGGGCATCCAGGTGGCGGCGCGTGAGGGAGTGCTGCCGGGCGACCCATGCCTGCACACCCGGTGACGCACCATCCTCGAGCCACCGGTAGGGATCGGCTACAACCGTGCCATGGAGGATCTCCTCGACCTCGGCCCCAATCTGGACCCTGGGCATGGTTGGGGATGAAATCTTCATAGAGCGGGCGCCGTCTGCGCCACGACGATGGGGTCCGCATCCACAGCGGAGGCCTCCTCCGGGGTCCAGTAGCCCACAAGATCCCGATAGAGGGCCGAGCCGGCCAGCAGCTCCTCGTGGGTCCCGACGAGCATTGCCGTGCCATCCATCAACAGGATGCGGCGGGCGCGCAGCGCGGAGCTCAACCGGTGAGCGATCACCACGAGGCTTCCCGGTCGCCGCGCGAACGCCTCCTCGACCAGCGCCTCGGCCGGCGGGTCCAGGTGGCAGGTGGCCTCGTCGAGCACCACCAGCGGTGCGTGCGACAGGTACGAGCGGACAACGCTGATCAGCTGCCGCTCGCCGGCCGACAGCAGCTCGGGACGGACCTCGGCGTCGAGGCCGCCCAATCGGTCCACGATGGGCCGCAACCCCAGCGCTTCGACGGCTGCGTCCAGGTCATGGTCGTGCACCCGGTCGCTGCGCAACGTGACAAGGTTCTCGCGAAGGGAGCCCACGAAGACGTAGGCCTCCTGCGGGATGAGCACCCGGTGCGCGGCCACCGTCTGGATGCCGAGCGACTCGACGGGCGCGCCGCCGAGGGTCACCGTCCCGGCTTCCGGACGCAGCATGCCGGCAACGATACCGGCGAGCGTGGACTTTCCGACGCCGCTCGGTCCGATGACGGCCAGGTGGTCGCCCTCCGGGATCTCCAGGCTGAAGCTCCGCAGCACCGGCTCGGCCGGGGGTCCATACCGGAACGTCACATCCCGCAGCTCGACGGCGTGCCCGCGAACGGGGGTTACGGTCGGTGGCTGGCCGCCGTTCCGGCGGGAAGACTGCTCGGAACCTTCGAGGATCCTCTCCAGTGCCACGAACAACCACGCCGCCGTCTGGCCCATGCCGCGCACGAGCTGCTGGATGGCGGGATGCAGACCCTCCAGGACGTAGGTGAGCACGCCGAGAACGGCGCCGATCGTCGCACCACGGTGCAGGAGCCACGGTGCCCCGAGCAGGATGAGGACGAGCGGTACCAGCCCTCCGAGGCTGACGGCGAGGCTACGGACGGCCTGCACCCGAGCCAGCAGCCTCTGGCTTGCGGCCTGCCGGTGGATCTCCGCCTCGACCGCGGCACCCGCGAGGGACTCACCCCCGCACGCGACGACATCCCGCAGACCCCTGGACAGCGAGCCGACCGCCTCGGCGATGCCCTCGTCCGCCAGGATGCTCGCACGCTGGGCCGCCATCGCCCAGCGCAGCGTCACCGCGAAGAGCGCCACCCCCAGAACGAAGGGCGGCAGGACGAAGAGGAGGGCCGCCGGCATCAGGGTGGACAGCCCGATGAGCGTGCTGACGGCCATGACCGCGAACCCCTGCACCAGCAGGAGCACGCCCGCGAACGCGTCCCGGGCGATCTCCGTGTGCTGGGCGAGGCGCGCGACGCCTGCCGTATCGGGAGGTGCGCCCTGCACGATCGATCGGTGGAGCGCGGTGGTCACGGCACGGCGGACCAGCTCGTCCCTGAAGGGCTCCACGATGACGGCCAGCCGGCGAGTCGTCTCCCTGGTGGCCCATGCCCCGAACACCATGGCGACGGCGAGTGTCGCAAGCCACGCCAGACCGGTGGCGGGGCGATGAGCAAGAAAGCCGTGGTCGGTGGCGCGGGCCACCAGCCGGCCCAACAGGTAGGCGGGGAGGCCCTCCGCCAGCGCCCAGCCACTGAGGACGAGGAGCTCCCGGCGCCGGCCCCGCAGGGAGGCCAGCAGGAACCGGCGGACCTCGGCGCGCTCGGGTGCCCCGCTCATGGGTGGCTCCCGGCCTGCTGATCCGGACCGAACAGGGATCGGTACTCCGGGTCCTTCCACAGCTCACGGTGGGGCCCCATCGCCCGCACCCGGCCGCGCTCGAGCCAGATGACACTGTCGGCCCTGGCAGCCGTCGACGCCCGGTGCGCGACGATCAGGCGGGTGCGGTCCGCGAGCTGCTCCGTCAGCGCTCGGGTGACGCTCTGCTCCGTCGCGACGTCGAGGCTCGCAGCCACGTCATCGAGCACGACCACCCGTCCGGCATGGGCGAAGGTGCGCGCGAGGCCCACCCGTTGGACCTCGCCCCCGGACATGGGGGCGTCGACCAGCGAGGTGCTGTATCCCCCCGGCAGCCGCCGGATGAAGAGGTCCGCCTGTGCCGCTGCTGCTGCCCGGATCACCGCGTCGCGCAACGGTTCGTCCTCGCCGAACGCGATGACGTCGGTGAGGGTCCTCCCGATGAGAGCCGGCCGCTCGAACCCGTAGGAGACGGCACGGCGGAGGTCCGGCTTGCTCAGGCGGGAAAGGGCCACACCGTCGAGGAGCACCTCGCCACGGTCAGGATCGATCAGCCGGGCAGCGAGCGCTGCGAGGGTCGACTTGCCCGACCCGGACGGGCCCACGAGCGCGACCAGCGAACCTGCCGGAATGCAGAAGTCAAGGCCGTCGATGACGGGCCTTCCCTCGATCGCAACGCTGACGTCGAGAAAGTCGATCTGCCCACCCCCCGGAGGGAGCGACTCCGTGCCGTAGCGAACCGCCGGTTTGTCGAGGACGTCCAACGCTCGCCGCGCGGCACCCCGTGCCCGGGTCACTCGGCTGACCACGGCGACGCCGGAGATCACGCCCGAGGCAAGGGCCACGTACTGCGCCGCTGCGAACATCTCACCCACGGTGATGCGCCCATGGGTGAGCTGCACGCCGGCCACCGCCAGCACGGCAACCTGCAGCAACGGGAGGAGGAACGCTTCCTGCGCCATGATCCGGGTCTGTTCCCGCCAGGTCCCCATGCCGAGCTCATGCAGCTCCGGCAGCGGGGCAAGGACCCGTTGCACCTCCTGGTCGACGGTCCCGGCCGCCGCGATCGTCCGGGCGCCGCCCAGCGCATCGACCAGACGAGCTGCGATCGAGCCCTGCACGTCGAGGTAGCGCCGTGCGATGCCTGACGCCCTCCCGGCGAAGGAACGGAGAGCCCACAACAGCAGCGGGATGCCGGCAAGAAAGGTGAGGCAGAGCCTGAGATCGATGAGGGCCAGCGCCGCCAGGGCGCCGACGGCGATGAGCAGGCCTGCGCAGAATTCCACCACCTGGGGCGCCAAGCCGCCGGCATCGTCGGCATTGGCCGACAAGCGGCTGGCCAGCTCCCCGGCGGGGAAGCGCAGGCTCTGGCGGGTGCCGAGGCCCAGGATCTGCCGCAGCAGGCCGGCACGCAGCCAGGCCGTCGATCTCGCGGTGGCGGCCCCATTCGCCACCTCACTCAGCGCGGCCCCGAGGGCAAGCACCACCAGAAGCGCCGCCGCCCAGATGAGCCATGTCCGAGATGCATGCCCGACGACGGCATCGAGGGCCCGCCCCAGAACGGCAGGCAGGACCACCTGGAGACCGGCGAGCACCAGGGTGGTGAGGCTCAGGAGCACCAGCCACCCGCCACCCTGGCGTGCAGTTCGGACCAGAAGCCGATCCTCGGATCGCCACGGGCGCGACTCCGCCGCAGACGGCGGCCGTCGATGCCGATCCTGCGATGGAGCGGTGACGGCCTGGGCTTCGCCCGCTGCTAGTTGCGACATGGAAGGCTGAGGGTGTTCTGCAACGTGCACGCGAGAAGGCCCGGGCCGCCGGGCTTGTCGGTGTCGACCCACCGTGGGCCGCAGCCGCGCCGGCCCTGCAGGTCAGGGAACGCCATGCCTGTGGTTCACCTCCGTTGCCTCCAGCGGATCACGTTTCGCGCGACCCGCAGCGTTGTGGCATCGTAGAAGGACCGTGCGGGGCAGCCGCAGGGTCGTCATCCGTCGCTGCTGCCCCGCACGCCTTTTTCATCCGGAGCCTTGCTCTCCTAGTGGCAGAGCACCGCGCTGAGGTTGCTCGGACGGTTTGACTTGCACAGAGCCACCGTGAGAGTGCTGCCGCCGCCACCGTCGTGTCCACCGGGCTGCTTCATGCCCTGCAGGTCGAGAAATGCCATGTCGTAATCACCCCCTCCCCCAACTCGTAGGAACCCTTTGCCTTGAAACGCTCATCGTGTGCTTGCAAGTGAAGCGGTCACGCCGTCCGCCGCCAGGGTGGAAGTCCCGCCGGCGCCACCGGCAAGGAGGAATGGCAGTGAGACGGGTTCGTCAAGGAGTGCGGCGCCGAGTGCGAGAAGGACGCCGGCGGTACCGGTCGCGAGGTCCATCGACAGCCGGAGCAACTGCTCGCCGGGGAAGGCGAGGTGCCCCTCGTAGGCAACGGCATGCCACTGCAGGCGGCGGATATGGTCTGCCACCGTTTCCGAGACCCGCCCTCCACTCCGATGGCTCAGGTACAGGATCATGCCGGCGCGGCCAGCGAAGAGGCCGGCCTGGACGTAGAAGTGAGCGGAGGCGGCTTGCCGGATGTGGCCGGCTGCCTCCGAGAACTGCTCGTCCTCGCGGTGTGCCAGGTACTCGGCGAGCACGAAGCCGATGCCCACGCTGCCCCGGTCGAGGTAGGGCAGCGTCCGCCAGCCTTCCTCAACCTCCAACGTACCCTCAGGCCGGACGACACACCGGCGCAGGTCCTGGCGGAGGGCAGTGGCGGCCAGGTCGAGCAGCCGGTCGTCGCCGGTCTGCTCGTACCGGCGGATGAACAGCAGGGCCGGTCCGGAGGAGCCACGCATCAGCCCTGCGTACGGATGCTCCCCGCCGCTGATTGTGGACACGCTGTCCTCGTCGCCCAAACGGTTCGCCACGATCTGCACGACCTCGTTGGCGGCGTCGTCGGCACCGCTGGAGCACCTCCAGCGCCTCGGACCGCCGGCCCAGGCGATCCAGCACGTAGGCAACGCCGTGGAGGCCGTCGTAGAAGCCGAACCTCGGCGTCCGGCGTGGATGCAGTGCCCGCTCGACGAGCCAGTCCTCGTGCGCCGGATACCGGCCGCAACCCACCGCGTCCAGGCTGTAGAGCACACCTGCCACCCCGTGGGCCAGGTTCAGCGCGCCGGCGTAGAACTGCATCGGGTCGCCCGGGAAGAGGCGGTCGTCCCGTTCGGGCGTGGCGCTCGAGAGGATGGCTCCCGCCATGGAGGCCGCAACGCTGCGCCAATTGCCTGCTGCCGGCTCGAGCAGGGTCGCAGGTGCCAGAGGCGCGGAGGGTTCCCCCGGTGGGACATCGCCGGCAATCCAGCGCACCGTCTCGTCCAGGAACGCAGCCGGCACGCCGAATCGCTCCGCGATGGCTTCGGCGAGCTCCGACGCCTTGGAGGACCCCAGGGCCAGGAGCTGAGTGAGGGGCATGAACAGGTACAGGCGCAGGCAGGCGAGCGCGTAGCGGTCGGCGTCGACGCCGGTGCGGCCGGACGGCGGCGCGAAGGCCGCGTTGGCCAGGACCTGCCTCCGGGACTCCCCCGCATCGGAGGCGCCCTCGAAGTCGATGAGCGCGACCCGCCCGTCGGGGCGGACGATGAGGTTTAAGGGGTGCAGGTCGCCCATGACGACACCCCGTTCGTGGATCGCCGTGACCGCCGCCTCCACCTTCTGCAGGATGTCGAGGGCCCACGCGGTGTAGGCGGCGACGTGCGGGTCATCCGGGCCGGAGCGGTCGAGGGGGTAGCGCCCAACAATCTCCGGGTTGAGCGCTTCGCCTTCGATGAAGTCCTCGACGAGGAACTCGTGGCCTGCGTAGGTGAAGTAGTCCCGGACCTGGGGGACCACGTCAAGGCCGGCAAGGCGATCGAGGATGGCTCGCTCCCAGCGCACGCGGGCCACCGCGTCGCGCCGGGCCAGGTCGAGACCCGCATGCGGCCGGGCCTCCTTGAGGACAAACCGCTCCTCACCCCGGTAACCGACGTAGACACCGCCGCCGTTGGAGAAATGGAGCGCCTCACGAATCTCGTAGGGCATGTCGTTGACGGTCGTGCCGTTCCTGGCTGCGAGGTGGGGCGCCAGGATGGCCGGGAGCGACACCCACTCCGGCACGCGAAACACCACGTCCCTACGGTCCGGGATCAGCTCGCCGCCGGGGCCTTCGATGGCCAGCTCGAGGTCGCCGGAGGGGCCCACGCACCAGCGCTCGGCAAAACCCCCGTATCGCACATACAGGGGCCCCGACGCCCAGCGGAGATCGCTCAGGATGTAGGGGCCGGGCTGACCATCGAGCAGGTCTCCCAGCTCGATGAGCACGGTCATGAGCTGCGATTCGTCGGCCGGGTAGATGGCGACGAACTTGCCGCTGGACCCACGGTCGGCGTACTTCGTGTTCGCCAGGAAAAGATGCTCGGGGCCTCTGACGAACTTGAAGGCGATGCGGCGCGGGATGCAGTAGTCACACACGGTGGCGAGCAGGGCCTCGGCGTTGTCGAGGCAGGAGGCGACGTGCACCTTCCACCCCTGCGGTGGCAGGGCCGCCCCGTCGGGGGTGTAGGAGACCCAGTGGTCGAACTCGGCGCGCTCCCACCCTGCCGGTACTGGCTCTTGCGCGAAGGGGAAATCGGGATTGCTCTTCCGCGGCGCCAGGTTGGGATCGTCGTAGAAGGTCGCGTCGGCCAAGCAATACAGCTCATAGGTCAGTTCCATGGGCCCCGCACCCTTGTCACTAAAGCATCCTTTCGGCCAGTTCGGATGCCTGCTTCGCACGAAGTTACTGATTCATCTGCGTCGATAGGAACTGCCTATTGCCAAGGCATAACGATCTCTAATTCGGATCCCAGTGCCTCCGCATCCTGCTGCTCCCGGATCGTCCCTGTTGTCTTGACGATGTCCTGGTACCCGGAGCGCGATGCAGGGAAACCTGAGCAAATCCTAATTTTTTGGGCATTGACAACGCTGGTTCATCGTGTCAGAGAAGGACCAAACAAATCTCTTAAATGGCCTAGTAAATCCGGCTTTTCTGACCCAGCAGATGGCTGCACAGAGAACCTCATATTGGGTAAGCAGGAAATCGACACGGTTGATATTGTGGCCGGCAATTAGCCCATTCCGCCCGTCGCTGCTTCCGGGTACAGGTGGCAGGCGACGAGCGTGTCGTCGACGGCCACCGGCGCCGGGTCTCGACCCGGTGGTACCTCGACCGCGACCACGCCCCGCTCCGTAGTTATGGACTGGATGGTGCGAAACGCCGGGGCCCCCTCCTCGCGGAGCCGCTCCAGGAGCTGCACCACCTCCTCCACGCTGCCACCTCCACCAGGCATGATGGTCAGCGTGCGGCCGTGGGGAAGCAGCCGGCCCAGCAGGGCCCGCTCCGAAGCGAACGCTTCCTCTCCGAGTCCCGTCCACCTGGCCTCCAGGGCGTCGACAAGGTCCTTCGCCTCGAAGCCGCACGGGCCGAACGCCCGGGGGCAGCGCGGGTGGAAGCGGCAGTGCGCCGGCGGCGCAGTAGCGTCGGGGATCTCGCCGCCGGGGATCTCCTTGCCCGCCCGCCGGGAGGGATCGGGGTGCGGCACCGCCGCCAGCAGCGCCTTCGTGTAGGGGTGGTGAGGCTCCGCGAACACCGCTACAGCCGGCCCCTGCTCGACGACCTGGCCCAGGTAGAGGATCGCGATCGAGTCGCACACGAACCGGGCGGTGGCAAGGTCGTGGGTGATGAAGACGTACGTCAGGCCCAGCGAGGCCTGCAGGTCCAGCAGCAGCGAGAGGATCTTGGTGCGCACGCTGGCGTCGAGCATGGACACCGGCTCGTCGGCCACGATGAGCTCCGGGCCGA
>WNGI01000709.1_pt1 | contig 25992 bp, 20 predicted proteins | sample 5400621 | NCBI WGS metagenome assembly WNGI01 (sample SAMN13153374, study PRJNA577476) | soil metagenome | isolation source: 20 cm soil or saprolite under Garry oak tree replicate 1 | place: USA:California | collected 2016-06-15 | reverse complement strand
AGTCGCGCCACCATGTCCGCGGGCGCGGCGGCGGCGGCGACGAACGCAGGCATCGGTGTCACGGGCGTCGAGGTGAGCACCCGGATGCCCGCCGTGAGCTGCGGCGCGTGCCGCGCGATCAGCATGTGCCAGTAGGCGTCGAGCGGCCCGACGTCGATGCGTCCCTCGCGGACCGCGTCCAGGACGTTGCGCGCGGTCACCAGGTTCCCCACCATCTCGGCGTAGAGCGTCGGCCGCTGCGGCGTGCGGTAGGCGAGCAGATGGTGCCTGAAGGCGTTGAATCCCGACTGGGAGTGCGCGACCGTCCAACCCGCGCGCCCGCCGAAGGTGTCCTCGAGCGCCAGGTAGCGGGCATCCCGCCGTACGATCAGGTCTGAGCGATACACGGCGCGATGAGCCGCCCACTCGGCCCGCGGGATGGGTGCTGCGATCGGTGTCACGTGCGCGAGCTTCAGCGCGATCGGATACCCGCACATGAACACCGATCCCAGATCGCCTCGCGACCACAGCTCCTCGAGCGGCTGCGGCGCCGGATAAGGCACATAGGTGAGCGGCACGTGCGCTTCCTGCGTGATGTGCTCGAGGAGCGCGCGCCAACCGGCCTCCACCGCCGGGGTAACCGCGTACATGCGGGCGTTCATGATCCACTCGCTCACGCGGGTACCGTGTTCCCGAGCTCGCGCGTCCTGCCAGCCACGTACGCGTCGATGGCCTCCTTGACGGCGGGATCGAGGGGCGGCGGCAGGTACTCGGCGAGCATCTTCTTCCAGATGCCGGTGGCGCGTTCGCTGGCATTGCGGGCGCCGGCATCGGTCCAGTTCTCGAAGTTCGACCAGTCGGAGAGCAGCGGACGGTAGAACGCGGACTCGTAGCGGGCGAGCGTGTGCGATGAGCCGAAGAAGTGCCCGCCTACCGCGACGTCCTTGATGGCCTGCACCGCGAGGTCGTCGTCGCTGAAAGTGACTGGCTTGAGCATTTCGGCCCAGTTGCGCAGCAGTTCCGCGTCGACGACGATCTTCTCGAGCGAGGCCGACAGTCCGCCTTCCAGCCAGCCGGCCGCATGGTTGATCAGGTGGCTGTGACTGAGGATCGCTGCCTGCAGCGAAAACGCGGTCTCGTAGGTCGACTGCGCGTCCACCACCGGCGCGGCGTTCACCGCGCTGGTGCGCACCGGGATCTTGAGGCGGCGGCCGATCTGTGCGCTGGCCAGTACCGCGTTGCAATACTCCGGCGTGCCGAAGGCGGGCGAGCCGGTGCGCATGTCGACGTTGGACGTGAAGCCTCCCATCACGCACGGGGTGCCGGGACGCAGCATCTGGCACAACGTGACGATCCCTAACGCCTCGGCCGTCTGCTGCGCCAGCGCGCCGGCCAGCGTGACCGGTGCCATCGCCCCCATGAGCGTGAAGGGCGTGATGACCACGCATTGGCCATGGCGGGCCATCACCATGATGTTGTCGAGAATCTCCTCATCCACCCGGCGCGGTGAGTTGACGTTGGTCACCGTCATCAGCGTGGGACGCGCCGCCAGCTCCTCGACCGTGCAGCCGTGCTCGATGGCCGACATGGCGATCGCGTCCTGCGCCTGCACGCCGCCGATGCCGCGCGCCGCCCACACGATATCTGCGCACTCGATGTGAGCCTGATAGGTCAGCAGATGGCGAACCGCCACCGGGATGTCGACCGGCTCGACCACAATGCCACCCTGCCAGTGCAGGATGCCGAGCTTGTGGGTGAGCCTGAGGATGTTGCGAAACCCTTCGAGGTCGCCGTAGCGACGTCCGCCCTCGAGATCGCGGATGTGCGGGGCGCCGGTGACGGGTCCGAAATTGACCACATGGTCGCCGACGTGCAGATGCCGCTCGGGATTGCGGGCATGGAGCACGAAGCGCTCGGGCGCATGGGCGAGGTGCGCCTCGACCAGGTCGCGCCCCAGGCGAACCATCTGGGTCGCCTCGTCCACCAGGGCGCCGCCACGGCGGTAGACCTCGCGTGCCGCGGGGCTGCGGATCTCGAGACCCGCCTGCTCGAGAACCTCGAAGGCCGCGACCAGAATGCGTTCGACCTGCTCGGCGGTCAGAATCTCCAGCGGTGTCCAGCGATTGGTGAGCCGCGGCAGGGGCGCGAGCGAGGGACCGGTGGAGCGCTGGGCGCGCCCGCGGTCGCGACGGCGGGACGTTGCCGGAACGTCGCTCATGGCTGGCCCTGCCAAGGTCGGAGCGATCGGTACTGCCGTGTGTCGATTTCGAGCGCCCTCGTTCGTCTACCTGCTGTACGCGATGACTACCCGATCGAGAGGCCGCAAATGCAATGTGTCGTGAGAGGCGTGGGGATGACATGGGAGCTGGCGCGCAGGTTGGGGCCGTACCTGATGCTGGAGATCCTGCTGCCCGGGGGCACCCTGGTGGCGCTGCTCCTGTTCCTTTACCGACACCGACAGTTGCATGGCGCGAGCGGCGCGCGGCGGACCCGCAGCACGGCCCCCCGAGGGATCCGTGCCGGCGGCGCAACCCTTTTGCCTCAGAGAGATTTCAGGAACTCCACGATCGCCTGCTGATCGGCCTGGCTCAGCCTTTCAAAGCGCTCGGTCACCTCGCGGCCTTCGCCGCGATGGCGGAGGATGGCCTCGCGGAACGTCATCGACGCGCCATCATGCATCAGCATCGGATGCGTACGCACACCCCAGAGCGGGGCGGTGCGCATTCGGTTGGCGGTCGAGCGCCAGCTCTCCGGCGATATGTCCTTCCATTTGATCTGCTGCATGTGCCTGCCGTAGTGCTCTGCCTGGGCGATGACGATGCCGTCGCCCGTGCCGACGTCGTGCAGCAGGAAGTCGCTGTAGGGATGGAAGGTCTTGTTGCCGAGCGCCTCGGGAATGGCGAACTTCCCGCCGTTCACGACGGTGCCCGCGGCGGCGGTGGTCATCGTCGGGACATGGCAGATATCGCAGCCGACGGTGGTGAACAGCGTCTCGCCTTTCCTGGCCGCAGCGGTCGCAGCTTGCCGGACATCGCGGGCCGGAGCCTTGGTAGCGCGCACGAAGCGCGCGAAGTGATCGATGTCGGCGAGGCCATCCGCTTCGGGTTTATTGTTGGGTTGGGACACAGTGTTGCACAGCTCGGTCACTTCGTCGGCAATGAGCGCGTTGGTGATTCCCATTTCATTGACGTAGGCATCGGCGGAGAATGAAAGGAGGCTCGCGTGCTGGTTCTTCCAGCCGAAGCGTCCGGCCCGAGTCGCGCCCGGGGACTCGAGGATCGGGACGTAGAGAACCAGCCCGCAAATCTTGCCGTGGTCCTTGTGGCATTGTTTTCTGGAAATTTCGATCAGGGTCGAATCGTCGACCGCCTCGACGAAGCCGTCGCCGAGCAGGTTCACTGAAACGCGAAAGGCACGGATATTTTCCGACTCCGGTACACGCTCCTGAATGTCGGTGGTGGGGAAGGCGGCGTTGGGACAGATGGCACGCTGGTTCACCAGCGAGCGCCCCTTGATGATCACGGAACCGCCGTTGATCGGAATTTCCGGGTTCTGAAACGTGCCGTCGGGGCCCTTGTGGCCGACACGCAGCTCGAGCACCTGGCTGATGCCGCCACTGACCGGGTTCTGGTGGCACTCGCGGCAGGACTGCGCGTTGAAGAGCGGTCCGAGGCCGTCGTCGATCGCTTCGAATTCCTCGAACTTCGACTGATCCGCCTGGTGTGTTGCATCGTCTGCGACGCCGTTGCTCGCATTGTCGAAGCCCGTGGGCGCCGGCGGAGCAGGCTTGGGATATCCCGTCGGTGGTCCGGAGGTTGGCGGGCCCGCCGAACACGCGGTGGCAATGAGGCTGAGAGCGAAAGCAGCAACCCCAATCAAAGTGTTCATGGCTCCCTCCGGGGCTGGTTTCCTGCGAATCCGCGAATCTATGCCTGTCCCGGCGTCACGGTCAAACGGCACCGCAGCAACACGCGCGGCTGCGCCGCGAGTCGGCGCCTCCCGATCCTGCGGAAGGGGTAGACTCGCAGTCCCTGGGCAGCACCAGAGCACCACCATGTCGGCGCGAACTGTCGTGATCCTGGCCGTGCTGGGCATCGGCTTGCCTGGCCCCACGCCGATTCATGCGCAACAGACGCCTGCGACGAATCCCCTCGATGCGGTGCCGGACAAGATGCCGTTCGACATTCCCTATGGCACACCCATATCGCTCGAGCACGCCGAGGCCGCCATTGCCGCGACGGTCGCCGAAGCCAAGAAGCATGATTGGAAGTTGAATGTCGCGGTCGTGGACTCGGGAGGCAACCTGGTCGCCTTCCAGCGCATGGATGGAGCGCAGCTCGCGTCAATCCAGATCTCGGAGCACAAGGCGCGAACTGCCGTGACATTCCGCCGCGAAACCAAGGCGTTCGAGTCCGCCATTCAGCAGAGCAATTACCACTACGTGATGACCCTGGATGGGGTCATTGCCTCGCGTGGCGGTATCCCGCTCGTGCAGGGTGGCAGGCTGATCGGCGCCATCGGATGCTCGGGGGGCACCGGCTCGCAGGACGAGGTCGCCTGCAAGGTCGGCGCCGCGACCATCAAGTAGTCCATTTCATTCCGTAACCCGATCGGAGTAGCCGTGGCTAACCCCTTCCGGATGCTGACGCGCGCGCAATTCCACGCGTACTTTGCCGCGCTCGGTGGGTGGTCGCTGGACGCGTTCGACTTCTTCATTTTCGTCTTCTGCCTGAAGGCGATCGGCGGCGAGTTCCACACCGGCGTGAAGTCGGTGGCCGAAGGGATCTTCCTCACCCTGGCGTTCCGTCCGGTCGGGGCACTGGTGTTCGGCTGGCTGGCCGAGAAGTATGGCCGACGGCCGATCCTGATGCTGAACGTCGCCAGCTACTCGGCGGTGCAACTCGCCACGGCCTTCGCGCCCAATCTCGCGACCCTGCTCGCGCTGCGTGCGCTGTTCGGCTTCGCCATGGGCGGTGAGTGGGGCGTGGGTGCCGCACTGGCACTCGAAACGCTGCCGGCGAAGGGCCGCGGCTTTTTCTCCGGACTGCTCCAGGAAGGCTACGTGATCGGCTATCTGCTGGCGTCGATCGTGTTTGCGTACCTGTTCGTTCACGTCGGTTGGCGCGGCATGTTCATCGTCAGCGCGGCTTCGGCACTGCTGGTGCTGTACATCCGCTACGGAGTCGAGGAATCCCCTGCCTGGCTGGCGGGCGTCGCGCCGCGGCGCGCATCAGCCGCCGTCCTCTGGGCCGCGGTGAAAGGCTACTTCCCGACGCTGTGCTATCTGGTCCTGTTGATGGCCTGCTTCAACGCCTTCTCGCACGGCTCGCAGGATCTGTATCCGACCTTCCTGCAGGTGCAGCACGGGTTCTCCGCAGCGACAACCGGTAACATCGCCCTGGTCATGAACCTGGGCGCGCTGGCGGGCGGGATCTGTTTCGGGACGCTGTCCGAGCGGCTGGGTCGCAGAGGTGCGATCGCGCTGGCGGCTGCGCTCGCGCTGCCCATGATCCCGCTATGGGCCTACTCCCACACGGCGGTCATGCTCGCGGTCGGCGGGTTCCTCATGCAGTTCATGGTGCAGGGCGCGTGGGGCATCGTGCCGGCTCATCTCAACGAGCTGTCACCGCCCTCGGTACGCGCCATCCTGCCGGGCTTCGCCTACCAACTCGGCAACCTGGCCATGTCGCGGATGGCGCCTTTTCAGGCCGGCTTCGCCGAGTCGCACGGCGGTGACTACGCGCGCATTCTCGCGTGGACGCTGGCAGTCGTCGCGCTTGCGCTCATCCTGGTCACGACGCTCGGTCCCGAGGCGCGAGCGACACATCTGAGAGTCGGGTCGTAGGGACTACGCATCCGCTACAGTATCCCCACAAGGCTGACAGGGGATGCCATGAAAACCAGCTTCACCACCACGCTCGTCGCCCTTTTCCTCGCCGCCAGCAGCGGCCTGTGCGCCGAAGACGCGCCCAAGCCCCTTTACCCGCAGTACCCCAGCGAGACTCCGACCCACTTCGCTGCTGTCAGTGACACCTGGGACTACGAGCTTCGCGACGTCATGATCCCCATGCGCGATGGCGTGAAGCTCCACACTGTCATCCTGGTGCCCAAGGGGGCGGCGCATGCCGGCATGCTGCTCACGCGCACACCGTATGAAGCCAAGACACTGACCAGCCACACGCACAGCGGGCACCTGGGCCCCATGCTCCAGGGCTATGACAACGCCACCGATGTGATTCTCGAGGACGGCTACATCCGCGTGGTGCAGGACGTGCGCGGAAAATACGGCTCGGAGGGCGACTACGTGATGAACCGCCCCGTGCACGGTCCACAGAACCCGACGCCGGTGGATGATGCCACCGACACCTACGACACCATCGACTGGCTGGTGAAAAACGTGCCCGAGAGCAACGGCAAGGTGGGAACGCTGGGCATTTCCTATGACGGCTTCGAGCCGCTGATGGCCCTGATCAGTCCGCACCCGGCGCTGAAAGTTTCCGTGCCCATGAACCCGATGGTCGATGGCTGGATGGGCGATGACTGGTTTCACTTCGGCGCCTTCCGCCAGCAGAACGCGCAGTACATCTACGAGCAGGTGGCGAGCCGCGACAACAGCGTCAAGTGGTGGTCGAGCTATCACGACGACTACGAGCTGTTTCTGCAGGCGGGCTCGGCCGGCGAGCTGGGACGCAGCCATGGCATGCAGCAGGTCGGCTTCTGGAACAAGATCGTGGCGCATCCGGACTACGATGCCTTCTGGAGCGACCAGGCCGTCGACAAGCTCCTGGCCACACAGCCGCTCAAGGTCCCGGTAATGCTGGTTCACAGTTTGTGGGATGCCGAGGACAGCTACGGTGCAATCGCCGTGTACAAGACCATCAAGCCTCGGGACGTGAACGGCACCATGGTCAAGCTGGTGTTGGGGCCGTGGTATCACGGCCAGGCTATCGATGAGGGCAGCAGCCTGGGGAATCTGCGCTTCGGCAGCGACACCTCGCGCTGGTTCCGCGAGCATGTGCTGCGGCCGTTCCTGGCACAGTATCTCAAGGACGGCGCGCCTGCGGCGGACGTGGCCGCGGTGACGGCGTTCGAGACCGGCACCAATGAGTGGCGCCGCTTCGACCGCTGGCCGGTGAGCTGCGAGTCCGGCTGTGCCCACTCCACCAAAGCGCTGTACCTGCAGCCCGGCAACAAGCTGGGGTTCGAGGCGCCGGCCGGCGCGGAGAGCTTCACCGAATACGTCTCGGATCCCGCGCGACCCGTGCCCTTCCGCGCACGGCCCATTCAGCAGATCGGCTACGCGCCGGGGCAGACCTGGCAGCAATGGCTGACGGATGATCAGCGCGAGGCATCGGGCCGCACCGATGTCATCACCTTCACCTCGGCCGTGTTGACCAAGCCCCTCAAGATCAGCGGCCAGCCGGTGGTGCACCTGGTGGCTTCCACCAGCGGCACGGACAGCGACTGGGTGGTCAAGCTCATCGATGTGTATCCGGACGAGGTGTACGCGCAACCGGAGATGGGCGGCTACCAGCTCGCCGTGGGCATGGACATTCTGCGTGGGCGCTATCGGGAAGGCTTCGTAGCGCCCAAGCCCATCAAGGCCAACAAGCCGCTCGCCTATGAATTCAAGCTCCCGCCGGACAATCACGTGTTCCTGCCGGGCCACCGCCTGATGGTGCAGGTGCAGTCGAGTTGGTTCCCGCTGTACGACCGCAATCCGCAGACCTTTGTGCCCAACATCTTCCTGGCCAGGCCCGAGGACTACCGCAAGGCCACGCAGCGCGTGTATCACTCGGCCAGGGAAGCTTCCTACATCACGCTGCCGGTGGTGGAGAACTGACGCCGACGCTCACAGCGACTTGAGAAATTCGACGACCGTGTCCTGGTCCGTCGGGCTCAGTTCGCTGAAGCGTCGGGTCACGTCGCTTGCCTCGCCGCGGTGACGGACGATGGCATCGTGCAGGGTGAGCGAGGCCCCGTCGTGCATAAGCATCGGGCGCATGCGCACGCCCCACAGCGGTGCGGTGCGGATGCGATTGGCGCCCGAGTCGTAGCGCTCCATCGAGAGCTCTTTCCAGTTCACCTGCGCCATGCGTCGGCCGTAGTGCTCCGGCATCGCCACAACGATGCCATCGCCGGTACCGACGTCGTGCAGCAGGAAGTCGCCGTAGGGGTGAAAGGTCTTGTTGCCGAGCGCGGCGGGAATCACGAACTTGCCGCCGTTGATCTGCGCGCCTGCCGGTGCTGTGGTCAGCGCCGCAACATGGCAGATGTCGCAGCCGACCTTGGCGAACAGCGCCTCGCCCTTACGGACCGCCGGGGTCGCGGCCTGGCGCACGTCGCGCGCCGGACCCTTTGTGGCGCGCACGAAACGCGTGAAGTGATCGATGTCGGTGAGCCCATCCGCCCCGCTCTTGTCATTCGGCTCAGCCGCCGTGTTACACAGATCGGTCACTTCGTCGGGTTGCAGCGTGTTGGTGATGCCCATCTCATTGAGGTAAGCATCGGCAGAGAAGGATAGAAGGCTCGCGTGCTGGTTTTTCCAGCCGAAGCGCCCGACGCGCGTCACCCCCGGAGCCTCGAGTACCGGAACGTACAGCACTAGCCCGCAGATCTTGCCCCGCTCTGTCGAGCACTGCTTGCGCGCGATGTCGATCAGAGTGGAGTCCGCGACCGCCTCGACGAAGCCGTCACCGAGCAGGTTCACTGACAGGCGGAACGTGCGGATGTTCTCGGATTCAGGCACTCGCTCCTGGATCTCGCTGTCGGGAAAGGCGCCGTTGGGGCAGATCGCGCGCTGGTTGACGAGAGTGCGCCCCTTGATGGTCACCGCTCCGCGGTTGATCGGAATTTCCGGATTGCGAAAGCGCCCGTCGGGGGTCGTGTGACCGACGCGCAGCTCCTGCACTTGGCTCGCACCGCCGCTCACCGGGTTCTGATGGCACTCGCGGCAGGATTGCGCGTTGTAGAGCGGACCGAGCCCATCGGCGATTGCCTCAAACTCGTCGAACACGCCGAGATCGCTCTGGTGCGTCGCCTCATCCGTGAGGCCGTTGCTCTTGTTGTCGAAGCCGGTGGGCGCCGCGGTCGGGGCGCGACCGGCCGAGCACGCAGCCGCCAGCAGACTAAACACAGCCACCCCAACTACAGTCTTCATGGGTCCCTCCGGGGCTGGTGCACGTGCAATTTATGCCCGTTGGGCCTCGAGGGCAAACCCATGTGTTGGCGGCGGGCACGCTGCTCGCCATTGCCGCGGATGAGCAGGGGTGGCCCAGGTGCCGATCACTGCGCTTGATTTGTTGCCAAGTCCATCAGCAGCTTCGTCAGCAGGTACGGTCGCGCAGTCACGGAATCCAACTCGATAAACTCCGCATCGGAGTGGGATCCACCCCCGACCGGCCCGAGCCCGTCGAGCGCGGGCACACCCGCATCCGCCGCGGGCGCTGATTCAGAGGCCCCACCATTGCCGCCCGTAGCCAAGCTGCGGCCAATGCCGCCGTAGATTCGCTGCGCCCGGGCCGCGCGCTTGTCAGTCGCCGGATTGTTGGGCAACGGCGTCACTGGCCGACTACACCTTCTCCCCCGCCTGTAACTCAGCGGATTTGAAGGGGACCCCACACCCCCCGATCCCGCAGTACCCGTCCGGATTCTTCGCCAGGTACTGCTGGTGATAGTCCTCTGCGTAGAAGAACTGCGGCGCATCGCGAATCTCGGTCGTAATGGCGCCCCGCCCGGCCGCCGTGAGGCGTGCCTGATACGCGCGCCGTGAGGCTTCCGCCGCCTCGCGCTGCGCGCTATCCAGTGCGTAGATCGCCGAGCGGTATTGGGTACCGACGTCGTTTCCCTGCCGCATCCCTTGCGTAGGATCGTGCGATTCCCAGAACGCCCTGAGCAGATCCTCGTAGTCGAGTCTCTGTGGGTCGTAGATCACGCGCACCACTTCTGCATGCCCGGTCTCACCGCTGCAGACCTCCTCGTAAGTGGGATGGGGCGTGAAGCCACCCGCGTAGCCCACCGCGGTCGAGTACACGCCCGAAAGTTGCCAGAACAGCCGTTCCGCGCCCCAGAAGCAGCCCAGACCGAACACCGCTTCGCGCATGCCGGCCGGGAACGGCGGCGCCATGCGATGACCGTTCACGAAATGCGTCTCCGCTACCTCGAGCGGCGTGCTGCGTCCGGGCAAGGCGGCTTGCCTTGTCGGCATCGTTGACTTCTTGCTGAACAGCGCCATGGCGTAAGCCTCCTGCCTGAGGGGTACATCAGTGTGGGGACGGTCATCGGTTGACTCAAGCCCCGAATGGTGCGCGGCCCCGCCGCCCGCACGCCGGCGGCTTGCGACTGCAGTGCATCGCACCTTAAGCTCTCGGGCGCATGGGCATCAGCCAACCGCAGAATCTTCGCACCCCGCCGATCGAGAAGCTGCGTCCCTACGGGATCCGCGTGAGCCTTCCGCCGGGGGATCCGTTCCGCAAGCTCCTGGGACCGGACTGGCAGCGGCAGCACTGGTACCCCACTCCAGCGGAGCGTGACGCCGCGCTGGCCGAAATGAGCCGCAGGCACGAGTACTCGCGCGCCGGTGACAAGCCCGCACTCCTCTTCCAGAAGATCGAAAAGCTCGCCGAGAGTCGCGGGCTGTAGATGACGTATGACCAACCCCACGGACTATCCCTACGCCACGTACTTGGACGTCAAGTTCGCTCCCTTGAGTGTCGTGGACGTGCCCGCGCTCGTGGCCCAGTGCAAGGACCGCTGGTACAACCAGACCCTGTGCAGGGTCAACGACTCGGTCATCCGGCTCGGTGTCATGCAGGGCGAATACCACTGGCACAAGCACGACAATGACGATGAGTTCTTCTTCGTTCTCGAAGGTCACTTCATCATCGACCTGGAGGACCGCTCGGTCGATCTGCAGCCGCTGGAGGGATTCGTCGTGCCCCGGGGCGTGGTGCACCGCACACGTGCGCCCGAGCGTGCCGTGATTCTGATGGCGGAGACCTCCGCCATCATTCCGACCGGCGACGGCTGAGCGCGAAACGGGACCGACGTTCCTTCGCTGCGCGGCCCGCCGCCCGGCGCCTCTAGAATGTCCGCCCCAGGAACAGATAGAACGCCTGGTTGCCGTGCTGATCGAAGCCACTGGCGAGATACACCGGACCCAGGAACGTGTCCATTCCCAGAAACACGCTGGCGTCCTTCTCGATGTTGCCGAAGCGCGCATCGCTGCGCTTCTGCCACACGTTGCCCGCCTCGAACGACAGGCCCATGTAGGTCGGCACGTCCAGGTACCCGGGTCCGCCGCGACCGATCTGCCGGTAGTACAACAGGCGGGCAATGCCGAAATCCGGCCCGGTGAGCGAATCTGCCCTGAGCCCCGAGAGGTTGAGGAAGCCTCCGAGCGGAAACAACAGGTTGATGTCGGTGAGCCTGGACTGCAGGGTCATGCCTGCGGACGCCGAGAACGCCAGCGTATCGCGCCCGAACGAGTGGGCGCCGAGATAGTTGAGCGTCACCTGGTCGGAGGTCTGCTCCGCGCCGGTCGCATTGCGTACCCCGCTCCACTGCAGGGTCGCCCGCTGGCCGCGATGCGGGAAGTTGATATCGTCGAGCCGGTCGTAGGTGAAGCGCACGAAGTAGTTGCGCGTGTCGAACGGCGCAAAGCTCTGCTGCGGCAGATTCGGATCCGCAGGGTCGCCGATCTTGAGGCGGAAATGACCCTGTTCGAGCTGCGCGCCGGTGCGGATCTCTCCCCAGTTGCCGAATTGGCGCCCGAAGTCCAAACCGTAGGCGAAGGTGTGCACGCGGTACTCGGCCATCAGGTTCTGTCCCTGCAGCACGTCCACGTCGCGGCTCCGGTCCGCCACATGCGGCATGACGAACCAGCCGGAAAACTGCGCCAGCGGCAGAAACAGCTCGGTCGAGATCTGGGAGAGGCTGCCGATCTGCAGATCGGTGACCCATTCGCCGGCATTGCGGGTGATATCCGCCATCACGTAGCGGATGGCGGCGTTATAGGTGGAGTTGCCCTGGAAGTCGTCCTGCAGACTGAGCCCGAAACGCAGGTAGTTCGGACCCTGGGAATTCGGGCGCGCATCGAGCGCCAGCCCGAAGCGGCTCTCGTCCCCGATCACGTGGTAGTCGAGCGTATCGAGGCCGCCACGCCCATAGAGCTCGGTCACGCGGCGCGCGATCGTATCCGGATCGAGCGGTTTGCCGGTCGTGTCGTCGAACAGAGTGCTCGCGGCGGGACCATAGCGCTCCGAACCCGGATCCACGCGCACGAAGTCGATGCGCGGCGGCGGCGCGCGTGAGGACTCGCGACGCTGCACGTAGCGCTGCATATCCTGCTCGTTCACGCTGAGGGCCGCGAGCTGCCCGGCCTTGCCGCGCGCCGCGGCCTCGCCCACACCGATCACGCGCGCGACGATGCCGAAGTCGAACGACGACGCCTCACCGAGCGCCGGCTGGATGAGAATGTCCTGCGGCGTGAGCGTGGCGAGCTGCGCCTGGGCATTGCGCCGGATGAGAATCGCGAGCATCTGACTGGAGATCACCGGGGCGCTGCTCAACTGCCGGCGCGGCAGCAGCGGAAAGCCGACATCCACCACGATGAGCACGTCCACGCCCATGGCGCGCGCAATATCGACCGGGATGTTGTCGGCGATGCCCCCGTCGACCAGCAGCCGCCCCTCGCGCTCCACGGGCGCAAATACTCCGGGCGCCGACAGGCTCGCGCGCATCGCGCTGGTCAGATCGCCCGAGCCCATGACCACCGTCTCACCGCTCTCGAGATCGGTGGCCACGGCGCGAAACGGCGTCGGCAGCCGGTCGAAGTCGCTCATGCGCGCCACCGGCAGTGTCAGCCGTCGCAGCATCTGCGTGAGGCCCTGACCCTGGATCAATCCTTTCGGCAGCAGGATGCGGCCGGCGCGCACGCCGAGCGGGAACTTCACCAGGAAGCTCTCATCCTCCTGCTTGCGCCGCAACGTCAGATCCTCGCGCGGTGGGCGGTCGCGGAACGCGTCCTGCCAGTTGATCGAAGTCATGATCTGCTCGATGTCGCGCGCAGACAGGCCGCTCGCGTACAGGCCGCCGACGACGGCGCCCATGCTGGTGCCGGCGATCGCGTCGACCGGCACGTGCATCTGCTCCAGGACCTTCAGAACTCCTATATGCGCCGCTCCGCGCGCGCCGCCACCCGAAAGGACCAGCCCAACACGCAGCCGGTGGGCGCTGGCCTGCGCGGCGCCGGGCTGATCGTCGCCACTCTGAGCGTTGCTGATGGCGGGAGCCGCGAGCGACTGAACTGCGAGGATGAGACTCAGGACCCCGAGACGGGGCGTGACCGCCCGTGTTGAACTCACGCCGCCAAGAATACCAGCATGCGGGCGCGGGTGCGCTCAGGCTCGCAGTGGACGCGCAGCATCGCGGATAATGCCCGCCATGATGCGGTCCCGCGGTGTTGCCGGCGCGTGTGCCGGCGCTACGTTTCCCGCACGCCTGGCGGGCAGGCTGTGCGTCGTGACGGTGGTGTGTGTCGCCGCTTCTCGCGCCATGCTCGCGCAATCGCCCGATGCCAGCGACTGGGGCTACTACGGCGGTGATGCGTTTGGCCAGCGGTTCTCGAGCCTCGGTGAGATCAACCGCACCAATGTCTCCAGGCTGTCGGTCGCCTGGACCTATCGAACCGCCGAGCTGGGCGCGGGGCTGACGCGCGCCGGCAAGCTGACCTTCGAAGCGACCCCGGTGCTCGCGTTCGGTCTTTTGTACCTCGAGACCGGCACGAACATCGTGATCGCACTCGATCCGGAGTCCGGACGCGCGCGCTGGCGCTTCGATCCGCGCATCGCCCGCGCCCGGCGCTACGCCGAAGTGAGCTCCCGCGGCGTCAGTGTCTGGGAGGCGAGCGACCCCCGACAGCCCGGTCCGTGCCGGCGGCGGGTGTTCACCGGCACGCTGGACGCACGCCTGCTGGCACTCGATGCCGAAACCGGTCGCCCGTGCGCCGACTTCGGCGATCGCGGCCAGGTCGATCTGACGCGCGGTGTGCGCATTCGCGATCCGGGCGCGTACCTGGTGACCTCCCCGCCCGCCGTCTGCGGCAATGCGGTGATAGTGGGTTCCGCCATCGGCGACAACCGCGCGACCGACGTTGAGCGCGGTGTGATCCGCGCCTACGACGCGCAGAGCGGCGCGCAACTGTGGTCCTTCGATCCGCTGCCGGATTCGCCCTCGCACCCGGCGGCGTCCGAGTGGAACCTCGCACAGGCCGCGGGCACCGGCGCCGGCAACGCCTGGGGCGTGATGTCGGTCGATGAGGAGCACGGCCTGGTGCTGGTCCCAACCGGCTCGGCGAGCCCTGACTTCTACGGCGGCATGCGCTTGGGTGCCAATCGCTTCGCCGACTCGCTGCTCGCACTCGATGCCAGGAGCGGCCGGCTCGCCTGGCAACAGCAGCTCATCCACCACGACCTGTGGGATTACGACGTCGCCGCGCAACCGGTGCTGGGGGACATCGAGGTGCAGGGGGTACCGGTACCGGCGGTCATCCAGGCGACCAAGACCGGCATGCTGTACGTGTTCGAGCGCACCCGCGGACAGCCGCTGTTCCCGATCACCGAGAAACCCGTGCCCGCGAGCCACGTCGCGGGCGAACAGGCGTGGTCCACGCAGCCGTTTTCGTCGCTGCCCGCGCTGACCTCACAGCGCCCGGTGCAACCCGGTGATGCCTGGGGCCTCACGTTCTGGGATCGCGGCAAGTGCCGCGACCTCATCGCCTCGCTGCGCAACGAAGGCATTTTCACCCCGCCCGACACGCGCGGCACACTCCTGTCACCCGGTTACATCGGCGGCGTGAACTGGGGCGGCATCGTGTTCGACGAGCAGCGCGAGCGCGTCATCGCGGCCGTCAATCATTTGCCGATGGTGGTCACTCTCATTTCACCACAGGACTTCGAGCGTGACGTGCGCTCGGACCGCTTTCCGCATTCCGAGTTCGCCCGACAGGCGGGCACGCCCTATGCCATGCGCCGCGAGCCGTTGCTCTCGCCGTGGGACCTGCCGTGCACTGCGCCGCCCTGGGGTACCCTGGTGAGCCTCGACCTGCGTCATTCCCGCATCGTCTGGCAGGTGCCGCTCGGCTCAACCGAGGGGCTGACGCCCTGGTTCGTGCCGTCACGCGATTTCGGCATGCCGAACATGGGCGGACCGATCGCGACCGACGGCGACCTGGTGTTTGTCGCCGCAGCCCTGGACAGCTACCTGCGTGCCTTCGACATCGAGACCGGACGCGAGCTGTGGAAGTACAAGCTGCCCGCGGGCGGTCAGGCCACGCCCATGACCTACCGGGTCGGACACAACCAGCGCCAATATCTCGTGATCAGCGCCGGCGGCCACGGCCCGCTCGGCACACCGCGCGGCGACTACGTCATCGCCTTCGCGCTGCCACCCGGAGCGGCGGCGCACCCGTAGATTGCGGAGAAAAGGCCATGTCGCTTCTGATTCTGTCGATCATCGTCCAGGTGGCCCTCATCATCCATGTCGTCAAGACCGGACGGAACCAGATCTGGATCTGGGTGCTCGCGCTGCTGTCGCTGCCGGGAGCGATTGCCTACATCGCGGTGGAGATTGTTCCCGAACTGTTCCGCAGCCGTACGGCGCAGCGCGCCGCGCGCGGCTTGCGCAAGGCCATGGATCCCGCCCGGGAGCTGCGCCGCTACGAGAGCGAGGCGCGCGTCGCCGGCAACGTCGCGAGCCGCCAGCGCTACGCGCAGGAACTGGTGCACCACCAGCGCTACGAGGAGGCCATCGGTCAGTACCGCGAGGCACTCAGCGGACTGTATGAGCATGACCCCAATCTCATGCTGGGACTCGCGCAGGCGCAGTTCGGCAAGGGCGACGCATCCGCTGCGCGTGCCACGCTCGATGAACTCATCCGGCGCAACCCGGATTTTCGCTCACCGGCAGGGCATCTCCTGTACGCCCGCGCGCTCGAGGCGGAAGGCAACGTACCGAAGGCGCTCGAGGAGTACGCGGTGCTGGCGCCCTCCTACCCCGGCGCCGAAGCCTCGGTGCGTTACGCGCAGCTGCTGCAGGCCCAGGGTCGGCGTGCCGAGGCGCAGAAGGTGGCGCGCGAGCTGCTCGAGCAGGCGCGCATCGCGCCGGGTCACTACCGCCGGGCGCAGCGCCCCTGGCTGGATGCCGCCCAGCGGCTGTTGTAAGGGTTGCGGACCGCGCTCGCCAGGCCCGCCAGCGCAAGCGCCAGCAGGCTCAACGCATCGAGGGCGCCGCCGCCACCGCCGCCACCGCCCTGTGCCGCAGTGATCGTGATCGTCGCGGACCCTGAGCGCGTCGGATCCGCGACCGACACGGCCGTTATAGTCACGGTTGCGGGCGACGGCACCGTCGCCGGAACCGTATAGACGCCGCTGGTCGAAATCGTACCGACTGTCGCATTGCCGCCGGTAACCGTGTCGACCTGCCAGTTCACCTGCGTATTGACGGTGTTACCGACCGTCGCGGTAAGGGTCTCCGTGGTGCCGCTTCCGGCCTGAAGGCTGCCAGTGGGAGGCGACACGGAAACCGTCACCCCAGAAGGGACGGAAATGGCCGTGAGGCAGGCGGTGGTGCCTGCCGTCGCAGGAGCAGAGCTGGTAGCCGCGGTTGAGCTAACGGTAACCGTTGCTTGATCGACCTTGCCGGCGTCATCAGTCACCGTGAGCGTCACGTTGAACGTGCCGCTCGCCGGTGCGATTACGGTCGTGGACGAACCCGTCGCGGGATTGACCGGATGACCCGCGGGATCGCTGCTCGCCCACTGGTAGCTGGCAACTGTGTGTTTGCACGCGGCACCGCTGCCCGACGCATCGAGCGTGACGTTCATTCCAGCCGAGACACTCGCGGGAAGCTTGACGGCCGCGATCGGCCGGAGCGCCGCGTTGAGCGCCCCCGAGGCGCTCGCCATCCCGGCGCCGCAGGTCATGCGGTCGTTCGTGCAAATGCATTCGGAAGTCTGAAGGTCGCTGGGACCGGTGGGTGCGTGACACATCGGCGGCGTGGGTACCGAGGTGGACGTTTGAGGGAAGGGCAGCGATCCTTCCGTCAATCGCGCAATGAGCTGGGTCGAGTTCAGATTGCCGTTCACGGAGAGCATCAGGCCCGCGACGCCTGAGACGATGGGCGCCGAAAAGCTCGTGCCGAGATTCGGAGTGTTGACCTGGTCTGTGTATGCGCTCGCGCCGGGTGTGGTGGTACCCTGATTGAAGGTCGTCGTGATGGGATACAGGCACGGTCCGCCTGTCGTGTTGACGCAGTTTCCCGCCGGGCTGCTGACTGCAACTTCCGGCCCGAGGCTGCTGTATCCAACTTTGGTGCCCGCGTGCCGTAATCCAGCCACACCGGCAGCACCGGGACAGTTAGCCGGCGAGTCAACCGGCCCGCCCTCGTTTCCCGCCGAAACGACGACCAACACTCCCTTGGCGGCCAGCTGACTGATGGTATCGATGTAGATCTGGGGGCAGCTGCCCGGGGCGCCGAGACTCATGTTCTCGATCCGGGCCGGATAGGGGTTGTCCGGCGCGCCGCTCACCGGGATCCCGGCCGCCCACAGCATGCCGGCAATGATGTCCAAGTCGGTGCCCCCGCACTTGCCGAGCACGCGCACGGGCAAGAGCCACGCGCTCCAGGTCATGCCGGCGATGCCGACACCGTTGTTGCTGAGCGCTCCGAGAATGCCGGAGACGCGCGTGCCGTGCCAGGAGCTGTTAGCTGTCGTTCCACCATTGCATTCCGGTTTGTTCAGGTCTGCCTGGACGACCCAGTCACCCGGATCCGAGGCGTCTGCATCCCGCGCATCGCCGTCATTGGCAGCGAAGGTGTCGGAGATGAACGTGTACCCCGGGAGCAGACGCCCACCCGATCCCGCCCACTGCAGGTCCGGGTGCTCGAAGCGGACTCCGGTGTCGAGGTCGGCGATGACGAGCCCGGTGCTGCCGGTCGTCGTATCCCAGGCGGTCACGGCATCGACGGCACTCGGTGTCGTGGCGGAGCTCCCCTGCAGGTACCACTGCTGCGAGAACACGGGATCGCTGGGCGTAGTTGCGTGTGGGTAGCGCCACTGCTCGGCTTCCGCGTACTCGACCTCGGGATCCGCCTGCAAGCGCTGGACTGTCGCCGCGATCGGCTCGCCGGCAACTGCTGGCTCGACACGAATGCCATGCAGGAGCTCGGTAACGGAGCGCACGGCACGCAGCTTCAGACCGGTGCGTGCCATCAGAGCGGAGATGCGATCCTGCGTCGATCGAAGCTTGGCTCTCTGCGGGGAGCTGTCGGCGGGGCGGAATTTGACGATGACCCGGCCAGTCGCGTTTTCTACGCTCGCATGATGCGGCTGCCTGAGCACCGGGTTGAACTCACCGTTCACGCCGGCGGCGCCCGCCCCGGCTGCGATCACCATCAACATCGTCCAGGCTAAGCAACGCATGCGTGAGAACGATACCGCAAGTTCCGGTCCCACGGTCCTGTCGCTCGGGACCGACGGCGCCTGTGCCCGCTGTTAACTTAACTGCCGTGGCGGCGCACTGCCCGTCGGCCGCCGCCAGCGTGGACGGGCGCTCGCTGTCGGCTCATTCGGGCTGCGGGTACCTGCTGAGTGATGCAGTGGATGTTGCCGCCCCCCAGCAGGATTTCGCGCGCCGGCACGCCCACCACGCGGCGCGCCGGGAACAGGCTCTTCAGACGTCGTGCCGCGGCCCGGTCGGTGCGTGCATCCAGCAGCGGCATGATGATGCCGCCGTTGGCGATGTAGAAGTTCACGTAGCTCCCCGCGAGTCGCTCCCCGGCGACACGCCCGCGGGTGCCCTGGCGGGCGACGACCCCGGCGGCCTCGCGCGCACCAAGGCTGAGCGGGCCGGGCATCGGCAGGCGTTGCACCTTGAGCCGCCGCCCCCGGGCATCGCGCGCCTCATGCAAGCGCTCCCAGGCATCCAGTGAGATCGCATACTGCGGATCGCGCCGGCGATCGGTCCACGTCAGGCACACTTCGCCAGGGCGCACGAAACACGCGAGATTGTCGACGTGCCCGCCGGTCTCATCGTTGAACACTCCCTTGCCGAGCCAGATGACCTGGCTCACACCCAGGTAGTCGCGCAGGCCGCGCTCGATGCTCTCGCGCCCGAGCCGCGGATTGCGATTGGCGCTCAGCAGACATTCCTCGGTGACGAGCGCCGTACCCTCACCGTCGACGTGGATCGCGCCGCCTTCGTTCACCAGCGGGGCGCGGTAGCGGTCGAGCCTCTCGATCTCCAGCGCCTTGCGCGCCACGAGATCATCCTGGTCCCAGGGAAAATACAGCCCCCCGGCCAGGCCGCCCCAGGCGTTGAAGCGCCAGTCGACTCCCCGTACGGTGCCGCGGGCATCCACCACGCAGGTGGGCCCGACGTCACGCATCCAGGCATCATCGTGCGCCATTTCCACCACCCGCACGCGCTCGGGCAGCAGCGCACGCGCGGTCGGGTAATGCGGGGTCGACACCCCGACCGTGACCGGCTCGAATTGCGTGATGGCCGCCGCCACCTCCACGAATGCCAGCTGCGCCGGCCGCGCCGCCTCGCGCCAGTTGTCCGGCCGCTCCGGCCACAGCATCCAGCAGCCCGCGTGCGGCTCGAATTCCGCCGGCATGCGGAAGCCATCCGCGGCGGGGGTGCCCGGCAGCGTCTCGGTCATTGGCGCAGGCGGCTGTGCTTGAATCCGTAGAAGGCGTAGATGGACATGCCGAGCGCGGTCCAGATCACGAGCCGTGCCCAGGTCTCGCGCGAGAGGTAGTAGGTCATGCCCAGACACACAACCGTGCCCGTCACGCAGGTAACGGGTGCCCAGGGCACGCGAAACGGCCGCGGGGCATCCGGCCGCGTATAGCGCAACACCAGCACGCCTGCGCACACCACGGCGAACGCCAGCAGGATGCCCATGGAAATGAGATCCGCCAGCAGGTCGAGCGGAAAGACTGCGGCGATCAACGCCGCGAACACCCCGGTGATCACCGTGGACACGTGCGGGGTCTTGAAGCGCGGATGGCAACGGCTCATAAAGGGTGGCAGCAGCCCATCGTCCGCCATCGAAAGCAGTATGCGCGGTTGCCCGAGGAGCGAAGTGAGGATGACGGAGGTCATCCCGGCGATGACGCCTACCTTGAGAATCCACGACAGCCAGACGAGCTGCGGGTGGGCGTCGAGTGCCACGGCCACCGGTGCATCGGAATCAAGTTTCTGGAACGGCACCATGCCCGTCAGGACCGTGGCCATCGCGACATACAGTACGGCCGAGATGACCAGCGCGCCGATGATACCGAGCGGCAGGTCGCGCTGCGGGTTGCGCGCCTCGAGCGCGGTCGTCGAGGCCGTATCGAAACCGACATAGGAGAAGAAGATGATGGCCGCGCCTTGCATCACCCCGGTCCAGCCGAAATGACCGCGGACCCCGGTGTTAGGCGGCACGTACGGATGCCAGTTCGCGGGGTCGACGTACTTGAGGCCCGCAATGACGATGATCACGATAATGGCGACCTTGAGAGTCACCATGATCGTGTTGGCGCCGGCCGAGCCGCGCACACCAACGTACAGCAGCGCCGTCATGGCGGCGATGATCAGCACCGCCGGCACGTTGATGAGGGCGCCCGTGGCAACCACGTGATCGTGCGCATCGAGCGCGAGCGGAGCGTTGACGAGTAACGCCGGCAGCTGGATATGCGCGTCGTGAAGCAGACTCACGACGTATGCGGACCAGCTTACCGCCACCGCGGAGGCCGATATCGCGTACTCGAGCAGCAGATTCCAGCCGATGAACCAGGCGAGCGACTCGCCGAGCGTCGCGTACGTATAGCTGTAGGCGCTGCCGGGCACCGGCAGGAAAGTGGCGAATTCCGAGTAGCACAACGCGGCGAGTCCGCCGCCGAAGGCGGCGATCAGGAGCGAGAGCGTGATCGCAGGCCCTGAGTGGTTCGCGGCGACCGTGCCGGTGAGCACGAAAATGCCCGAGCCGATGGTGGCTCCCAGGCCAATGGCGATGAGCGCCCGCGCGCTCAGCACCTGCTTCAGGCGGCTCTTGCCGGAGAAATCTGCCGGGTCGATCGGCCGCACCGCGCACAGCTGCCGCAGGAGCGATGGTTTGGCGGCCGCCGCCCCGTTACTCTTATTAACTGTGTAGGACATACGCTTCTTAGTTGCCCCCCAACGCGTAAGCCGCGCGGCAGTCTCTCATACGGGCACGCCCGCGGGTACGCGCCGCGTGCTGCGCCTGGCGTGTGCTAGCATTCCCCGCCCCGGCGTCGCCCCACGCAGCCGGCGACTCCCCCAGGAGAACACCTCATGTCCACGGCCGCCAGCCCCAAGGTCACGCCGCCCGCCCAGGGCGCGAAGATCACCATCAGCAACGGCAAAGTGCTGGTCCCGCCGAACCCGATCGTTCCATTCATCGAGGGTGACGGCACGGGCCCCGACATCTGGCGCGCCAGCGTGCGCGTCATGGACGCCGCGGTGGCCAAGGCCTACGGCGGCAAGCGGCGCATCCACTGGATGGAGGTCTACGCGGGAGAGAAGTCCAACAAGCTGTTCAACACCTGGCTGCCGGAGGAGACGGTGGCCGCCTGCCGCGAGTATCTCGTGTCCATCAAGGGACCGCTCACCACCCCGATCGGTGGCGGCATCCGCTCGCTCAACGTGGCGCTGCGTCAGATGCTCGACCTGTTTGTGTGCCTGCGCCCGGTGCGCTGGTACCGGGGCGTGCCCTCGCCCGTCCGGCATCCCGAAAAAGTCGACATGGTGATCTTCCGTGAGAACACCGAGGACATCTATACCGGCATCGAATTCGAGGCCGGCAGCCCCGACAACCGGAAGTTTCTCGAGCTGTTCCGCCAGGCCTTCCCCAAGGCGTATGCCAAGATCCGCTTTCCGGAAAGCTCCGGCATCGGCATCAAGCCGGTGTCGAAGGAAGGGTCGGAGCGTCTCATCCGTGCCGCGATCGGCTACACCATCGCCAACGGGCGCAAGAGCCTGACGCTGGTTCACAAGGGCAATATCCAGAAGTTCACCGAAGGCGCATTCCGCAACTGGGGCTATCAGCTCGCCGAGCGTGAGTTTGCCTCCCGCACCTACACCTGGGAGCAGTGGGAGCGCACCAGGGCGGCCAACGGTGAGAAGGACGCCAACGCGGAAATGGACGCCGCCCGCAAGGCCGGACGCATCATCATCAAGGACGCCATCGCCGACATCACGCTGCAGCAGGTGCTGACCCGTCCCGAGGAGTTCGACGTCATTGCGACGCTCAATCTCAACGGCGACTATCTCTCGGATGCGCTGGCGGCGCAGGTCGGCGGCATCGGCATCGCCCCGGGCGGCAATATCAACTACCTCACCGGGCACGCCGTGTTCGAGGCGACGCACGGCACGGCGCCCAAGTATGCGAATCTCGACCGGGTGAATCCGGGCTCGTTGATCCTGTCCGGAGAGATGATGTTCCGTTACATGGGTTGGGTCGAAGCGGCCGATGCCATCATCGGCGCCATGGACCGGACGATCGGGGAGAAAGTCGTCACCTACGACTTCGCACGACTCATGGAAGGGGCACGGGAAGTGTCGACCAGCGCGTTTGGCGATGCGCTGATCCGCAACCTCTAGGCGCCCGGGGCCGGTGCGCCTGTCATGAGCGGTCCGGGCACGCCGCTGGCGAAGAAGCTCGGCTGGGCGCGCCAGCTGCAGGCCATCGCGCAGAACGGCCTGACGTTCAGCCGCGATCCATTCGATCGCGAGCGCTACACCCGGCTGCAGGAGCTGGCGGCCGACATGCTGTCTCTCGAGCTGGAGATTCCCGCCGACCGGGCGCGCGCCTTGTGGGAGGGTGAGCGCGGCTATGCCACGCCCAAAGTCGACGTACGCGGCGGTCTGTTCGACGGCGATCAGGTGCTGCTGGTGCGCGAACGGAGCGATGGCCGGTGGACTCTGCCGGGCGGCTGGGTGGACGTGAACGATGCGCCCTCGGAGGCCGTGGCGCGCGAAATCCACGAGGAATCGGGCTACCGCGCCCGCGCCGTCAAGCTCGCCGCCCTGGTGGACAAGAACCGCCATCCGCATCCGCCGGGCGTGTATCACATCTACAAGCTGTTCTTCGTGTGCGAGCTCACCGGCGGCAGCCCTTTTCCCGGCCCCGAAACCGACGCGGTAGCGTTTTTCCCGGTGCGCGCCCTGCCGCAGCTGTCCACCGGCCGTGTCCTCGGTCCGCAGATCGAGCGGCTGTACGAGCACCGGCTCAACCCAGGCCTGCCGACCGACTTCGATTGAGAGTCCGCGGTCCTCATGCCCCGCTCCGCTGACGCAGCTTCCGCACTGGCGCAGGACTGCGCCCGCCAGATCGTGGATGCCTTCGCCCATTACAATGCAGAGTTCCGCGCCATCACGCGCCGCGCGCCGCTGCGCTTCGACGGACGCGACTGGCGCGGCAGCCAGCAGGACGCCATCGAGCGCATCGGACTGTACGACCGCTTCGTAAACCAGACGATCGCGGAGCTGCGGCTCAGGCTCGGGGCGCAGGCGTTCGATCGCGACCTGTGGCGGCAGATCCATGGCGCGTTCGCCGCGCGGATCACCGAGCTGGCGGATCCGGAGTTCACCAAGACCTTCTTCAGCTCCATCAGCCGCAGGCTGTTCGGCACGGTGGGCGTCGCACCTGACATCGAGTTTGTCGCCACCGATCTGGATCCGCTGGCGAGCCTGCAGTCCGCGGTGGGCACCAACACCTATGTCAATCACGGCTCCCTGTCGCTGCTGTTCGAGGATCTGCTGGGGGACGTGCGCTTCCGCTCGCCATGGCGCGATCTGGACAACAGCATCGCGCACGTCGCCGCCGAGGTGCGCGCCCACCTGCCCGCCAGCGGGCAACGGCGCGATGTCGAGCGGGTCGAGGTGATCCGGCCGGTGTTCTACCAGATCTCGCGCGCCTACATCGTCGGCCGCGTGGTGGGGCGCGAGTTCGTGTTGCCGCTGGTGATCGCGCTCAAGAACACCGACAGCGGCATGCTCGTGGATGCCGTGATGCTAGCGGAAGACGACGTCAGCATTGTGTTCAGCTTCACCCGCTCCTACTTCCACGTCGATCTCGAGCGCGTCGCCGAGGCCGTGGTGTTCCTGAAGGCGATCATGCCGCGCAAACCGGTGAGCGAGCTGTTCACCGTGCTGGGGCGCGCCAAGCAGGGCAAGACCGAGCGTTACCGCGAGCTGATGCGTCACCTCGAGCACACCCAGGATCTGTTCGCGCACGCGCCCGGGGAGCGCGGCCTGGTCATGGTGTGCTTCACCCTGCCCTCCTTCGACGTCGTCTTCAAGGTGATCCGCGACCGCTTCCCCCATCCCAAGACCGTGCTGCGCGAAGAGGTGCTCGCCAAGTATCAGATGGTCTTCATCCACGACCGGGCCGGACGGCTGGTGGACGCCCAGGAATTCCGGCGCCTGCGCTTCCCACGCGCGCGCTTTGCCCCCGAGCTGCTGGATGAGCTGCGGCGCGAAGCGGCGCACACCGTGCACGAGGACGGCGCAAACCTGGTGTTCGATCACATGTATATCGAGCGGCGCATGACGCCGCTCAACCTGTTCCTGCGCAGCACTCCCGCCGAAGCTGCCGAGCGCGTGGTGCTTGATTACGGACAGTGCATCCGTGATCTCGCCTACACCAACATCTTTCCCGGTGACCTGCTGCTGAAGAATTTCGGTGTCACGCGCCATGGTCGCGTGATCTTCTACGACTACGACGAGCTGTGTCGGGTCACCGACTGCAACTTCCGCGACCTGCCGCAGGCCACCAGTCTCGAAGATGAGATGCGCGGCGAAGCCTGGTTCTACGTGGGTGAGAACGACGTCTTCCCCGAGTCATTCATTCGGTTTCTGGGCTTGAACGATGCCCAGCGCGCCGCGCTCCTGCGCCTGCACGGGGAGATTCTCACCGCAGCATTCTGGCGCGGCGTACAGCAGCGACTCGCCGAGGGTGAGATCGTCGAGGTGCTGCCCTACCATCCGCACCGCGTGCGGGTGGCGGGGAGCCTGTGAGCGATGGTGCGCAGCCGGCTCAGCGCACGCTCAGGTGGCCGCGGTCGGTCTCGGTCACCGTGCGCACACGCGCCGCAGGCGCGTCGGAGTTCACGGCCAGGTTCGCGAGCGTGCGATTGGCGAAATCCCAGTTGACCAGCTCCTCGAGGAACGCGGTCACGTACGCGGCGCGGCGGTTCTGGTGATCCAGGTAGTAGGCGTGTTCCCACAGGTCAAGCGCCAGGATCGCCGTGTCACCGCGCACCAGCGGTGTGCCGGCGTTGCTGGTCGCGACGATCTCGAGCGCATCGTCCCGCCACACCAGCCACAACCAGCCGCTGCCAAATTGAGCGCCGGCGGCCTCCTTGAATTCGCGCGCGAAATGCTCGTACGAGCCGAACCGCGTGCGGATGTGCTCACCGACCGCTCCGTGCGCCGCGCCGCCGCCGCGCGGGCGCATCGAGCGCCAGAACAGATTGTGATTCCAGACTTCCGCGGCGTAGCGATACAGCAGGTGTTGCGCCGGATTACGTTCGGTTACACGAATCAACTCATCCAGGGGCAGCGCCTCGAGCTCGCCGCCGCGCACCATCGCCAGCATGCGGTCGAAGCACACGCGCTGGTGCCGCAGGAAGTGGAACACCAGCGTGTCCCGCGACATGGCGGGCTCGAGATCGGCGAAGTCGTACGGCAGCGCGGGAGGCTCGATGTTCATAAGGCGTCCTTCCATGGTACGCATGTCTGGCACGCGTACGTGTCGCCCACAAGTGATGGTGGATTATACCCCCGACGAGGGGGCACGGATCACGGTGGGCCGAGGTTCGCGTTGAGCACCGGGCGCAGCCAGCACCGCGCGTCACGAGCCCGCGGCGGTGAGGGCGCGGTCGAGGTCCTCGAGCAGGTCATCCGGGTCCTCGAGCCCGATCGACAGCCGCACCGTACCCTC
>WNGI01005134.1_pt1 | contig 25995 bp, 19 predicted proteins | sample 5400621 | NCBI WGS metagenome assembly WNGI01 (sample SAMN13153374, study PRJNA577476) | soil metagenome | isolation source: 20 cm soil or saprolite under Garry oak tree replicate 1 | place: USA:California | collected 2016-06-15 | reverse complement strand
TAGCCCACGCGCCAGCATCACGTTGGCGACGTTGGCGCAGGCGATGAGCAGCACGAGCCCGAACGCCACCACCGCCGGCGTGAACATGGCGATCGTCTCGGGCGTGAGGGGAAGCGCGCTCGCCACCGAGAAGAGATCGGCGCGCGTCCAACGGAGCGAGTCGGGCAAAGTGGCGGTGGCGTTCGCGGCCCAGGTCGCGAGCGTGGCGCGCGCCTGCCGCTCGTCCACTCCCGGCTTGAGGCGTAGCACCGCGCGCAGGACCTCGGGCTGTTTCGCGCCGAAGAGATCCTCGCTTCCCTCCAAGCGACTGAGCAGGGTGACGGGGGCCCAGAAGTCCGGCGGCAGGGTGCGGCCGATGCCCGTGAAGCGCTGCGCTGCCACGCCGACTACGGTGAGAGGAATGCCGTGTATCACCACCTTGCGGCCGACGACCCCTGAGTCGCCGCCGAACTTCCCCTGCCACGCATCGTAGCTCAGGACCAACACCGGCTCGCCGTACGGGAGCGTCGCGTCCTCCGGGAGGAGCGTGCGGCCCAGCGCGGGGGCGGCGCCCAACACGCGAAACACGTCGCCCGTCACGACATTCCCCAACATGGGACCGCGCTCGGAGCGCGCGAACGCGTTGGTGTACGCGAAACTCTCCGACGAGATCGGCAGCCCACGCAGATCCTGATACTGCCGCCAGGACAGGCTCTTGCCCCAGCCGCGGCGGTCTTGAAACAACACTTCGTACAACGAGCCAGGGTCGCGGATCGCAAGCGGCCGCAGGACGTAGGCGTCGAAGATCGTGAAGACGCTCGTGTTTAGCCCGAGGCCGAGCGCGATCGTGAGCACGACCGTGGCGACGAACGCCGGGGAGCGGCGAAACCCGCGCAGCGCGAAGCGGACGTCCTGACCAAACTCCAGAAGAGCCCCCGATCCACAGCAAGTGACTCTACGTCTTAGCAGGCACCGTGCCACGTGGGCGTGAGCGAATCACAGTATTCGCACGCACTTACGCGACGTGTGATAGAGGGGCCCGTGCCCGCTTGGTCGCTTGTGGGATTGGCCGTCCCAGAAACGAACGCTCCCACGAGTGGGGGTCGTGGTAAGATGACCCTGTGCGAGCTCTTCGCCCGGTGCGGTACAGCTGCGCGCTCCTCTTGCTGGCGAGCGTTGCCAGGGGACAACTGCCACGCGACACACAACGGGTATCAGTCCTCCTCACGATCAGCGGAGGAGTCAGCCTGGGGTCGTATGAGGCCGGTGTGAACTGGGGGCTGCTGGAGGTCTTCAAGCTCACGGCCCGTGATTCGCTCCGCCGAGTATGGAACCTGCCGCGCTACGATCTCAGGGTGGTCACGGGGGCCTCGGCCGGCAACATCAATGGATTCCTGACCGCCATCGAATGGTGCCGCACGACCGCTCCGACGGCCCCGGAGCGCAGTCTCCTGTGGAAGGTCTGGGTACGCACCGGGATCGATCAGCTGTTCCCGCTCGAGCGCTACGATCAGGACGACACCACCAAGGCGCTGTTCAGCCGGCGCTATTTCGATCGCGTGCTGTTCGACAGCGTGCGGGCGGCGATGGACGACGTGCCGGCGTCCACTTCACCCCATGAGTGCACTGTTCCGGTCGGGGCGACGATCACCCGAGTCGCGCCTGAGTCCGTCGCCATTGCCCCGGGCCTCTACGCCCGCACGCAGCGCTATGCCGCGGTGGTGCTGTTGAGTAATCGTGGACGGACCCTCGAGTTCCGGGCGCCGTCGGACGAGGCCTTCCGCAACGGAGCCGTCGGAGCTCTGCTCGGGCTACCCGATTGCCACGGGGTGATCGATCACGGCGACGTATTCTCCTTGATCGAAGCGTCCTCCGCCTTTCCCGGCGCCTTCGCGCCGGTCTGGCTCAAGAGCGCACCGGACGCCGGCGCCACGTGCAACCGGCAGCCGCACGACTCGGCACTGTTTTCCGACGGCGGGATCTTCGATAACAACCCCATCGACCTCGCGGCGGGGATCTACGATGAGACGATCTGGAAGAACCCGCGTACGCCGGATGCCAACTCCCTGTTGCTCTTCATCGATCCCGACCGCTTGAGCGCTCGACTCGGCCAGGCCAAGCGGAAACCGGAGCGACTGGCACCGGCGACGGGTGGCATCGCGGCGTTACTGGATCTCTTCGCCGGGGCCGTACCGGCCGCGCGACAGTACGAGCTGCAGGCGTTTGGGCGATTGCTCGCGCGGGCCCCTGCCGTGTTCGCTCGCGAGAACATCAAGACCAGCGCCCGCGGCTTCCTCGTGGTCGGGGAGCGGCTGGGGTCCTTCGCCGCCTTCCTGGGGAAGCCGTTTCGCGAGTACGACTTCTACCTGGGGATCTACGATGCGCTGGCGTTTTTCGCAGCCGAAGGGTGCCGCGGCGGCGTGACGGACTCGGTGTGCGTCAAGCGCCGGCTCCATGAGCTCGTGGAGACGAAGGCGCTTGATTTCGGTGCCGGGCCACTCCCCCGCACCGTGCTGCGGTCGCTGTATCAACGGGAGTGGCAGGCGCGGGCTGCCCCAGCCACCCCGCCCATCGGAGGAGACCCGACCGCCCCGCCACGCGACGTCGTGGTCCTTGGGCTGCTACGAGAGCACTTCAGGCTGGAAGACGAGCAGTTCGACAACGCACGGTGCCGCTCTGGGGACCCGATCGTCGGTCTCCTGTGCCACGACGGCTTTCGCATCATGCTGGGGCGCTTGGCGAACGACACGCTGCGACGCGCCGTCGGCCGGGCGGTCGGTCGCGGGAAGATCTGCGCACCCGAAAACTGGCTCGAGTCGCCGATGCGCTGCGATATGGACCAAAGCTTCGAGCAGTTCGTCGAGAACCCGGAACGCTTCCTGGCGGGCAAGCTTGGACTCATGCTGCACCAGCTCTGGAAGGTGGAGCGGGCCCGCAAGCGTGCCGGCCAAGAGAATTGGGCCGGTTTCGCGGCGCTAAGTGAGGCGGTATTTCAATCGGGCATCGCCTACCGGTATCGTCGCGGGTTCGACTGGAACACGTCGTCCGTTCCGCAGCGAGCGGGGAAGGCGTGGCTCGCCACCCTCCTTCCCAACTATGTGAGCGTCAATACGAAGACTCGCGGGTTCGAGCTGGGATACCGGCCGACGCTGCACCTCAGCAACTCGTGGGCGCTGGCGCTCGACGCCGTGCCGCTGCACCTGACCGGGGACCCCGCCAGCGACGTGGACCGGTACCGCTGGGCGATCGGGCCTGCCCTCCACTGGAAACGCACGGGCACGGTATGGTCGGGCATGGAGACGGGGGTCGAGTGGTTCGGGCGCTGGCAGGGCAATACCCTCGGAGCCGAGCGGGTGTGGTCGATCCCCGTCAACTGGTACTTGCTCGCCGACAAGCTCCGCATCGGCGTGCGCGTCTTTCCGCGACGCGACTCAGGAGCACAGGGCGCACCGCGCGCCGACTTCAGCGTCGGCCTGGCGGATGTGAATGGTCTCGTCTATTGGATGTTGCGCCGATCGTGAGGCGGTGGTCGGCTGTGGGATTGGCCGTCCCACGAGCGGACACTCGGCCGGCCCCGAGCTTCGCCTTTTGACGTTGTAACGATACGGCACGGCACTTGCCCGTCCCTCGGTCCTGAGCCTTTCCGGGCCTGCCCTCGATGCGACACGTCACACTGGCCTTCCGCACCCTCTTCAAGACGCCGTTCGTCACCGGCATCGCCGTCATTTCGCTGGCGCTCGGCATCGGCGCCAATGCCGCGATCTTCTCGCTGTTCGACCAGATTTTGCTTCGCCCCCTCCCGGTGCCGGAGCCAGACCGGCTCGTCAATCTCGCAGCTCCCGGTCCCAAGCCCGGTTCTCAGTCGTGTGGCCAGGCGGGAGACTGCGACGTGGTGTTCAGCTACCCGATGTTCCGGGATCTCGAGCGGAGCCAGACCGTTTTCACGGGACTCGCGGCGCATTGCGTCTTCGGCGTCAGTCTGTCCTATCGCGACCAGCCGACGACGGGGGAGGGAATGTACGTCTCGGGGTCGTACTTCCCGACCCTCGGCCTGCGCCCGGCCCTGGGACGCCTCCTTACGCCCGCGGACGACCAGAGCATCGGTACCAACTACGTCGCGGTGCTCGGGTACGGCTATTGGCAGTCGCACTTCGGGAGTGATCCCGGGGTCCTGGGTCGACCCCTCCGCGTCAACGGACGGGCAATGACGATCGTTGGCGTGACCCCACCGGATTTTCGGGGGACCACGCTCGGCATCGACCCGCTGGTGTTCGTGCCGATCAGCATGGCGGGTGTGCTTTGGCCCGGATTCCGCGGGGTCGAGAACCGTCGAGAATACTGGGCGTATCTGTTCGCGCGCCTAAAGTCTGGAGTGTCTCTGGCGCAAGCCAGCGCCGGGCTCAACGCGCTGTACCATCCCATCATCACGGACGTCGAGACCCCCCTCCAAAACGGCGTCAGCGACCAGATGATGACCCAGTTCCGGGCGAAGCAGGTCGTCGTCACGCCGGGACGGCGGGGGCAGAGCTCGATGCACCGCGACGCGAAAGCCCCGTTACTCATGCTGTTCAGCGTCACCGCGATCGTGCTGCTCATCGCGTGCGCCAACATCGCGAATCTGCTGCTGGCGCGAGGCGCCGGCCGCGCCTTGGACATGGGCGTCCGTCTGGCCCTGGGGGCCCGCCGCGGCCAGCTGATCACCCAGCTGCTTACCGAGTCGGTGGTCCTCGCCTGCCTGGGCGCGGTGGCCGGTCTGCTCGTGGCCTACTGGACTCTGGCCGGCATCGCCACCCTCGCTCCGCCCGAAGTCGTGAGCACGCTCGGGTTCGGTCTCCGACCCGTGGTGCTGGTCTTCGCGGCCGTGCTCGCGCTCGCGACGGGGATCGTGTTCGGCGTGTTCCCTGCCTGGCACAGCACCCGCACGGAGCTGGTCACGACAATTCGCGCCAACGCCGGCCAGATCTCGGGAGCACGGAGCGCCGCCCGGTTCCGCTCGTCGCTGGTCACCGTCCAGATCGCCCTGGCCACCACGCTGCTCATCGCCGCGGGGCTGTTCGTGAAGAGCCTGGTCAACGTGACCCGCGTGGATCTCGGGGTGCAGGTCGACAGTGTGGTCACGTTCCGCCTCGCGCCGGAACGGAGCGGCTACGACAGCACCCGCGCCTTGCTGCTCTACGGCCGCGTGGAGGACGAGGTGGGCGCGATCCCCGGCGTGAACGGTGTGACCAGCTCGGTGATCCCCCTCTTGGCCGGGTCCAACTGGGGCTCGGACGTTTACGTGCAAGGCTTCCCGTCCGGCCCCGACGTGGATAGAAACGCGTGGCGCAACGAGATTGGCGCCGGCTACTTTGCCGCCCTGGGCGTCCGGCCGCGCGCCGGCCGCGAGTTCACCCCGGCGGACCATCGGGGCGCGCCCCGGGTCGCCGTGGTGAATCAGGCTTTCGTGAAGAAGTTCAACCTGGGCCAGGGCGCGGTGGGCAAGTTCATGTCCATCGGGCGCGACTCGCTGAACATCCAGATCGTCGGCGTCATCCCCGACGTCAAGTACAACAGCGTCAAGCGGGCGGTGGCGCCGGTGTTCTACACGCCATGGCGGCAGGATGCGGACGTGGCAATAATGAGCTTCTACGTGCGGTCCCGCCAACCTGAGGCGCTCATCCACACCCTTCCCGCCGTCCTCAAGAAGATCGACCCCGGCCTCCCGATGAACGGCCTCAAGACCATGCCAGCGCAGATCCGAGACAACGTCTCCGTGGACCGGCTGATCACCATCCTGTCGGCAGCGTTCGCGGTGCTCGCCACGGTGCTCGCCGCGGTGGGTCTGTACGGCGTCCTGGCCTACAGCGTGGCCCAGCGCACGCGCGAGATCGGTGTGCGCATGGCCCTCGGTGCCGATACCGGCCGGGTGCGCGCGATGGTGCTGCGTCAGATGTCGAGGATGATGCTCGTGGGCGGTGGGATCGGCCTTTTGGGGGCGCTGGGCCTGGGGCGCGCCGCCCAATCGCTGCTCTTCGGACTCCAAAGCCACGATCCCGTGGTGTTCGCGCTCGCCGCCGGGTTGCTCACGCTCGTCGCGCTCTGCGCGGGATACGTTCCCGCCCGACGGGCCTCTCGAGTCGATCCGGTGCAGGCATTGCGCTACGAGTAGTCGCGCCCGCTTCCCTCACGCCCACACCACCGGCACCCGATAGGGCTCGAACGAGCGATCCGAGGTGAGGATCGTGAGCCCTTCGTCCAGCGCCTGCGCTATCAGCAGGCGGTCGAACGGGTCACTGTGGTGGCGTGGCAGATCACGCAACAGGTCCCCGTGACGTATGGCCACGTGAAGTGGGAGAAAACGATTGCGCTCCACGATGTCTCCAACCGTGTCCTTCAAGTCCAGCTTGCCTACGCCTCCCTTGATGGCGATCTCCCACGCGCTGATGGCGCTCACCACAACGAGTTCGGCCCGCTCCACCGTGCGGACGGCAGCGGGCCGAAGCTTCTTCAGGTGCCACCGAACCAGCGCGTTGGTATCGAGCAGCAGCCTCACTCGGATTCGCCGGTGAACAAGCGCAACACTTCGGGCGGCAGCGGCGCATCGAAGTCGTCGGCGATCCAGCCCCTCCCCTTCCCCAATCCGTACTTGCGCAAGTGGCGCGTGTCTTTGGGCGCGAGCGGGACCAGGCGGGCCTTGGGCTTCCCGGACTTGGCGATCACGATCTCCCGCCCCTGCGCGGCCTGCTCGACCAGCTCAGAAAGGTGGGTCTTCGCCTCGTACAGGCTTACGGGCTCTCGCACTGAAGGGGCCTTGTTGCGACGACGCATACACGTATAATTACTCTACTTGACCAAATTGGTCAAGCCCACCCATCCGTCACCGCTCCGAGGCTCGAGCTCGACACCAGTTTCGCATACTTCGCCAGCACCCCCGACGTGTACGCCGGCGCGCGCGCCTTCCAGCTCGCCCGCCGCCGGGCCAGCTCCGCCTCCGGCACGTCCAGGTCCAACCGCCGCCGCTCGGCGTCGATCGTGATGCGATCGCCCTCCTGCACGAGGGCGATCGGTCCGCCCACCGCCGCCTCGGGCGAGACGTGGCCGACCACGAGGCCGTACGTGCCGCCCGAGAACCGCCCGTCGGTGATGAGCCCTACGGCGTCCCCCAACCCTGCCCCAATCAGCGCCGACGTGGGAGACAGCATCTCGCGCATCCCCGGACCGCCCTTCGGCCCCTCGTAGCGAATCACGACCACCTCACCGCGCTGCACCCGTCCTTTGAGAATCGCTTCGAGGCACGCCTCCTCGGAGTCGAATACCCGCGCCGGGCCGGTCATCTTGAGGGCCTTCACGCCGGTGATCTTGGCGACGCCCCCGTCGGGAGCGAGGTTGCCGCGTAGAATGGCGAGGTGCCCTTGGGAGTACAGCGGCCGCTCCCATGGCCGGATCACCTCCTGATCGCGTCGCGGCGAGTCGGGAACGTCCTCGAGCACCTCGGCGATCGTGCGACCGGTGATCGAGAGGGCGTCGCCGTGCAGCACGCCGTGTGTGAGCAACATCTTCATCACCTGCGGGATCCCGCCGGCGCGGTGCAGATCGGTGGCGACGAATCGGCCGGAGGGCTTGAGATCGCACAGCACCGGGACCCGCGCCCGGATCGTCTCGAAATCGTCGAGCACGAGCGGCACGCCCACCGCCCGGGCGATGGCGAGCAGATGCAGCACGGCATTGGTCGAGCCGCCGATCGCCATCGTGACGGCGATCCCGTTCTCGAACGCCTGACGGGTGAGGATTTGGCGCGGCCGCAGGTCCCGCCGGATCGCTTCCACCAGCGTCACCGCCGACTGCGCGGCGCTCTCGGCCTTCTCGGCGTCCTCGGCCGCCATGGTCGAGGAGAACGGCAGGCTCATCCCCATCGCCTCGATCACCGAAGACATGGTGTTCGCCGTGAACATCCCGCCGCACGAGCCGGCGCCCGGGCAGGCGTGGCGCTCGACTTGGAGCAGCTCCGCGGCGTCGATCTTGCCGGCGCTGAATTCGCCCACGGCCTCGAACGCGCTCACGACCGTCAGGTCACGGCCCGCGTAGTGCCCGGGCTTGATCGTCCCGCCGTACACGAACACCGCCGGGATGTTCATACGCGCGATCGCGATCATCGCGCCGGGCATGTTCTTGTCGCACCCGCCGACGGCGAGCACGCCGTCCATGCACTGCGCGCTGCACACGGTCTCGACCGAGTCGGCGATCACCTCGCGGGACACGAGCGAGTACTTCATCCCCTCGGTCCCCATCGAGATCCCGTCGCTCACCGTGATCGTCCCGAACAGCTGGGGCATCACGCCGAGCGTCCGCAGCCTGGCCTCCGCCCGCCGCGCCAGCACGTCGAGCCCGAGGTTGCACGGGGTCAGGGTGCTGTACGCGTTCGCGACGCCCACGATCGGCTTGGTGAAATCGCCGTCGCCGAATCCCACCGCCCGCAGCATGGCGCGGTTGGGGGAGCGCTGCGGGCCCTGCGTGATCAGGCTGCTGCGGAGGGGGGTCATGGGGCCTCAGGCGAATGCGGAATGCGGAATGTGGAATGCGGAATCGACGTTCGCCCTTCAATTCCGCATTCCGCATTTCGCATTCCGCATTCTTTCAAGACCACCCCGGCGATCCGTTCTCCCATCTCACGCGTCCCGATAGCGGGCGCACCAGGCTCCGCAATGTCCCGCGTCCTCGCCCCGGCGTCGAGCACCGCGCGGATCGCCTGGTCCACCGCGTCCGCGGCCTCCGGCAGCCGCAGCCCATAGCGCAGCAGCATCGCGACTGACGCGATCGCGCCGATCGGGTTGGCCACTCCCTTCCCGGCGATGTCGGGCGCCGAGCCGTGGATCGGCTCGAACAACCCCGCGCCCGCGCCGAGCGATGCCGACGGCAAGAGGCCGAGCGAGCCCACCAGCACCGCCGCCTCGTCGCTCAGGATGTCGCCGAACATGTTCTCGGTCAGCAGTACGTCGAAGGCCGCAGGATCGCTCACGAGCCGCATCGCCGCGTAGTCGACGTACAGGTGCTCCAGTCGGACATCGGGGTACTCGCAGCCCACGGCCGTGACCGTCTCCCGCCACAGCTGGGAGACCTCGAGCACGTTCGCCTTGTCGACCGAGGTGACGAGCCGGCGGCGGCGACGCGCGGCGTCGAACGCGACCCGGGCGACCCGCTCGATCTCGGGGACCGTGTAGACCAGGGTGTTGACCGCGCGGGACCCTGCCGCGTCCCGCCCGCGCGGCTCACCGTAATACAACCCGCCGGTGAGCTCCCGCACGATCAGCACGTCGACGCCCTCCAGCCGGTCCGGCTTGAGGGGCGAGCGGTCCACCAACGGCGCGAGCACGGTAACCGGGCGCAGGTTGGCGTACACGCCCAGCAGGGCGCGCAGCGCAAGCAGGCCCGTCTCGGGCTTCAAGTGCCGGGGAGCGTGCTCGAGCCCCGGCGCTCCCACCGCGCCGAGCAACACCGCGTTGGCGCGCCGCACGGCGGCACGCGTCTCTTCCGGCAACGGATCGCCCGCTGATGCTACCCCTGCCGCGCCGATCGGAACGTGCGACATCGTGAAGCTGACATCGAAGCGCTGCCCCGCTGCTCGTAGGACGCGTTCAGCTTCGGCAGTCACCTCGGGGCCGATGCCGTCCCCAGGGAGCACCGCCACGGAGTACTGCGTCACCACGTTTCCCGTTTCACGTTTCCCGTTTCCCGATTCTTTTCGTACGCCGCGATGCGGTTTTCTTCGAGTAATGTCCGCCCGATCTCGTCCAGGCCGTGCAGCAGCATCTCCCGGCGATATGCCTCGACGGCGAACCGGGCTGCGAAACCCGCGCCGTCCTCCACGCGCTGCTCCACGAGATCGATCGACAGCCGATAGACTCCGCCCGCGGCCGCATGACGGCGCAGCAGCTCGGCGATCTCCTCGGATGAAAGGCGCACTGCCAGCACTCCGTTCTGGCAGCAGTTCGCATAGAAGATATCCGCGAACGACGGGGCGAGGATGGCGCGGAAGCCGTACTCGGCGAGCGCCCACACCGCGTGCTCCCGCGACGAGCCGCACCCGAAGTTCGCCCCGGCGACGAGGATGGTCGCGCCCTGAGCTTCGGGCCGGTTGAGCTCGAACCCGGGATTCACGCTGCCGTCGGGGCGGAAGCGCCAATCGTAGAACAGGGCCGGACCGAAGCCGGTGCGCTCCACCCGCTTCAGGAACTGCTTCGGAATAATCTGGTCGGTGTCGACATCGGCGCGCGGCAGCGCGGCCACGGCGCCGCTGTGGCGGACGAAGGGCTCGGTCACGGTGCGGCGAGCTCTCCCTCCCACGCCCATTCGCGCACATCGACGAGCCGGCCCGCGACCGCGGCGGCCGCCGCCATGGGCGGGCTCATCAAGTGGGTGCGACCGCCGCGCCCCTGGCGCCCTTCGAAATTGCGGTTGGAGGTCGAGGCGCAGCGCTCCCCCGCCTTGAGAGTATCCGCGTTCATCCCCAGGCACATCGAGCACCCGGCGTTGCGCCACTCGAATCCCGCCTCACGGAACACGCGGTCGAGCCCCTCGCGCTCCGCCTGGGCCCGCACCTGTTGCGACCCGGGGACGACCATGGCCCGCACGCTCGACGCGACGCGCCGGCCCCGCACCACGCGGGCCGCGGCGCGCAGATCCTCGATCCGGCCGTTGGTGCAGGAGCCGAGGAACACCCGATCGATCGGCAATCCTTCGAGACGTGTGCCGGGCTCCAGGCCCATGTACTCGAGCGCCCGCGACACGGCGCGCCGCTCGTCGTCGGTCGGGAAATCGGCCGGATCGGGCACGGCGCCCGTGACGCCGGCGACCATGCCCGGGCTCGTCCCCCACGTCACCTGAGGCGGGACCGCCGCGGCGTCGAGTGTGACGCGGCGGTCGTACGTCGCGCCGGGATCGCTCTGGAGCCCGCGCCACGCCGCCACGGCGCGGGTCCACGCCGCGCCCGTGGGCGCGCGCGGCCGGCCCGCCAGATAGGCGAAGGTCGTCTCGTCCGGGGCGATCATCCCGGCCCGCGCGCCCGCCTCGATCGACATGTTGCACACCGTCATCCGCTCTTCCATCGAGAGCGCGCGAATCGCGTCCCCGGTGTACTCGATGACGTGCCCCGTCGCACCGGCCGTTCCGATGGAGCCGATCAACGCGAGGATGAGATCCTTGGCCGTGACACCCGGTCCGGCCGCGCCGGTGAGGCGCGCCTCCATGGTGCGCGGCTCGGACCAGACGAGGCACTGCGTCGCCAGGACGTGCTCCACCTCGCTCGTGCCGATCCCCACTGCCAGGGCCCCGAACGCACCGTGCGTCGAGGTGTGCGAGTCCCCGCACACGATGATCATCCCCGGCTGGGTGAGACCGAGCTCGGGGCCGATCACGTGTACGATGCCCTGGCTGGGTGATCGCAGGTCGAACAGCTCCACGCCGAACTCGCGCGCGTTCACCGCCAGCGCGTCGAGCTGCCGCGCGGAGACGGGATCCTCGATCGGCAGCGCGCGATCGCCGGTAGGCACGTTGTGGTCCACCGCCTGCCGCAGGCCCGCGAACGCCTGCGGTGACGTCACTTCGTGGACCAGGTGCAGGTCCACGTACAACAGCGCCGGCCCTCCCCCCGGAAACCGGTGGACGACGTGCGCGTCCCATAGCTTCGCGAACAGCGTGCGTGGAGCCGGGCTCACGGCGCGACGGCGGCTCCTCGAGGCTTCGTCGGCGGGACCGGCGGAGGCGGCGTCGCGGGCGCGGCTGCCCGCCGTCCTTCCTCGGTCCAGGGCATCATGGCACGCAGCCGTGCGCCCACTCGCTCGATGGGGTGCTCGGCCTCGGCCCGGCGCAGCGCCTGGAAGCGCGCGGCGCCGGCGCGGGTCTCGCCGATCCACTCGCGCGCGAAGCTGCCGGACTGGATGTCCGCCAGCATGCGCCGCATGGCGGCCCGTACCTCGTCGGTCACGATCTTGGGGCCGCGGGTGTAGTCGCCGTACTCCGCCGTGTCGCTGATCGAGCGGCGCATGAAGCCCATCCCGCCGCGGTACATCAGGTCGACGATCAGTTTCAGCTCGTGTAAGCACTCGAAGTAGGCGATCTCCGGCGCGTACCCGGCGTTGGTGAGCGTCTCGAACCCCGCCTGAACGAGCGCGGTCACCCCGCCGCACAGCACCGCCTGCTCGCCGAACAGATCGGTCTCGGTCTCCTCCCGGAACGACGTCTCGAGCACGCCCGCCCGGGTGCACCCGATCCCCGCGGCGTAGGCGAGGGCGTCGGCGAGCGCGTGGCCGCTCGCGTCGCGCTGCACGGCCACGAGGGCCGGTACGCCGCGACCCGCCTGGTACTCGCTCCGCACCATGTGGCCGGGGGACTTGGGGGCGATCATCGCCACGTCGACCGAGGGGGGCGGCACGATTTCCCCGAAATGGATGTTGAAGCCGTGCGCGAACAGCAGCGTCTTTCCCGGGCCGAGCGTCCGAGCGATGCCGGCTTCGTACACGGCGCGCCCTTCCTGGTCAGGAACGAGCACCATCACGACGCTGGCGGCGGCCGCGGCGTCGGCGATCGGCCGCACGTCCAGGCCTTCCGCCCGCGCCCGCTCCCACGACGCCCCCCCCGGGCGCAGCCCGACGATCACCCGCACGCCGCTGTCGCGCAGGTTGAGCGCATGCGCGTGTCCCTGACTGCCATATCCGATGACGGCGACCACGCGATCCCGCAGCCGGGTCGGGTCGGCGTCCGCGTCGTAGAAGACGCGCACTCCTGACGCACTCATGATTGCACCTCCCTAGTGGATTCTTCGGTCGCCGCGAGCACGACGTCGCGCACGCCGACGATCTTGTGGAATTGCTGCGCGACGCGATCGGCGGTAGCGGCGTCCGCCTTCAAGATGAAGGTCAGCTGCGATACCCCCGCGGTGGCGGTGGGTCGCAGCGCTAGACGCTCGATGGGAACATTGCGCCGGCGCAGCACGCCGACCGCGCGATTCAACGTCAGCAGCGCGTCGTCCAGCAGTACCGCAACGGTATGCGAGGCCGGCATGGGGTGGCTCAGTCGCCCGCCCCCGCCGGCGCGGTTTCGATCGGCTCGGAGAGCGAGCCGCCGGGCGGAATCATCGGGTAGACGTTCGCCTCCTGCTCGATGACGAATTCGACCAGCGCCGGTCCGGAGTGATCGTTCGCCTGGGCGACGACGTCCGGAAGCTCCGCCGCTTGCTTCACCCGCCAGCCGGGGATGCCATACGCCTCCGCGAGCTTCACGTAGTCGGGGCTCCAGATCGGCGTGCAGGAGTAGCGCTTGCCGTGGAAGAACTGCTGCCACTGCCGCACCATCCCCAGGTAGCCGTTGTTGAAGATCGCCATCTTCACCGGCAGCCGCTCCTGCACCATGGTCGCGATCTCGGCCATATTCATCTGAAAGCCGCCGTCGCCCGAAATCGCCCACACCGTCTCGCCGGGCCGGGCGAGGTGCACGCCCATCGCGGCGGGGACCGCGAACCCCATAGTCCCGAGGCCGCCCGACGTGATGTGGGAATTGGGCTCCCGGTACGGATAGAGCTTGGCGACCCACATCTGGTGCTGGCCCACGTCGGTCACGATGGTGCAGCGTCCCTCCGTCGCCTGGTAGAGCGAGGCCAGAATCGTCTCGGGCGCCAGGTCGCCCCGGAACGCCGCCGCGCGGGGTCGGGTGAAGTCGTGGATCTCCGCGAGCCAGCGCTCGCACGTGCGGGGCTGCACCACGGCGGCCAGGCGGCGAGTGACGTCGCGGGCGTCGCCCACGATCCCCAGGGTCACAGGTACGTTCTTCCCGATCTCCGCGCGGTCCAGGTCGATGTGCACGATGCGCGCCCGCGGCGCGAAGCCGGCCGTGTTGCCCGTGACACGGTCGTCGAACCGCAGCCCGATGCCGACGATCAGGTCGGCGTGCTGGATGGCGCGGTTCACGCGCACTTCGCCGTGCATCCCCGGCATGCCGAGGAACAGCGGGTGGCCGTCGGGGAAGGCGCTGATGCCGAGCAGCGTCGTGATCACCGGGATGCCGGTCTTCTCCGCCAGCGCGCGCACTTCGGTGTAGGCGTTGCCGATGATCACCCCGTGCCCCACCATGAGCAACGGGCGCTCGGCGGCCGCGATCAGCCGTGCGGCTTCGCGGATCGGCTCCTCCTCGTTCCCCGGGCTCTTCCCCGGGCTTGCGCCCGGGGTCAGTGCAGGACCCCCGACCGACTGACCCCGGGCGCCAGCCCGGGGATCAAGGGAAGGCTGGGACGAGCGATATTCCCCGGGCCGTCCTTCCTGCGCGACCGCCAGCGCCTCCCGCACCACGCCCGCGAGCTCGGCGACGTCCTGCACCAGGTAGTTCTGCTTCGTGATCGGCAGCGTGATGCCCACGATGTCCGTCTCCTGGAAGGCATCACGCCCGATCATGGAGCGGGGCACCTGCCCGGTGATCGCCACCACGGGCGAGCTGTCCATGTGCGCGGTAGCGAGTCCGGTCACCAGGTTCGTGGCGCCGGGACCCGACGTGGCCACGCACACCCCCGCGCGCCCGCTGGCGCGGGCGTAGCCGTCCGCCGCATGGGCGGCCGCCTGCTCGTGCCGCACCAGGATGTGACGCAGCGCCGGATGGTCCCCCAGCGCGTGGTAGAACGGCATGATGGCGCCGCCGGGATACCCAAAAATCACGTCGACGCCCGCCTCGAGCAGGGTGCGGCAGAGGATCTGCGCGCCCGTGAGCGTTTCGGTCATCGGCTCACACTCCCCAGAGGTAGATGGCGTTGAGCGAGCGGTCCTCGAGCTCGTCGGCGTAGCTCGCCTTGTTGAGGGCGTGCAGCACCGCGCGGGCGCTGGCCTCGACGATGTCGGTCGACGCACCGTGCCCCGACAGCGACTTGCCGGCGACGCGGACCTGCACCAGCACCTGGCCCAGGCTGTCGCCGCCCGGGGTGACCGACTGGATCGCGAGGTTCAACACCTCGATCTGGCGCTCGACGACCGCGCCGATCGCGGCGATGGCCGCGGCGATCGGTCCGTTACCCGTGCCGGCCGCGCTCCGCTCGCCCGCCCACGGGCCCGTGAGCCGGACCTGGGCGGAGGCCGGCGTCGACCCACACGTTACCTCCAGACGCGCGAGCCCGTACACCTCGGGCGCGTCGTGGAACCGGCCGTGCAACAGCGCCAGGAGGTCTTCGTCGAGCACCTCCCGCTTGCGATCCGCCAGCGCCGTGAACTCGTCGTACAGCTTGGCGAGCGTGGGCTCGTCGAGCTCGTAGCCGAGCTCCTGATAGCGCCGCTCCAGCGCGTGCCGGCCGGAGTGCTTCCCCAGCACCAGCGTGGAGCGCGGTACGCCGACCTCTTCCGGGCGGATGATCTCGTACGTCAGGCCGTTTTGCAGCAGGCCGTGCTGGTGGATCCCCGCCTCGTGCGCGAACGCGTTGCGGCCCACGACCGCCTTGTTCGGCTGGGGGAAGACGCCGATGACGTGAGACAGGAGCTGGCTGGTGCGGAAGATCTCCTTCGGGTTCACGGCACACTTGAACGCCACGGCATGCGAGCGCACCCGACTCGCCATCACGATCTCCTCGAGCGCCGCGTTGCCGGCGCGCTCGCCGATCCCATTGATGGTGCATTCCACCTGACCGGCGCCGGCCTCGATGGCGGCGAGCGAGTTGGCGACCGCCAGGCCGAGATCGTCATGGCAGTGGGCGCTGAACACCACCCGGTCGCTGTTCGGCACACGGCTCCGCACGGTGCGGAACATCGCGCCGTACTCGGCGGGCAGCGCGTAGCCCACCGTGTCGGGCAGGTTGATCGTCTTGGCCCCCGCGGCGATCGCGGCCTCGACCACCCGGCACAGGAAGTCCAGATCGGTGCGGGTGGCGTCCTCGGCCGAAAACTCGACGTCGTCGGTGTAGCGCCGGGCGCGCCGGATCGCTGCCTCCGCGCGCGCGAGGCAGTCGGCACGGCTGATCTTGAGCTTCTGCTCCAGGTGGAGGTCCGACGTGGCGATGAAGACGTGCAGCCGCGGTCGCGCCGCCGCCCGCAGCGCCTCCCCGGCGAGATCGATGTCGCGGTCGTGGCACCGCGCCAGCGCCGCCACCGCGGACCGTCGCACGGCTTCCGCCACGCCGCGGACCGCCTGCTGATCGCCCTGAGACGCGCTCGGGAACCCGGCTTCGATGACGTCCACGCCCAGGGTGTCGAGCTGACCGGCGAGGCGCAGCTTCGCCTCGGGCGTCATGGAATTCCCCGGCGCCTGCTCCCCGTCCCGCAGCGTGGTGTCGAAGATGATCACGTCTCTCTCCATGGCGACCGCTCCGTCCCTTTCCGACCGGTGGGGTGAAAAAAAGCCGCGGACCTTGCGGGGTCCGCGGCGCTGGCACTGCCTTGCTGTCTCGCTAGTTGCTCACGTCATCTCTTCGCGCGCGCCGCCGACCCCTCCTGAGCAGGAATGCTCAGCAGCAGGACCAGCAGCAGCAGGACGAGCACGAGCGCGAACGGCGTCACGAGTATGTGGTTCCCAGTGTCAGGTCGTGGCCAGCTAGGTTACCCCGGCGGGCAGGGGGTGTCAAGGCCATCACCTCCGCCGCAAACCGGTCCATTTCCTCGTGCTGCGGGCTGAACTGGAGCAGCAGCAGGTCCACTCCGGCCTGCTCGAACTGGCGGATGCGGTCCGCGATCTGCTCGGGCGTCCCCACCAGGCCGGCCTTGAGCCCGCGGTTCGAGACGGAGTAGTCCTCGAGGCTGACGCGCTGCTCGAGCTGCGTGTTGGCGATCCACTCCTGGTAATTGGCGTAGCCCGCCGCGCTCTGGCGCACGTCGGTGATCCGGGCGACCTCCCGCTGGGCGGCCGCCTCGGTCGGCCGGCACACCACGTAGCCCGCCACCCCGAACTTGAGGGGAGGGAGCCCCAGCTGCTCGCGGCGCGCCCGCAGGTCGGCCACCTTGGCGGCGATCCGCTCGGGCGGGTCGCCGTGCATCAGGTACGCGTCGCAGGCGCGCGCGATGAGCTGCTTCGCCGCCTCCGACTCGCCGCCGGCGTACAGGGTCGGGCGCGGCCGCGACACGGGCTTCGGCTCGAGGATCGCATTATCGACCGTGTAGAATTGCCCCGCGAAGCTGAACCGCGGCTCGGCCCACATCCCGCTCACCACCGCGAGCCACTCGGCGGTGCGGGCGTAGCGCGCGTCGTGCTGGTCGAACTCGACGCCGTACTGGCGAGCCTCGTCGGCCCACCACGACGACACCACGTTGAGCGTGACCCGTCCGCCGCTGATGTGGTCGATGTTGGCCGCCTGCTTGGCGGCGAGCGCCGGCGGGTGAAACGTCGGACGCACGGCGACCATCAGCTCGAGCCGCTCGGTGACCGCGGCGAGCGCCGCCGTCGTGGTCCAGGCGTCGAGCGCCGGTGCGTCCGGGCCCTTGATGTCGTTCAGGTTGAGCTCGGCGATCAGCGTGACGTCGAAGCCGATCGCCTCGCTGCGCCGTGCCAGGCGGCGCACGTACTCCCAACTCGCCGCCATGCCCTCGTCGGGCACGTTGCGGAGCCAGCCGCCGAACACGGGGAGCCAGTAGCCGAAGCGCATGGTCACTGCGCCGCTTGCTCGAGGTAGTCCACCAGCCGCGCGAACGGATCGAAGCCCACCACCCGCGGCGCGTCGGCCACGAAGTTCGAGAGCGCGTTGATGTCGTAGAAGTAGAGACGCCCGTCGCGGTCGTCGATCATGTACTCGACCCCGCCCACGTCGATGTGCGCCGCCCGCATGATGCACTCCACCTGGTCGACGATCTCGGGCGGCGGCGTGTAGCCCTCGACTCGCAGATTGTTCTTGGGTGCATCCACCGGGCACGCCGCCCGCACCAGCTCGGCGCCCCCGACGGTCTGGCACACGTCCGCGGGGCAGAGGTTGAAGCTGTCGCCCGGGGTGTAGATCCGGATCGCGTACAGATAGCGCCCCCCCAGCACTTCCACGCGCATGATGCGCTGCTCTGCGGCAGGGATGTACTCCTGCACCAGCGCCGTCTGATCGATCCCCAAGTCGAGCGCACCAGCGCCGGCGGCCTGCTCGAGCTGCTGCGGCGTCTCGAAGCGCCGGATCCCCGCCCCCGACCCGCCGATGTTCGGCTTCACGATCACCGGGAAGCGAAACCCCTGCGCGGCTTCGGGCGCCCGGGCCGGGTGATTGATGACGCGGGCGCGCGGGTACGGCAGGCCCAGGTGATGGAGCAGCGAGAGCTGCAGCGCTTTCGACGTCTCGGTGACGTAGGCGTCGTACCCGTTGATGACGCGTACGCCGTGTCGCTTCAGGTACGCGAGGTAATGGAGCGTATAGAAGATGGCGTTGCCGTGACCGCGCAGGTACGCCGAGGGACTCATGCGGTTGAACACGAGCGAGTACGGCGGCCGCGCGTCACCCGCGTCAAAGCGGTGATCCGCCGCGTCAAGGCGCACGTACGGCACGCCGCGCCGGTCGAGCTCCTGGAACAGGGGCCGGAACCAGTCGGGGTGCTCATAGAAGATCGCGATCGGGCGCTGTGTGGTCGCGCTCACGGGTGACGTCGTCTCCTCAGTCGCTGCCGGCGCTCGCCAGCGCGACCGCTTCCCGCACCGCGCGGTCGACCGCCGCGCGCAGCTCGGCGGCCGGCGTCCCGTCGGCAAACTGCTCGCTCGTGGCATAGACGCCGTGCGCCACTACCGTGGCGCCGATGCTCGCGAACAGCGGGCGCAGCCCGTGGTCGACCGCCAGCGAATGCGCCACGCCGTGTCCGGTCACGATCGGCACCCCCACCTTCCCCACCAGCCCATCCTGGGGCATCAGGTCGAAGAAGACCTTGAGCAGGCCGCTGTAGGTGGCCCGGTACACCGGTGTTCCCGCCACGACGATCCGGGCCTCGGCGACTCGGGCCAATGCGTCCGTGACCTGGGACGCCGACCCGCGGCCGAGTAACGCGTCCGCGGGGAGCGCCGCCACGTCGATCAGCCGAATCGCCGCGCCCCGCGCCTCGAGCTGCGCCAGCGCGTGCGCCACCAGGACCCGCGATTTGGACGTCGCCGACGGGCTTCCCGAGATGCCGACGGCCACGAGCCTGCCGGGCGCAGCGCCCATCACGTCGTCTCCTGCCACGGAGCAAAACGCTAGCCGCGGGCCCCCCGCCGGGCAAGGGCGCCGCGGCGGGAACCTTTCGGGCGATATAGTTCATTCATGAACTGCAAGGCTGGTTGAGGAACACCACTAGACCGGAGCGGGAAGTGAGGGGAAAGGTAGCGGCGCTCATCATCGTGGCGGCCCTGACGGCCGGCCAGTCGCGAGCGGTCGTTCAAGCGCCGTTGCCCCTGGCGTCCGCGGCGGAGCCGAGCGCCCCGATCTTCCCGTCGCTCATCGCCGACCCGAAAGAACCCGAGTTCTTCGCCACGTATCTGTGGCAGCGCTCCCCACGCCTCGCCTCCAAACTCGGCTCCGTCGGATTCGGCCAGACCATCGGGGTCGTTCGGGCCCGGGATTGGCAGCTCTCGATCGCCGCCGGCGTGTTTTCGCAATTCGACTTGTCGTCCTCGACCGCCGACCTGATGAACACCGACTACTTGATCGGCCTGCCGCTCGCGTACCGGCGCGGCAGCACGGCGCTGCGCCTCCGCGTCTACCACCAGAGCTCGCACCTGGGCGACGAGTACATGCTCCACGCGCGGGCGCAGCGCGTGGACCTGAGCTTCGAGGCCGCCGAGCTGCTCGTCGCACGCGAGCTCGCGCATTGGCGAGTGTACGGCGGCGGCGAGTACATGTTCACCCACTCACCGTCCGACCTGAAGCCCGGCGTACTCCATGCCGGGCTCGAATACCACCAGCCCGGGTCGCTGGTACGGCTCGGCCGGCTCGCAGCCGGCCGGCTCGTGGCGGCGTTGGACGGCAGATCGGTGCAGGACCGCGGTTGGCAGATCGGTTGGAGCTTCGTCACCGGGCTCGAGCTGGCCGACCCCCTCGTCCTGCCCGGGTCCGGATGGCGCTGGAGTGTGCAGCTCAAGGGCTACAGCGGCCCCTCGCCGTACGGGGAGTTCTTCCGGGATCGCGTGTCATCGCTCGGCTTCGGGCTCGGGTTGACCTTGTGAGACACGCCTCGACGCACATCAAACCCTTTCGAGAATATGGTTCATTCATGAAGCATCTCTCGCGTTTTCCCCGGGGGCCAGCGCCCTCACACCTCAAGTCCCTTCTGGAGGATCCTATGCTGAACCGTTCGATCACCCTGCTCGCCGCAGCGCTCGTCGTGGCCGCGGCGCCTGCCCTCAGCGCTCAAACGAGCGTCGCGCTGTCGCAACGCAGCCGTCCCGTCTATGACGCCGTCACCATCGGCGGGGCATTCGGCGGCCTGTCCGGCGCCGCCAATTTGAACCAGGCCGGCACCGCCGACTGGCGGCTCGGGTGGGCCGCGTCCCTCAATGCCACGGGATGGCTCAACGACTACGTCGGCGTCCGCGCCGGCGGCGGCTGGGGCCAGGACAGCGTTCGCGGCGCCACCCTCACCGGCCGCGGCAAGCTCAACAAGTTCACCTACGACGCCGACATCGTGCTGCGATATCCGCTGCGCGCCGGCTCCGGCACCGTCAGCCCCTACCTGGTCGGCGGCCTGGGCGCGATCAGCGTCCACCAGCTGGGCTCGGACAGCACCTGGTCCAAGTTCGCGGGCAACTACGGCGTGGGCTTCGAGTACCGCTTCCGGCACGTGGGTGTCCGCGCCGAGGGTCGGGACTTCGTCTACAAGTTCGATCGCTATGGGTTCGACAAGACGCAGCACGACATCGCCTGGCAGGGCGGCCTCACGCTGTCCTTCTAGATGTCATTCACCCGAACGGGTGGGTCGCCCCCACCCGTTCGGGTGAAATTGCGCTGGCCCCGCGCTATCCGCGGAACCTTTCCCGCAAATAGTTCATTCCTGCACTATCACGTTGATCGTCTAGTTCGAGAACCACACGGAGAGGATGAGCCATGACGCGTTCGATCAAACCGACGGGTTGGGTCCTGATGGGAGTGGGTGTACTGGTGCTCACGGCCGGCGCCGCGGCGTTCCGCAGGGCGCCCAGCGCCCCGGTGGCTCCACCTCCCGCGGAAGTATCCGTCCTGACCGTAGCCCCCGAGACCGTGGCGGCGCGCTACGAGTACGTCGGCCAGGCCGAGGCCTCGCGCTCGGTCGAAGTCCGCTCGCAGGTCACGGGGGTGGTGGTCGCGCGCCCCTACGCCGAAGGCACTGACGTCGCCAAAGGCACGCTGCTGTTCCGGATCGACCCCACGACCTACGAGGCGGCCTACCGCAGCGCCCAGGCGCGGCTCGCGAACGCCGAACGGAACCTGGCGCGCCTCAAATCGCTGCTCGCGTCCCGCGCCGTCGCGCAGAAGGACGCCGACGACGCCCAGACGGCGTTCGATCAGGCGCAGGCGGCGGTCGACCAGACGAAGAAGGACTATGACGACACCTCCGTCCGCGCCGAGATCGCTGGACGCGTCGGGCGCGCCCGGCTGGAGCTGGGCGGACGCGTGACCGGACCCGGCGATCTGCTCACGACGGTCGAGCAGGTGGACCCGATCTACCTGAACTTCAGCCCCTCGGATCAGGACATTCTCCGCTGGCGGCGCGACGCCGCGACGGGTCAGCTGCTGATGCCACCGAGCATGTCGGTTCAGGTGGTGCTCGCCGACGGGACGGTTCTGTCCGAGCCGGGCAAGCTGAACTTCGTCGACCTCGCGTTGCAGCCGGAGACCGGGACGCAGCAGCTCCGCGCGGTCCTGCCGAACCCGAAACACGTGCTGCTCCCCGGGCAATTCGTGCGGGTGCGGCTGCTGGGCTTGAAGATCCCGAAGGCGATTCTCGTCCCGCAGCGCGCCGTGCAGCAGGGCCTGGGGGGCGCGTTCGTGTACGTCGTAGCCGATAGCGGCAAGGTCGCCGTGCGCAACGTGGTCGCGACATCCTGGGATGGCGGGTCATGGCTGATCGCGGAAGGGCTACAGACTGGAGATCGCGTGATCGTGGATGGTGTCCAGAACGCGGCCCCCGGGGCGCCGGTCAAGGCGGTGGCCTACCAGCCGCCCGCGGCCAGCGCCGCGAGGGTCCCGTGAGCAACGCCCCGGAGATCCGCAACGTCTTCATCCGGCGCCCGATCTTCTCGGGCGTCATCTCGATCGTCATCGTGCTGCTGGGGCTGTTCGCGCTCCGCACGCTCCCGGTGAACAGCTACCCGGCGCTCACGCCGCCCGAGATCCAAGTGCAGGCGGTCTACCCGGGCGCTACGGCGCAGGACGTCGCCACGGCCGTGGCCGCGCCGATCGAGCAGCAGCTCTCGGGGCTCGACGGGTTGCTGTACTTCAAGTCGTCGAACTCGAGCGCCGGCGTCATGAACCTGTCGGTCTACTTCGACGTCTCGCGCAACCCGGACCTCGCGGCGGTGGACGTGCAGAACCAGATCGCGCTCGCCGAGCCGCAGTTGCCCCAGGAGGTCGTGCGTAACGGGATCACGGTGCAGAAGCGCCAGACGGCCATCCTCGTGGTGGGCGCGCTCACCGCCGACGACCCGCGCTTCGACGCCGAGTACCTGAGCAACTACTCGAAGATCTACGTCCAGGACGAGCTCAAGCGCATTCCGGGCGTGGGTGACGCGCAGACGGTGGGCCAGCTCGAGTTCTCGATGCTCCTGAGCCTCGACCCCGATCGCATGGCGCAGCTCGGGTTGACCGTGTCGGACGTGGCCGCCGCGGTGCAGGAGCAAAACGCTACGAACCCGGCCGGACGTATCGGGCGCGAGCCTGCGCCGCCGGGTACCCAGCTCACCATCCCCGTCGTCACGGCGGGCCGGCTCAAGGATCCCGCCGAATTCGGGCAAATCATCCTGCGGGGGCGGCCGGACGCCTCGCTGGTGCGCCTCCACGACATCGGCGAGGTCCACTTGGGGGCCCGCAACTATGACGTCGTGGGGCGGCTCGACGGCAAGCCCACGGCCCTGTTCCTCGTCTTCCTGCGACCGGGAGCGAACGCGCTCCAGGTCAAACAGGCCGTGCTGCACCGCATGGGCGAGCTGGCCAAGAGCTTTCCCTCAGGCGTCCACTGGTCGGTGCCGTTCGACACGACCCCGTACATCACCGCCTCCATCTACGAGGTCGTGAAGACCCTGTTCGAGGCGATGCTGCTCGTGACCCTCGTGGTCTTCGTCTTCCTGCAGAGCTGGCGGGCGACCCTCATTCCCGTCCTCGCCGTGCCCGTCTCGGTCATCGGCGCGTTCTTCGGCATGCAGGCACTCGGCTTCTCGATCAACCTGCTCACCCTGTTCGGCCTGGTGCTGGCGATCGGCATCGTGGTGGACGACGCGATCGTCGTGATCGAGAACGTGGAGCGTATCATGGCGAGCGAGGGTGTCTCGCCCGCCGTAGCGGCGGACCGGGCCATGCGCCAGGTGAGCCGGGCCCTGATCGCGATCGTGCTGGTGCTGTGCTCCGTCTTCGTCCCCGTGGCCTTCCTGGGAGGCATCACGGGCCTGATGTACCGGCAGTTCGCCATCACGATCGCGATTGCGGTCGTCCTCTCGGGGATCGTGGCGTTGACGCTCACCCCGGCGCTGTGTGCCGTGCTGCTCAAGCCCAGTCACCCCGGACGCAAGTCCGGGGTGGCGCTGGGCCGGTTCTTCTCAGGGTTCAACCGTGGCTTCCGGGCCTTCACGGAGCGCTACCTCGGCGCGGCGGGCCGTGTGATCGACCGCCCCCGCACGTTCTTCGCCGCCTTTGGCGTCGTCGTCGCGCTGGTCTTCGTGCTCATCCGCAGCGTGCCCAGCGGGTTCATCCCCAGCGAGGACAAGGGCTACTTCGCGATGCTCGTCGCGTTGCCGGACGACGCGTCGCGCCAGCGCACCGAAGCAGTCGTCGGTGGGATCGAAGGCTTCTTGAAGCAGCAGCCGGCCATCAATCACGTCGTGGCGCTCGTCGGGCTGGACTTCATCCAGAACGCGAACCAGACGAATGCCGCGATCATCTTCGTCAACATGAAGCCCTGGGACGACCGCTCGTCCCGGAAAGACCAGATCAACGCAGTGCTCGGCGCGGTGAACGGCTATCTGTTCGGCATGCGCGACGCCCGCGGGTTCGCGTTCAATCTGCCGGAGATCATCGGCCTAGGCACGAACGCGGGCCTCGAAATGAACCTGCAGGATCGCGGGGTCAACGACGTGCAGCGGTTCGCCGCGCTCGTCAACGATTTCACGCGCGACGCGAACGGGAGCCCCGACCTGCGGGGCGTGTACTCGACGCTCCGGGTGAACACGCCACAACTGTACGTCCAGGTGGACCGCGAGAAAACGAAGGCGCTGGGAATCTCGCTCACGGACTTGTTCCAGACGCTCCAGGCGTTCCTCTCGACGCTCTACATCAACGATTTCAACCTGTACGGGAAGACCTACCGGGTGCAGGCGGAGGCGCAGCCCAGGTTCCGCCAGACGCCGGAGGACATCGGCCGCCTGTACGTACGGGGCCCCGATCAGCACATGGTGCCGGTCTCCGCGCTCACGCGCACGCAGTTCCAGGTCGGGCCGAGTGTGCTGACGCGGTTCAACGGCTTTACGTCGGCGCTCGTGATCGGCGCGCCCGCCCCGGGCAAGAGCTCCGGCCAGATGCTCGATGCGGTCGAACGGCTCGCGCAGCAGAAGTACGGCAGTCAAGGCGTGGGCTACGCCTTCAGCGGCCAGTCCTATCAGGAGCGCGCCTCGGGCGGCCAGGGCGGGCTCGTGTTCGGGCTCGGGCTCGTGATGGTGTTCCTGGTGCTCGCGGCGCAGTACGAGAGCTGGTCGATCCCATTCGCCGTGCTCTTGGCCGTGCCGTTCGGCACATTCGGCGCGCTGCTCGGCGTGTGGCTGCGCGGCATGCCGAACGACGTGTACGTGCAGATCGGCCTCATTGTCGTGGTGGGTCTCGCGGCGAAGAACGCGATCCTGATCGTCGAATTCGCCAACGAGCTGCGCGCCCAGGGTCGCTCCATCAAGGAAGCGGCGCTCGAGGCCGGCCGGGAGCGGCTGCGGCCGATCCTGATGACCTCGTTCGCGTTCATTCTCGGCGTAGCGCCGTTGCTCACGTCGAGCGGCGCCGGAGCGGCGAGCCGCCACTCGATCGGCACGGGTGTGTTCTTCGGCATGCTGGTCGCGACCTCTGTCGGAATCTTCTTCATCCCGTTGTTCTTCACGGCGATCAAGGCCTTGAGCGAGCGGGGCGTGTTCGGCCGCCGGGCGAGTGCCGTCGTCCCGCAAGCGGCGCCGCTCGCCGTGGAGGGCGACTGACATGCGACGCGTCGTCTTGCTCGCGTCCGTCGCGCTGATCGCCCTCGCGGAGGCGTGTGCGGTGGGACCGCGCTATCGCCGGTCCGCCGCCGGCATGCCGGACGGCTGGCGGCGGCCCGCGGCGTCGGAGGACTCGCTGCGGTCGTTCTACGACTCGCTGCGCACCGCCCGCGACACGCTGCTGCCGGCCGGGACCGACACGGCGCGGGTGCCGTTTGCGTACGATACCACGCTGCCGGGTCCGCGCGGGGACTCAGGGCGAGCGCTGCAGTGGCTCGACCTGATCCAAGATTCCGTGCTGCGCCAGCTCGTGGACACCAGCCTCCAGGCGAACCGCGACGTGCGCACCGCGCTCGCCGTGATCGACGAGTTCCGCGCCCAGTACCGGGCCACGCGGGGCGCGCTCCTGCCCGAGCTGACGGCCAACGGGCAGGCCGGCCGCAACCAGCAGGTGTTCGGCACGTTCGGGTCGTTCATCTACGATTCGTACCGGGCGACGGCGGACCTGAGCTGGGAGCTCGATCTCTGGGGCCGGCTGCGCCGCAGCACGAGCGCGGCGCGCGCCGATCTCGTGGCGCGGGAGGAAGACCGGCGCGCGCTGCAGTTGGCGCTGATCGGCGACGTGGCGACCGCGTACTTCGATCTGCGCGCGGCCGACTTGAACCTCGCGATTGCGCGGCGCACGCTCGACTCGCGGCGCCAAACGCTCGCGCTCGCCCGGCAGCG
>WNGI01001823.1_pt1 | contig 25995 bp, 29 predicted proteins | sample 5400621 | NCBI WGS metagenome assembly WNGI01 (sample SAMN13153374, study PRJNA577476) | soil metagenome | isolation source: 20 cm soil or saprolite under Garry oak tree replicate 1 | place: USA:California | collected 2016-06-15 | reverse complement strand
TCGGGTCTGCCTCCAGCCAGGTAGGTACCTACTTCATCGCCCTAGAGGAGCGTCTCAGCGAGGTGGCGCCAGTCGGGGAACGCATCCTGCAGTTCATTCAGGACCCAGCCTTATTCAAGACGTCGTTCCAGTTGGTGTGGCTCCTCGAACCTTTTACGCGCTCGCGCTCGTGGAATAACGCCCCCGGTCTAATGCGGCTCGCGCAGCGAAACGCAGACACCCTTGTACGCCGCCAAGCGGTGCTCGGGGCGAGTCAATCCCGTCATCGCAGCGAACTTCTCGACCTGAAATCAACATCGCCAGAGAATCGATGGCTCTACCGGTCAGCCTTGTTCGGGGCGCGCTATCTCCCTCACAGTGAAAGGGACCACCTGTGGCGCCAGGCCGGTCGTGGCCCTTGGACGGTCGGGAATGCGCTAACGAAAGCTGTGATCGCCTACGGCGCCGCCGAGGTCGACCGCGACAAGCGGCCATTCTGACCCGTGACGACAGCCGCTATTGATGGCGGGGTTATTCGGAAGAAGGTCTTCTATTCCTATGCCCACGAGGACCGAAGGCTCCTTGAGAATGTGAAGCGGCACCTCAGTCTCCTGCGACGCCAGAATCTGCTCGAGGACTGGCACGATGGCTTGGTCCGGCCGGGAGCCAACTGGAACGACGAAATCAGCGCCGCGCTCGCCGCAGCGGACTTGATTCTCCTGCTGGTGAGCGCGTACTTCCTCGCTTCCGACTTCTGCTACGACGAAGAGATGACGGCCGCGATCGAACGGCATCAAAACGGCGAGGCGACGGTCGTGCCAGTCATCGTGAAACCTTGTGACTGGCACGGGGCCCCGTTCGGTGGGCTTCAGGCTTTGCCGACGGATGGTCGCCCGGTTACTACCTGGGATAACCGGGAAGCCGCCTATCTCTCCATCGCAACGGGAATTCGCAAACTCGTGGAAACGAACTAGCTCGCCGCTTCCCAAGGACATTGGATCGGCCGGACCGCGCCAACTAGGTCCGGCGCAGCTCCGAGGTCCACGCGAAGAGCAACGGTACCGTCTCGACGAGGTTGTAGAGGAAATGCAGGTCAGGCCGAGCGATCGGCAGACCACCGAAGAGCAGGCCGCCCGATGAGAGAAGACCCGGCGTACCCGAGACCCCGGTCTGGATGTACGTCGCGATCATCACCGAGTGCTCGATGAAGTGCCAGCCCGCGAGCGGGGTGACCGCGATGAGCCACGGGTTCGTCCGGAAGTGCGGGAGCAGCGCGAGGAGCGTGATGAGGACGATCGCGTTCCACACGAAGTGGACCCACTCGATGTTGAGCTGGCCGACGATTCCCTGCGCCGCCGCACCCGAAAGATGAAGCATGTGGATCTGGACCATCTGCGCGAGGTGCTCGAGGAGATGGGTCGTCTGGGCGAGCGCGAGGAAGCCGAGGAGAGCGATCCAGGGTGTCGCGACGAGGCGGTCGGGATATCCCGCCGCGCGCGCCGTCATTCTTAGTCGACGACTCCCGCGAACCGCCTGACGAGCTCGATGATGTCATCCGAAAGCCGGCGCACCTCGCGGACCGCGTCGGTCATCGTCGCGACCTCGATGCGGCCGCCACGCAACACCGGCAGCACGCCGGAACGGCCGGCGTCGACCAGATCGGCCGCCGCATTCCCGAACCGCGTGGCGCGGAGCCGATCGACCGCGGTGGGAGAGCCACCGCGCTGCAGGTGTCCGAGCACGACCTGCCGCGCTTCGATCCCGGTGCGCTGTTCGATGTGCCGCGCGAGGACCGCGCCGATCGCGCGCTGGTCGAGGCGCACGTGACCGAAGGCGTCGTGGTCCAGCGCCGTCTCCGCCTCGAGGCCGTCGATCACCGCCGCTTCGGACACGACCACGAGGATGTCGGGGTCGCCGATCGCGCGATGTCGCTTCATGGTCCGGATCACCTGCTCTGCCGTGATCTGGATCTCGGGAACGATGATGAGGTCGGCGCCGCCGGCGAGCCCACCGTAGGCCGCGACCCACCCGGTATCCCGACCCATCGCCTCGACGACGACCACGCGGTGATGCGCACTCGCCGTCGTGCGGAGCCGGTCGAGCGCGTCGGCGACGACGGTGACGGCCGTGTCGAAACCGATGCAGTAGTCGGTCTCGGAAAGGTCGTTGTCAACGGTTTTCGGCACGCCGATCACGCGGATGCGCTGCTCGTGGAGCCACTCCGCGACTCCGAGCGTGTCGTTTCCGCCGATCGCGACGAGCGCATCGATCCGCCAGCGGCGGATGCTTTCGAGCACCGCACGGCGCGACGCCTCGTCCTTGCGCGGATCGGTGCGTGAGGTGCCGAGGATCGTCCCGCCATCGCTCAGGATGCGATTCGCGTCCCTCACGCCGAGCGGGCGCGGCTCGGCCTCGCCGAGGAGGCCCGCCCAGCCGTCGGCGATGCCGAGGACCTCGTGACCGAGAGCCGTCGCGCGCAGGACGACCGCGCGAATCGCCGCGTTGAGCCCGGGGGCGTCGCCGCCGCCGGTGAGAACTCCGATGCGCAAGGCTACGTGCGACTCATTCCTTGCAGAGCCTAGGACTTCGTGTCTTTCTTTTGCCGCTCGAGCGCCTTCTCCAGCTCGTCCGGGCTGATCGCTCGCATGATCGCGAGGACCTCGCCCAGCCGACGCGGATGCCCGCGGGCTTCGTAGAAACGCTGACGCTCGAGCGCTTCGGCGAGCTGCTCGTGGGTGAGGATCCCCTCGTCGATGAGGTACTGGCCGAGGGTCTGGACGGCTGGCGGCTCGCCGAGGATGCCGCGCAGCGTGTTGATGAGGTCGATGGGACCGAACGGCTTGACCAGGTAATGCGAGGCGCCCGCGGCGAGGCCGGCTTTTCGATCGGAGGCGCTGTCGCGAGCTGTCAGCATGACCACGGGGATCGCCTTCGTCGCGGGATCTTCTTTGAGCAGCTTGCACACGTCGAACCCCGTCGGCCCTCGGTCATCGTCGAAATTCACGTCCAGCAGCACCGCTCGCGGCGGGTCGCGGTGGGCGAGGTCGACCGTCTGGTCCGGCGTCGCCGCCTCGGCGATGGTCCAGCCCTGGGTCGACAGAGTGATCCGGACCATGTCGCGTATGAACCGTTGGTCGTCCGCTATCAGGATGTCGGTCACCGCACCTCGCAGCGCCTGCGAGCCTAGCGAAGGGGAACACGGCTTTACAGCCCTCAGAGCCCCGACCTAAACTCGTTCGCAACAACTTCATACGCGTTGCCGGCCAGAGGTGCGGTCGCAAGCAGTAGTACCGCGGAGGAACGAGCTTCCGCCAGATGCGGTGCGAACGGTGTGATCGCCGAAGTCTCAGGGTCCGTCTCGGGACCTTGGGCTGGTCCGCTTTCCGGAAGGAGGCGGACTGTCGCGACGGGGGCAACTCCGCCGCGAAGCGCTGCCGTGTGACCAGGCTCTCGGAGAGGCTCGGTGGCACGTCGCGCACCGGGCTTTTCTATTTGGAAAGCCCGGTGCTCCATGCCGGATCGCGTCTGACATGAGGAGGACCGGTGCCGATCGAGCGGTTCGCGATCATCGACTCGACGCTCCGCGAGGGGGAGCAGTTCTCGAACGCGCACTTCACGACGGCGGACAAGATCGCCATCGCGAAGCTGCTCGACGCCTTTGGGGTCGAGTACATCGAGCTGACCTCGCCGGTGGCGTCTCCCCAGTCGTTCGAGGACTGCCGGACGATCGCCGCGTTACCCCTCCGGGCGAAGGTGCTGACGCACGTGCGCTGCCACATGGATGACGCACGGGTCGCCGTCCAGACGTGCGTCGACGGCATCGACATCCTGTTTGGGACGTCCTCGATCCTGCGCGAGTTCAGCCACGGGAAGAGCGTCGACGAGATCATCGAGGATGCGGGCGAGGTGATCGCCTTCATTCGCGATCACGGCAAAGAGGTCCGCTTCTCGAGCGAGGACAGCTTCCGTTCCACCGAGGGCGACCTCCTGAAGGTCTACACGGCCGTTGACCGGATGGGCGTGAACCGCGTCGGCGTGGCGGACACCGTCGGCATCGCGACGCCGCGCCAGTGCTACGCGCTCGCGGTCGAGCTCCGTCACCACGTGCACTGCGACATCGAGTTCCACGGTCACAACGACACCGGATGCGCCATCGCCAACAGTTACGCCATCCTGGAAGGTGGGGCCACCCACATCGACACGAGCGTGCTCGGGATCGGCGAGCGCAACGGGATCACCCCACTCGGCGGTTTCGTCGCGCGGATGTACGCGGATGACCCGGCGGCGATCCGCAAGAAGTACGACCTACCGAAGCTGCGAGACCTCGACGAGCTTGTCGCTTCGCTCGTTGGGATCGAGATCCCCTATAACAACTTCGTGACCGGCAAGTACGCGTTCCACCACAAGGCGGGCATGCACACGAAAGCGATCTACCTCAACCCGAACAGCTACGAGATCCTGGACCCCGCCGACTTCGGGCTCGCGCGAACGATCAACGTCGCGCACCGCCTGACCGGAAAACACGCGATCGACCATCGCGCGAAGGAGCTTGGGCTCGAGTTCGGCGAGGATGAGCTCCGCAAGATCACGCGCCGCATCAAGACGCTGGCCGACTCCGGCCCGTTATCGATGGATCAGCTCGATTCGCTGCTTCGCGAGTGGGTCGTTGCCTAAGACCGTCGCCGAGAAGATCCTCTCGCGGGTCGCGGGGCGCGATGCGAGCGTCGGCGACCTGGTCATCGTGCCCGTTTCGCGCGTCATGGTGCATGACTCGGTCATCGACGCCGTCATCGCGGGTCTGCGCGACCTGGGCAGAGAGCGCGTCTGGGATACCACGAAGGTGGCCGTGTTCGTCGACCACGCGGCGCCGGCTCCGACGCCGGTCGTCGCGGACTCGCATCGCGTTCTCCGCGAGTGGGTGCGGGCACAGGGGATCGCGACCTTTTATGACGCGGGCGAAGGCGTGTGCCACCAGATCATGGTGGAGGAGGGCTACTGCGAGCCGGGCACCGTGATCGTTGGCAGCGACTCGCATTCGAATTCGTACGGCGCGGTCGGCGCGTTCGGCGCGGGTATGGGCGCGACCGACATCGCGGTGGCCCTCGCGCTCGGCCGGACCTGGCTCCGCGTACCGGAGTCGATCAAGGTCACATTCACCGGCAAGCCGCGCAAGGGCGTCACGATGAAGGACGCGATCATGCGCGTCGTGCGCGAGATCGGGACGGACGGCGCGCGGTACGCGTGTGTTGAATTCCACGGCGCGGGTTCCCTGCCGCAGGGCGATCGCATCACCTTGGCCGGCATGACCACCGAGATGGGCGCGAAGGCCGGGATCGTCGTCGCCACACCGGAGGCGCCCGACTGGCTCTTCCCCGACCGGGGCGCCGCGTACGCGAACGAGGTGACCATCGATCTCTCGTCGCTCGAGCCGCAGATCGCGGTGCCGCCGCGGGTGGACCAGGTCGTCGATATCTCCGAGGCCGTCGGCCAGCCGGTCGACGTCGTCTTCCTCGGGTCGTGCACGAACGGACGCCTCGTGGACATGCGCCAGGCGGCGACGGTCCTCCGCGGGCGACGGATCTCGCCGGAAGTGCGCCTCGAGGTGGTCCCGTCGTCGCGGCGGCAGTTCGAGGACGCGATGGCCGACGGCACCCTTCTCTCACTATCAGCGGCCGGCGCGGTCATCGGCAGCTCAGGCTGCGGGCCGTGCCTCGGCCGCACCGGTGGGGTGCTCGCGGGGCAGGAGATCTGTCTTTCGACGGCGAACCGGAACTACCGCGGACGGATGGGATCGGCCGACGCGTCGATCTTCATCGGCTCGCCGTACGTCGCCGCGGTCGCCGCGCTCACCGGCGTCATCGACGATCCGCGCCCGTATCTCGAAGCGAGCGACGCCGAATTCGACGACCTCGTGGCCAGGCGGCGCGCGGAGCGTGCCGGCCGCGGAGCCGCCTCGGTGCGGTCCGGCGATCGCTCCCGTGAGCTCATGGTCGCCGCCGCGCGTAGCGGTGTCGCCGCGGAGATAGACGATTGAGCAGAGCATGGGTGTTCGGCGACGACCTCGACACGGACCAGATCGTCCCGGGTCGCTACGCGCCGTTCATGGTGGGCCTGGACAAGTTCCACACGTACGCGTTCTGCGACGCGCGCCCGGACTTCGCCAAGGAGGTCGCGGCAGGCGACCTGCTTGTTGGCGGCGACAACTTCGGATGCGGGAGCTCGCGCGAGTACGCGGTCGCCGCTCTGGCGAAGCACGGGATCGGTGGGATCGTCGCGAAGAGCTTCGCGCGCATCTTCTTCCGCAATTGCATCAACCTCGGCATCCCGGTGCTGGAGTCCGACGACGCTCTGACCGTGGTGCGCGACGGCGACGTCGTGACGCTCGATCTCGCCGCCGGTCTGCTGCGCGCGCCGGCCGGTGACGCACGGCTGCGCCCGCTCGCGCCGTTCGCCCAGGAGATCCTCGCCGCCGGCGGAGTTGTCGCCTACCTGCGCGAGCACGGAGACTTTCCCCCGGTCGCATGAGCAGCCAGCCGATCGAGATCGTCCAACTCGCCCCGCAGCGCGCCGTCACGGTCCGGCGGACGCTCCCGCAAGCTGAGCTCGGCGCGTTCTTCATGGAGATCTTTCCGAAGCTCCGCGGGGCCATCCGCGCGCAGGGCGCGACCCCTGCCGGTCCGCGGTTCGCTCGCTACTACAACGGAGACCCGGCGGCGTTCGACACCGAGGCGGGTATCCCGTTCACGGGCTCGTTCATGCTCACCGGCGATGAAATTCGCGTGACCAAGCTGCCCGCCGGCCGCGCCGCGAAGACCCTGCACGTCGGGCCGTACCACACCCTGTCCGAGGAGTACCGGCGGCTCGAGAAGTGGCTCGCCGAGGAGGGGCATCGCCCAGGCGAGGGCCCCTGGGAGTCCTACCTCGACGACGAGACGAAGACACCGGAGAAGCATCTGCGCACCGAGGTGTACTGGCCGCTCGTTCGCTGAGCTACGGAAGCTCGATCGCGATCGGCAGCGCGCTCCTGGCCCAGCTCGACAGACGTTTCCCCGCGCGCCACCCCTGGTACTTGCCGTCGAGGAGCTGTCGCGCGCGCTCGTCCTCCTTCGTCCCACCGCGAACGACGCGCGCGCTCCCCGTCGCGGTCCGCGTGCCCACCCGAACGCGGACGCGCGGTGTCTTTCTCAGGTTGCGAACCCAGTCGGCGCGATCGCCGCCGCCCGAGAGCATGTAGACCCGCCCGTCGTCCAAACCGAACCAGATCTCGACGGTGTGCGCTTTACCGCTGCGACGCCCGACCGTCGTCAGATACGCGAAGTCCTGATCCGCGAGTCGCTCGAACATCTCGCAGTGATAACGAACGCGATCCGCGCTGGATTCCCGAGATCGGCACAGCCCGCTGCGGTATGACTGAGCTCTGCCGTCCTAGCGGGCGCGGCGGAGAAGGCAATCCGCGCACTGGCACTGCGCCGGCGCGGGGTGCGTGTGGCGAGGACGCCATGCCGTCGACACGAGGGCCATGAGAACGATGGCCACCCAGGCGAGTGCCAGCCAGAACGCCGCATCCGAAGCCATGCCCTCGACACTTGCGCAGAACGTGCCAGCGATCGCGGCTTGCTTGGCCCCTCCTCAGGCGAGGGTTTCACGCAGCCACTCCGCGACCGTCTCGGTCATCCTGGCGCGTGGACCCGCCGGCCCGAAATCGTGGTCCGCGCCTTCGATCGTGACGATCCTGTTCGGCACGCGCGCCTGCGATAGGACCGCGGCATAACGCTCCGCGTTGTCGAACGCCACCTGGTCGTCGCGCGAGCCCCAAATGAGGAGCACCCGGGCTCGGGTCCGCGAGAGCTCAGCCACCGGCTTCCACTTTCCGTCGTTCGACCATGCCGAGAATCCGAGCGCGGCGACGGTGCCGCCGAAGGAGAAGCCGACCACACCGAGACGCTCGGGGATGTCCGGGTGCGCTTTCAGCACGCGGATCCCACCCGCGGCGTCGGCGAGACCGGAGTCGAGCGTCATGCGAGGTGGCTGGTGATCGCGATAGGCGAACCGGAGCGCTGCGACGCCCGCCCGCGCCAGCGCGTCACACGTCGCGACGATGTGCGGCTGATCGGGATGGCCGCCGAAGCCATGCAGCACGGCGGCGCCGCCGATCGCACTCGTCTCCGGAAGATGCAGCACGCCGTCGAGCTCGGTGCCCTCGACGCGTATTCCCACACGCTGCACTGGCAACCCGTCACTCCGCGGTGGCGGCGGGCGCTTTCGGTGGAAGCTCCGGAAGCGCGAGCAGCTCGAAGACCTTCCGCCGGTCCTCGATCGGGGTGCGCGAGCTGATGAGCTCGAGGACCTTCTTTCGACCCTTCATCTTTCCGACGAGGATCGCTCCGACCAGCTTATCTCGCAGGAAGAAGAGCCGCTTGTAGTTGCGAGGCTCGTACTCGACCTCGACGACCGCCTCGGCCTCGGGCTCCTCCTCGGTCGTGACGCCCATTACCGAGATGTTCGAGTTGAACATGCCTGAGGCGTAGGTTGGGACCTCCACATACGGCTCCCTCGCGCCGAGCATGTTCTTCGCCACGTGCCGTCCGTGGTTGAGGGAGTTGTCCCAGGTCCCCATCCGGTGGTGTCGCTGCGAGACCACGTCGTAGAACTCGGCGACATCGCCGGCCGCCCACACGTCGGGGATATTGGTCTCGAGGAACTCGTTCGTCCTGACGCCGACGTTCGTCTCGAGGCCAGTGCCTTCGAAGATGTCGATGTTCATCGTCAGACCCAGGCCCACGCCGACCATATCCGCCTTCGCTGCGAATCCTTTCGTGCCGGTGACCACGAGCTGTCCGTTGGACCGCTCGAGCTTTTCGATCGCCTCGTCGTAGTGGAGGTGCACCCCGGCGTCCTGCGCCAGCAGCGTGATGACCTTGCCCCCCTCTTCATCGAGGGACCTCCGCAGGAACCACGGGCCGCGCATGAGCCAGTGCGTTTCGAGCCCGCGATGGGCGAACGCTTCGGTCAGCTCGTACCCGATGAACGACCCGCCCAGCACGACGGCGATCTTTGACTCGGGGATGCGTGCGACCATGCCTTTGGCCTCATCGAAGTACTGGAAGTTGAAGAGATACGGCGCCCCCTCGGCGCCGGGCGCGCGAAGGGGATTCGGACGGCCGCCCGTCGCGATGAGAAGGCGGTCATACGGTATTTCTCCGCCGGGCTCGGCGTGGATGGTCTTCTCGTCGAAGCTCACCTGATCGACTTTTGTCTCGAGACGGAGGTCGATGTTGTTCTTGGTGTGCCACTCCATGTCGCGCACGTAGACGCGCTGCTCGAGAAGCACCCCGCGCAGGTAGCGAGGGAGCGACACGCGGTTGTAGAGGGTGTAGGGCTCGTCGTCGATCATCACGATCTCGGCGGCCGCGTCGAGCTTGCGGAGCTGCTCGGCCGCGTACGTCCCCGCGGCGCCGTTGCCGATGATCACGAAGCGCGTCGGATGAGCGGTCAGGGTGGTCTCCTCGTAAGTGGTCGAGTTAGTCTCGCCGAATGCCGCGCGCCGCGCCGTCGCCGCTTGCCCGCGTGCGGAAGATCTGCTTATCGCTTCCCGAAACGACGGAGCGGCCGAGCCACGGCGCGCCGAGTTTCTTCATCCGGGACAAGGTCTGTTTTGTGAACTACATGGAGCACCATCACGACGACGGCCGCCTCGCGCTCTGGTGCGCCTGTCCGCCGGGAATGCGCGAGGGTCTCGTGAATGCGCAACCGGAGCAGCACTTCGTGCCGCCGTACGTCGGCTTTCGCGGGTGGATCGGCGTCCGGCTCGACCGCCGTCCGGATTGGGACGCAGTCGAGCGCGTGATCCGTGACGCGTATCTCGCGGTGGCGCCGAAGAGACTCCTCGCGGCCTTCCTGGATCGCTGAGCGTTTCGTATCCTTAACGCACGCCGGAGTGGCGAAATCGGTTTACGCAGCTGACTTAAGATCAGCCTGGGCGCAAGCCCTATGAGGGTTCGAGTCCCTCCTCCGGCACTCGACGAGGTTTAGGCGACCGAGGCCCGATAGGACTCGTCGAGAATCGCACGGGCTGTCGCCGGACTCCAGCGCTCGTGCATTCCCCTCATCGTGCAGCACCGCCGGACGATTGCCCGAAGCTCGGAGCTGGCGCCGACGATCTTCTCAACCTGGATTCCGGTCTCGGTCAAGTGGACCGCGATCTGCTGAAGACGCGTTCGAACGTCAATGAGCCGACTGCCCCACGCCGACGGGCGCCCCAGGCTCGCCTCCGCAATGTCCGCCAGTCGTGCGTCGCTGCTCTCGCGAGCTCGTCCGAGCAGCTCAAGAATCTCGTTGATTCCGCCGGTTTGGCTGCGAGCGAACTCAGGTTCGGGTGGCGCGAGGCGGTCACAGGGAAGAAGGCTCTGCGGAATCTCCATCGGGTCGCTCTCGCCGCGCGTGGCCGAGTAGTTGACCTGGGCGGCATAACGGAGCTCGACGGCGACCGCATGTCGGATCACGTCGCGAAGGCTCCAGTCGCCATCTCGCTCAGAGTCGAGAAGGCGATCGTCGCGACCCACCAGCATGCCGACGAGATCGCCGTACGCCGCTTGAGCGAAGTCGAGGATGCGAGAAACCTCGGAACGAACCGATGGCTGCCTGGATGCGGCGAGCGATTGCTCGCGACGGAGCAGGCCGTACAGGCTGTCCCGACGTGAGCTGCTTGTATCTCCGACCGCGATCGCCGCGAGATAATCCAGCGGAGGCGGCACCGGAGTTCGCCTAGGCGGCGGGACCCGCGACGTTCACCACAAGCTCGCCGCTCCCTGAGCGCACCACCACGATCTCGGACTCCTCGAGACCGTCGTTCCCCTCGCGGTGGATCTCGCCGGGCGGCAGGTAGATGCAGTCCCCGTCACGCGCATGGAATTTCGTCGTGCCTCCGGGTCCGCATTCGAGGTGCACCTGACCGGTGATGACATAAATCACCGACTCGTGCGTGCCGTGGTGATGCCAGCTCGACGAGCGGCCGGCCTCGGTGCGCACGATTCCAACCCACAACTCCTCGGTGTGGACAGCCTCCTCACGGGTCATTCCTGCGGTTTGCCCCGTCTGCTGGTGACGGTCGGAAGGCCGGATCAACCTCGGCTGCTTCTTTTCCATCTCTTTGCGGTACTCCTCTTCGGCCTCCCAGCGCTCGTGCTGGACGTGGAGCTGCGCGCCCCGCCGCATGATCCACGTTCGGACGCGCTCGCGCGCGGCGAGATCAGAGGGTAGCGGGACGGTGTGGCGGTGGCGGTTGGCGCACTCGAGTGTGACCACCCCACCGCTTTCGGCCACGGGCATCATCGGCAGGCCGCAACGCTCACATTCGCGCGTCCCGTCGGGTTGAAGGTGGCTCAAGTCCTGGCCGATCTCCTCGAGAACGATGCATTCCGCTGCTCCGTCCCATACACTGGTCCTGACCGCCGCGCCTCTTGGGCGCGGCGCCTTTTCGCCCCGGGCCAAAGGTCCGCGGCAAGCCCATGGAAAGGAAGAATTGTCACAGAATGCGACCGTACGAGCTCATGTATCTCTGTCCCCCCACCATCGACGAAGAGCGCCTTGGCGCGGTCAGCGAGCGCATCCAGCAGACCATCGCCAATCTCGGCGGCAAGGTCGAGAAGGTCGTTCCCAATCTGAAGCGTCGACTCGCCTACGAGGTCGCCCACCACCGTGACGGCCAGTACGGCGTCGTCGAGTTTTCATTGCCGACGACCCAGGCGCGCGAGCTCGAGCGCACCATACGGCTCACCGAAGACATCCTCCGCCACCTCGTAGTGAGAAGGGACGAGTGACATCGTGGCCTCAGTAAGCAAGATCGTCATCATCGGCAACGTCGGACGGGATCCCGAGCTCCGGATGACTCCAAACGGGCGGCCGGTGTGCGAGTTCAGCGTCGCCGTCAACCGCGTCACCGGCAAGGCCGAAGACCGCCAGGAGCAGACCGACTGGTACCGCGTGAGCTGCTGGTCCACGCTCGCCGAGCGCGCTCAGCAGATGATCACGAAAGGGCGTCTCGTCTACGTGGAGGGGCGTTTCACGCCCCGGACGTACACCGACCGTGAGGGCAAAGAGCGCCTGAGCCTGGACATCAGCGCCGGCGACTTCCAGATGCTCGACCCGCGGCGTGACCGCGAGGGCGGTATGGGCGGCGACAACGCGGCACCCGCGCGAGGGCCGGAGGGGGAGAAGACCTTCGACCCCGACGAGATCCCCTTCTAGGAGCGAACGATGAGTCAAGAGATCTCAGAAGGCGGCCCGCGCTCGGGGCCCCCACGGGGCCCGCGGCGCGATGGACCATCCGGCGGTTCGGGCGGATCAGGCGGGCGGTACGGCGGGCCTCCGGGCCTCCGCCGACCGCGTCGCAAGGTCTGCACATTCTGCGTCGATAAGGTGCAGAAGATCGACTACAAGGACGTCGGTCGCATCCGTCGGTACATCAGCGACCGCGGCAAGATCGATCCCCGTCGCAAGAGCGGCACGTGCGCGAAGCATCAGCGGATGCTGACGACTGCGCTCAAGCGGGCTCGTCTGATGGCGATGTTGCCGTACACCGCTGACCATGTCCGTGGGCTCATGTCGCCACAGGCGCGCGCGATGGCCGGCGGCCCGCCGCCGCCCAAACCGGAGCGTCCTCCGTATCGGCCGGCAGGTGAGTTCCGCCCGGCGGGGGCCCCGTTCCCACGCCGTGACGCTCCGCCGGCGGCCCAGGCCCCGGCGCCAACGCCGCCCGCGCCGAGCGAACCCGCGAGCAGCTAGAAGCGCGGGGCCGTGAGGCCGTTCGCGAGGACGTACGGGATACCGAATACCGCGAGCAGCATGATCACGATCACGATGATCGCGATGAAGGTCCGGCCACCTTGGCGCTGCCAGGCGTGCCCGCTCGCGACGCCGGCAACGACGCCGCCGGCCACGATAATTCCGAAGCCCGAGACGAAGGCTGCGATCGCGAGACTCACGAGATAAAGCAACCAGATGAGAATCCGGCTCTGTCCGATCCGCGACCTCAGCACCCAGTAGATCGGCGCCGCGACGACGGCCACGAAGCCGACGAAGAGACAGCCCTGGAACAGACCCCCAAGAAGGTCGTTGACGGAGATCTGGGCGCCGTTTTGGGGGAAGAGAAACGCATCGGCCGGTCCGATCGCGCTCACGCCTAATAAGAGCGCCAGTGTGTAGACCGCGATCGGCACAACACTCCGCCCCGCGTACGCGTTCGCGATCCAGGACCATCCCCAGAAGATCGCGAGTGGGACCAGCACGACGGGGGCTGCGATTGCGCCGTTCCCGCTCAGACTGATGTGCAGAGGGTCGCTCGATGGCCCGTAGTGCTCGAGTGCGACCGTCGCCGCGGCGATCAGGAGGCCCCAGATGAGTCCCGGGATAAAGCCCATGCGCGGAATCCTACGAAAACTCGGAAGGCCGGTGAGCCAGGGCGGCTACCGGCCTTCGGCCGAGTGGGGTGACGGGTCGTCCGCTAGGGGACAAGACAGATGTCGCCCTCGCAGAAGAGCCGCTGCGTGTCTGTGCTCCTGGTGCTGGGCTGCGCCATGTCGGCGCGCTCCTGGTTGCCGTGAGCTCCGGGAGATGAGGTGACCGTCGTGGCTGTGGTGCTCGTGTCCGGGTAGAGCGCCTCGTTCAGGAAGAGGAGTCGCGCGTTGGTGCCGGTGACCGACCACGCGATCCGGCTGTCGCGGTTCGCTGCGGTCCCCGCCCCGTTGTCGCTGCGGAGCGCTGCGAGCGAGCCGGCCGAAGCGCCGAACGCGATGTACGCACCCAGACCGATGGCGAGAGCGAGCTTCTTCATGTGTGAAACCTCCTTAGTGGTTGAGGGCAACCTACGGTCGGGCCGGGCACGGGACGACCGTCCGTTTGACGGGGCCGCCGTCGCCTTCTATCTGGTCCGGACGTATCGCGCGCTACGCGCGCTACTGCGTCGGCGGGGCGGTGATGGTTGGAGAGACCGGCTCGCCCAGATGGCTGAACTTGAGGTCGAACGAGATATCGAAGGTGCTCTTGCCGGCGGTCGGCGAGGCACCTGGGATCCCGAGATCACCGGCCATGTCGACCGAGAGCTTCACCAGCTGGCGCACGATCTGGTTGTCGTCGGTCCGGATCCAGATCTCGCCTTTCCCGGTCGCGCCAGAGACGTTGAACGACGGCGTGGTCGCCGTTTGGGTGCCCTTCATCTTTTCGACGAGCTTGGCCTGGTCGATCGTGTACGTGAGGTGCCGCGTCTTGCGGCCGTCGATCTCCGGGCGGTCGACCTCGGTGACGGTCGTCACGGCCGAGAGGTCGGTCTGCCCAAGTGGGTCGAGCACGGCGCCCTGCGGATCATTGCCAGCGGTTTCGGTCCAGCCGCTGCCGGTCAGGCCCTTGCTGAACGTGCGCCCGCCGATCGTGATCGTGTCGACCGATAGCGTCTGGCCGAGGAGGGACATCTCCGTCGCAAGGCGGGACTTATCCGGAATCTCGACGTCGCCGTTCAGCTTGAAGTCGAAGGAAATGCTGAGGCCGCTGCTGATGGCAAAGTTGCCGCTCCCATCGATGTGCGCCGTCTTGGCGTCCTTTAGGTTCGTGCTCGCCTTCTGCAGGAGCTCGGTCGGTGACGGCTCCGCGAGCGCTGCGGGCTGGCCGCACGCGATGGCGAGCACGGCGAGAACGGCGATGGACCCTCTGAAGAACACGTCCGCAGCATAAGCGGCCACAGCTTGCACACCCGCATCTCGGCCGTGTCAGAGTTGCGAGGAGGGCCGGCCGGTTCGGACCGACCCTCGCTAGATCAGCCTACGCACCGAAGGGTCATCGTTAGCGTGCCCGGGATCGTCCCCGTGAAGGTGATTATGGCGTTCGGGTCCGGTCCAGCGCTCACCCGGCGGATCTCGACCTCGACTTCTTGAGCCGTCGAGCCAGCGGGAGTCGTGACTACCGCCTGGCGGTTCGCGATGTACTTGGTCCCGTTTGCACTCGTCCCCTCGCTGTGATTGACGAAGTGGGTGATCAAGCTCCCGTCAGGCTGAAGTCGAGTCTCCCACCGAGTGTCGGTCGTTAGGACGATCGGCCCATCCGCGGGATCACAAGGATTCGTCGCGACGTTCGTCGTGATCGTGTGCCCGCTGTCGATGACTCCGGCCAATGCGACCGGTGTCCTCGCGAAAAGCGCGACCGCCACTCCGAGCATCGTGATCAGAACCCGCCTTCGCGCACGCCTTCCAATCAGGTCCCTCATCATCGCCTCCCTTTGGGCCGGAGGCTCACGCGCTTTAAGCAGAGCGGCAATCCGGGAAAGTACTCACTCTTACGAGACTTTGGCGCGACGCGCGAGCCATGCCCCGATCTGAGCTCGCGACCGCAAACTGAGCTTCTGACGAATGTGCTGAACATGGTTCTCTGCGGTGCGCTCGGACAACCCGAGCCGGGCGCCGATCTCCTTATCGGTCAGGCCGTCTGCAACGAGATCCGCCACATCGAGCTCGCGGCGGCTTAGGTCGCCACCGTACCGGCCCGTCAAAGCGTATGAGATCGCCTCCTGCTCCGACATCCGCCTGCCTGCCGCGCGGGCTTCTGCAACGCGAGGTCCAAGCCGCCGCTGCGCCTCGGTCATCCATGAACGAGCTGTAAGCGCGAGGAACGATGCCGGCCACAACCCAGTCTCGCTGCGGGTTCGCTCCGCGTAGCTCGCCAGTCGAAGTGCCCGTTCGTCGTCGCCCTCGGTCGCCGCGAGGTGGGCCAGGAGCTCGAACGGAGCGGGACTCTGGCTGTGCCCACCGTCCCGCAAGAACACGATCGCGTCTCGTAGATAAGCGGCCGCTCGTTCCGCATTGCCAGATCGAAAGGCGACGTCCGCCGCGGTCAGTCTCGTCAAGAAGGGCTCGGCGCTGCCGGGATCGGCGTTTTCGTTCCATGCCGCGAAGGCAGCGTCGATATCGGCCTCGGCTCCCGCGTCATCGCCAACGCCCTTCTTCAACACCGACCGGACGGAAAGCGCCATCGCAAGCTCGCGCGGCTGCAACATGGGAAGGACAGAGTCATAGATCTCGATCGCGCGTCGGGGATCGCCCTCTCCGATCGCGACGTTCGCGGAGTTCTGCCGAGCAAGGATCTCCAGCGAGCGGTCGTTCAACTCGACCGCTATCTCGCGGGCCTCCTCTACCGCCTGTCGGGCGTTGGCGACGCGGATCGCGTCGTCGCTGATCTCCCGCTCCAGACGCGCGCGGTGGATAAGGCAACGCGCTCGCAGCGCGTCGCGAGTCGGCCACGCTGCGAGGGCCTGTCCGAGCCATCCGCTTACAACGGAGAGGTGAACGGGTATCGCGGTCCAATGCGCGCCCGCGTACCGCGACAGAAGGCGGAGAGCCGATGCGGTCTCATTCGCGACGAGCCATGGGAGAACGGCCATGGCGTTCGCGAACTCTCGGCGCAACCGCGCGTCAGCATCGATTGTGGTGTTCCCCTGGGCGAGGTCGATCGTCGCGAGGCGCGCTAGGAAGCGGGCCGCCCGCTCGATGCCCAGGGCCCCCTCGCCGCTCCGGGCGAGCCGCTCGAGGGCGTACTCAAGGACTGGGACGAGCATTCGATATCGGTCCTCGCGGGCCGAGAACTCGACCAGTGATTGATCCGCGAGGCTCGTGACGGCCTGGACGACCTCGGCGGCATCGCGAGATCCGTCGTCTGTGCACACCGCCGCGGCACTCTCGAGGGTGAAGCCTCCGACGAAAACGGCGAGCCGGCGAAATACACGCTGCTCCGTCGCGTCAAGAAGCGAGTGGCTCCATTCGATCGTCGTCCGCAGGCTGACATGGCGGACGTCAGAGCCGCGCTCGGCGGCGAGCGAACGCAAGGGGGCGCTCATGACCTTTGCGAGCGCCGCGACGCTCATGTGGCGGGTGCGGGCGGCTGCGAGCTCGATTGCGAGCGGCAGGCCGTCGGCGGAGCGGCAGATCGAGACGACGTCGCGATAGGTCGATGCGTCGAAGATGAAGCCTGGCTGGGCAACTCGAGCGCGTTCGACGAAAAGACGCACGGCGTCGGCACGCAGGGCGTCGCCGACCGTTCCTTCTGCCGGCAAAGGCACTGACAGCGGAGGGATTCGCCACACAACCTCGGCTTCGATCCGGAGCGGTGAACGGCTCGTCGCCATGATGCTGACGCCGTCGCTCGCGGCGAGAAGTCGAGCTGCGCATGCCGCGGCGGCCTCCACCAGATGCTCGCAGTTGTCGAGCACGACGACAAAGCGGTCTCCGTGTGTCAAGCCGAGTGCGGTGATCGTTCGTCGGCTCAAGCTTCCGTCTCCGGGAAGACCGAGCGCGCGTTCGATAGCCGGGGCGACCGCGGCTGGATCACGTAGGGCCGCCAGGTTGATCCACGCCAGGGCCGCCCTTGGCACTTTGGAAATGAGCTCGTACGCGATGCGCGTTTTCCCAGAGCCGCCGGCGCCGGTCAGCGTTAGTAGGCGCGAGGCGGAGCGGAGCCGGCGGAGGATGGCGAGCTCGCTCCTTCTGCCAACGAAGGTCGACGAGGGTGTGTAGGCGAAGACGTCCATGGAGCCGAAGGATACGGAGCGCGAAAAGAATGGACCCGCCCCACGGGCGGGCCCTTCTTCACCAGCGGAGGTTACTTTTACGCGGTCTTTTGCTCGTGCAGCGGTTTCTTGTCGATCTTGAGGATGGTCTGGTCCTTCGCCGCGACGGTGAACGGGATCACGCCCGGGATGAGCCACTCGGTCCACATCTTGTCGACCTCGTGCTGGAAGTGCTCCACGTCCTCTTCGGCGAAGTGCGCGAAGCGACCCTGGCGCTTCAGGTACTCGTACACCGGCTTGCGCTTCTTGCGGCCTTCGGCGATCTGCCGCGTTGGACCGGTGAGGTTGCAGACGCCGTCGATGACCTCGTAGAGCGGCCAGATCCCGCACTCCACGGCGAGGTGCCCGAGCTCTTGCGAGTACTGCGGGTGGTAATCCCAACCCTTCGGGCACGGGTCGAGGGTGTGCACGAAGGTCGGACCGCCGAGCTCGAGCGCCTTGCGGATCTTGTTCATGAGGTCGACCGCGTACGCGGCGCACCCCGCCGCGATGTACCGCGACTCCGGATGACCCGCCGCGAGCATGCCCGGCACGTTCTTCTTCCAACGCGTGTGCATGAGGCGCTTCTTGGAACCTGACGGGGAGAACGTCGTGACCGCGCCGTACGGCGTCTGGCTCGAGAGCTGGATGTCGGTGTTCGCGTACGACTCGTTGTCGTAGAGCAGGACGAGGCAGTTGTAGTCCTTGTGCGTAAGGGTCGCGGAGATCGCGCCGATGCCCATGTCCGCACCGCCGCCGTCGCCGCAGAACGCGATGACGTTGATCTTCTCGTTCTTGAGCTTGCCCTTGCGCATGAGGACCTTCAGGCCGGCGGCCGTGCCGAGCGCTGCGGAGCCCGAGGCCCCGAGCTGTGTGTGCATCCATGGCACGACCCAGGGCGTCGTGTAGTACGTCGTGTTCGCGACGTACATGCAGCCGGTGGAGCCGAGCACGATCGTGCGCGGTCCCGATGCCTTGACCATGTGCCGCATGACGAGCGCGGACTCGCACCCCTGGCAGGTGCGGTGCCCCGAGACGAAGAGCTCGTCGTACGGGACGTCCTTCACGCCCTTGATCGGAGGAAGTGCCGTTGTTTCAACTGCCATCACTAGCTCCTTACGCCGATCCAGTGACAGATGTCACCGGCCTTGATGTCGCTGGCCGCGGCCTTCGTCTTCTCGAATATCTCGGTCGCCATGGGCTGCTCGATCTCACGCCCGCCGAGGCCGGCGATGAAGCCCACGATCGTCGGGCGCTTGTCCTGCGAATACAGCGCCGAACGCACCTCGTTGTAGAGGACCCCTCCGTAGTGGGGAGAGCCGAAGCTGTAGTCGCGGTCGATGATGCCAACGGCCTTGAAGCGCAATAGGCTCTTCACGATCTCCTGCGTCGGGAACGGCCGGAACCACTTGAGACGCACGAGGCCGACCTTGTGCCCCTCTTTGCGGAGTCGGCGTATCGCGACCTTCATTGGCAGCGCGAGCGTGCCCTGACCGAAGACGACGACCTCGGCATCGTCGGTCATGTACTCGTCCAGGAACGGGCTGTCGCCGCCACGGCCGAAGAGCTTCTTGAAATCGGCGTGCGCCTCGCTGACGACGTCGTGCGCCTTTCGCATCGCCTGGTCGTTCTGCATCCGGATCTCCATGAGCCAGTCCTGGTCGACCTGCGGCGCGATGGTGATCGGGTTGTCCGGGTGCAGCAGTCGATCGCCGAGGTCGAACTTCGGGAGGAACTTGTTCACGGCCGCCTGCGTCGGGATCCGCACGATCTGCTGGGAGTGGGTGAGGAACGCGCCGTCCAGGCCGATCGCGACCGGCAGCGACACGCGCTTGTCCTCGCCGACGCGCCACGCCATCAGAGCGAGGTCCATGGCCTCCTGCGCGGTCTCCGCCCACGGCAAAAGCCAGCCGAGGTCGCGGACCGCGAGCGAGTCGTTGTGCTCGGTCCCGAACGCCCCCGGGTCGTCGAGGGCGCGGTTGCCGCAGATGGCGACGACCGGAAGCCGCAGGCCAGCGGTCACGGCGATGGCCTCGAATGCGTAGAACCAGCCCACGCCGGAGCTTCCGACAAACACGCGCGATCCGACCGCGCAGGCGTGCTTCACGATCTCGAATTGGCTGTGCTCCCCGTCGGCGACGATGTACTCGACGTCCATCTTCCCATTGGCGATGAGCTTCGCGGCGGCCTGCATCACGCCGTCGTACGGGCGGATCGGATACGCGGCCATGACGTCGACGTCGGCGAGGCGGATCGCTTCGGCGATCGCCTCGCAGCCACTCATGAGCTGCTCGGTCTCGACGTCCTGGTGCTCGCGCTCTTTTACCTGGATGGCCATTTAGTCATCACCCCCGGAGGCTGAGGTTGGGTTCGCGGCTGGATTGGCGTTGCCCGCGCCTTCCTGACGAGCGGCGGGGGTCCTTATTTGAGGGTTCGCCGAGACGCCACTCTTTGCCTCGAACCACTTGTTGTACCCGTCGTGATCTTTCTTCCAAAACTGCCACTTGTCGTCGTTGTCCTCGAACCTGAGCTCGTCGACCATCACGATGCAGTCCTTCACCGGGCAGACCTGCGCGCAGATGCCGCAGCCGATGCACGCCTGGTAGACGACCTCGTAATGGCCCTCCGGCGTGACCTCGAAGCACTCGTCGGGGCAGTCGAGCCAGCACATCGTGCACTTGATGCACGTGTCGAAGTTCACGACCGGGCGCAGGGTGCGCGCCGTGTACTTCTTGTACTGCGGGTTTCGCTCGCCCGGCTTTCGCGCGTCGATGACGATGCCGGGACGCATCGTGGTCCATCCGGGCTTGTCGAACTGCAGCTTCTCGTGACCGCTCGTGCCCTCGCCCGCCTTCACCTGACGGATCTTTGCCGCGTCGTAACCGTATTGCGCTGACTGGACGGCGCTCTCGTCCTGGGTTTGCTCCCTGATCAGGGTCATCACGTCGTCGAGGCGCACCCAATCGGGCGCGACCTTCGCGAGCGCGCCCAGCACGCGGTAATCGGTGTGATCGTCCTTGAAGACCCAGAGGCCGGCGAAGGACGCCGCCCCCGGGACGATGACCAGCGTGTATGGGCGCTCGGCCTTGTCGGTCTGCGCCAGGACCTCGTCGGGGGCGTTGTCGCTCGTGACCAAGAGGAAGCCATCTTTCTTGACGGGCTTCCAGATCGGCTGGCGCCCGTACCAGGCCCACGACTCGACACCCTTGACGAGCGTGTCGTCGACCGCGATCGAGACGTCGACGACCGCGGGCTCGTACTTCGCCATCGAGGCCTCGAGCTCCAGGTCGTTGGCGGCTACGACGGCGAACTGCTTCGCAGGCACGCCGTTCCGCTCCGGAGAGTCGCCGTATCGCGCGAAAGCCGTCCCGGTATGCCCGCGCTTGCGTGCCGCAAGCACGATCGAACGGCAGATCCGCTGGGCGAGCGTCTTCTGGAAGATGCCGCGGTACACGACCTCGACCGTGGTGGAGGACTCTTTCGTGTCGCTCATGACTTGCTCCCTCCGATCAGCCGAAGAATGCCTTCGCCGACCGACTTGATGTGATCAGCGGCGGACCGCCGGGCGGCGTCGCCGTCGTGCGCGCCGAGCGCGGCCAGGATCCGGCGGTGCGCGTCGAGAGACGAGTGAGCACGCTGGTTCGTCTGGAGCCATTGCTCGCGCGATTCGCGCATCACGTCCCAGACCACGCCGAGCATCGTCGTGAGCAGCTCGTTGCGCGACGCTTCGCCGATGACCTCGTGGAAGCGTGTGTCCTCATCGGCGTATGGCTCGCCGGCGGCGACCTTTCGCTCCTGCGCGGCGAAGATCTCCGCGAGCTCGGCGAGCTGCGGCTGGGTGATGCGCTCCGCGGCGAGTGCCGCGATCGCGGGTTCGATGAGCCCGCGGAACTCGATCACGTCGGCAAGCGAGTGCCCGCGAGACATGAGACTCGTCAGCGGACGCGCGAGATCGTCCGGTGACGTTTGCCGTACGAACGTGCCTCCACCGGCTCGCGTCTCCACGATGCCGAGGAGCTCCAGCGTGCGAAGGGCCTCGCGGACCGAAGCGCGTGACACCTGGAATTGCTCGGCGAGCTGTCGCTCGGGCGGAAGCTGGTCGCCTGGGCGAAGATCACCCTTCTCGAGGAGTCCCTCGATCTGCTGGACGATGCCCTGGTAAAGGCGGCTCCGGCGGATCGGTTCGATGACGGTCAGGGGCGTACCTCCCCACAAATAGCCTCTGGTCAGGTGGTCAGACCAGATGTGCGGGGCAGCGTACGGCGCTCGGTCGCCGCCGTCAACTCTCGGCGCGAGCGTAGGCTCGGCGGCAGGTACCCATGCGCGCACTCATTTTCGATCTCGACGGCACGCTCATTGACACCGTCTACGCGCACGTCTTCGCGTGGCAATGCGCGCTCGCCGAATCGGGCCTCGCGATCGATGGCTGGAAGATCCACCGGCGGATCGGCATGAGCGGCGGCCTGTTCACCCGCGCGGTGGCCCGCGAGATCGGGAAGCCGCTGAGCGACGAAGACGCCGGCCGGATCCAGGCTCGTCACGGCGAGCTCTTTCGCGAGCTCCTGCCGGAGCGCCGCCCGCTCCCGGGGGCGATCGCACTTCTCGGTTGGCTCCGGGAGCGACACGTGCCTCACGGCATCGCGACCTCGGGGCGGCACCCGGAGATCGACAGCTCGCTCGCGGCGCTCGGCGTTCCGCCGGACATGGTGGTCGTCGATCGCGGCGATGTCCTGCGCGCGAAACCCGAGCCGGATCTCTTCCTGCGCTGCCAGGAGCAGCTCGGCGTCGACATCCGCGACTGCTACGTAGTCGGCGACGCCGTGTGGGATCTGCTCGCCGCGCGTCGCGCGGGCATGTTGAGCGTCGGATTGCTCTCCGGTGGCTACGGATGGGACGAGCTGACCTCCGCTGGAGCCTTCCGCGTCTACCGCGATCCAGCAGATCTACACAGATCGATTGACGAGTTAGGGATCGTGTAGCGGCAAAGGCGCGGACGGGCCGAGGGCGAGGCCGAGGGTGGCACGGCGCAGCGGTTTCTCGCGAAGCGCGGGTGCCCCGGGGACCCGCCGGCAGCGAACGAACGTGAGCTGCAGGGCGGGGAGGGTGCGCTGAGCGAGAGACCGCGTAGCCGGGACAGGACCCTCGGCCCCCATCTCGGGCTACGCGGCGGCTTCGGTGTGTCCCGCCATCAACAGCCCGAGCCGTTCTTCGGTAGCCGAGGTCGCATCTAAGACGGCGACGATGCGTCCCTCGAACATTACGGCGATCCGATCGGAGAGCGCGCGGATCTCGTCGAGCTCCGATGAGACGAGGAGGATCGCCGCCCCCTGCCCGCGCTGCTCGAGGAGACGTTCATGCACGTACTCCGTCGCGGCAATGTCGAGCCCGCGCGTCGGTTGCGAGACGACGATGAGCTTCGGGCGCTCCGAGAGCTCTCGCCCGAGCACGACCTTCTGCTGATTGCCGCCGGAGAGGTTGCCGACGATCGCGCGGGGATTCGGCGGGCGCACGTCGTACTCGACGGCAAGGCGCCCGCCCGCTTTGAGGATCGCCGCGGGATCGAGGACTCCGTTCACCGCATAGGGCGCGCGGTCCTGCTTGCCGAGGATGAAATCGTCGGCGACGGTGAACGCGAGGACGAGCCCCTCAACGCGGCGATCCTCGGGGACATACGCCACACCGCGCGCTCGGGTGCGCTTGGGATCGTCTCGTGAGATGTCGACGCCGCCGATGCGGATCGTGCCGGCCGCCACTTTGCGCAAGCCGAGCAGGCACTGGGCGAGCTCGCTCTGTCCGTTACCGCCAACGCCGGCGATCCCGAGGATCTCGCCCGACCGGATCTCGAAGTCCACCCCGCCCAGCGCTGGGGTGCCGCGATCGCTCCGTGCCTCGAGGCCGCGCACGTCGAGTACGACCTCGGTGCGCGGCGGGGTCGCCCGCGCTTTGAGCTGCTTCATCTCGCGTCCGACCATCGCGCGTGCGATCTCCGCCGGCGTGGTCTGCTTCGTGACGAGATCGCCGGCGTTGCGGCCTCCCCGCAGCACCGTGATGCGGTCGGTGACCGCCATCACCTCGCGAAGCTTGTGCGTGATGAGGATGAGCGTCTTGCCCTCTTCGCGGAGCGTCCGCACGATCGCGAAGAGCTCGTCCACCTCCTGAGGGGTGAGCACGGCGGTCGGCTCGTCGAATATCAGGAGCTCGGATCCGCGATAGAGGACCTTGAGGATCTCGACGCGCTGCTGGAGTCCGAGCGGGATGTCCTCCACGCGGGCTCCCGGCTCGACCGCGATGGCGAAGCGCTCCTCGAGATCGCGAACGCGCTTTTCTATGGCCCGGTCGTCGAGGACCGGACCGCCGCGCTCGTCGCCGAGGACGACGTTCTCGGCAACGGTGAGCGGCGGTATGAGCATGAAGTGCTGGTGGATCATCCCGATCCCGAGCGCGATTGCGTCGCGCGGTCCGCTGATGCGGACGTCGCGCCCGCGATAGCGGATCGTCCCGGAGTCCGGGTGATAAAGGCCATAGAGGACGTTCATCAGGGTCGTCTTGCCTGCGCCGTTCTCGCCGACGAGCGCGTGGATCTCGCCCTCGTTTACCACGAGGTCGACTCCATCGAGCGCCTGTAGATCTCCAAAGCGCTTGCGGATGCCACGCATCTCGAGAAGCGGCACGCGCTCGGTGCCCACCGCGGTCGCCCCCGCGGTACGCGAACGCTCGGGGCGTGGCTCGATCATGCGTGCCCCTCGGTCTCGTAGGGGATGCCGTCCGCGGCGGGTGGGCGCGACCGGCCGACGAAACCCGCGACCGCGAGGATCGTGAGGACGTACGGCAGCGTCGAGAGGAGCTGCACCGGAACGCGAACGTCACCGATCGACGCCCCCTGGAGTGAGAACGACAGCGCTGTGCCGTACCCGAAGATGAGCGAGGCCACGAGCGCGCCGACCGGTGTCCAGCGTCCGAAGATCATCGCCGCGAGACCGATGAAACCGCGTCCGCCGGTCATGCCGTCGGTGAACGAGTGCGCGACCGAGAGCGAGAGGTACGCGCCCCCGAGCGCCGCGAGCATCCCGGAGGCGATCACCGCCCAGTACCGCGTTTGCCGCACCGCGATACCGACCGTCTCTGCGGCGCGAGGGTGCTCGCCAACGGCACGCAAGCGCAGGCCCGGCACGGTCCGAAAGAGGAAGACCTGGATCAGCACGACAAGCGCGAGGCCGGCCCAGACGATCGCGTTCTGGTGCGCGATGACATCGCCGATGAACGGAACGGCGGCCAGCGGTGCGATCTCGATGTCGGGCACGCCCGCAAGATCCGACGGTGTTCCGGTCGTTCCGTAGAACTGGTAGTCGAGATAGCTCGTGAGCCCGAGCGCCAGGATGTTGAGCGCCATCCCCGACACGATCTGGTCGCTGCGGAGATGGATCGCGGCAACGGCATGGATCGCCGCCAGCCCCGCGCCGACGGCCATCGCGGCCACGAGCGCCACGACCACGCTGTGCGACTGATCGGCAGCGACGACACCGAAGAACGCTCCCACGAGCATGCAGCCCTCGAGCGCGATGTTGACCACCCCAGCCCGCTCGGACACGACGCCGCCGAGTGCCGCCAGGAGGATCGGCGTCGCGAGTCGCAACGTGGCCGCGAGGACTCCGGCGCCGATGAGCTGGTCGACGGTCACGCGATGGCCTCGAGCGGCTTGCGTGCCCGCCGGCGTGCGGTCAGCACGCGAACGATGAGCTCGGCGGCGATGACGAAGAGGACGACCGCCTCGATGACCGAAACCAGCTGCGCCGAGACGCCGGCGTTGGCCTGCATGATCGAGCCCCCGCGCGCGAACGCGCCAAACAGCAGCGCCGCGAGCGCGATTCCAATGGGTGAGTTCTTCCCGAGGAGCGCGACCGCGATCGCGTCGAAGCCGTATCCCGATGAGAATCCATCGAAGACCCGGTGGAAGACACCCGTGACCTGGATCATTCCCGCCATGCCGGCGAAGCCCCCCGCGATGGCCATCGCGATCACCGTCCGTGTGCGCGGATCGATGCCCGCCTGCGCGGCTGCGCGAGCTCCCAGGCCGACCGCGCGAAGCTCGTACCCGAGTGGGGTTCGCCAGAGGAGAAACCAGAACACGACGACCGCGGCGATCGCCAGAAAGATTCCGGCGTGAAGTCGGGTGAGCGGGACGAGCTCGTTCGGGATGATGATGGGGAGCACCGCGCCCGCGCCGATCGGCGCTGAGGCTGGGGTCCCGAGCGCGTTCGGCGCCGTCATCGGTCCGTTCTGCAGGAGCCAATGCATCACGAACACAACGATGTAGTTCTGCATGATCGTCGTGATGACCTCGTTCACCCCGCGCGCCGCCTTGAGGTAGCCAGCGATCGCGGCCCATCCGGCTCCGGCGCCGATCCCCGCGGCCAGGACCATCGGGAAAAGCA
>WNGI01003664.1_pt1 | contig 26046 bp, 20 predicted proteins | sample 5400621 | NCBI WGS metagenome assembly WNGI01 (sample SAMN13153374, study PRJNA577476) | soil metagenome | isolation source: 20 cm soil or saprolite under Garry oak tree replicate 1 | place: USA:California | collected 2016-06-15 | reverse complement strand
CCGTCGCCCGCGGGCGCTACGCGCTCACGGTGATTTCCAACGATTCGGCCGGGCACGTGGTACGCGAGCTGCGCCTCCCCCTGGAGGTCGGCCCGGTCGCCCGCGACACCCAGCCGCTCCCGCCTCGACCCGCCGATTCGCTGTTCAAGCCGGAGCGCACATCCACCGGACCCGCCCTCCGCGCCCTCGCGCCTGGCGTTCTCGCGGGGATCGGCGTCGTAGTGCTCCCATCGCTCGTCGCCGGGGGCGAGGACCACGCGCGCGGTCGCCTCGTCGTGGGCGGCGCCGTCACGGTCGCCGGCATCGCGGCGTTCTTCTCGCGTCACCCCGCGCGGGCGATCCCCGCGAACGTGGCCGCCAACCGGCAGCTGCGGGACCGGTGGACCGAGGAGCGGGCGCGCGTCGTCGCCGACAACGCGCGACGCCGCGGCGAGCTGCGCCTGGGCGTCAAGAGCGGCGACCCCGTCATCATCACGCCGGAGGGCCCATGAAGCGCGCGGCGCTGATAACGGCGCTCGCCGCCCTCTTGGCCACCCCCGCCATGGCCCAGCGGCCGCTGCAGCTGTCCGCGGGGCTCGAGGCCGCGTTCACGCGCGCGCGCAGCCGCGCGACCGGCGCCGCCGAGCTGCTGAGTGGTGCGACGTTCGGCGGAGAAGCGAACCTGGCGGGCAAGCGCTGGCGCGTGCGGCTCGGGTACGGCGAGGGCCGCCTCACGGCGGACACCGGGATAGCGGCGGCACGCAGTGTCACGGAAGGGCGAGCCCAGATCGGCATCGCCGCCACGACGTGGCTCACGCTGTGGGCGGGCCCCCGGGCGCGCAGCTACAAGTCGTCCGGCGTGCGGCAGCGCTGGTGGTTCTGGGAGATCGCGGCGGAAGCGCGGGGGACGCTGTTCGCCGACCGGGCATTCGCGTTCGGCGGGCTCGCAGTCGCCCCGGCGGGGACGGTGGACGCGCTGCCAGCTTTTTCCCGGGAGATGGGTGTGGCGGCGGGCCTCGCCGTGCGCCTCCCGTTTGACGGCCCGTGGGCTCGCCTCGTCTACCGCGTGGACCAGACCCGACTGGCCGGCGGCAGGCGGGAGACGGTCGAGGCTATCGCGCTGGGCGTGACGATGGAGCTTCGTTAGGGAGTCGCGACTTCACGCTGTGCGCCTTGAGCAGCAACACCACCGCGGCCACCAAGGTGAGCGCCACGATCGCCGCGATCGACCGGCGCAGCCGTCCCTCCAGCGTCTTCTTCATCCGCAACGTTGCCTACGACGGGCACGCACTCGGGCTGGCGCTGGCCCTGGCCGTCGCGGGTCCGGGAGCGTATTCACTCGACGCGCTGCGGCGGCGCTGAGCCCCGGCCGCCCCGGCGAACATCACCGCCTCGCCGACGGCCCGATCGAGGCGCTCCAGCAGGCGGGCATCGACTTTCCCGTTCTTGAACTGTAGCTCGGTCCCGTAGACGCCGGTGGGCACGGTTACCGCCCCGACGCTGGCGAGCAGCGGGCGCAGGCCGTGATCCACGGCGAGCAGGTGGCCGGGCGTGTTCCCCGTCGCGATCGCCACCGCGGTTTTTCCCGCGAGCGCGTCCTGCGGCAGCAGGTCGAGGAACACCTTGAGCGCGCCGCTGAACGTGGCGCGGTACACCGGGGTGCTCACGACGACGATGTCGGCGCCGAGCACCGTGGCTACCGCCTCCTGAACGGCGGGCGAGGTGGTCCGCCACAGCAGGGCGTCGGCCGGCAGGGCCGTGAGATCGATCAGCTCGGTACGCGCCTGGCGCGCGGCGAGCGCGCGCAGGGCTGCCTGCAACAGCAGGCGGCAGGGGGTCGTCGTGGCGAGCGGACAGCCGGAGATTCCCACTGCCTTGAGGGAAACGGACAAAGTCTCGGGCACTGGAGCACCTCCCGAAAAAAGTGAATCGGCCGCGACTCGAGAGCTGGGGAGTCGCGGCCGATTCTGGTGGTTGGGGCGGGCCTGCCTCGGCCCTTCCCCGCGCTACGCCATACCGGTCGCGGGTCCCGCCTCAGACGCGGGACCCCAACACCAGCGGTATGCATAGACCACAGCGCGGTGCATGATGTCGCGAAGCTACGGCGCGCCCCGACCGGACGCAAGTTGCAACACGAAGGACGCTGGGACGCTAGTTCAGGGGCGGTGCGACGACGACTGCCCGCGCGGCGGCACCCGGTTCTGCCCGGGGGCGGCGGCCCGTGCGGCGGCGGCGCGGGCGAGCCCCGCGGCTGCTTGTCCCGGCGTCGCTCCCTGTGCCACCTGCGCCTCCACCCGGCCCGGCAACGCGAGCAGGTCGCGCTCCTTGGCGCCGGAGCGCAGCGTCTGCTTCACCAGCTCGACGGTTTGCGCGGGCGGGACGCCGAGGGCCGAGAGGGTCCCGGCGACGCGCAGCGCAACCGCGGCCGAATACCGCGTCCCGCACGCCAGGGCTACGGCCTGGACGTTGCCAACCTCAAGCCCGGCGGAGAGCGCAAAGCCGCCCGCCTCGATGGCGTCCGGCGCCGGCGTTCCGACGCCCGCCGCCTGGAGCGCGCCCTGGGCGCGCCCCAGCCGCGCCAACACCGCCTGCGCGGCCGCGACGATCCGTTCGGGCGGCGCGGCCTTGGCGCCGCCTTCGATCGCCTTCTCCACCAGAGGCTCGACCGGCAGGCCGCGCCTGGCGGCAGAGTCGGCGAGCGCGCTCACCGCGGCGGCGACGCTGGCCGGTACGCGGCCCGCGAGCTGGGTCGCCACTGGCTGTTGCGCCCTGGCCGTCACCCCGAGCGCCGCGAGGAGGTTCAGGACGAGTCCGGCGCTCACAGCGCGCGCGCTCCCGCCCCGACCGCCATCACGCTGTTCCGCCGCCCGAAGCCGTCGTCCACCGTCGGCGCGGCCGGGTCGTTCACCCAGCGGCGGCCGTCCACCACGAACGCGTACTGGTGCTGGCCGACGGGGAGGGCCACCGTCGCGGTCCACACCCCCGCCGCGCCGGTGAGCGCGAGCGGCGCCGCGGTGACACTCCACTGATTGAATGTGCCGGCCACGCTCACCTGGTGCGCGCCCGGTGCGAACAGCACGAATCGCACGAACACACTCTCCGGCGCGGTCGCGACGACGGGCATTCCAGCTTCCACGACGGGCCGCGCCGGCGTGAGGAGCAGGACGAGCGCCGCGGCCGCGGCCAGCGCCGGACCCAGGGTCCAGAGGCGATAGCGCACGCGGATCTCACGCGACGCGACGAGCCCGTGCCACCAGCGTCGTGCGCCGCTGGGCGCAGTCGAACGCTTCCGCACTTCGGCCATCACGCGCGCGTCGAGCCCCGCCGGCAGCGTCACCGCGGCGCGATCGACGGCGCCGAGCAGTCGCTCCGCCGCCCGCGCCTCGGCGTGCAGCTCCGGCGGCAGGTCGGCGAGGTGCAGCTCGCCGTCGAGAAAGCGCTTGACCAGGGGATGAAAGACCGTCGTCATAGGACATCCTTGAGCCGCTCGCGCAGCCGATCGTAGGCCCGGTGCATCCGCATCTTCAATGAGGGAACCGACGCGCCGAGCCGCCCGGCGATCTCCTCGTACGACAAATCTTCCACGTGCTTCAGCACGAACACCTCGCGCTGTTCCGGCGTCAGCTCCAACAGCGCTTGTTGCAACGCGTGGCGCCGCTCGTCCTGCTCCAAGGGGCCGTCGGCCCGATCCGTTGCCGGCACGGCCACCGCGTCCAGCCCCGGTCCCGCGCGCACCACCCGCCGCCGCTCCGCGAGGCACCGGTTTCGCAGGATCAGAAAGAACCAGCCCGCGAAGTTGTCGGGGTCGCGGCACTGCTGCAACTGCTCGAACGCGCGGATGAACGCATCCTGCACCGCGTCCTCCGCCTCGTCCGCCGAGCCGAGCATGCGGGCCGCGAACCGGGCATAGCGATCCCGGTAGCGACGTACCAGTTCCGCATACTGCTCGGTATCGCCGGCGAGTACCGCCCGGACGATCTCCCCGTCGGTTCGTGTCCCCACCCCACGATGCTACGGGGGCACTGGGGACGCGGCAACCGCCACCTTGAAGAGTCTCAACAGGTTCACCCGGTAACAACCTGCGTTACCTGGGCGCCTGGGGCCGCCTCTTTAGCACGCTATGACTGCCGTGCCAGATCGCCCAGCGCCATTGCCCTGGCCTGCGCCCGATCGCCTCTTGCTCGCCCGTATTGCAAAGGGCGACGAGCGGGCGGCTCGGGTTTTCGCCCACCGGCTCGAGGGCACGCTGTACGCCATCGCGTACGCTGTGCTGTTCGATCAAGAACAAGCCAACGCGGTAGTCGAAGAAGTGATGGATCGCGCCCTGCACAACGCCGCCTATCTGAGAGACACGGTGTTGCCAGTGCGGCGTTGGCTGGCCCGGCTGACGCAGCTGTTGGCGGAGCAGCGGGCGAAGGCACGTGTTGAATGACGCACTCGAAGGCGGAGGAAGAACCATGTTGCGCAAACTGATTCCCCTCGTGGCGATCCTGGTGTTCCCGGTGGTGGTCGCGGCCCAGGCTCCGCAGAAACACGGCGCGACGCAAGTGCGCGGCGAGCCCGTAGGCCTCGATCATCGTCCCGTGACGCCGGCGACGCCGGCGGTCCCGGCCACTCGGGCGACCCCCGCCGTGCCGTCCCACGGCAACGGGCCGGCGACCCCGGCGGTGCCGGCGAAGCCCGCTACTCCCGCGGTGCCGGCGTCCCCGTCGCAGAAGCCGGCGAGCCCGGGCAACTCCGCCAGTCATCGTCCGTAACGCGGAGACCGAGCGCGTTTGAGAGGGGCGCGGCGAGATGCCGCGCCCCTCTTTGTTTTTTGGGTGTAGCTTCCGCGCGGTGCCCCACCTCCTCTTGATCGTTCTCGCCCAGACTCAGGCCTCCCTGGGGCTGGGGATCGGCACCGTCCGCTACCCCGGCGGCTCCAGCATTGGGGTCGCCTCCCTCGGGCCGACACTCTCGTACACCGCGCCGACGCTCACTCTCAACGCGGGCGGCACGCTGGCGGCCCTGCCGCAGGGCGAGTGGTTCCTCCTGGGCCACAGCGATGGCTGGTTCACGACGCCGCCCCTTTCGGACGGGATCCGCCTCGGTCTCGAGGCCGGGTGGACCGGTAGCTCGCGGACGGCCGGTATGGAGACGGAGGCGCCGTACGCTATCGGTGAGCTGCTGTGGGCCGCGCCCGACTGGGGCGTCGGCGTCGGGGCAGGCGCGTCCGCCGGGTGGAATCAGGGGTCGTCGTGGGTCTCGGCCTTGCACACGCGCGCGCGCGCGTGGTGGCACCGGGAGGGCACCGACTGGTCTGCGAGCCTCGAGCCGACGCGATTCCTCGGCGCCTGGTTCACCGACGTCGGCGCCGGCGCGACGTGGCATCGCGGGACCGTGACGGCCAGCGCCTGGGCGTCGGCCCGACTCTCCGCCGCGTACGGCTCCAAGGGCGCGGGCAGCGGGTTCCTGCAGGTGTTCATCTCCCCGAGAACGGCGTTCGAAGTCGGCGCCGGCAGCCTGCTCTCCGATCCCTACCAGGGCTTTCCCCGCACCGCCTTCGTGACGGTCGGCGTGCGGCTGGTGGGAGCGCGCCGGGCGGTGCGCGCCGTCCCGCCGCTCGCCCCGCTCGTGCCCGACCGCCGCGGGGACAGCATCGTGGTGCGGTTCCGGTTCACCGGCGCCCGCGCGGTGGCGATCGCGGGCGACTGGGACAAGTGGCGGCCGGTGCCGCTCGTCGCGGTGGGGGACGACGTGTGGGAACGCACGCTCCTGGTCTCGCCCGGGACGCACCGGTTCAATCTGCTCGTGGACGGCGAGTGGGTGGTGCCGCACGGGGTGGCCACGCTCGCCGACGAGCTGGGGGGCCTCGTCGCCCTTCTCGTGGTGCCCTGACCCCCTCGCTGCGCTCGGGGTGACCATCGCGGCTTGACGGCACCAGCCGCGTTCCCTACTGTCGGCTCGGCGGGTTCGCTCGTTTCTCACCCATTCCGCGAGGTCCTCGATGGGCAAGATCAACCTGCAGAAGGTTGTCGTCGGTGGATTGGTAGCGGGGGTGGTGCTGAATGTGTTCGACTTCCTGGTGTACGGCGTGTGGCTCAAGAACGACATGAACGCCGCGATGGCGGCCCTGAACAAGCCGGCGATCACCTCGAACATGATCCTGTGGTTCGTGTTCCTGGACTTCCTCTACGGCATCTGGCTGGTGTGGCTGTACGCGGCGATCCGGCCGCGCTTTGGCGCCGGCCCGAAGACGGCGGTTACGGCTGGCGTGGCGATGTGGGTGCTGTTCGGCCTGCTCAACACGCTGGCGCAGGCGCCGATGGGGCTGTTCCCACAGCGCCTCATGGTGATCCCCGTGGTGGTCACGCTGATCACGTGGCCGATCGCCGCGGCGGCGGGAGCGAAGTTCTATACCGAGATGTAGCGATTAAGGAAGGAGCCTAAGAAGCACGGGGGCGCCCGCTGGCGCCCCCGTTGTCGTGCACGCCTGCGGACCCCCTCGCTACGGCTCTCGCGGCTGGGTCTCGAACAGCGGAATCGGCAACGTCAGGAAGCGCTGATCCTTCGTGGGGCGCTCGATCTTGATATCCGTCGCCCGGCCCAGGCGTCGCAGGTCCACCCAGCGGTGCCCCTCGAACAGCAACGAGTACTGCAATTCGCGCAGCAACATCCCCTTCATGCTGTCCGCGGAGACCGCCGCGAGCCCGACGACAGCCGTGAGTCCTCCCGAGCGCACGCGGATAGCGTTGATGTCCGCCGCCGCCGCGGCCGCGTCCCGGGCCGTCCGAGCATTGTTCGCTTCCGCCCGGAGGAGGACCAGCTCCTCGTTGCGGATGATGGGAATCGGCGCGGTGGGGCTGCGGTAGCGGATCCAGGAGTAGGTCGAGCACAGCGAGGGCGAACCGCCACAGATCTGGCTGCCCCGCGCCGTGATCTTCCCCAGCACACGGTTGTCCTTCGTCGCGTCCAATTTGACTTCCGCGCTGTCGTACACGTCATGGCGCGCGACCTGGATCGCGGACGGGGCCGCTTGGAACAGCGCGTTCGAGATGTCTCCCTGTCCCGTGCCGTAGTCGAAATACCCTCCCAGGTCCATGGACTTGAGGGTGTCGACGAACGAGGCCGACAGCGCTGTAAGCACCGAGTCGTACAGTCCTACCGCGGCGAACGTGGAGGCGCGATACGCGTCGGCACGGGCCAGGAGCGCCCGATTGAACGTGAGGAACGTCGCCGGCGTGTTGAAATCCGCGAAACCGTTGGGGAGCGGGAAGGAGAAGGACGTCCCCGCCGCACCCAGGGCGGTCGCCCCCGAGTCGAGGAGGCTTGCCACGTGGGCCCAGGCGGCCTGGTTCGTGACGAACGGCGCCGGTGGGTCGGTCACGGGGTGATTCACGTCGACGGGGATCGAGTCCTGGGTGTGCGCATACAGCACAATCATGTAGGAAAAGGCCTGCATGGTCTGAACGAATCCCTGGACGCCGTTCTTCTGGGCGGTGGTGAGCTGGGCCGTCGAGAGGACGTTGAGGATGTCGTAACCGCTGCGGATCGCGGCGTACTCCACGGGCCACTGCCCCCCGCCGAAGGCGGCGTTGCTCGGGTCCAGCGGTCCCTGGAGCAGCTCGGTGATAAAGCGGGGGTCCGCGACGTCGATGCGGTACCCTTCACGGCCGAGGATGGAAGATTTCAGCACCCAGTTCCCCATGTCGGCGCGTTGGCTCACGAGCACGCCGGCGACGGCTGCCGCGACGCGCTCCGGGCTGGCGTTGGGCCCGATGATCGGCGGGGTGTTGGGGTTGGTGATGTTGAAGTCACAGGCGCCCGCCGCGAGCAGGGCCGCCACCAGCAGTCCGGGTGTCAGGCTCTTGGCGTTCATGTTAGAACCCCACGTCGATCGAGAAGAAGAACCCGCGGTTCGGCGGGAACGGGGCGACGTCGATGTTCCGCGCGATCGCCTGGTTACCGAAGTTCGACACCTCCGGATCGAGTCCCGGGTAGGAGGTGAACCGCAACAGGTTCCGCCCGCTGAAGGACACCCGGGCCGAACGGACGTCGCCGAACAACCGATGCGTCACGCTGGCCGGGAGCTCGTAGCTGAGGGTCACTTCGCGGAGCTTCAAGTACGAGGCATCCTGCACGTAGGCGCTGGTGTTCCCTTTCAGGAACTCGCCGAATCGCGCCTGGCCCGTCGTGTTCCAGTCGGCGGAGTTGAGGCCCGCGTCGTAGAGGAGCTGCGTCAGGTCGATCACGTCGCCGCCGTGCTTCCAGTCCCAGAGGAAACTCAAGCTCCAGCGTCGGTAGGCGAGATCGCTGGAGAGCGACATCTGGAAGTCGGGGTTGGCGTCCCCGACCTTCACGATGGCACCAGTCGAATCGAACCCGACGATCTGGGTCGCGGACTTCCCTCGCTCGATCTGGAAGGCGCCGAGACCCGTGCCGAATCCGCCCGTCTGGAACGTCGGGACCGGCAGCTTCACGATCTTGCTGCGGTTGGAGAAGAACGTCGCTCGTACGATCCAGGTCGTCTCGGTGGTCCGCACTGGCGAGACCGCCGCGCCGATCTCCACGCCCGTGTTGCGCAGCTTGCCGCCGTTGATGACCCGGTTGACCTGGCCGGTGGAGAGCGGGATGCGCGGCAGCAGCAACAGGTTCGTGATCGTCTTCTGGTAGAGCGTCACGTTCACGTTGGCGAACTCGCGCCCCAGTGTGGCGTCGAACCCGCCCTCGATTTCCGTGTTGGTCTCCGGCCGGACGCCCGGGTTCCCCACGATGGGGCTGATAAACGTGCCCGGCAGGCCAAAGATCGTGCCCGTGGTATCCGAGCTGAATTTCGCGCCGAACAGCGGGGCGTTGCCGGTCTGCCCGATGGCACCACGCACCTTCAGCTCATCAAGGAACCCGGTAGGCTGCGTGAACCGATAGGACACCGCCCCCTTGGGAAAGAGGTAGAACTTGTCCGTGTTGCCGTTCACACTGGACCGATCGCCGCGGATTCCCAGCGTGAACAGGAGGCGCTCGCTCGCCGCCAGCACTTCCTCCTGCGCGTAGACGCCGAGGCTGCGCGTAGGCAGCTCCTTCTGAATCGTGTTGATACTGCTGGCCTGATCCACGTTCTGCTGGCCCTGGAGGAACTGCCGGCCGAGGGCGCTCGTGAGGTTGATGTCCGCGTCCTGAAGCTGGAAGCCGGCCGAGGTCGTCGCCGTGAACCGCCCGGAGGCGGGCGAGAGCGTGTGAATCACGCTGCCGGTCAGATTGAGGCGGCGATCGGACGCCTTGCCGAGCACGATCGTGCCGGGCTGCCCGTCGTTGGGCTCGAACTGCAGGATCGGCGGCGACAGGATGTCGTTGTGCTGCGCGAAGTAGTCGATCCCGCCGGTCAGGGTCACCTGCAGGCGGTGACGCGGTGTCGCGAGCGCGTCCAGCGTGAGGCTCGCGGTGCTGATCACGCGCCAGACGTCCTCGCGGTTCTTCAAGAATGCGAACGTCTGCAGCGGGTTGCTGGCGGCGAATGGGTTGTTGGGGTAGGCCCCGCTCCTGGGCCGCAGGTCCACGAAGCTCGGCGTGCCGCTGAGCACCAGATAGGTGCTCGTCCCGGTATTGTCGTTGTTGGAAATGCCGCGATCCGCGATGCTGTGCACGACCTGGTTGTTGAACGTGAGGCGCGTGCGACGGCTCAGGGTCTGATCCAGGTTCGCCCGCAGGGACTGTTTGTCGTATCCCGTGTTCGGGGCAATCCCGCCGTCGCGCTTCGCGAGCCCGGAGAGGAAGTAGTTCGTCGAGCCGCTGCCGCCGCTCGCCGTCAGGTCCGTCTCGTAGGACAGCGAATGTTGGCCATACAACGCCCGCTCGTTGTCGAAGTACGGGCAGCCGGTCGCCGCCGGACACAACACACCGACCAGCGAGTCATGGCCGAACGCCGCCACCGCGTCGGCGGAATCCGCGAAGCGGCGCGACTGCAGCAAGTGCGACACGCCGACGGTGCCCAGCCGCTGCGTGATCGTGAACCGCGGCGCTCCGGTCACCCCGCGGCGCGTTGTTACCATGATCACGCCGTTGGCCGCCTGGGCGCCGTAAATCGCCGCCGCGGACGCCCCCTTCAGCACCTCGACCTTCTCGATGTCCGCCGGGTTCAGGTCCGCCAGGCGGTTCACGGCGTTGTCCTGGGTGGACGCGTTGCCACCGGCCGCCGCGGCCGTCACGGCATTGAGGCCCGGGGGGATGGCATCGTTGCTGACGACCATCCCGTCGACGACGATGAGCGGATCCACGCCGGCGTTAATGGTCGTGACCCCGCGCAAGTTGATCTGCCCGCCACCGCCCGGTGCGCCCGAGTTCATCTGGATCAGCGCGCCGGGGATCTTCCCCTGGAGCGCGCTCTCGATCGTCTGCGTCGGCGCGCGGTTCAGGTTCTCCGGGCTCACGGTCGTGACCGCGTTGGCGAGGTTGCGCTGCTCGACCCCGGTCGCCTGGCCCGTCACCACGATCGCCTCGAGGTTGAAGATATCGGCCTCAAGTGTGACGTCGGCCGTCCCCTGATCGCCGCGGACGTTCACGAGCCGGCGTTTGTAACCCACCGCACGGACGCTCAGCGTGACTGGCCCACCGGGGACCAGGACGGTGTAGTCACCGGTGCCGTTCGTCACGGCCAGCATCGTCGACCCGACCACAGCCACGGTCGCGCCCGCGATCGGCTTGCCGTCGAGGCTGCCCGTGACCTTCCCCGTGATGGGGCGCTGTTGAGCGGCGAGCGTACCGCCGAACCAGAGCCCCGCGCACACCAACAGAGCGCGATGTACCACGATTCCCTCCCACCACTGGTGGTTCAATGCGAACGACGTGACGTTCCCGATACCCTGTCCCGCGAACGGTCAACCCGCAAGGCCGGGGAAACCCTAGGCGTCATGAGGGCTTTTCGGAAGGCGCCATCGCGCCCCTGCGGCGCAGCAGGCCGTAGCCCGCGATCCCCACGGCGGTGAGGGCCGCCGCCACCAACACGCCCGGCAGGCCGATCTCGCGGCTGCGCACCTCGAGCACGACCCCAACGACGAGCAACAGCACCGGCAGGGCGGCGAGCACCGCCAGCACCGGCACGCCCATCGGCACGCGGAAGCTCCCGCGCAGCGCGGGCTCGCGGCGCCGCAGGCGGATCAACGCCGCGAACTCGAGCGCGAGCGCCGCCGTGTAGAGCAGCACGTCGGCGGCGAGCAGGCCCCCGAACGTCAGCAGCACAAAGCCCGAGTAGGCCACCGCCGAGGCAATCACCGCGTTCCGCGGGGTGCCGCGCGCGTCGGTGCGCGCGAGCGGCGCCGGCAACAATCCGTCCTGGGCCAGCACCAGCGGGATGCGCGAATAGGAGAGCAGCAGCGCGTTGAACAACGCGAAGGCGCTGACCATCCCCGCGAGGGCGATCCACGCGGCGAGCCACGGCCCCAGGACGCCAGCGGCGATGTCGGGCCACGCACCGTCACGCCACGTCCGCCAGTCCGTCACGGCGAGCGCCGGCACGATCGCCAGGAAATACACGACCGCGACCAACGGCAGCGTCCGGCTGAGCGCCCGCGGATAGGTGCGGCCCGCCTGCTCGATCTCGCCGCCCAGCGTCGAAGCGTTGTCCCACCCGCTGTAGTTCCAGATGCTCTGCGAGATGCCGATCCCCAGGGCGCCCACGAACGACGTCCCCGCAGCGTGAAACGGCGTGACCGGCAGCACCGTGGGGGCGGGACCTCCGAGCCAGCGCCACAGCGCCGCCGCGGCGAGCACCGCGAACGGCGCGAGCACGGCCGCCACGAGCCAGCCCGACACGGCCCCCACCACGCGCGTGCCGCGCACGTTGAGCCACGTCGCCCCCCAGATCAGCACCAGCGCGAGCACCCAGGCGCCGGCCTTCGACAGCTCCGGCGCGAACCAGCGGGCGTACTGGACGAACAGCACCGGGTAGATCGCCATGTCGATCAGCGAGTAGATCCAGGAGAGCCAGCCGTTGACGAACCCCACGAAGGGGCCGAACGCGCGCTTCACCCACTGGTAGTAGCCGCCCTCGACGGGCAGCATCGAGGCCAGCTCGCCGATGAGCAGCGCCTCGGGCACGCTGTAGATGAGGGGCGTCGCGACGAGCAGCAGCAGCGCGAGGCCCGGCCCGACCGCTCCCACCAGGCCTTCCAGGCCGAAGGGACCGCCGGAGACGGTGAAGTACAGGACCGCGACCAGCGACCCCAGACCCAGGCCGCTCCTGGGGAGCAGCGGCCTCATTTGACCATGACTGCCGGGAGGTCCTTGGACTTGACCAGCGCGTTGAACGCCGGCAGGTCCGTCTCCAGTACCGCCTTGAGCCGATCGAGCTGCGCCTGCAGCAGGCCCGACAGCGCAGTGAACACGCTCACCGCCTGGTCGGTCGGCGGCGCGTCGGCGCTCCCCACCACGCTGGCCAGCGCGCTGATGCGGTTGTTCAACCGGATCGGGAAGTTGAGCGGATCCTCGCCGCTCTGGTTCTTGACCTGGTAGATCTCTTCTTCGATCGCGGCGAGCTTGGTCTTGAGCGAGTCGGCTTTGGACCCGATCTCGCGCGCGCCCGCCTGTCCGTGCGCGTGGCCGACCACCGTCTCGATCTGGCCGCGCACTTCGCGGATCCGCGTCACCGCGTCGTTCGCCGCCGAGAGGCGGTCGCGGATCTGCACGAGGAGATCGAACTGCCGCTGCAGGTCGGCGGTCGTGTACTTGACGCGCGGGTCCTCCCGGACGGTGAACGGCTGCGTCTCACTCCACGCGCCCGCCGTCACCCGCGCCTTGTACGAGCCCGGCACGGCCACCGGCCCCTGCGTGCCGCCCGCCCACAGCACCAGCCCGCGGAAGCGGTGCGCGCCGGGATACCGCAGGTCCCACACGAGGCGGTTCAAGCCGGTGGTGAGTCGCAGCGAGTCCTCGGGATTCGCGGGCCGCGTGGACCAGCGGCGCACCAGCGAGTCGCGGGCATCGAGGATCTCGAGCCGCACCTCTGTGTCCGGCACCTGCTTGAGATACACGTAGACCAGCGCGCCGTTGGGCGGGTTCTGGCCGACGCCGGGAGTGCCGCCCCCTCCCCCACCCCCGAACCCGCCGCCCGGCGTGCGCCACGCGTCGCCCGGCGTGAACAGGCGGCGGTCGCCGCGCTGTACCTCGGCTGAGAGCTGCCGCAGCGGCGAGATGTCGTCGAGGATCCAGAACGAGCGACCGTGCGTCGCCGCCGCGAGGTCGTTGTCCTTGATCGCGAGATCGTGCACCGGCACGACCGGCAGATTGAGCTGCAGCGGTTGCCAACTGGCGCCGTCGTCGAGCGAGACGTACACGCCGAACTCGGTGCCCGCGTACAGGAGGCCGCGCCGCACCGGGTCCTCGCGCACCACGCGCACGAAGTGGGTGGGCGCGATGCCCGCCGTGATGCGGCGCCACGTCTTGCCGTAATCGTGCGTCACGAACGCGTACGGCGCGAAGTCGTCGAGCTTGTAGCGCGTCGCCGCGACGTAGGCGGTGGCGGCGTCGTGCGGGGAAGCCTCGATCATCGACACCTGGGTCCCACGAGCTGCGAATCCTTCGGGGACGGCGCGATGGTAAAGATCGTGCCGTAGTATTCGATGCTGGTGTTGTCCTTGGTGATCGGGCCCCCGGACGATCGCTGCTTGGTGGTGTCGTTGCGCGTCAGGTCGGGGCTGATCGCCTCCCACGTCTGACCCTCGGTGCGTGAGCGGAACAGCACCTGGGCGCCGATGTACAGCACGTTGGGGTTGAGCGGCGACAGCACGATCGGGAACGTCCACTGGAAGCGGTACTTCAGGTCCGCGGCGCCGTGGCCCATCGGGTTGTCGGGCCAGGCGTTGACGTTGCGGACCTGTCCGGTGCGCGGATCGAAGCGCGTGAGATGACCGCCGTAACTGCCCGCGAACACGACGTCGGGATCGTCGGCGCGCGCGGCGATCCAGCCGCTCTCGCCCCCGCCCACCGGATACCAGTCGGTCTCGTCGATGCCGCCGCTGCCGCTGCGACTCGCGATGCACACCGTGCTGTTGTCCTGCTGCGCCCCGCACAGCTTGTAAGGGAAGTGCGTGGTCGCGATCACGTGGTAGAACTGCGCCGTCGGCTGATTGCCCTCGGACGTCCACATCGCGCCGCCCGTGAAGGACACCGCGGCGCCGCCGTCGTTGCCCACGATCATGCGCTGCGGGTTCCCGGGGTCGATCCACACGGCGTGGAAGTCGCCGTGCGTGCCGCGCTGGGGCCGGAACGTGCGGCCGCCGTCGATGGACTTGAGCAGGGAGACGTTCAGCGCCCACACGGCGTCGGGGTTCGACGGGTCCACGGCGATGACGCTGAAGTACCACGCCCGCTGCGTCATCTCGTGGTCGTCGCTGACGCGGGTCCACGTGGCGCCCGCGTCGTCGGAGCGGAACAGGCCGCCTTCCTGGGCTTCGACCTGGGCGTAGACGCGGTCGGGGTTGGACGCCGCCACCGCGATCCCGATGCGCCCGATCACCCCCGCCGGCATTCCTTTATTCCGCGTCAGCTCCGTCCAGGTATCGCCGCCGTCCGTGGACTTGAAGAGCCCCGAGCCTTTGCCGCCGGAGGAGAAGTCCCACGGCGAGCGCTGCGCCTGCCACAGCGCGGCGTAGAGGATGCGCGGGTTGCCGGGATCCATCACGAGGTCGATGGCGCCCGTGGAGTCGTTGCGGGAGAGCACGCGCTGCCAGGTCTTGCCGCCGTCCGCCGAGCGATACACGCCGCGCATGGGGTTGGGGCCGAACACGTGCCCGAACGCCGCGGCGTACACGAGGTCCGCGTTGCCGGGATGCACGACGATCCTCGCGATCTGCCCCGCGTCGCGGAGCCCCGCCCGCGCCCACGTTTTGCCGCCGTCGGTGGAGCGGAACATGCCGTCGCCGGGCGACACGTTGCCGCGCAGCGTCTGCTCGCCGGTCCCGACGTACACCACGTTGGGATCAGCGCCGGCCACCGCGACCGCGCCGACGGAGCCGGCGCTGAGTTGGCCGTCGCCCAGCGGACGCCACGACTGTCCGCCGTCCGTCGTCTTCCAGACGCCGCCGCCCGTCGCGCCGAAGTAGAAGACCAGCGGCTGGCGGGGATCGCCGACGACCGCGTCGACGCGGCCGCCGCGGAACGGGCCGATCTCGCGCCAGCGCAGGCCCGCGAACCAGCTGGAATCCGAAGTTGCCGTGGAGGCTGGGGCCGGAGTCGCGGCCGGCGCCGGGCGGCCACGGGCCGGCCGCTGCGCGGCTGCCGTGGCAGCGATGAAAACGGAAAGCACAACGAAGATCGGACGACGGCGCATCGCATCTCCTCCGCGAAAGTGAACGGCGGAGGGTCAATGATACGCGGACGCGGCGAGGCGGCTAGCGACCCAGCGCGGTGCGCAGCTCGGCGAGCCGCGCACCGATCTGGTCGGACGGCAGCGCCGCGAGGTCCGGCGGCAACAGGGCCCGGCTCGTGCACTCGAACGCCGCGATGAGGCGCTGGTACTCGAGCTCCAGGGGATAGGCGGGCGGCTGGAAGTCCTTGATCAGCTCGGCGAGCAGCTCCGTGGTGAGCACCGCCTGGCTGCCGTTGCCCAACCGGCGGCAGGCGCGCACCAGGATCGCCTCGAGGTCCGCGCCGCTGAGCGGCTGGCCGGCCTTGCCGAGCAGCTGGGCGACCGGCACGCCCGGCGCGATCGGCACGTTGAGGCGCGCCCGCAACGTTTCGAACACCGCCGCCCGCTCCTCCGGCGTCGTGGGCGGGAACAGCGCGAGGTGCTCCTCGGCGCGGCCCTGGCGCTTCAGGTCCACCGGGACGAGATCGGGCCGGCTCGTCATCAGGAACCAGATCACCTTGCCGCGGCGCCGCGTGTCGCCCATGAACTCGGCGAGCGAGGCGAACACGCGCTCCGAGACGCCGGAATCCGCGCCGCCCGTCTCGCGCGAGCCCAGCGCGGCGTCGGCCTCGTCCACGACCACCGCGACCGGGCCGAGGGCGTCGAGTAGCCCGAGGATCCGCTCCAGGTTCGCCTCGGTCTGCCCTTGCCACATCGACCGGAAGTTCTTGAGCTCGATCACGGGGACGCCGATGTCGCGGGCGAAGCAGCGCACCAGGAAGCTCTTCCCCGTCCCCACCGGCCCGCAGATCAGGTAGCCCATCGGGACCACCTCGAGCCGCCCCTGCCGCAGCGCCTGCGCGGTCTCGCGCAGCAGCGCCTTGGCGGCCTCGTGGCCGGCGACCGCGTCGAGCCCCACCTCGCTGGTCATGAACGACAGGAACCCGCCGCTCGCCTCCTCGATGAGGCGCTTCTTCTCCCGGGTCAGCAGGTCCACGTCGAGGGCCGCGCCTCCTGCTTCAGCCTCGGCGAGGAGGCCATCCAGGTGCAGACGCGTGAGTCCCGACGTGAGCACGGCCACCCTGCGCACGTCGAGCTGCGAGAACGTCGTGGGGGTGCCGCCGCGGCCCGCGAGGAACGCGTAGCGCTCCTGCTCGTTGGGGACCGGGACGGCGATCTCGTAGGTGCGCGCGTCGGCGACGAGCCAGGCGTTCAACGCGCCGAGGCTCTCCGACAGCAGGCAGATCGTCACCTGCCGCTGCAGGAATTGCGGGTCGCTGGTCCAGCGCCGCAGCGTCACGATGGCGTTGCGGTCCTCGACCGGCAGCTGGCCGGCGTTGCCCGCGGGCGCGAGCGTCTCGCCGTAATCGAGAATCACCGCCGCCGAGAAGCGCGGGTTCTGCTGGAGCTGCGCGTAGAGGTACGTCTCGACGAGCTGCAGCGCGCGGTCGGGGTCGCGCGGCTGCACCTGCGCGAAGTTGGTGCCGCCAATCTTATCGTAGGCCCGCAGCACCGTTTTGAAATCGTCGCCCGCAGCGGGGTCGGTAAAGCCGATCCCCGCGCCGCGGTCGTAGGTGACGATCACGGTGCGGTCGGCGAACATCACCTCAGCGAGGAAGTCGCGGATCGTGCCGTGCCGCTTGGCGCCCAACGCGTGCAGGTCCCGCACGCCGGGTCCGTGGAGGATGAAACAATCAATGCCCCGCTGGCGCACGCGGCGCTGCAGGGTCTTCGCCCAGGCGGGGAGTAGCGGCTGCTCGCTCATGCCGGCCAGCTCCCACGCACCGCCTCCGCGACGAGCGCGATCCCCCCGCGCACGTTCTGGTGCACCCGCACGCGCAGCGCCCGCGGAGCGACGGCATACACCACGTCGTCGGCGATCCGCGCCGCCAAACTCTCGCAGAACGCGCCCTCGTCGCGGAACGACCACAGGTAGTACTTCAGCGCCTTGGACTCGAGACAGCGCTCTTCCGGCTGGTACTCGATCTCCACGCTGCCGAAGTCCGGCTGCCCGGTGCGTGGACAGATGGACGTGAATTCGGTCGCGGTGAGGACGACGCGCTGCGCATTGGGCGCCGGGAACGCCTCCGCCTTGAGGACTTCCCGCGCCTCGTCGGGGCTCTTGGGCTTGGGCAGGGGACCGGTGGTCGGCAGCTTGGTCACGTCACTAGCTTAGAGGAAGAATGCCTACACCGGAAGCGCGCAGTCCACCGCATCGGGCCGTCGTCCTGCTGTCGGGCGGCGTGGACTCGGCGACGACCCTGGCGATCGCCTCCTCGGCGGGGTTCTCCGCCCACGCGCTGACCTTCCGCTACGGTCAGCGCCACGCCGCCGAGGTGGACGCCGCCCGTCGCGTGGCGCGCGCCCTCAGCGCCACGGAGCACGTCGTGTTGGACGTGGACCTGCGCCGCTTCGGCGGCTCCGCCCTGACCGCCGACATCCCCGTGCCCAAGGACCGGGACGCCGCCGAGATCGGGGAGGGGATCCCAGTCACGTACGTACCGGCGCGCAATACGATCTTCCTGGCGTTCGCCCTCGGGTGGGCCGAGGTGCTGGGGAGCCAGGACCTGTTCCTGGGGGCGAACGTCCTCGATTACAGCGGCTATCCGGACTGCCGCCCCGAGTACCTCGCGGCGTTCGAGCGCATGGCCGACCTCGCCACCAAGGCGGGCGTCGAGGGCCGGCAGCGGCTCACGATCCACGCTCCGCTGCTGAAGCTGACGAAGCGCGAGATCATCGAGCGCGGGCTCGCCCTCGGCGTCGACTACGCGCTCACCCTGAGCTGTTACGATCCGTCGCCGGCGGGCGAGGCGTGCGGCCGCTGCGACGCCTGCCAGCTGCGGCTCAAGGGGTTCGCGGAAGCGGGCGTCGCCGACCCTGCGCGTTACCAGGCCGTCGGCCGCGGCGCATGACGTACGCCGTGAAGGAGATCTACTACACGCTGCAGGGCGAGGGCGCGAACACGGGACGCCCGGCGGTGTTCCTGCGGTTCGCCGGCTGCAATCTGTGGACGGGACGCGAAGAGGAGCGCGCCGACGCGGTGTGCACGTTCTGCGACACCGACTTCGTGGGGACCGACGGGCCGGGCGGCGGGAAGTTCGCGGAGCCGGGCGACCTCGCGCGCGCCGTGGCGGGGGCATGGACGGGGAACGGCGACGCCGCGCGCTTCGTGGTGTGCACCGGCGGGGAGCCGCTGCTGCAGCTGGACGCGCCGCTCGTCGCGGCGCTGCACGCGGCGGGGTTCGAGATCGCCGTCGAAACGAACGGCACGCAGCCGCCGCCCCCGGGACTCGACTGGGTCACCGTGAGCCCCAAGGCGGGCGCGCCGCTCGTGCTCGAGACCGGCGACGAGCTGAAGCTGGTGTATCCGCAGGCCGGCGCCGAGCCGGAGCGGTTCGAGCGTCTGGCGTTCCGGCATTTCTTCTTGCAGCCGATGGACGGTGCCGACCGGGTCCACAACACCGGGCTCGCGCTCACCTACTGTCTGGCGCATCCGCGGTGGCGGCTCAGCCTCCAGACCCACAAGCTGCTGGGGATCCCGTAGGCCAGGGAACCTTCCGCCCTCTCAGACGTCTCACGTCATCGACATCCTCAGCGGAGAGTAGGCTCCTATGAACACCCGCTCGTTTTGGGCCGTGCCTCTGGCCTTGTCGCTCGCCGGCGCCGCGCCCGCCCAGACACCCGCTCCCGTGATCCATCGCTACGCCGCGGGGGCCTCGGGAATGTTCGTCAACGCGTATCTCGTCGAGACACCGCACGGCGTCGTCGCGATCGACGCGACGCTCACCGAATCGGACAGCAAGGCCCTGCGCGCCCAGCTCGACTCGCTCGGCAAGCCGCTGCTGGCCGTGCTGATCACCCACGGCCACCCGGACCATTACAACGGCGTCACCAATCTCATCGCCGGCCTCACCGTGCCGCCGCCCGTGCTCGCGACGGCGGGGGTCGACAGCGTGATCCGGGCCAACGACGCCGCGAAGGAAGCGCAGTGGAAGCCGCTCTTCGGCGACGAATGGCCGGCGCAGCGCACCTTCCCCTCGCGGATCGTGCGGGACGGCGAGTCGGTCACCTTCGACGGGGCGACGTTCATCGTGCACGCGCTGGGACCCGGCGAATCGTACAACGATTCGTATTGGGTCCTGCAGGGACGGCGCGGGACCCGGCGGAATCCCGGGACGCCGGGCGCGGCCTTCATCGGGGACGTCGTTCTCAACGGGGTGCACGCGTACATGGCGGACGGGCACACCGCCGGCTGGCTCGCGAACATCGAGCGCGTCCGCGACGCGCTGGCCCCGGACATGGCGGTGTACCCGGGCCACGGCGATCCCGGCGGGCCCGACATGCTGGCGTGGGAGTCGACCTACCTCACGACGTATCGCTCGGCGGTCGCCATGCTGGCGCGCGGCAGCGCGGCCCTCGATTCCACGGGCAAAGCCCAGCTCGTGACGCGGATGAAGCAGTTTCTGCCGACCGACCGGCTCGAGATGCTGATCCCGATGGGCGCCGATCCGGTGGCGGCCGAGCTGGCCGCAGCGCGGGGACACTGAAATAAGGAAGGGGACGGTGCGTTAGCACCGTCCCCTTCGCCCAGCCTGCGTTGACCGGCTACCGCGTCAGGGTCGTCTCCAGCCGCACGTACACATAGCGACCGTTGTACCCGAACGGCGACGCCGCGGCCCAAGGGAACGTCCCGAAGTTGTTGTTGTAGTCCTTGGCGCAGGTGCCGCCGGTGGTAATGCAGTTGCCGCCCGTATCGATATCGACGAGGGACTTGGGGTGATCTGGATACGTGTCGAAGATGTTGCGCGCACCGATCGAGATGTCCACCTGGTTAAAGCGGAATCCCACCTCGGCATCGAACAGCGTCTTCGCGCCGTAGCTATCCCGGCACCGATCGCAGAACCCCGGCTGCGCGGAGGAGAATTTCCCGAAGTAGGACGCGCGGGCGAGCGCGTGCACCAGGCCACGCGTGTACTGCGCCGTGAACGTGCCGCGCCAGTCGGGGCGCTCCTCCGTGATGGCGATGTACGTCACCGAGTCGATCAGCCCCGGCTCGGTCGAGTTCCGCAGCGTATCGGGGAGCGGGCCGACGCGGGTGATCTGGTTCTTGGTGTAGTTTAGCGAGCCGATGAACTCGAGCATCCCGGCCGACGCCGGAACCCGGAGGTTCGCCGTGATGTCGAGCCCTCGGGTGCGCGTGTCGAGCCCGTTGGTGAAGTACTGCACGCCCCCGATGCCCGTGAATCCCGCGCTGTCGAGGATCGCCAACGTCAGCGAGTCGTCGAACGTGGCGCCGAGCAGGATGCGGTCCGTGATCTTGATCTGGAACACGTCGGCCGTGATCGTGAGATTGTCCCGCGGCGTGATGGCGAGCCCGCCGGACAGGTTGACGGACTTCTCCTCCTTCAGCGGCTTGGCGCCGAGTAGCTTCGCCGCCGGGTCGTTGACGTCGAACACGCCCACGTCCACGAAGTTGCCGCTGATCACGTTGGTGACGACCTTGTGGAAGTGGATCTGCGCCAGGCCCGGCGCCCGGAACCCGGTGCTCCCCGCCGCCCGCAGCGTGACCCGATGGGACGGCTGATAGCGCAGCGCGACCTTCCCCGTCAGCAGTGATCCGAAATCGCTGTAATGCTCGAACCGCCCCGCCACGTTGCCCAGCAATTGTGGGTTGAGGTTGCTCTCCAAGTCCAGGTAGCCGCCGACGTTGGTCCGCGACGAATTGGACTCGTCGCCGGGCGCGAAGCCGGGGAACACCTGCGAACCGCCCGGTGCGTCGGTCGAGTCCTGCCCCCGGTGGCCGCCGTCGATGTACGACGCCAGCTCGCCACGCTCGGCCTGCCAGCGCTCGCGCCGGAACGCGAGACCCAACGCCACGTTCACCGGCGAGCGCAGGCCCAGCGTGAGCGACTTCGCGGCGTTGATTCCCGTCGACAACTCTTCCCGCGTCAGCCGGCCGGCGAAGAACGACGTCTGGTTGGGGATCCCCGGATCGTCGGGGGTGCCGAGCGTGCTGTCCGGCCCCGGGGCGCAGGGGTTGGCCGGATCGAGGCACGGCCCCAGTGACGCGTTGAGGGTGTTCTTGAGGTTATAGACGAAGTCGCTGTGCCCGAAGTCGCCGCCCAGATCCACCGACCAGCCGTTCGTCAATGCGCGGAACCCGCCGCCCGCTGAATAGTCGTGCAGGTCGGGGGCGAACTGCGGCAGGAACCCGAGCGGGTAGATCTCCGGCCAATTACGCGAATCAGTCGCGTACCGACGGTAGCCCTCGCCGTTGCCGCGCCGGAAGCTGTAGCCGCCGAACGCGTACAGCTCGCTGGTACCCGCATCAGTGAGCGGCAGGCGCAGGTTCCCCATCGTCAGCACGTCCTTCTCCAGCCCGTCGCCCCAGTGATAGTTGGGCTGCGGCACCGCGTTGCGCTTGATGACGACCTGTCCAATCGTATTCACCGAGTCGAAGACGCCGCTGCCGCCGTCGTCATACGGATCAGCCCACGCCCGGTTGGTCTGCTGGCGGTCCATGAACTCGCCGAACAGCGCCAGCGTCCCCCGCCCCAGCTTCGTGCCCCAGCCGCCGTTCACGTCCACTGTGGTGCCATCATCCGGATAATTGCGCGGCGTGTAGCGGCCGGTCGTAGCGTTCAGGAACGGCGTGAAGTTCCCTTCCTTCAACACGACGTTCACCACCCCCGCGATCGCGTCGGAGCCGTACTGCGCCGACGCGCCGTCGCGCAGCACCTCGATGCGGTCGATCGCGGCGGCCGGAATGGTGTTCATGTCCACGCCCGACGAACCGGCCGGCATCCCGTACGCAAACGTGTTCATGACCGCGGTCTGATGGCGCCGCCAGCCATTCACGAGCACCAGCGTCTGGTCGGGCGACAGGCCGCGGAGCGTGAACGGCCGCTGCACGTCGGTCGCATCGGTGACGCTCTGGTGCGGGAAGTTGACCGAGGGGGCCACCGCCTGGAGGATCTGACTGGTCTCGGTCGTCCCCTGCCGGGCCAGCTCGGCGCTCGAATACACGTCCACGGGTACCGCCAGTTCCTCGGCGGCGGTGTGTCGCGCGCGCGACCCGACCACGACGTCGATCGGCGCGAGCCCGATCGCCTGGGCGGTGAGCGCGAAGTTCTGCTCGATCGTCTGCGCCGCGGCCGCGGTCACCTGCGCCGTCGCCTGCACGTAGCCGAGCAGCCGCGCCCGCACGGTGCGCGCGCCCGACGGCACACCGGTGATGGTGTACTCGCCCGTCGCCGACGTGCTGGCGCGCAGCAGCGTCCCGTCGATCGTGACGTCGGCGTGCGCCAGCGGCGCACCCCCTTTGTCGGCGACGCGGCCGCGGACCGTGGCGCCCTGCGCCGCGAGCGCGGCGGGCGCGAGAAGGAACAGGACCGGCGCCATCGGGGCTCGGAACCAGCGCATGCGGCCTCCTTTATACATATGCAGGGGAGTCGGGAAGCGACGTTGGCGGCTGAGATACGGCCGACCGCGAGACCCGTCAAGCTTGACCGTGCGCCCGCTCCGGCCATCTTTCGCGCCCACCCTTCAACCTTCAACGGTGAGTCGGCGATGCGCGTGTACAGACGGTGGTACGGCGGCGTCCTGCTGGCGGCGGTTGGCGGCCTGCTCCCGGCCCTCCTCGGAGCCCAGGAAAAGGCGCGTTTCGCGAACTTGCGCGAAGCCCTGCAGGCCGGCGGCGCCCTCTCGGGCGGCTTCGGCCCCCGCAACGTCAACTGGATCGACGGCGGGCGGCGCTATTCCTTTATAGCGCGCTCCGACTCGGGCGAGGAGATCCGCGTCTTCGACCCCGCCACGAGCGCGGACAGCCTCCTGTTCCGCGCCCGGGGGCTCACCTTCCCGGGCGGCACCGAGCCGTTCGCCTACCAGTCGTTCCAGTGGGCACAGGATTCCAAGCACCTCGTCTTCCAAACGCACTTCCAGCCCCTGTACCGGCGGTCCGGGACGTCGGACTACTACGTCTATGGGCTGGCCGACCGGTCCCTCACCCTCGCGGCGCGCGGGGCCCGCACGGCGGAGCTCTCCCCGAGCGGCGCGCTCATGGGCTACGAGCGCGACGGCGACCTGTACGTCTACGACCTCGCGCAGCAGAAGGAGCTGCGGCTCACCGCCGACGCGACGCCCACCGCCTACAACGGCCACTTCGACTGGGTCTACGAGGAGGAGTTCGGGCTCGCCCAGGCGTGGAGCTGGTCGCCCGACAGCCGGCACATCGCCTACTGGCGGGTCGACGAGAGCGCCGAGCCGGTGATCCAGCTCAGCGACTTCGAGGGCCGGCACCCCGAGTGGACCCAGATCCGCATTCCCCAGCCCGGCGACTCCAATCCCACGGTCAAGATCGGCGTCGTGGACGTGCGCTCGGGAAGGCGCGTGTGGCTCGACCCCGGGGAGCGGTCGGAGTATTACGTCCCGCGCATCTACTGGACGAGCCGGCCCGATACGCTGGCGATGATCACGCTCAACCGCCCGCAGAACGTGATGCGGCTCTACTTCTTCGACGCGACGACGGGCGGCAAGCGCCTCGTCATGAGCGACAGCTCGAGCACCTGGCTCGACGTCTACGACTTTTACGCCGGCGTTCAGGACCTGATCACCTTCCCGGCGGGAACGGCCGAGTTCTTCTGGGTCTCCGACCGCGACGGCTGGCAGCACATCTATCGCTACGACTACTCCGGCCGCGTCGTGAACCAGGTGACGCGCGGACGCTGGAGCGTGACGCGGATCGAGGGGATCGATCCCAAAACGCGGACCATCTACTACACGGGGACGGACGTCTCGCCGCTGCAGCGCCAGCTCTCGGCCGTCCGCTTCGACGGCAGCGGGACGCGCCGCCTCACCACGACTCGCGGCACCCACGCGATCGACATGTCGCCGGACACCCGCTACTACCTCGACCGCTGGTCGGCAACCAATCAGCCGCGGCAGGTGGAGCTGTGGACCACCGCGGGGCGCGGGCGGATGCTGAAAAAACTGGAAGACAACGCCCGCGTGACGCAGTGGCTCGCGACCCACGCCTACTCCCCCGTCGAGCTGTTCAGCTTCACGACGTCCGATTCGGTGCGCCTCGACGGCTCGATCATCAAGCCCATCCCGTTCGACTCCACCAAGCGTTACCCCGTGGTGTTCGCCATCTACGGCGGGCCGGGCTCGCAGCAGGTCTACGACCAGTTCGCGACCGGTGGCTTCTCGCAGTGGCTGGCGCAGGAAGGCTACCTCGTCGTCGGCCTGAACAACCGCGGGACCAACAACTACGGCAGCGCCTTCATGAAGGTCGTCTACAAGCACCTCGGCAAATGGGAGAGCCACGATTTCGCCGAGGCGGCGCGGTACCTCGCGACCAAGTCCTGGGCCGACCGCAGCCGCGTCGCCATCATGGGGACGAGCTACGGGGGTTACAGCGTCGTGTATTCGATCCTGTCGTATCCGGATGTCTTCGCCGTGGGGATCGCCAACTCCCCGGTGACCGACTGGCGGCTGTACGACACCATCTACACCGAGCGCTACATGGGGCTGCTCGGCGACAACACCGCGGGCTACGACGAAGGCTCGGCCGTGAAGCGCGCCGACCGGCTCGCGGGACACCTGCTGCTCATCCACTCGATGATGGACGACAACGTGCACCCGCAGAACACCATGCAGCTCCTGACCGCGCTCGCCAACGCGGGCAAGGACGTGGACCTGCGGCTCTATCCCCCGGGCCGGCACGGGGCGGCGTACAACCAACAGAGCCAGATGCTCATCCTCCAGGCGGAGGACGCGTATCTGGCGCGATGGTTGAAGCCCTAAACGAGACGTAGTTGCAGGCACGCGACAGCCCGCCGCGCATCCCGCCGTCGGGTCTGGCCCGAAGCTTGCTAGTTTGATGAGGCGTGATGTCCCGGCGCCTCAGGTTCCCCGTTCTGCCGGCTCTTGTCGGAGCCGCGCTGCTCGCCGTCGGCTGCAGCGAGCCCCTCGACCCGGGGCGTCGCGCCGTCAGCCCTCCCCGCTTCGCCACTGCGGCCGCCGACCCCATCGCGCTCGACCAGGTCAACGGCACGTTCGGCGAGGGCTTGGCCTGCGCCCCCTGCAACCCGTCGGTGCTCCGCAAGGGGTTCAACCCCACCAACCCCCACAACGGCGACGCCATCATCGCGACGTTCTTCTGGATCAGCACACCGCCCGGCGGGAACATCATCACGGAGGTGAACGACAGTCTGGCCGACGGCACCACCCGGGTGGGGAACACCTATACGCTGGTCGACTTCGTCACCGCGGGCAACGTAGCCATGGCGACCTACGTCGCCACCGACGTGCAAAACATCCCGCAGGGCACCTTCCCCACCGGAGAGAATGTTCTCCTGGTCAGCGCGAGGCTCTCCGTGCCGGTGGCGGACGGCGGGGTGCTGATCAGCGCCTGGACTGGCGTGGCGCCGGACCTGGCGGCGGCGTTGGGCGAGACCCGCCACGCCTCGGGCAGCGGGACCGGGGTCACCGTCGCAGATCCAGGCGCAATCACGGTGAACGCGGGCGCGCTGGCGTACGGCGTGTCGCTGGTGAACGGCCTGTTCGGTCTCGACACGCCGCCATCACCGTGGACCACCCTCATGACCCAGGGCGACCTGTTGATGAAGGGCGACGGCGAGTACGACGCGGAGTTCACGGTGGCCGACGCCGGCGGCACCGTTGATCCGCGGTGGGCGTGGCACTTCTCCGACCTGGTCCCCGGCACGTGGCTCGCCTCCGTGCTCGCCCTC